>Ga0272444_10005974_pt1 | contig 10491 bp, 7 predicted proteins | sample SSMForm13_FD_201033 | JGI IMG/M metagenome (GOLD analysis project Ga0272444, IMG submission 201033) | Marine sediment archaeal communities from Little Sippewissett salt marsh, Falmouth, MA, United States - SSM-Form-13 | ecosystem: Environmental > Aquatic > Marine > Wetlands > Sediment ...
AGACCATAACATTCCTCCCGTAAAGCGGGTTCGGCCATGTACATCTCCGGATGCAGCGCAATCGCGCCCAGCGCGGGCAGGGTCAACAGCAACAGCATGGCAAACAAGGCGATTTCACCCCAGACCCAAACCTTCGCGCCTTCCCGGGGATTCTTGCAGGAAAACACGCGCTGCCCTTCGGTCCCAACACTACCTCCCACTCCAATCGTCGGCACGATAAACCAAGCCAGGACCACCAGTGGGCCAAGTATGCGATGCCCGGGTACGGGAAAGGCCGAAAGGATCTCGCCAAATTTCGTCGGTTGGGCTTCCTGAATGCTCGACACCAGACCGGCTGGTCCGCCAAAATGCTTCAACACCATGATAATCAACATGATGTTTGCAGCGACGATAATCAAAGTCTGGATTAAATCGGTAATCAACACACCCGCGAATCCCGAAATCCAGACATAAATCAAAAGCACCGGCAAAATAATCGCCAGGGTGATCGCTTTGTCCTCGATCCCGAAAATGGGACCAAAAATCATGTGAACGCCCAGCATGCCTGCGCCAATCCAGGGCACCATGCCGATAAACACACTGAAGATCGAATTGTAGACGCGAACGAATTTCCCTCCACGCCCGCCAAAGCGCAAGGCGTAGAACTCGGGTCCGGTCGAAATCTTCAACTGTCGCCAGCGAACCGAAAACAACATCGCCGCGATCATCATGCCCAGACCGAAGCGCGAGAGGTAAAACCAACTCACCGAAAGGCCTACCACGACCGCCATGCCGCAGTAAGCCGGCGCGACGTCGGCGTTCATCGACGTCACCGCGGTGGAGATGCCGTTCAGCCAGCCGGGCATCTTACGGCCGGCAAGGAAGTACCCTTCCTCGGCGTTCGTGCCGCTGCGCAGGATTCGACTGGCGAGAATGCCAAACAGAAAGGACAGCAGCAAATAAGCAGCGACGATGATCGCGTCGAGTGTGTGGGTCTGATCCATCCGCTCTACAACCTTTCCTCAGCTGGATTCAGTCATTTATCGGTACGGCTGTTTTGCCTGAAGCTCCAAGGCCCAAGGGGGCATGGCCTGCGCCTACACGGCTCGGACCATCGAGCGAGAAATGCGGCGCCGTATTGCATGCCATCGTCTGATAATCGTGAAATTCTCTCATAATCCAGCCGCTTCTTTGCCCGGAAAACAAAAAGAAAGAACAAAATACAGGGGGGAGAAGAGCAAGTCAACTGGAATTTGAACCGATTCAAAAAAGGGCTTGACAAATCGCCGAGCTCCCTTGATCATCCCATTTATGGGAGTCGGCGGTTCGCGGGGGAATCCCAGGCGATTCTCTGGACGAAAGTAATAAACTCATGCAGCGGGGTGCGGATAAGCCAAATTTCTTCAAGAGCGTTCGCTTTCACCGTTGAAGGAGGCTTTGCAGGAGTCATCATGCGAGTAACCCTGAAAGAACTGGCAGAACGGACCGGGCTGGCGCGTTCGACTGTTTCGATGGCGCTGAACGACCATCCCAATATCAGTCCGGATACCAAGGCCTTGGTGCGCAAAGCGGCCGCAGAGTACCACTACACGCCGCATCCGGCGGCGCGGGCGCTGGCTCGCAAGGAAACGCTCCTCATCGGGTTGGTCATCGAAGACGTGGTGACCTCGTTCTATCCCGAAATTATTCAGGGAGTCGAGGATGTTGCCGAACGCAACGCCCTCTGCACGATCGTTTGCAGTACAGGGGAACAACCGGATAAAGAAGTGGCGCATCTTTCACGGCTGTTGGACAAGCGGGTGGATGGGATCATTCTCGTACCCCATCACAGTCAGAAGGATCGGACACTCATTGAACAGATTCAGGAAAGGGAGATTCCTCTCGTATGCATTATTCGCCGGTATTGCGGTCTGGATTTTCCCTCCGTGGTCGTGGACAATGAATCCGGGGGGTATCTTGCGACGCGGCATCTGCTGGAAAAGGGCCACCGAAAGATCGGGCATTTGAAGGGCTTTTACGGGGATGATGCCAGCGAGCCCCGATACCAGGGTTACCGCCGCGCGCTTTGGGAAATGGGGATTGAACCGGAGCCGCAGTGGCACGTGGTGTGTGACCACCACGTGGTACAGGACGGGCGCGAGGGCATGGCGCAGCTGCTGGACCGATTTGAGGGCATGACGGCAGTGTTCGCGGCGTCCGATTTCCTGGCGATTGGAGCCATGAATGAATTGCAGCATCGAAAGATCCCCGTGCCGGAGGGAATCAGCGTCGTTGGATTCGATGGGCTGGTCTTCGGCGAGTTTATGTTGCCCGGTTTAACGACGGTGGCGCAACCGCGTTTCGAGATCGGCGAGCTGGCCGCGGAAACGCTTCTGAAACGCATTCACGGACAGCCGGTGCACAGCGTTACACTCCAGCCGAAGCTGCTTGTTCGAGGCACGACTTGATCCTCGCGGAGATGGATTGCCTTGCGGCCGCCGTTCGGCCGAGGCCGCAGGATCGCATTCCCCAATCGGAACCGCAGTCTCATTCTTGAAAGGATCGACCATGAAGAGGATTACCGGGACCTTCATTGATGAAATCACTTGGGACATTCCTTCGCAGAACTGGGGCGACGTGCAATGGCGCCGGGAATTCGAAACGATGCACCAGGCGGGCATTGACACGGTGATCATCATCCGTGCGGGATTGCGCGATCTCTGCGTTTATCCCTCGGAGGTGTTGGGAGTGCGGGACGTTCCCGATCTGGCGCGGCTGTTTTTGGATGAAGCGCAGCGCCTCGGCATGCGCCTGTTTTTTGGCTCTTACGACAGCGGCGACCTGGGACATGAATGGAGCAATTGGAAGGACAGCTGGAATCTTTGCGAGAAGATGCTGGCGGAGATTCAGAATCGCTACGGGGACCATCCGGCTTTTTATGGTTGGTACGTGGCTCCGGAGACTTGTATTGCCACGCCGGGTTCGTTGGATGTCTTTAAGCGGACCAGTGAGCGCATGAAGGAGCTGTCCGCGCAACGGCCGGTGCTCATCTCCCCCTACTATCCCTCCTATGCGTACAAAGCGGACAGCAAAGAAGATCGGCACAAGAAATTTGTTGCCGATTGGCATCAAATCTTCAAGGCGGCGCCCGCCATCGACATTTGTGCTTTTCAGGATGGGTCCTGCAGCTTCACGCAGGAAGAGTACCCGACGCTCGAACTGGAGGATTACGTCAAAGAGGTTCACGAGGTTTGCCGAGAGCGCCGCGTGACGATGTGGAACAACGTCGAGACGTTCGGCCGGTTCTACCCGATCAAGTTTCCGCCTATTGACTGGCGCTGGCTCAAGCGTAAAATGGATATTGCCGATCCCTTTGCGGAGAAGCACATTACGTTCGAGTTCAGCCATTTTATGAGTCCGAATTCCATGTATCCTTCGGCTCGGAGTCTGTACCAGCGGTACATGGAAGAAATCGTGAGCGAGGGAGCCTAATCATGGATCTGGAGCAGGCGCGTCGGGCCATTCAAGAGTGCGAAGCGTTCAAGCCTCTCAGCCAAGAGGAGCAGGGAACGCTGCTGTCGATTGCTCAAGTCAGGAAGTTCTCCGCGGGAGAGATGATTTACCGCAAGGGAGACAAACCGGAGCCGAGTTTTGACCTGATCGTCTCGGGCTCGGTCGAGGCTCAATTGGAGTCCCAGTTGAACGTGCGACTCCAGGCGCCGCACATTGTCGGCGAAATCGCGGTGATCAGCGACAAGCATGAGCGCACCTGCAACGTCGTGGCGGTCGACGACGTCTGCGTGCTCGAGTGGGATGCCGGCGAAGTCTTCCGAATCGCTCCCTCGGTCCGCAAGCGCCTGGAAGAAATCGGCTGGGACCATTTGACGCAGTGGTGAGTCTTGGTCCGAGGGATGGAGTGAAGGAAGTCATTCACGGACTCCCTCACCGCAGCTGGGCAAGGAAGCCCGCCTCTTGCGCCTGAGGCGCACAAGCCCGGTGGGAGAGGAAATTCGCCCTATGGAGTAGGGATTTTAATCCCGTGTTTTTGCAGTGCATCTTTCACGCGACTGAAGTCGCTACTCCGAACGCGTGTGCGCAGAGAGATAGCCCACCCCTCCCATTGCCTTGCCATTCCACCTGTTCCTCCTATCACAACTCATTCATGGGGGTGCTTTTCTTTGTGCTCCGCTTGGAGACAGGAGAGCGCTTTCGCTTTTGTGCCGTCAGGGACAAAGTGCTTTCTATTCGATAACCCGACTCTTTCGCGGCTTCAAGCACTTGATTAAGATTCTGAAAACGTGCCTGGATTTCATCGTTGCGCCGGGTGCGTTCGAATTTGGGATCGGTCAGAAAATTAAGCGTTGAGGTGAGGAACAGCCAATACGCAAGCGCTTGAAACTGCTCTTTGTTGAACCAGAGAACTCCCTCATACTCGTTCACTTGGAGATATTCCCGCATGTCGGGATCGTTGAGCAACTCTCTCAAGCGTTCGCTGGGGGGCTGATCCCGGCTGTCGCCAAAGGTTTCGGCATAGTCCAGCATGGCTTTCAGGCGCAGGGTTTCAAGATGCGCTCGCGAAGGCTCATGGTTGAGTTGGACGAGGCTTTGCGTCACGACCGGCGACAGCAGCCAGTGGTCGAGCCAGTGAACGCCCCGGTCATCGGTTGCGAATAGCGGCTCCAGGGAATGGAGGATCGCCCAGATCGCCGCGCTTTCCCAAAACGCCGGTTCGGCTGTGGTCCCCAACGGGGCCAAAAGGTAATCCTTAACGGCTGCTTTCAGCCGGGTTTTTCGAATCAGTGTGTCAAGAGTCTGAAGGGCATTCAACCGCGTTTCCGCCGGCCGAAAGATCTCCTCTCGATCGAGGGTAACGCCGGCGCTTTGGCGCCCGACCGCCTGCAACATCTCGTCGAGAGAATCCCGAAAACGACGATGCGCGAGGGAAGCGTCCAATTCACTCTCGCGCATCGATTCCGCCAGACAGCGAAGCATGTCGGGAGCGATTACGTTTTCGAACGCATTCAATATCGGTGCCAGCGCGACCTCCCGACGAACCTTCTCGATGCTCGGCGTGCCCTTGCCGTCAAGACGCCGCGCCACCTCGGCCCAGCTTCCATCCCCGTCGTGGATCTGCTGGAAATCGAGGAAGACGTGATATTCATAGCCGGCCGTTTCGGCGTACAAACCCTCGGCGGCGATTTCCGACCCCCGGCGCAGGTATTCCAGGTTCGTGCGATGGTCGCGAAAAAGGTAAAACGTGCCCTCGTCGGTGCGAAGCGCCAAGGCTTGGGCCAGCGTTTTGTGAATGAAATGCGTTTCGCCGTTTCGAGCGACGTTGATGGCCGTGGATCGGCGAATCCAGCCGCACGTCGAGCCGTAGGCGTTGTTGTAAACCACAAGGGCTCGTTCGTCGCCAAAACAATTGGAATAGGCAAAGACGTTTTCGTTTACAGGGCCTTCAGGCGTCTCAAAATCGAACAGGGCGAAGTTCTCGGCGCGACTAAAAAGGTAGCGTTTGTGCATCAGGGGGAAGATTTCCCGCTCGTGCCGGCGGACCATTTCTTCGTCCACCGCCTCGTCCCAATACGCGCGCGGGTATTCCATGCCATATTGCTCGGTAAAGCCTTCGACCTGGCCGTGGCCGAACATCGGCAGTCCCGGCATGGTCGCCATCATCATCGCTACGCCGAAATACTTGTCTTCCTTGCCAAACTGCTCCACGGCGGTCTTTTCGTCCGGATTGTTCATGAAGTTGACAAAGCGCTTGAGGACCTCGGGACTGAATTCAAGTACATTCTTAAGTGTTAATCGATAAGAGTCGTTATCTTCACGCTTTAGCATGTTCATAAAAGCGCTGTTATAAACCCGATGCATCCCGAGCGTCCGGACGAAATAGCCCTCCATCAGCCAGAAAGCCTCGGCCAACAGAAGCGTGTCAGGAGCCTCTTGAGCGACCCGATCGACCACCTCGCGCCAGAATTCCGCAGGAATCTGGGCGTCGAATTCATCCCGAGTCATGCTGTATTCGCTGCGGGAGGGAATCGCGCCGCCCTCGCCTGGAAGGGGAAACCAAAGGCGCTGGTAATGCTTCTTCGCCAGCGTCATGGCCGCATCGAAGCGAATGATGGGGAACTGGCGCGCAACGTGCAGAATGGTTTGGATTACCGCCTCGCGCACCTCGGGATTGCGATAATCCAGCTGCGCGGTATCGTTCCACGGCAGATGTGTGCCATCGTTGCCGTGGTAGATGAAGATTTCGCTGCCGGTGTGGTTGTCCACCCGCTTGAAGACCACCGAGGCATCGCGGTGGTTCCAGTACCCATCCTCGATGTGGACGCTGACGCGGGAGTCGCTGCAGAGGTCCTGACCGCTGAATCGATAGCCGGGAAAGGGCGGATGGCTGGACTGGATGAACCAGTCGGGATGCTGGACAACCCAACGGGAGTCGATTCCGACGTGGTTGGGCACCATGTCGCTCGCCAGGCGAATGCCGCGGCTCCAGGCCCGCCGGCGGAGCTCTTCGTAGGCCGCCTCACCGCCGAGGTCTTCGGCGATTGTGTAATCATAGAGCGAGTAAGCCGAGGCGATGGCGTCGGGATTGCCCATCGCCTGTTTGATCTGTCGGGACGCCTTCGAGCGCTCCCAAACGCCGATGAGCCATAGGCCGGTGAAACCCCAAGTCGCCAGACGGTCAAGTTCTTCATTTGGGATTTGGTCCAGCCGTGAAATCTTTCGCCCGTACTTCTTTGAGAGTTGATCCAGCCAAACGTAGGTCGATTTGGCGATCAGGCAGACGTTGGACATCCAGTCGAGGTCTCGGCTGAAGCGCTCGGGTTCGGCATAGTCGGCGTCGCCGGGCCTGCGCCGAAAGCCGGGGAAGGTCAGCACCTCGGCTGCTCCATCGACCGGCCCCCGCATGCGGATTTCCTCGCGCAGCACGCCCCGCAGGACGAGTAACCGGCGGCGAAAATGCTCCGGGATCAGCGGCGACCAGTGCGAAAGAATGTAATCGAGTTGGCCCTCGATACAGCGAGGGCTGGCTCGCATCGGCGCGCGTAACGCCTCGAACAGGCTTTGCCCCAATAGCCGAACCGGCGCGCGACTGCTGAAAAAGGTCTCAAGGGAAGCGATGAAGGCCAGATATGGCGCTTTGGCCTTCAATTCAGAGTCGTCAAACAGGTTTGAGATGTGTTCCAGGGCCGGATTCTCCATTGTCAAACGCAGCAGGACGATTTCAACCGCGGCACGAAGGGAGTTGGGCCTGTCCTCGAACGATCCGGCCAGGAAATCGGAGGGCGACTCCAAGCCCCTGTGAACGGAAAGTGGCGGATACAGTGCCGCAAAGGTTTGGGTTGTCCGGTCGACCGTATCGGATTCGGTCGTCTGGCGGACGTGTTCCACACCATCTTCGAGTGATTTCGGGCACTGTTCCGTGCAATAGAGATCGATCAGAAAGCGCTGAATGTCCAGAATGAGGCCGAGGGTCATCAGCTGCCCGGCGTAGACGGGTGCTGGAATCTTGCCCTCGTGGTTGATCCGGTCGGCCAGAACGCGCAAGGCGAAGCCCTCAGGCGACGCCTCGCTTTCTTTTGGCTTGAGAGCGACGTCAGAAATCCCATAGTGTTGCCACGCCGCCTGGGAGATCGGAAATCCGAAGGGAAAGAAAGCGTTGCCTTTTCGGTTGAGCGGGTTCTGTTTCGCCATTTGCATCATCGAGCGCCTTTATAAGCGGCTTTCGACTACTTGCAAGGCCATCTTAACCGATTTATTCGCAAGGCGCTAGGGGAGGCGCGTCGGAAAGGTGGAGAAGGATTCGGGGTTCGTTCAATAGGGCGGACAATGCAGGTCGCCCTTTTGATCTCCTAACCGTCGACGCTGAAGGCTTCTGCGCCCGAGGCCGGGTGGGTGGAGAATGCAAGCGGTTCCAGTTGTTTCGGTTTGTAGTACACGCTTTTAAGATGATCGAGAAGTGCGCTCGCTCGATCCGGGGCAACGAGCGTGACCGTGCAACCTCCGAAGCCCGCGCCGGTCAGACGCGATCCATAGACGCCTTGAAAGCCGCGGCACAGTCCGCTCAATTCATCGAGTTCGGGGCAAGAGACCGCGTAGTCATCTCTCAGGCTGAAATGACTTTCGTTCAGCAGTCGCCCGAGCGACACGCTGTCGTTCTGCTCCAGTCGCTCGACGGCGGCAAAAACGCGAGCGGTTTCGGTGATAATGTGGCGACTGCGCCGCCGGAGGACTTCAGGAAGTCGATCCGCCGTCTGCTGAAAGATTTCTATTGGAACGCTGGAGAGATTCGGAGAGTCGGCCCGCGCAAGTCGGTTGATCTCCTCCAGCGCCTGTTCGCACTGGCTGCGGCGTTCGTTATACGCGGACTCGGACAGCCCTCGGCGCACGCCGCTGTGCGCGACAACAACCGTGAGGCGGTCGTGAGGGAAGGGCACCCGCCGATAGGCGGGAGTCGAACAGTCGAGCAGCAGGGCGTGATCTTCGCGGCAACAGGCGGACGCGGCCTGATCCATCAGGCCACAATTGACGCCGACGAATTGGTTTTCCGCCCGCTGACACAGGAGCGCCAGATCGAGCGGTTCCATAGGGCGGCCGAGAAGCGCGGCGAGCAGCTGCGCGGTGGCCACTTCGATGGCCGCGGAGCTGCTGAGTCCCGAGCCGAGCGGAACGTTTCCATCGATCCCGAGGTCCAGGCCGGGCAAATGGGAATCGATCTTTTCGTATTCCGCCAGGACGCCGAGACAATAGTTGGCCCAGGCAGGTTGATTGGTGCGTTGCGCGGGCAGCGTCCCCTCGTACCGGTCGCCGAATTGAAGCGAGGCGATGCGCACGATTCGGTCCGCTCGAAGCCGGCCGGCGGCGCAAATCTCCTGCTTCAGCGCGATGGGCAGCACCGGTCCGCCGTTGTAGTCGGTATGCTCGCCGATGAGATTCACCCGCCCTGGAGCGCGGGACAACGCCTGGGGCTTATCGCCGAAGGTTTGCTCAAAGTGCTGAAGAAGTCGGGACCGATTCATCGTTCGTTTGACCCGTGGCGCTAGAATTCGCCGGAAGCGGTGAAAATGCTTGAAAAGGAATCATAGGATAAGATAGGCTTTGAGGGCAAGGGGATTCGCCCGGCAGAGATTCCAGCGCCGGGGTGGCTCACAGCCGGTACGAAAAGAAGTCTGCAACAACCTGTCGGAGTTATTCAAAAACGCGGCTGCCTTTTCGCCGTAAGGACTGTGGAGCGAGTTATGATTAAGAAGGTGTTTCAGGGGATTTTTCTCGGGGGGACGATTTTGTTGTTCCTCGTCTGCGTGGCGGGCTTTTTCGGTCTGTTTGAAGCGCCTCCGGCGTTCTATGCATTGTTCTGGGGAGGCTTCTTTGTCTTCATGGGACTTCTGAGGGTGCTTATTCGAGTAGGGATTCTCATTGGCATCTTCGGCAGCTTCAACGACTGAACTCCCCATGACGAAGCGGCTTAAGCCGTTTGCCGGAGCACTTCGCGCCCGGCGGGGGAGAGCGTCCGAGGCAGCCGGGTCAGGGGCGGCCGCCGGAAGGCCGGTTCGAGCTTGGGCGGCTCGTTGGAGACTGTTTGCCGGACGGGAAGCGTCAAAGTGAAGGCCGCGCCCCTGCCGGCTGCGCTCGTGACGTCGATCTCACCGTTGTGGTTGTTAATGATCCGGCGACAGATCGAAAGCCCCAGGCCGGTTCCTTCCCCGGTTTCCTTGGTTGTGAAAAAGGGATCGAAGATGGCCTCGATTTGCTCTTCGGCAATGCCGCGGCCGGTGTCGGCCACCGTCAGTTTGACGCAGGTCCCTGGGGCCGGCGCACAAGCGGCGATCTTGAGCGTGCCGCCGCCGGGCATCGCTTGATAGGCGTTGAGGATCAAGTTCAAAAGAACCTGCGCGAGCTGGTCGGGATCCACCGTGATAATCGGAAGGTTCGAATCATAGTGCTGCAGGACCTTCACCTTCGGATTTGCCACGCGATCCTGAATCAAACCCAGACACTGTTCAACCAGGGCGGGAAGACTGACCAATTGCAGGCAGGGGTCTTCCGGGCGCCGGGCGAGGGTCAGGAGGCTTCGAGCCATTCGGGAGATGCGCCCGACCTGTTCGGATACGGCGCGGAGTTCTTCCCTTGCGCTGGTGTCCTCCACCCGCTGCAGCAGCAGTTCCGCCTTTCCTGAAATGACGGCCAGTGGCGTGTTGATTTCATGAGCCGTTTCGGCGGCTTGGCGGCCCAGTGACGCGAGGTGTTCGATCCGGGCCAGCTTGTCCGATTGGTCCTCCAGCGCTCGGTACAACCAGGTTTGATCCAGGCAGCGCGAGGCGTGAGTGGCAATCTGAGACAACGTTCGCTGGGTCCAGTCGGCGTCGCTGAGCGAGGAACCGGCCGTGGCCAGGATGCGTCCAAACGTGCGCGCGCCGCGCCGAAGTGGGGCGTCCAGGATTTTAGCCGATCGAAAAGCCGCATGAATCCGACGGTCAAAACGCAGGCGACTCGTGCGTCCCAGGGCGAGAATGCGCATGACCT
>Ga0272444_10005975_pt1 | contig 10491 bp, 9 predicted proteins | sample SSMForm13_FD_201033 | JGI IMG/M metagenome (GOLD analysis project Ga0272444, IMG submission 201033) | Marine sediment archaeal communities from Little Sippewissett salt marsh, Falmouth, MA, United States - SSM-Form-13 | ecosystem: Environmental > Aquatic > Marine > Wetlands > Sediment ...
CAACATCTCTATAGACTACATCCCCAGCCGAGAAAGAATTAGCTTGACTAATCTCCTGTATCGTGTTACTAGGTCCAGTTGGGCCAGTAGGCCCTGTATCGCCAATTGGGCCTTGAGGACCAGTAGCACCATCAGCACCATCAGCGCCATCAGCACCGGCAGGACCCTGATCACCCTGAGCACCAGTAGGTCCAGTCGGACCAGTAGGTCCAGTAGGTCCAGTCGGACCAGAAGCACCAGTTCCAGTCGGACCAGTAGCTCCAGTCGGACCAGTAGGACCAGTAACGCCAGTCGCTCCGGTCGGACCAGTAGGTCCAGTCGGCCCAGTCGGACCGGTAGCTCCAGTCGGGCCAGTCGGACCAGTAGCTCCAGTCGGGCCAGTCGGTCCAGTAGGTCCAGTAGGTCCAGTAGGTCCGGTTGGGCCTGTGCCACCTGGTCCGGTCGGTCCGGTTGGGCCTGTACCACTAGGTCCAGTTGGGCCAGTTGGTCCGGTTGGCCCTGTACCACCTGGTCCAGTTGGTCCGGTTGGGCCTGTACCACCTGGTCCGGTTGGTCCGGTTGGGCCTTGTGCGCCAGTTGCTCCTGGAGAACCATCAAGACCATCAGTACCGGCAGGTCCAGTTGGGCCAGTTGCTCCTACGCCTGTTGGTCCGGTTGGCCCTGTACTCCCAGAACCAGTTGGGCCGGTTGGTCCGGTTGGCCCTGTACTCCCGGAGCCAGTTGGTCCGGTTGGGCCAGTTGGGCCTGTACTCCCAGAACCAGTTGGGCCGGTTGGTCCGGTTGGGCCTGTGCCGCCAGGTCCAGTTGGTCCGGTTGGGCCTGTGCCACCTGGTCCGGTCGGTCCGGTTGGGCCTGTACCACTAGGTCCAGTTGGGCCAGTTGGTCCGGTTGGCCCTGTATTCCCAGGTCCAGTTGGTCCGGTTGGGCCTGTACCACCTGGTCCGGTTGGTCCGGTTGGGCCTTGTGCGCCAGTTGCTCCTGGAGAACCATCAAGACCATCAGTACCGGCAGGTCCAGTTGGCCCGGTTGGACCTGTACTCCCAGAACCAGTTGGGCCGGTTGGGCCAGTTGGGCCGGTTGCTCCTGTACTGCCGGGTCCGGTCGGTCCAGTTGGGCCAGTTGGGCCTGTACCCCCAGGTCCAGTTGGTCCGGTTGGCCCTGTACTCCCAGAACCAGTTGGGCCAGTTGGTCCGGTTGGGCCTGTACCGCCAGGTCCAGTGGGACCGGTTGGTCCAGTTGTTCCTGCACCTGTAGGACCAGTTGGGCCTGTACCGCCAGGTCCAGTGGGACCGGTTGGTCCTGTACTCCCAGAACCAGTCGGGCCGGTTGGTCCAGTTGGACCGGTTGCTCCTGTACCACCTGATCCGGTTGGTCCGGTTGGTCCGGTTGGGCCTTGTGCGCCAGTTGCTCCTGGAGAACCATCAAGACCATCAGTACCGGCAGGTCCAGTTGGGCCTGTTGGTCCGGTTGTCCCTGCACCTGTGGGGCCAGTTGGGCCAGTTATTCCGGTCGGTCCAGTAGGTCCGGTTGTTCCTGCACCTGTGGGGCCGGTTGGACCAGTTATCCCTGCACCTGTGGGACCGGTTGGGCCGGCTACACCAGTTGGGCCAGTAGGTCCTGTGCCTTCTGGGCCAGTTGGGCCAGTTACGCCAGTTGGGCCAGTAGGTCCTGTGGTTCCTGTGCCTGTGGGTCCAGTTGGGCCGGTTGTTCCAGCTATGCCGGTTGGGCCTGTTGGGCCGGTTGCACCTTGTGCACCAGTAGATCCCGTAGGTCCTGTTCCGCCAGGACCAATTGGGCCGGTTGCACCTTGTGCACCAGTAGGCCCCGTAGGTCCTGTTCCTTGTGGTCCCGTAGGGCCAGTCGGACCAGTAGCGCCAGTTGCAGAGGCAGTACCCGCAGGACCAGTAGGTCCGGTTGGGCCAGTCGGGCCAACAGGGCCAGTTGGACCTGTATCGCCTTTCGTGCCCTTGCCGCCTTTACCGACAGCGCCTAGTTGTCTTTCGTAGCGACGGAGTCCGTCACGTTTATTATTATCCGACGTGGCCATAATACGTTCCCGGTACGAGATCTCAACGTATTTTTGCCACCTCTTATTTTAAAACATCAGAGAAATCCTTAAATGCACATATAACCGAATTGGTCATAATATCAATAATCCTGGAATCATCAAAAGAACAAGAAGAAGCAATATTACGATACTCATCATCTAAAGTAGTACACAAAATTTCAGGATCATCAGTGCCAATAGTAACTCTACAACCATGATCAACAATCATCCTAGCAGGATGAACAATATCCCTAGGAACCACACCAGTATACCAATTCGAAGATGGTGCAATATCAAAACAAACATTATTTCTCTTAGCTAATTTTAAAATATCTGGATAAATACATGCGGACACACCATGTGCAATCCTATTAACACCAAGCCTCTCGATAGCTAAACGAACATTCTCTGCACTCTGTGATTCACCAACATGCGCTTCCAAACCCTTTCCGGCATCCTTCCAGATGCCAAAAATAGGCTCATAAAAACCAACATCAAATCTAGCTTCATCCCCAACCAAATCAATACCAACAAAACAATCCGCAAACGACCTCTCAGAAACCTTCCTAGCTATATCAGACTGAAAAACCCTATCACTCTCATATTTAAGACTCAAAACCAAGCCAAAATTAATACCCCACCTACCGAGACCGTCATCAAAAGCATCATACAATAACTCAGCAACACTCTCAGGACATAACCCAGTATGCTCCAGATACCTATCAATACTCAGCTTAATCTCAACATAATCAAGCTGTTCTCTAATAATCCCCCAACATATAGAGGAAATAACCTCGCAGATAGTATCCTTATCCCAAATTATCTCTCTTAATAATCTGAACTTATCTAGAAAACCGTAAAAAGTCCTAGGTTCATCATCTTCATAGGTCATAGACCTCCGGACCTCATCCAGAGAATATTCATGACCCTGTGCTTTAAGCACATTGTGAACCATCTTATAATTTATAGAACCACCAAGATGCCTATGAAGATCAACTCTCATCATTCTCTCTTACATCAGCATTCAACAAAATACGTTCCCTCTCAGCGAGCCTAAGATCCCCATTAATCATCTCAGTAACAAGATCATTAAAAGAAAACTCCGGAACCCACCCAAGAACCCGTTTAATCTTAGAAGCATCACCACGCAACTCAGGAACCTCAGTAGGTCTCAAATATCGCTCATCAAATCTCACATAATCCCGCCAATCATAAATACCAACCCTCTCAAAAGCAGCAGTAAGAAAATCCCTAACAGAATAACAAGTACCAGTAGCAACAACATAATCATCAGGAACATCATGCTGTAACATCAAATGCATCGCACGAACATAATCACCAGCATGGCCCCAGTCTCTCTTAGCATCTAAATTACCCAAAGTAATATGATCCTGTAAACCATACTTAATCCTAGTAACAGCACGCGTAATCTTACGCGTTACAAAAGTCTCACCGCGCCTTTGCGACTCATGATTAAACAAAATACCATTGCAAGCAAACATTCCATACGCTTCACGATAATTGACCACCTGATTAAAAGCACAGGCCTTAGCACAAGCATAAGGACTCCTAGGCCTAAACGGAGTATCCTCATTCTGAGGAACAGGCATATCCCCATACATCTCACTAGAACTAGCTTGATAAATCTTAGACTTAAGACCCAACCGCCTAACCGCTTCCAAAATATTCAAAGTACCAACAGCAATAGTCTCATGACAATACACAGGCTGATCGAAAGAAATCCTCACATGTGATAAAGCACCCAGATTATAAATCTCATCTGGTCTACAAGAATTAATAATACTAATTATACTACTAGAGTCTGTTAGATCACCATAATGCAGCTGTAATTTATCAAGAATATGATCAATACGGTCAGTGTTAAAAGAGGAACTTCTCCTCTTTAGGCCATGAACTTCATAACCCTTCTCAAGCAGATATTCACTCAAATAAGAACCATCTTGACCAGTAATTCCAGTAATAAGAGCAATCTTCATAGTATTCTCCAAGAGTTTATAATACTTACTCTTGGAGATGACTGACCTTAAGGGTTGGCAACAGTTACAGCGACCCTTAAGTTAGGGCCAGCTCTCTTTAAGCGATCCGCAATAAGCTCTGCTCTCTCCAGATGACATTCCGCAACCACGGTTATGTCGTCCATTACCTCTCGTGCCACATCCAGAGCGAAGTCGGGTTTAAAACCAATATCGGTTAGTGCTTTAAAGACATATTCTGGATCTTTATACTTACCTAGGATAACGTATGCTATCTTGACTTTCACGTTCTTATACTTCTCATCGTGCTTTCTGATGATCTTCTCCACTTCGTCTATTTTCTGTATCTTTTTGCGTCTCATGATGTCGTTCCTCCTTTTTCTGTTATATCGCATAGATAAATAACAGAAAATGGGAATAATAATGAAACTACCCAAGAAAATATTATTCACCAATTATCAAGCCCCTGGCGACGTTCTGGTACTCACAGCTACCATCAGAGACCTCCATAGAAAGTATCCAAACAAATATCTAACCGACGTAGACACCACAGCAATGCAGATCTGGGAAAACAACCCCCACATAACCAAACTGGACTGGACCAAAGAAAACGAAACAATCAAAACACACGAAAATATCAAAATCATAAACTGTAAATACCCACTCATAGACCAATCCAACACCGCACCATACCACTTCCTACACGCATTTGCACAATACATCGAAACCAAACTCAGAATCAAAATACCCCTAACAGAAGCAAAAGGGGACATCCACCTATCCGAAGAAGAAAAGAACTGGATCTCACAAGCAAAAGAAAAAGGCATCGAGAACAACTTCTGGATCGTAATAGCAGGCGGAAAATATGACTTCACCGCAAAATGGTATCCACCAGAACGACACCAACATATCATCAACTATTTCAAAGACAAAATAACATTCATACAATGTGGAGAAAGCCACGGACCGCCACTAGACCAAAACGGAAACAAAACAAACAACCACTTCCACCCACAACTCAAAAACGTAGTAGATCTAAGAGGGCAAACAGATATACGACAATTCATACGACTAATGTACCACGCCTCCGGAGTCCTCTGCCCAGTCACTTTCGCAATGCATCTAGCGGCCGCCGTAGAGACCAAAACAGGACCAAAAAACAGACCCTGTGTCGTAATAGCAGGCGGAAGAGAACCAATGCAATGGGAAGCCTACCCACACCACCAATACATACACAAAAACGGCTGTCTCCCATGCTGCGAACAAGGCGGATGCTGGAAATCAAGATGCCAACTAATTGGCGATAAAGACGAAAAAGACACCGAGAACGTCTGCGAAAACTACACACAAATAACACCAAACTTCAGAATACCAAGGTGTATGGACATGATCCACACCGGCGAAGTAATACGTAGAATAGAATCATACTACGAGGGAGGAGCACTACGATATGATCAACACTGAAGAATTATACAAAAAACTGTCCAGCAATGACCCAATAATCAAATCAAAAGCTGTAGAAGAATTCAAAAACCTCAGCATAAGAGAAAGGAACATATTCATCGCAGAAGTAGACGGAGGACTAACCAAAATATCCGAGCTAATCGCTGAACGAAAACCACCAGACACAAGCAACATACAATTGAAAAAACAGAGAATCGTCAAAAGACGCCAACCACCACCCCCACCAACAGTAGAAAAGACCATAGAGAGAGGCACTTTCTATAAGTTCCTAAAGAGCAAACAATGGGAACCTACAATAAATAATTGCTCTAAACATCCCAAAGATCTCGCCTTAGTCATAGAACAAAAAACACAATTCTGCTTAGGATGCGCAGTAGAAGCCAACAAACTCTGGAAAGAAATGAACCAATAATGCACATCGGAATATTCTCAAAATTAGGCGCAGCTGGAGGATCGGAACACAGATGCGCAGAAATGGCCAACTCGATAGTACGATACACAGGACATACCGTAACCCTATTATGCGAAAAAGAATTAAACGAAAGAATAAAGAACCTGCTAGACAACAAAGTCAACATAGCACTCCACGTCCTAGGAGAATACGGACACAACCGAAACCTCCTACACGAAGTAGACTCCCTACTAATAGTAAACAGCGACAGCTACTCATTCAGTAAACCAGAATACTGGCATGGCAAAGCCATGAACAAAGACAAACCACACCACACCTTCGACATAGACCCAGCCAAAATCCGACAGATGGTCTTCCTATACAACTTCGTAGTAAGCCCAGCACAAAATCTCAAAAAATTATACCAAGAATGTCCAGATGTAAGAATCATATGCGCCAACAAACGTTTCTTCGATGAAATAAGCACCAAAGACAAATTCAAAGGAATGAGACACCTACCAAGAACAACACTAGACTCTCCCATATGCCCACAAAGCGTATCGACAGCCAAATACCCATCGGAACAAATCAGAATAGGCAAACATTCCCTAGCACATGGATATAAATTCAACAAAGAACACCAAAAATTAATCGAGAGGATAAACGAAAAGTATAGTCATAAGGTCATCTGGGACTTCATGGGAGTGCCAAAAGACCGCATTAAAGAATTATCCAGAATACCAAACGTCATAATTCGTGAAGCATTCTCAAAATCTGTAAAAGAATACCTAATGGGTATAGATATCTTTCTCTTTTTCATAGATTGGGGAAGAACAGAACCATGGTCTAGGGCAGTAGCAGAGGCCATGATGAGCGGCACACCAGTAATAGCCACAGACAAAGCCGGCAATAGAGACCAAGTCATCAGCGGGAATAACGGGTTCCTATGCAACACCGTAGACCAAATGTTCGACAGTATAAGCTTTTTAATAGAAAACCCAGAAATACGCAAAACCATGGGTCTAAACAACCACATCTATTCCCAGAGATTCACAAGCCAAAAAATAATCAACAACTACCTAGACTTCATAACCACCAAAAAACATACATAATCACCGCATGCGGAGAAAAACACACCGCACGAATCAACCCATGTATACAAGCACTCAAAAAATACACCACAGCCGATATCATAATAATCACCTCAAGATCAACCCAACATATCAACCACGACCAAATAATTCGACATACAATCCCGGACAAATATGACGATGCACAAGCCAGTAGAATCCTAAAAACCGGAATACAGAAAATCATATCACTAACAGAAACATACTGCTATATGGATACAGACATATTCGCAGTAGACCAGGAAGCAGACGAAATATTCACACACAGAAAAGGAATCATAAACTTCGCCAAAGACCCAGGAAAAACAGTCAAAAAATTCTCCAAATATGCCACCAAAATACCCCTAACACAAGCAATAAAAGAAAAATTCAACCTAGATATACCAGAAAAATGGCAAATATGGAACGGAGGACTATTCCTATTTGACAAACACTCAATACCATTCCTCAATACCTGGCACCAATTCACCCTAGACACATTCCAAGACCCCATCTGGAAAACAAGAGACCAAGGAGCACTAATAGCAGCAGTATGGAAACACGGACTACAAAACAACGACACAATACCCAGAGAATACAACTGGCTACATAAACTACAAAGCGGACTAAAAAACCTACCAAACGGATTCAGAACCAAAAAAGGCCAAAAAATCAAATTCCTACACTTCCCAGTATCCTATGGAGACACCAAATCAGAAACCTGGAATAATCTACAAAAAATACTTAATCAAGCCTAATATTTCATGCCATGTACATATATTCATGATCACATTATACCACAATCTTAAAAATGACGGATGGCATGTCAGATTATTCAGCGAGATACTCGGCTTAGTTGAAACATCCAAAGAAATAATTACGCCTACTCTCAAGATCGGCGAAGACATAATAAAGATCAAGAGATTTGTAATTTTTCAGAAAGACGAAGAATATTATATAATAGAATTCCAAGATCAAGTCAATCCAAAGAAATTATCAGTTAGACACTTCATAAAAAATGAAGCTATCAAGATCGTGCTCAAATGCATGTATCGAGATAACTTATATCAATGGGACAAAATCAGACCATTCTTGTACTTTGAAAAAGACCCACATATTTGGCAGAAGCACCTAGGATACCTCAGATCAGGCCCAAGGAATGTACCAAAATTATACTTCCGTGGTACCTCGGGATTTGGAAATAGGAAAAACGTCCTCAAAAAATTAAGAATACTAAACCCAAGCCAAAAGAAAATAGGACTAAACCAATACATAGAAGAATGTAGACAACATATTATGGCCTTATCCCTGCCAGGAGTAGCCAATACCTGTCATAGAGAAATAGAAATGTTCGGGGCCGGAATCCCGGTCCTAATGCCCAGACAAAAAACCGCATTCTACGACCCACTAATACCAAATTACCATTACATCTCAGTAGATGTTGACGCCAAACAGGACGCTACTGACACAATCGTATCTAAAATAACCAAAAGATTTTTGGAAACATATAAAAACGAGGCCTTGCTGCACGACATCAGAAAAAACGCTCTGGAATGGTACGATAGGAATATACTAGTTGGGAACAGAAGCAAAATAACTTTACGATTACTGGGTTTAAATGGATAAATTCAGAAGAAAACTCCAAATATTACAACATAAAAAACAGGGGGCACCACTTCCGCCAACCAAAAAAGAATATATACCACCAGTACAACAGCAGCTGAGCATTTCCTTATGCTGCACATGTAAGGGAAGAAAAGAACAACTAGGATATACGGTACCTAGCAATCTTGAGATCATCAAAGATGACCAAGATATAGAATATATCCTGTTAGATTATGATAGCCCAGATAACCTCAAAGAGTTCGCCCAGAGATATCCACAACTGAAATATTATAGAATAAATGATAGACCATACTTCCACCATAGCGAAGCCAAAAATTTTGCACATGCGCAGGCATCAAATGCAATTGTAATTAATATAGATTCCGAGACATATTTCACTAAAAAATTCATTGATAAAGTAAGAACAGAATTCACTAAGAATATAAACATTATATTACATTGCGACCGCCATGGGGTTATCGCGTTAAGCAGAGAAAACTTCCAGAAACTAAATGGATATGATACAAGATTCATAGGATGGGGCTCAGAGGATAATGATTTAGTCAACAGAGCCAGGAATCTAGGATTAAGACATAAAAAATTAAGAGGAAAAGAATATACCAGCTACCATGATCACAAAGACAAAGTAAGAAACAGATTCACCATAATACCAAAACACCTTTCCTATCCGGCAAACAAAGAAATCCTTAAACAAAACGAAAGAAATAAAATAACAAGAGTAGAAAATAAACCAATATTCAGAAACAATAACCCAATGAGGTTCGTAATCGTTGTAGGCCTACCAAGATCCGGAACCAGCTGCGTAGCAGGGACCATCGAAAAACTTGGTATAGCTTTCAGCCCAAGCATGTATGGACCCAAACAAAACAACCAAAAAGGATTCTACGAGTGCGTAGTTCTGGCCAATGTTTGCCATAGGTGCGTAGCACAACCAAGTTTGGAATATAGAGTAAGTATCGAAAGCCGCAAAAAGAACTTGTTAGAATTGTATAAGTATTATAGATTCGGTATCGATAATAACAGGACAGTGGGTATGAAGCATCCTCTTCTTACGATGATGCTCCCGGAAGCTGAGTATATCTTCGGGAATATCATATGGGTTAATGTGATAAGGCCGCTGGATAAGATCAAACAGTCAGCTATCAGCGTGGGTTATTTTGGGAGCAAATCAGAGACTATAGCTATGCTGGATAATATGAATGCGGAACGGAATCACCAGATGGATAAGAGGGAACATTTGGATGTATATTATGAGAGGTTGTTGCGGAGGCCAGAAGAGGAAATAGAGCGTATTGCTAATTATCTTGGAACAAATATGAATATGAGAGCGTTAGAATTTGTGGATGATAAATTAAGGCATTTCTAATGATTAGCTTCTGCACCACTTGTATGAACAGAACATGTCATTTGGCTAGGACTTTACCGATCAATTTGGTAAACACAAGAGATTGTGATGTGGAGTTTGTTGTTTTAAATTATGGCAGCAGGGATGATTTGGATCATTTTATGGGGATGTTTTATCATTTAATAATGACTTCTAGAGTCAGGTATTTCAAGACACAACAGGATGTCTTCCGGATGAGTCATGCTAAGAATGTTGTGCACAAGTTGGGCGATGGAGATATTTTGTGCAATTTGGATGCGGATTGTATTATTGATGAGAATTTCGTTAAGGAGGTCAAGGAACGTGTGCTGGGCTCTGTGGTTAGGGGATGGTATGGTGGTCTTATTGCGATAGAGAAGAAGAATTTTATGGAATTGAGGGGATATGATGAGAGATTTAGGGGATGGGGTCGAGAGGATGATGATTTTGTTAACAGAGCTGGGCGTCTGGGGTTAGAGTTCGTGAGGTTAAATAGG
>Ga0272444_10005976_pt1 | contig 10490 bp, 12 predicted proteins | sample SSMForm13_FD_201033 | JGI IMG/M metagenome (GOLD analysis project Ga0272444, IMG submission 201033) | Marine sediment archaeal communities from Little Sippewissett salt marsh, Falmouth, MA, United States - SSM-Form-13 | ecosystem: Environmental > Aquatic > Marine > Wetlands > Sediment ...
GTGCGTGAACGCGACATAGAGAACGCCGATCATTCGCGGAGCCTCCGCCCGGTGAGAGAGAGGAAGACGTCTTCCAGGTTCGGCTGCCGGACGATCAGGCTGTCGAGCGGCACGTTCTCCCGGCGCGACCACGCGAAGAGACCTTCCATGGTGGCCGGCAGGTCTTCCGTTTCGACGGTCACGGAACCGCCGTCGACGCGGAACTCCTTGCAGCACGCGTCGAGTCCGCCAAGTCGGGTGTCCGCGAGATCGTCGATCCGGAACTCGACCATCGTCTCTTCACCGAACGCTTGGGTCAATTCGCGGGGCGTGCCCTCGGCGATGATCGTTCCGTGATCCAGGATGCAGACCGAGTCCGAGAGCGCCTCGGCCTCCTCCATGTAGTGGGTCGTGAGGATGATCGTCTTGCCGCTCTCGCGGAGGTCCGTGACGACCGACCACATGTTCCGACGGGCCTGCGGATCCAAGCCGGTCGTCGGCTCGTCGAGGAAGATCAGTTCGGGATCGTTGATCAGCGCGGCGCCGAGTGCGAGGCGCTGCAGCTGCCCGCCGGAGAGGGTTCGGACGAGGGCACCCGCCTTGTCCACGAGCGCGACATGCCGAAGGATCTCCTCGACGGCGAGCGGATGGTCGAAGAACGACGCGAAGAGACGAAGGATCTCGTGCACCTTCAGGTAGGGCTCGAAGCCCCCATCCTGAAGCAGGACACCGATCCTTTGCTTGATCGGCCGGGTAATCCGCTTCACACGATCGCCGAAGATCCCGATCTCGCCGGAATCCGGCTCCCGAATTCCCTCGAGGATCTCGAGCGTCGTCGTCTTGCCGGCGCCGTTCGGCCCGAGGAGGGTGAACACCGATGCCGCACGGACGTCGAAGGAGATGCCATCGACGGCGCGTACGTCGCCGTAGTGCTTGACCAGATCGAACACGCGCAGCAGGACGCCGTCAGTCATGAAACCTCCTCAGATCACCGAGATCGTATCCAACAGGGTGGGGCTCGCCAAACGGCTGCAGCTACGCCGTTCGTTCCAGCCCTGCGGCTGCGACGAGATCGGCGAAGATCCACGTAGGTTCGACCCCGGAACCGGCGATCTCCTCCTGGGTCGAGACGCCGGTGAGGACGAGCGCCGTGTCGATCCCCGCGTTCCGACCGCCGAGGATATCGGTTTCGAGACGATCTCCGAACATGACGACCCGTTGCGCCGGCACCTCGAGTTCGCGAAGCGCGATCTCGAACCCCGCGGCCGAAGGCTTGCCGATCACGACGTCAGGGGCGAAGCCCATCCCGCGAAGCGCCCCGACCATCGCACCGGCTCCGGGGAGGAAACCGCTGGGGACGGGGTAGGTTCCGTCCTCATTGGTCGCGACGAAGTGCGCACCGTTTGCCAGCGCCCGGTACGCATCGGCGAGCGCATCGTAGTTGACGGCACGATCCATGCCGACGACGATCGCGTCGGCGTCTTCCGGCCGCTCGGCGAGACGGTGTCCGGCCTCGGTCAGCTCCTGCCTTATCCCTTCTTCTCCGAGGACCCATACCGAGATCGCGCCCAGTCGATCGAGAAGGTATCGGGCCGCAAGATATGAGGTGGGCAGAATCCACTCCGGGGGTACGTCGAAACCAGCCTTCGCCAGGCGCTCGGCATGTTGTCGCCTCGAGCGGGTCGAGTTATTCGTCAAGAGGAGCACGCGCCCCACCTCAGCGAGGCGAGCGAGCGCCGTCGCCGAACCGGCCACCGCCTCGGATCCGCGAACGAGGACACCGTCCACATCGAGGAGAAAGGCATCGTATCGATCCAGGAAGGCAACGGTCATGGCAGCCAACGGTATCCCAAACCTCCGCTCTGCGCACTCACACGGCACGGAGAAGGATCGCAGCGAGCAGCCAGGCGAGCAGGATCCCGAGAACCGCCTCCTCCAGGAAGAAGAGGCGCTTCGGCAGTCGGACCGCGCGGTGTCCCAACCAACGATGGAGGAGCAGACCGGCGGCAACGGCGCCGAGGCTCTCGATCACGAGCAGGGGTTCGAGCCCGGTCGCCAGATGGAGGGACGGGAAGGTCGTCACCGTGAACGGGATGAAAAACAGGATCGGGACGGCGAGGACCGCGTACGCGGAGGTGCGGTCGCTTCGCCGGGCGCCGCGCCGCCAGCGGAACAGCGGAAGGAGCTTGGCGAACGCGAACGCTGTCCCGACCGTGGTGACGATGAATACGGCGAAGACGAACGGGCTCGGATGGCAGGCGAACAGCGCGGACTTGGCGCCGAATCCCGCCAGCGGAGGAAGCCCGACGATCGCCAGCGTGCCGACGAAGAGCGCCGTCGTCGTCGCCCTCGGGATGAGTTCGCGATGCGCCGCCAGCTCCTCGAAGCGGCCTCCGCCTGCGGCGCGGGCGGCCTCGCCTGCAGCGAGGAACAGCAGTCCCTTGAACAGGCCGTGCGCGATCGCGTAGTCGAGAACCCCGGCCAGCGCCTCCGGTGTCCCGATCGCGAGGCCGAGGACCAGGTAGCCGATCTGGGAAAGCGTACTGAACGCCAGCATCCGCTTCAGGCTCTTCGCGTACGCGGCGTAGAGCACACCGACGACCGCCGTCACGGCGCCCAACGCCTGCAGTGTCAACCCCAGCGGAAAGACCTGGCTGACGCGCAACAGGACGACAACTCCCATCTTGATGACCAGTCCGGACAACAGGGCGGAGATCTCCGTCGGCGCCGCCGAATGGGCCGCCGGGAGCCATTGCGACAGGCCGAGCACACCCGCCTTGACTGAAACGCCGACCACGAGCAGCACCGTCGCCAACGGAATCCAGTCCGCCTCGGGCCGGCCTTGGATGATCCCGCCGATCTGCGAGAGGTTCAGCGTGCCCGTGTGCCGGTAGATGAGCGCGACACCAACGAGGAAGAGGCTCATCCCGATCGACGCAAGGACAAGATACTTGAGGCTTGCCCAGATCTGCGCCGGTCGTCGCTCGTAGCCGACGAGGAGGAAGGAGACGAGCGTCAGGAGCTCGAGAATCACGTACTCGTTGAACAGGTCCTGGGCGAGCAACAGGGCGAAGACCGCACCGAGAAGGAACTGAAGGAGCGCGTAGAACAGCGGGGCGCGGTCCTCCTTGCGCGCGTAGAGCAAGACGGCCAGTTCGAGCAAGACCACAAGGGGACTGAACGCCGCAGCGACGGCGTCGAACCGCACGACGATCCCGAGTTCGGCCGCCCACCCCCCGAGCCCGATCGTGATGGTCGCCCCGTCACGAGTCGCGATCAGCAGGTAGATGGAGAGCGCGGCCGTGGCGCACCACCCAACGGCGGCAACCGTCCGCGATACGCGCTTGCCGGCGTAGCAGAGAACGCCGAGGACGAAGCGCGACAGCGGCAGGACGGCGAGGATCATTGCTGCCCCCCTTCGTCGAGGTCGCGCTGGACGAGATCCTCGACATGGCGTGAGTCGGTGGTGTGGTACTGCTCGACGAGCCGCATCACGAAGACGAGCGCGAGAGCGAGGATCGCGAAGTTGATGACGATCGCCGACAGGACGAGTGCCTGCGGAAGTGGATCGGCGTACAGCACGTCGTGGCAGACGGCGCAGATCGGAACGTGCGCATCCGGGCGGTCGCCGATCGCCACGAGGCAGAGAATCGAGCCGGCGTTGGTCAGACCGAGGGCAAGAAGCTTGATCACGAGGTCGCGGCGGATCGCGATGGCAACGAGCCCGATGCCGAGAAGGACGATGCCGACGGAAAAGGCCATCTAGATCTCCCCCCGGTGCCGAACGAACGAGCGAAGGATCAACCACGAGCCCGCAAGGACCTTCACCCCGACGAGCGCGTTGTACACCGGGATCATCCCCCCGCTCACGACCTGGCCGGTGCGCCCCTTCGGCAGGACGTCGGTCAGCGCGGCCCGCCCGAATGCGAGCGGGAGGAGGGTCGCTGCGAGGAGGAGGAAGAGAGCGCCCTGCTCCACCCACTCGATCGTGCCAAGCGAGAACCGACGCTCGATCGCGTCCATTCCGAGCGAGATCGATACGAGCAGCGCGCCGCTTGCGACGATCACCCCGGCTCCGAATCCGCCGCCCGGCGACAGATGCCCGAGCGCCGCAAGGTAGACCCCGAGAAGCACGGCGAGCGGGAAGAGGAGGGCTGAGGACGTCCGGACCACCTCCGATTCCGCCAGCGACGGGACCGCGGTCCGTTCCCGCGTACCGAGGTAGTGGCGGACTCCGAGAACGGCCACGAAGAACACGAGGACCTCGAGAACGGAGTCGAAGAGCCGGTAGTTCAGGTAGATGCTCGCCACACGATTGACCGCGCCGGTCTCCTCCACGGGGCGGACGACGTACGTGCTGTAGGGAGCCTCATCGGGACGATTCGCGTGATACCCGAGCAGAACGATGGCCACGACGGCGCACGCGGCGACGACGGTCAGTACCGAAAGGGGCCGAACCCGGAACCTCATACGACGTACCTCCGGATCAGGCGGTCGAGTTCGCCGGTCTCGCGAAGATGATCGAGATAGGCCTCGAGTTCCGTGTGAAGCTCGCTTCGCCGCTGTCCGACGACGAACGAGTAGCCCCGTCGCTCGGGGTGACGCACGACCGCCTCGTCGGGCACCCGCACGGAGAGGAATCGAGCGAGGTCGAGCGTGATCGGCCTCCCCGCGCCATCGAGACGCTCGATCTCCAACTCGGCGAAGTACCCGTCGTACCGAACCATCGGAGGGGCTGCGCCCTCGCCGGTTTCGGCCCCACCGATCGTGAACAACGCGGTTTCCAAGTAGGGTCGCGTGAAGAGGTCGGGCACGTCCGGTGGGAGGACGAGCCCGCCGGCGCCGATATCGGCCTCTCCTCGACGTACCTGCTCGGCGACTTCCTGATACGGAACGAGTTCCACTGACAGGTCGAGGCCGAGGTGCTTCGCGAAGCGTTCGAGGATCTCGTGCTCGAGCCCGACGACTCGATCGCCCTCGCGGGCGAGGAGACCGGGCGCTTCGTCGGCGACGACCGCCAGCCGCCCCGTGCGCCGGATCGCGAGGACGTAGATCGCCGTCGTCAGCGCGGCCCCGATGATCGCTTCCGTCAGCGCTACGTCGGGCGCGTGCAGCTGCAGGTACGCGACGGCGAGGAGGAAGCTGAACAGGCCCATCCCGATGATCGCGGCCAGCCTCCGGCGCTGCGTCAGCGCCACGAAGGCGACAACGGGCAGCATTGCGAGAACCGCGTAGCGAGCGATCATCGATCGTCGCCCTCGCCGGTGTGGCGTCGCACGAACGCGCTTCGGGCGATCGAATGGGTGGCAATCGGATTGGTCAGCAGCAGGATCAGCATGAGCAAGAGCAGTGCAGCGTCCTGGCGCTCCCATCCGCCGTGGACGATCAGGCCGATCAGGACGAGGACGAGCCCGGCGTTGTCCGACACCCCGCTTGCCTGGAGGCGCGAGTAGACGTCCCGAAACCGCAGGATCCCGAGCGTGCCGATGAGAACGAACCCCAATCCGAGACCGATGAGGACCGCCGCGATCATCGGTGCCCTCCCTCGCGCTCGAGGAAGCGCGATAGGATGACGACGCCGAGGAACGAGACGGCGGCGTAGGTGATCGCCACGTCGAGGAAGAGCGGCTCGGTGAATGCGATCGAGACGACAGCCAGGATCAGTACGGCGCGATTGGAAGCGGCGTTGTACGCCAGCAGTCGATCCCACGGCGTTGGCCCGACCCACAGCCGGTAGAGAACCAGTGCCAGGGCGGACGCAAGAAGGGCTTCAACGATCGGCATCTTCGCCTCCCGTGAAGACGGCCTCGATCCTCCGTTCCAGCGACTCCTTGATCGTTCGCCAGTCCCCGCGGCCGTCGCGACGCTGGAGCCAGTGGATGTACAGCAGGTCGTCCTCGATCAGCAGCGAGATGGTCGACGGGGTCAGTGTGATCGAGTTTAGCAGGAGGAAGCGGGCGAACGGGTTCGTCACCCGGATCGGCAGGGCCACCATCAATCCCTCCTCGTCACCGAGGACGATCAGTCGGGCGGTCAGCAGGGTCGAGAGGATGAACCGCACCCCCAGCGTGGCGAGGAAGCGAAGCGTCCCGATCGGGTGGCGGAGAATGTGACGCAGCGGCCGTCCACGGATCGGGATCAGCAGCCGCTGGATCGAGAGCGCGAGAAGCGCGGCGCCGACGCCGAGCGACACCGTTTGCACGTCAAAACTGCGCGACAATGCGAGCCACACCAAGCTCAAGATGACGATTCCGCAGACCACGCCCACCCCCTCGCTTTCCGACATGTTGCCGATTCCACGAGGTCCGGGCAAGCGGTTCCGAGTTCGGCCTCCCTACTCCTCGATGGCGACGCGTACATCGTCGTAGTACGCGACACACCGCTCGGTGAAGCTCTCCTCGCCGAGGAGAAGGACCCACTCCGTACTGCCATTGAAGGTCTCGATCAGGAGGCCGGAGAAGACGACTTCGCCGTCGATCCGCAACTCGTACGCCCCGCTGGCGAACGCGAAAGCGTAAGTGTGCCAGCGATAGACGTCCGGCTCGAATGGAATCGGACGCGGAACGTCGCTTCCGTGCTCCGAGGGTTCGCGGACGTACGATCCGCCACCGGTTCCGGTGAACAGGAAATAGGGGAGCGAACCGGCAATCGAATCGAGATCCCGGCGTGCCGGCGAGAACAGGAACGTGTGGTTGTCCTGGTTCTGGAGCGTCATGATCCGACAGGAGAAGACCGCCCGCTGGCCGACGCGGAGCGGAGGGATCGAAACCGCCGTGTATCGCCGATGCCAATGCGCGTCGCTGCTGTGAATGTACAAGGCGTAGCCCGGATCGCCCGCGATCCGGTCGACGGAAGCGTCCCCCGCTGTCGCCCAGGTCGGGTCGAGCGGCCAGTGGCCGAGCGCCTCCGGCCCGTTGGCGAAGTCCTCCTGGAAGATCGCCGTTCCGCTGTGGATGTAGACGGTGAGCGGTTGCTCGAGCGTGGCGGTCTTCCCGTTTGCATCCTGGATCGTCAGCCGGATGAGGTAGGTCCCCGGCGCGTCGTACGATGCGGTGACGGTGCGGCCTGCGGACGGCCCAGCGGTTCCGAGATCCCAGTTGTACGCCACGATCGATGCCGGACCGGTCGAAGCGCCGGCGTCGAACGTGACGGTGTCGCCAACGTAGACCACGACGGGCGATGTGTCGAACCGAGCTTCGGGCCCGCCGCCGTCGAACAGGGCGCAGGACGAGAGCAGCGCAGCGCCCACCCCCAGCAGGATCGACCGGATGAACCTCCACCTCATGCACATCATCCGACCTCGAGCAGTTCGTTCTTCGGGAACGCGGTGATGACTTCGCATCCGTCCTCGCAGACGATTACGTCATCCTCGATTCGCACGCCACCGTAGCCTGCGTAGTAGATTCCCGGCTCGATCGTTGCCACCATGCCGGGTTCCAGCGTGTCCGTGCCATTCGGCCGGAGTCCGGGGGCCTCGTGGACCTCCAGGCCGATTCCATGTCCGAGTCCGTGTCCGAATGCATCTCCATGACCGGCTTCGGCGATCACGCTGCGTGCGACGGTGTCGACCGCCTCGGCAGCGGCGCCTCCGCGAACGGCATCGATTGCGGTGAGGTTCGCGCGCAGCACGGTGTCGTAGATCTCCTTCGCTCTCGAGTCCGCGGCGCCGACGGAAACGGTCCTCGTGATGTCCGATCGGTACCCGTTGACGCAGGCTCCGAAGTCGAACAGGAGGAGGTCGCCCTTCGCCAGCGGCTGCGGTGCGAGCGAAGGGTCGTAGTGGTTGAGTGCCGTGTTCGGGCCGGTCGAAGCGTTGACGGCGAAGGCGATCCCCTCGGCCTCGGTCTCCCGGATGAGGATCTCGAGCCGCAGTGCGGCCTCCGCCTCGGTCATCCCGACGCGCAGTTCGGGCAGCAGCGCGGCAAACGCCTCGTCCGCGATGGCTGCGGCCCGTCGAAGAGAGGCGAGTTCGTCTGCCGACTTGACCCGTCGAAGCGACATGAGCGGATCCGGGACCGGGACGATCTCGAACGACGCCAGTTCCCGCATCCGCTCGACCCAGCGGTAGCTGACTCGGTCCGACGGGATGACGACGCGATGGAGCCCGTGGGATGCAATCGCGTCGGCGGTCGCCTTTCCGCGCCAGCTCCGGTCCTCGACGATCGTCACGCCCTTGGTCTCGCCGCGTGCCTGCTCGGTGTATCGGGAGTCGGTCAGAAGGACGACCTCCGCCGACGACAAGAGCAGTACGGCGCCTTCGCCGGTAAACCCGGTCAGGTACCTCAAACTGGCGATATCCGACCCCTCATGATTGACGGCGAGATAGCCGTCCCCGTCCACGGCCTCTAGGGCGGCACGGTGGCGACTACGGTATTCGGTCATGCGGTGGACCTTCCTCTCTTCGGAACTCGACCGGGAACTGACGAGCCGGCCTCTGCAAGCCTATGCGGCGGGAACTGCGTTGTCAACGGAAAAACCGACCGATATAATCCGCAACCATGATGACCTTGGACGAGCTGCGCGCACAGATCGACGCCGTGGAACGGGATCTGGACGACCGCAGGGTCTCTGTCTCCGACGGCCTGGCACTCGACGCGTTTCGGGTCGAGTTCCTCGGCCGGAAGGGGCGCGTATCGCAGCTGTTCAAGACGATCGGCCAGCTCGATCCGGAGGATCGCAGCGAGGCTGGGAGGCTGTTGAATGCGCTGAAGGAGACCGCAACCGAGGCTGTCTCCGGTGTGGAGGCGGCATTCCGCGGGGACCGGCTCGCCGAGCGGCTCGACGCGGAGCGCGCCGATATGTCCCTGCCCGGAAGCTACTCGCCGTTCGGCCATCTTCATCCATTGACGATCGTTCAGCGGGAGATCGAGTCGATCTTCCTCCGGATGGGATTCTCCGTCGCGTCCGGCCCCGAGATGGAGACCGAGTACTACAACTTCGACGCGCTCAACATCCCGGTGGAGCATCCGGCCCGTGCGGATTGGGACACGTTCTACATCGACGACACGACACTCCTTCGCCCGCACACGTCGCCAGTACAGATTCGGGTGATGGAGAAGACCCAGCCGCCGGTGCGGATCATCTGTCCCGGCCGCTGCTACCGCCGCGACACCCAAGACGCGACCCACTCACCGGTGTTCCACCAGATCGAGCTGCTTTGGGTGGAAGAGGGCCTCTCCCTCGCGCACCTCAAGTACGTTCTCGAGGTCTTCACGCACGAATTCTTCGGGGAGGGGTACGAGATGCTCTTCTCGGGCGACTACTTCCCGTTCACCGAGCCATCCGTTCAGGTGCACATCAAGGCGCCCGGCGCCTCGGACTGGCTCGAGATCATGGGGGCCGGGATGGTCGACCCCGCCGTGTTGGAGGCGGTCGGCTACGACGCGGAGACTTATACCGGCTTCGCGTTCGGGCTCGGGATCGAGCGGATGGCGATGCTGAAGTACGGGATCGACGACATCCGTGTCTTCCTGACGAACGATCTCCGCTTCCTTCGGCAGTTCTAGCTCGCCGCCCGTCGCCGTCTAGTCTCGAACGAACAACAGGCTTGCATTCTGCCCGCCGAAACCGAACGAGTTCGACAGCGCGACCGGTATCGGCATCTCCACCGGCGTCGGGGTGTAGTCGAGATCGCACTCCGGATCCGGGTTCTCGTAGTTCAGCGTCGCCGGGATGAACCCGTGCTCCATCGCGAGGACCGTCGCAATCGCCTCGATTCCCCCGGCGGCGCCGAGCAGGTGACCGACCTGCGATTTGGTCGAGCTGATCTTCACACGCGCCGCCTCATCGCCGAACGTCGCACGGATCGCGATCGTCTCGACGCGATCGTTCGGCAGGGTCGAAGTCCCGTGTGCGTTGATGTAGGCGACGTCCGTCGGGGACATGCCGGCGCGGTCGAGGGCCATCTCCATCGCGCGCGATGCGCCGGAGCCGTCCTCGGCTGGCGAGGTGATGTGGGTGGCGTCTGCCGACAGTCCGAAGCCGCGCACCTCGGCGTAGATGTGCGCCCCACGTGCGACCGCCAGCTCATACTCCTCGAGAACGAGGATTCCGCCGCCCTCTCCCATGACGAACCCGTCGCGCTCGGCGTCGAACGGGCGGGACGCTCGTTCCGGTTCGTCGTTGCGCTTGGACAGAGCCCCCATCCGCGTGAAACCGGCGAACGTCACCGGGAGAAGCACGGCCTCCGCCCCGCCCGTGACGGCACGGTCGATCAGGCCGGCGCCGATCAGATCCGCCGCGAGGCCGATGGCGTGACTTGCGCTGGCACAGGCAGAGACCACCCCGAAGTTGGCCCCGCGTAGACCGTGGGCGATCGAGATCTCTCCGGCGAGCGCATTCGGCATCATCCGCGGGACGAAGAACGGACTGACGCGGCGCGGACCGCGTTCGAGCAGCAGGGTGAAGTTCTCCTCGAACGCCTCCATCCCGCCGATGCCGGTCCCCACGACGACGCCGAATCGGTCGGCGTCCGTCTCGCAGACGTCGATCCCCGCATCCTGCAGAGCGAG
>Ga0272444_10005977_pt1 | contig 10490 bp, 7 predicted proteins | sample SSMForm13_FD_201033 | JGI IMG/M metagenome (GOLD analysis project Ga0272444, IMG submission 201033) | Marine sediment archaeal communities from Little Sippewissett salt marsh, Falmouth, MA, United States - SSM-Form-13 | ecosystem: Environmental > Aquatic > Marine > Wetlands > Sediment ...
CAGCAGGCACATCCGGTGGTGGCCCAGCGCGTGAAGCAGTCTCGCCAGACGCTGGATGGCTCTGTACTTGTCGAACATCACGGTGGGCAGCGGCAGGTTGAGGAAGCGGCGGTTGTAGATAACCACCGGGAAGTGTCTCTGCCGCATGAAGTACAGCGGCATCAGGCGTTCGGGCTGGGCGGCGACGCAGAAGGCTCCGTCGAAATCGCGGTCGGCCAGGAACCGGGGGAACCCGCTCTGCCGGGTAAGCGGCCAGTAGACCACCGAGGCGGTCCAGCCGGACTTCTGGGCCTGCCTGTGGATCTCGGCGACGACTCTGTCGTGATCCTCGGCGTGGCCGGTGTCGCGACGGTCGGTGGTCAGAACGGCGATCTTGATTCTCCGGCCGCACCGCTTCAGTTCTTCGAGCAGGCTGGTGGCGCGAACCACGCCGTCGTCGGCCACCCGGGTTGCCCGCCGGGGTTCGGTCTTCAGCAGGCCGGAGTCGACGGCCTCTCTGATGGCGGCGTCCATGGTAGCCCGGGCCACGTTGAACAGTGCCGTGAGCGCCCTGACCGGCGGAATGTGCTCCCCCGGTACCCAGGTCCCGCCAGCGATCCGCTTGGCGAACGACTGAACGAGCGACTCGGACGTCTTCCTCTTCGCCACCGGCTTTCTGCTTCCCTTGTTGTGCTGGTCCCTCTGGCCTACCGGGTATGGCCTAAACCGCGACAGTTTATCGCAGGTATGGGTGCCGGCAGTCAAGTGATTTTCTGTGCTGTCGGTGCGGACTTGCACGGTGCCTGCCGCAAGCCGTTAGGGGCCAAGGAGATAGGCGGGTGACAAGATGTTGTCAGGCCATGAGTGTGCAGGCCGTATGCGCTTTAGCTCCTGTGAATATGTGCTAGACTAGGGCTAGCGGTGGTCTGTCGTGACACGTCGTCGGAGTACATCTCCTGCATTCGCGAGGTGACACGCGCGGAACGCAGCATGAAGACGTCATTGGCCGGGAGGCGTCGAGTTGGGGCGGCGCCTGCCGGGATCCGTACCACCTTCAGACGCCGCGTCCGTGGCGTGTTGACCCAGCGCTGCGCCCCCGCCCTAATCTCGCACGTTGTCCGACAGGGACTCCCTGCCGCCCTCAATGGACTGGGCGGAATTGCCTTGTCGGCATGGGCGACCATTGTTAGCATACTGTGTACCAGGGGTGCGGGACCCACTGACGTATAGGGCTGCTGGAATCGCTCACTCTAGCCATGGGCAGGACCATGCCTGACGAGGTCACCTCAGCGTCGTCCCCCCGCGCGTTCGGCGTTCTGCGGACATGGGGGCGTTGTGTGGTGGTGGCTGAGGTGGTGCTTGCTGCCATCTTCGCCACCTGCACGGTCTGGCTGGTCATCCGCAGCCCCACGAGCGGCCCGATGATCACGCCGGAGGTCGGCACGCGTTTTCTGTGGTTCTCGGTGTTCCGGACACTATGGGTTCTCGTGGGCTATCTGCTGATCGGCGTGGGGCTGGGCACGTTCAGTTGGCTGGTGCTGTGGTCGTGGACGTCGATTCGGGGCCGTCCCATGTCGTCCCGGCTGGCTGTTCGGGGGGCTTTGCTGATCGTCCTTGCCGTGCTGGCGTACAAGACGGTTGCCCTGTGTGTGTTCAACCCGTCGGTTCTGGGCAACATGCTTCAGGCTGTCTGGGGGGTCCGCCTGATAGGTACGGTCGGCGACTTTGTGCCGGCGTGGCTGCTGGTGGGGCTCCGCGGCGCGGCTCTGGCCGTGACGTGCGTCCTGGTGGTCGGGGGGCTGGCCCGGGCGCTGTCGCGGATGCAGTACCTGTCGCGGCTGGCCGGGGTCGCTGTGTCGGCGGCGCTGTTGGTCGCCGTGGGCGGGCTCGGGCTGGGCCTTGCCCTGGACCGCTTACCCACCAAGCCGCGCAGTGACGGTCGGCCGAACATCATCATTCTGGCGACCGACGGCCTTCAGGCGGAACATCTGGGTCTGTACGGTTACCCGCGGCCGACGAGCCCGAACATCGATCGCCTGGGTGCAGACGGCGTTCGCCTGACGCAGTGCTATGTGCCGCTGGCCCGGACGCTGGTCAGTTGGACCAGCATGCTGACGGGGACGTACCCTCATACGCACGGTCAGCGTCACACGTGGCCTCGGGAGTTGAACATCGAACTGTCTCAAGCGACGCTGTGTCAGGAGTTGCGGAAGAAGGGGTACGTATCGGCCGTGTTCGCGGACTGGGCGGGCAGCGATTTCGGCAAGGTCAACTACGGGTTCGACACGAAACAGGTTGCCCCGGAAGCGTGGAGCCTGAGCACGTGGATTGCCCAGGCGACCTGTCAGGGGCACCCGCTGCTGGTGGCGTTCGGCAAGAACCGCCTGGGCTATGCGCTGTACCCCGAGATCAGGGGGATGCCGGTCAACCCGGACCCCGACGCGGTGACGCATGCAGCCGTGGGCGCCTTGGAGGACCTCGCCCGGCGCCGGCAACCGTTTTTCATGCTCGTCTTCTACAGCGAGACGCACCTGCCGTACGCCACGCGATACCCCTATTACCGCCGGTTCACCGATCCGGACTACGAAGGGCTCCACAAGCTCTGTGTCTACGTTCCCGATCCGCGGGAAGTCGCCACAGGAGAGTTCAATCCCGAGGCCTATTTCGACGTGGAGCAGGTCCGTGCCCTGTACGACGGCGCGGTGCTGAGTTTCGACGACCAGGTCGGGGCCATCATGACGTCCCTGAAGGACTTGAACCTGTGGGACGATACCGTGGTCATCGTCAGCAGCGACCATGGGGAGGACATCCTGGAGTCGCCCCACTCCTGGGGGCACGGGCACTACTTCTTCGGTGACGACTACGACAGCCGTATCCCGGTCGTCATCAACGACCCGGCCCTGCGGGGCCGCGGGGGCGGACGAGTGATCGACGAGCCTACCAGCAGCATCGATCTGATGCCGACCTTGCTGGAGCGCGTGGGTCTGACTGTGCCGGGCACCTGCGAGGGGGAGTCGGTCCTGGACCTGATCCGCGGAGAGCGCCGCGAACGCGATCGGACGGTGTTCGCCGAGACGGGCGTGCTGATGGGCGGCGGGCGCGAAATCAAGGACGGGGGTTTCCTGCTCTATCCGCCACTCATGGAGATGTTCGAAGTGGCCGACATCCGGACGGGCCAGGTCGGCATCAAGGACAAGTACGCCGAGTTACTCATCGAGGCCAAGCATCGCATGCTCCGGACCTCGCGATGGAAACTGGTATACACGCCCCTGGTGGATGGGGCCCGGTATCAGCTCTATGATATCAAGGCCGATCCGGAATGCCGTCGGGACGTCAAGCATGCCCACCCCGGCGTTTTCGACGACCTTAAGCGCCGCCTCTGGCAGTGGATGGAGAAGGACCCCCTCCGGCATCGCCAGGGAGATCATCTGGTTGCCCGGCCGGCTGCTTGACGCGGCCGGTGGCCTGTCTTCGGCGTTGTGCCCCCCCCGGACCGAAGCCCACGCCGGCCCACACCCGGGATTGACTCCTGGCGGCTCGCGCATCCTGTACAAGCTGCACGGCCGACACCGGAGCGCAGACGGCCATTGTCCTTACAGCTCTGGGGCGCCGCTATGCGAACTTCTTCCGGAGCGACTGGGCGACGTACCTCAAGAAGGCCGGGACTTGAGTCATGGCGACACTGTAATAGACATTGAGGCCGCTCTTCCTGGAGGCGAGGATGCCCGCCCGCTTGAGAATCGCCAGTTGCCGCGAGACCACAGAAGCGTCCACCTTGAAGTGCTTGATGATCTCGGTGACGGACCGCTCCTTGTTGTGCAGGAAGTCGACCATCTGAATGCGCAACGGATGCCCGAGTGCCTTAATGACATCCGCCTGGAAATTCACTATTTCCGGTGGTAGCTGTTTCATCATTCCCCCCTCCTCCTCTCACAAGACAAAGAATAAAGCCAGATTCACGGCGCGATGCAGCCTGCTGCGCCGGGGCCCGCCCCTGCCGGTGTGGCCGGAGTTGACCCTCGTGTCTGCACAGGCCCTCCTTTCGAGCGGCGAGACATCAGGCAACCGACGTGGTGGCCCTGTAACTTGCCCCTCCAATGTCGTCCGGAGCAAGGCGATCACGGCTTGCCCGGCTTGTCCTCACCCAGCACAGCCTGGACGAAGGCTTCCCATCCCACACGGTCGAGCATGCGCCCCATGCGCTCTCTGTGCTTGGCGTGCTTGCGGTAGAAGCTCACGACGGTCTCAACAAGGTCGAGGACCTGGTCTTCGGTATCGGCCAGGCAGAGTTCCTTCCCGAATCGCGGCCTGGGGCCCAGGCACCCGCCGACCAGGATCCGCCACGCCTTGGGTCGGCCCTGGATGCCGATGTCGCGGACCGGGGCCGCGACACAATTCATGGGGCATCCCGTCACGGCGAACTTGAGCTTCCCCGGCATGTCCATGCCATGGTATCTCTCGTCCAGCTTGAGGCCCAGGCCCATGGAGTCCTGCTGGCCCAGTTTGCAGAAGGCGGTTCCAGGACACATCTCGACGCTGCGGACACACAGTCCGATGGCCGCACCGGGCTGCATCCCAAGCTCTGACCACACCTGGTCAAGCTGGTCTTCAGAGAAACCGATGACGGCAATTCGCTGAGCCCCGGTGATCTTCATCGCCTGGATCTCATAGCGGTCGAAGAGCGACACGTACTTCAGCAGCGTCTCCTTCGAGAGCAGCCCACCCGGCAGGTGCGGCGCGATCGCATATGTCTTCCGATCGCGCTGGATGATGGCCCCTTTTTCGGGCAGGTCCTTCTTTTTCTCGCTCGGCGCACCGGCAGTCATTTCGAACTCCCATCCCAAGCCTGATATACAATTCATCGACTACTTATTAATTGTAGGCGGAGTCGGTTTCTCGTCAATAGCCCAGTGCCGTCGATTGCCATATTCTTCTTTGCCCTACTGGTACGCTTTCGTGGCATGACGTGCCCTGTCCCGCGTTGACCGGCGAAGCCCCTTTGGAGGCGCTGTCCGAAGGCACAAAAGGGCTTGAATATGGCCTAGGTTTCGTTAGAATGGGTTTCCTACGGTGAGGCGGCATGGCAGGTTGTCGGCCCAGAAGCCGATTCGATGGACAGAGGAGGTCAATCTGTAGATGATTAAGATTCGGGCACGGGGTAACGAAAGCGTTCAGCAGATGATCAAACGCTTCAAGAAGCTCTGCGAGAAGGAAGGCCTGACGCGCGACATTAAGCGCAACTCCTATTACGAGAAACCGAGCGAACGTCGGCGCCGAGCCATGCGGAAGGCACGCAAGGCCATGTCGAAGGCTCAGTCCAGTAGTTCCTCCTGAGAGGACCTCTCGTGGAGCAGGCGACTGCGGCCGAGACCCACAGTCTCGTGAAGGTGTACACCGACTTCTGGGGACGCCCCAAAGTCCGCGCCCTTAATGGCCTCGATCTGACGGTCAATCAGGGCGAGATCTTTGGTCTGCTCGGACCCAACGGTTCCGGCAAGACGACCACCATCAAACTCCTCCTGGGGCTGCTGCGTCCGACGCGCGGCACAGTGAGCATCCTCGGTCGACCGGCCCTCGACGTCCGGAAGAACCGCCAGATCGGCTATCTTCCCGAGGAGAGCTACCTCTACCGCTTCCTCAGCGGTGAAGAAACACTCCGTTTCTACGGTCGCCTGTTCGGCCTGGGCGGACGCGAGCTGGACCGGCGCGTCGCCGAACTGCTGGACCTCGTCAGGCTGGATCGCCGCGCCCGAAAACGGGCACTCAAGGAATACTCCAAGGGCATGAGCCGCCGCATCGGTCTGGCGCAGGCCCTGATCAACAACCCCAAGTTCGTGTTGCTTGATGAGCCGACCACCGGCCTCGACCCTATCGGCACCCGGGAGATCAAAGATCTGATCCTGGAAATGAAGGCCCAGGGCCGAACGGTCATGATGAGTTCACACCTGCTGGCCGACGTCGAAGACGTGTGCGACCGCATCGCCATCCTGGTTCGCGGCGAGATGAAAGAGTGCGGCAAGGTCAGCGATCTGCTGCTCGTTCGCGACACGTTTCAGCTTCGGGCACGCAACGTGGGGAGCGATCTTGGACGCGAGCTCGAGTCGCTCCTGGCGGGTCGCGGTGCGACCGACATCCGCCTGTCGCATCCCCGCATGACGCTGGAATCCCTGTTTCTCCACGTGACCGGCGACGAGCAGCAGACATCCGAGTAGCGCATCCGCCCCGAGGGCGGACCCCGCTGACCCCATGGACACCTGAGGCATGACCGACAAACCGTCCCGTAACGTCGATACCCGCAAGGCGCGCTCAAGCCGCCGCGCGCCACGCCCGCCGTCGGGGATCGGGAAGGTCATTGTCGGAGACGTCCGCCACTTCTCGCCCTGGCGAGCCGTGGCCGTGGCCCGACTGGCCGTCAAGGAGGCCTTGAGGCTCAAGGTCCTCGGCGTCATCCTTCTTGGGCTCCTGGCCATTGTACTGGCGGACCTGACGACCCGGCGGTTCGATCCGGTGTTCGACACTGCCGGGAGCATGGTCCGCGTTGCCGAGCTGGTCATCACGATCGTCGGGCTCGTCTTGGCCATATTCCTCTCCACCTACAGCCTGCCGCGCGAAATGGCCAGCAGGACCATCTACTCACTGGTCACCAAGCCGGTGTCCCGGCTCGAAATCGTCGTCGGCAAGACCGTCGGCGTCGTGGTGGTCCTGGCGATGGTCACGTTCGGCCTCGGTCTGCTGAGTCTGGGGTACTTTCGCTGGCGGGGCGGACAGGTGCAGCAGCTTGCGTCCGAGCGATACCAGCAATGGAAAGAGAACACGGAGTCGCCTCCCCTGCCGACCGACGCGCCGCCTGCCGGGCTCAAGGCGGTGGCCGACCACGGACCGTTCAAGGCCGCCCGGTACCGGTCGCCCAGCGGGCCGATGGCAGTGGTCACCTTCCCGTCTCGGCAAGGGGCCGAGCGCTCGGCTGGCGGTGGGCTGCACAAGCTCGAATGGCTGACCGGGGCTCCCGACCACACGGCTCACTGGGGCTTCGAGGACCTGCCGATCGACGACATCGACGGGGGCAAGGCCCGGGTTGCCCTGCGCATTGTTCTGGCCAAACCGCTGGACGGTGAACAGGTCCCTGACGGCCCTGCGCCTGAGGAGCACCGTCGGGTGCTGGTACGGCTCCATGTCGAGGGTTTCGACGCGAGGCCCGATTGGTCGGGCACGCTCACCGTCGGGGCCGACGGCCGGCTTGAGGTGCCGATCCCGGCCAAGGCGGCCCCCGACGCCTCTGCGTATCACGGCCAACGCTTCTGGGTGTCCCTGTGCGGGGTCGAGACGCCGCCCCTGGGAGTCGGTGACGACAGTTGCGCGGTCCTCCCTTCGACCGGCAAGCCGATAGGCTCCCGGAGTGGCTTGAAGCTGACCACCAGTTTCTCGCTGGGTCGGTACTGGATTGGTGGCCCGCTGCTCGCGGGGCGAGTCCGCTTCAGGGGCATTCCAGCGGACCGCATCGGACGCGACGGGACCGTGCTCGAGGTCAGCGCGACCGTTCCCAGCGCGTCGAGCATCCCGCCCGACGCGAGGGCCAGAGTCATCGTGGTTGACGAAACGACCGGCGCGCAGCGGAACGTGACGTTCCGACCGGAGAAGCGAGCCGCGGCCATTGTCCCCCTGTCGCGCGACGACTTCGCCGGGGGAGACCTGGCCGTCTACGTCAAAAGCGACCACCCCCGGGTTGAGATCGGCGCGAACGACCTGAGCTTCAGACTTCAGTTGACCGCCTCCTCCGAGGCGACCCTGGGAGCCTTCGCCCTGAACTGGCTCAAAGATCTGACGATGATGTGGCTAACCTTCTCCGTCTTGGCGGGCATCGGGGTCCTGGCCAGCACCTGGGCCGGCTGGCACGTGGCCACGCTGCTGACGGCCGTCATGTTCATTGTTGCCAACGTGTGGCCGTCCATCATCGCCACCGTGCAGCGCCATGGCGTGAGCCTTTCCGGCCGGATGGTCCATAACACCAGTGGGTTCCAGCGGCTGCTGGTCGGGGCCTACCGGGGGATCTTCGGTCTGCTGGGGGCCATTCTGCCGAGTTTCGGCCGGCTGGACTACGGCGACCTGTTGGCCCGCGGCGTAGATGCGCCGCTCGGCGCACTGTTTGCGGTGCCGGACGGCGCCTTGTGGTACGCCCTGGTCTACGTGGCGGCGACGGTGCTGATTGGTTACCTGTCATTCTCGTTCAGAGAGGTGGCCCGATGAGGCGAGTGGACGCCCGCGTATGGCTGGTGATGGCTGCCGTGGCGGTGTTTGTGGGGGGCGTGGTGCTGCGGACGCGGGTCCTCGAAAGCCGTCGCCAGGAACTGCTGGGCCGCCGCAGCGACCTGCCACGCACCTTGGCCCACGCCGCCGAATACTCGGCCGCCCGGGCCGCCGGAGAACGCCCGCGCTTCGTCCCGGGCGAACAGGGGGCGAACCTGACCGACCTGCCTACCCGGACTTTGGCCCTCAGCCTGGGCGGGCTTCGTGGTTTCCTGGCCATCTACCTCTGGGTCGAGGTGGAGTCCGCCAAGAATCAACGCGTTCACGAGGACCTCCTCGACAGGTACCATCGCATCGCCAACCTGCAATCGGAGTATCCTTCCGTTTGGGAGTTCCACTCCTGGAACCTGGGCTGGAACGTGTCGGTCCAGTGGGCCAACGTCGAGCGTCGCTACGAGTGGATCCGCTACGCCATCGAGTTCCTCGCCGAGGGCATCCGCCGCAACCCCAGGAGCGTCGATCTCCTCGAAGCCATGGGACGCATCTACTATCAGCGCATCGCCCAGAACACCCGTGCGGAGGACCGGGGGTATTTCTCGGCCCAGATCGAGAAGGACGACGGGGACAGTCCCCTGCGCATCGCCTACAAGTGGTACGTCCTGGCCCGCAAGATGCAGGACGAGACCGGCGGCGCCCATTCCACCTACTCGAAGAAGATACTGCACCAGCAGTCCTGCTACGCGGCACACGAGTATGCCAAGGATCTGACGTATCGGGCCCTCAACGGCTTGGGCGAGGCGGCCGAACTGCAGGCTGATGGGAAGCCGGATGAGGCGCTTCGACGGTTGACCGAGGGCCGCAAGGCCCTGCTCTTTGCCCGCGGATGGTGGGTGAGGACCATCGAGGAATGGGGCCGACAGCGGGCACAGTATCCCGACGACTTCAATGCCGGGCTGTTCGGCGCTGGGGCCCGGCAGGCAACGCGGGAGGTCGAACTGCTGCTCCGGCGCCTCACGCCGGGACTGCTCCGCGCCGACCCGAAGTCGTTTCGAGTCTGCGTTGATTCGGCCAAGGGACATCGCCTGCTCATCGCCCAGAACCGCTACGAGGACCAAGGCCCCGAGGTCTACCACGGGCCGTGATTTTTGGCTTGCCGAGCCGCGCGCCGCACGATATAGATGATGCCACTGGGGCTATCAGGTCCGATTTCCCGCATACCATTCACGCGAATCTGAGGAGAAACGCCTGTGAATCGCCGGAAAGGGTCACACCTCAACCTCAGCCGTCTGATCGCACCCGCCATCGTTCTGGTCTCATTGGCTCTTGCGCTGGTCTACGTGTTGCCGAGCGCGTTCGGCCAGGCCACGCCCGCCGAGGCCGCCGGCCACAGTGCCGTGGTGCGCGGCATCGGCAACATCCCGCCCATCTGGTGGGTCGCACCGGTGGGTTCCATTATCGCCCTGTTCATGGCCTTCTATTTCTACAAGAGCATCATGAAGGCCAGCGAGGGCAACGACCGCATGAAGGAAATCGCCCAGCACGTCCGCGAAGGCGCCATGGCTTACCTGAGGCGGCAGTACAAGGTCGTGGCCATCTTCTTCGTCGTGGTGTGCCTGGCCCTGATAGGCGTGGCCTTCGGCCTGAAGGCCCAGCACGCCCTGGTACCGTTCGCCTTCCTCACCGGGGGCTTCTTCAGCGGCCTGGCCGGCTTCTTCGGCATGAAGACGGCCACCAACGCCAGTGCCCGCACGGCACAGGGCGCCAGTGAGAGCTTGAACCGCGGCCTCCAGATCGCTTTTCGCGCGGGGGCCGTCATGGGTCTGACGGTCGTCGGCCTGGGCCTGCTGGACATCAGCGGCTGGTTCCTTTACCTCTTCGCGTTCCATCACCAGTTAGTCGGCGGGACGCCGATGCCACTGGAGACCATCACCGTCGTCATGCTCTGCTTCGGTATGGGTGCCTCGAGCCAGGCCCTGTTCGCCCGCGTCGGCGGCGGCATCTACACCAAGGCGGCGGATGTTGGCGCTGACCTTGTCGGCAAGGTCGAGGCCGGTATTCCCGAGGACGACCCGCGCAACCCCGCGACCATCGCCGACAACGTCGGTGACAACGTCGGCGACGTCGCCGGCATGGGAGCCGACCTCTACGAATCCTATTGCGGCAGTATCCTGGCCACGGCCGCACTCGGCGTGGCCGCGTTCATCTCCGAAGGCAAGGATGCCAGCGGCATCGAGTGGGCCATGTGGTACCTCATCGCCCCGATGATC
>Ga0272444_10005978_pt1 | contig 10489 bp, 13 predicted proteins | sample SSMForm13_FD_201033 | JGI IMG/M metagenome (GOLD analysis project Ga0272444, IMG submission 201033) | Marine sediment archaeal communities from Little Sippewissett salt marsh, Falmouth, MA, United States - SSM-Form-13 | ecosystem: Environmental > Aquatic > Marine > Wetlands > Sediment ...
ATATTATACCGAATACGTAGACTTAGTTCGAGAGCTTAAACGTGAAAAAAAGCATCAGGAAGCCATTGATTTACTTTTAAGGTTAATTGATGCAGTAGAACGTGAGGCCAAAGTGAATAAATCTCATGGTGGAGATGGTTTTTGTGCTCCTTGGTATTATGAACAGTTGGCTATCATTTATCGTAAAGAAAAGAGATATAGCGAAGAAGTAGCAATAGTTGAACGACTTCAAAAACAAAACAATTACCTTCACGAAAGTGCAGTGAAACGATTAAAAAAAGCAAAAGAACTGCAAAACATGGAAAAAGTACGCTGAACGGGAGAGAGAAGAGGAGGTCACCTGAGAGTCCTTGGGAATAAAGACTAGTAAGCCTAACCTCGCTGGTCCAGGGGACGGCAAAAAGCGCGCCGCCCCTGACCAGCCCGTTAGGCCCAATAGGTAAGGGAAATGTCAGATCATACTACAGCTATTGTTCCTCTTGAAACATGGTCCTATTCCAGCCCTGAGATACGCTCGCAGGGGAAGACAGTCGATGTTGGTCTTTTCGCCGAGGCACTAATTTACTATGATTGTGTTATTATCAACATTACCAGTCAACCTCAGCTAGCAGAATTTCTTAAATGGTTTATCGAACAAGGAAAACTTGACGATTTTTTGGCCTTGATTCGGGATGGCACCATAAAGTTATATGATTATTCTTTTGCCACTACTGCAGTTCAAGATGGGCGCACAGGAGACTACTATCTCTGGAACATACAGGATCCTATACAGAAGGAGCCTGATACTTTTGAGAAACGTTTCCTTTACCACAAAGCCGTAGAGGATCTTTTTCCAAAAGCTCGTCATCGAATACGCCTTTACGATTCTATCCGCGATAACGTAATCGAAGTCAAAGCTGATAACTTCGGGAGGTCGACTAAAAACGCAAACAAGGACTATCAAGACCCTGAGAGAAACTCGCTAATTCTTCAAGCATTCATTGACGAACTCTACAAGTTTCGAAAACTAGGCCCTCCACCTGAGATAAGAGCACGAATCACAAAATCCGCAGATGGAAACAAACATCACATCACATGGAACGTTGATTTTGCCGAAATTTCCCGTTTGGCAGGCAATGAATTGAACTTCCATCCGGGTACACCGCTCACGGCAGGAGCATTGTCAAATCGTTTTCTTTGGTCTGCTGCGCAGCTTAATTGCGACATATTTCTCCCTCAGCCCATGGCAGTATTGGTTGGTGACAAACTCTACGAATCGACCGAGAGGATTGCCAGTGCGGGTGCAATCATTGAAGAGCTGAAAGCTAAAGTTGAGTTTCCTAACTTACGCACACTCGTGAACGACGGGAAGCTCGGCTTTGGAGAAATACTCAGAATCAGCGCCAAAGCGCGGAGGTTTCGCGACTGGCTCCAGTCAGAATCCGAGCGCGACCGTGATGCAATTATTGCTTACCATAATGAGGCATCCCGTGAACTTGGTCTAATTACTGCGGGACGAAAAGCTCTTAGTATTTTTGGTGTCATTGGTGGTGGGGCTGCCGGATCACTCATCGGTACAACGATGGCCGGACCTATTGGTGCTGCTATTGGTGGGGCCGCAGGTAGTGCAACCGGATACTTGACTGATATCGTTTCAAGAATTGGAGCAGACTGGAAGCCAGTGGTCTTTGGAAACTGGTTAAGGCAACGAATTGAGAAATTCACCAAGCAAACATAAGCATACACGGCGTTAAGGGCTAACCCCGCTGCTTCATTGGACGGCGCGAAAAGCTCGCCGCCCCTGAGCAGCCCGGTTATGCAAAAAAGGAACACACATGAGGGAATTAAAAAGCTTTGACACTATCAATCCAGCATGCATTCAGAGTTCGAAGACGTAGAGGGTGCCCGGGAGTATATCGATGAGAGAATCGAACGGATATTGGCCAAGGTGCCCGGAAACGACAGGGGATTGCTTCCTATTGTCGATGTGGATCTTAATGAGACGGAGTGGCATGAGTAGTGAGATCAGTTCTGCGGCTGTTATGAAAAGGGGCTGTATTATTTAATTTCTCGGAAAAATAGACAGCAAAAATTGCCGAACAATAGCATCGAGATGGACGCCAAGAGATTGGTGGTTTTTTGAACATCGGTCCACGCTCCAAGCTCGTCGTCTTGCCACGTTCTATCGGCACCACGTATGCTTGATGCTTGTCTCCTATCCCATTCTATTGTTGCATTATGCGACTATATGTTTTACATTTGCAACATATAATTGGAGGTGCAAACATGACAACAGCGGTCAGGGTGTCTGAGGATTTGGTCAAGCAGGCCAAAATTTATAGTAAAATTGACAAAAGATCAGTTACTGGACAAATTGAATATTGGGCCATGATTGGAAAATGCGCCGAGGAGAATCCCGACCTTACATACAGCTTGATCAAGGAAATTTTTATCGGTCTCAGCGAATTGGAGCAGGGTGAATACTCCGAGTACAAATTTGGGTAATGACGGATGAAAATTGTTCAATCTCGGTCTTTCGAACAACGGGTCAAAAAGTTTAATCAAGCTCAGAAAATGAATCTTGATGAGCAGATAAGGCTGATACTCGAAAATCCAGATATCGGTGATGAGAAAAAAGGTGATCTGAGCGAAATATATGTGCATAAATTTAAGATTAAGACTATTCAGTATCTATTAGCGTACCGTTGCAATGAAGAACAGCTAGAGCTGTTAATGATTGGCCCCCATCAAAATTATTACAGAGATTTAAAAAAATATCTGAAAAAGAAGTGAGCAAACAACTGCGTTCAGTCCACCAACTCGCGTCGCTTGCGATTGATGCAGGGCGTTATGAGAGCAAAGCATACATGATACGAAAATTCCAGCAATCGGATATTGATCAAGTCATCAGTATTTGGCTTGAAGCTTCCATAAAAGCACATGATTTTGTCGGCAGTGATTTTTGGAAATCAAAAGTCACAGATATGCGAGAAATCTACATACCTTCCGGAGAAACTTATGTCTATGAGGAAGAAGGTATAATTCAGGGATTTGTCTCTTTGTGCAATGATACCATAGCGGCAATTTTTGTGTCTCCGGATTTTCAGGGAAAGGGAATTGGGAGACAACTCATTCAAAAAGCGAAAGATGTCCGTGATATCTTGAATCTTACTGTTTACAAACAAAACCAGAAGAGTATTGAATTCTATAAAAAATGTGAATTTACGATTGAGCAAGAGCGCATTGACGAGAATACGGGACATCCTGAGTTGCTGATGAAATTTAACTCATAACAAATGCATACATTCGACCTTGCCTGCTGCTCGTTTGTCGCTCTGGGCAGGGCGGATGGCGGAGGGCGCTAAGGTCTCAAACATGAAAGACCGAACGAAAAAAATAGTAACCCATGTCATACTGACCATTGCGGGCATAGTCGTCGGCACAATCGTGTCAGGCGTTGTTTCGAAGAGTGCCTGCGGATTCAACGATGTGATTGGTGCGATCATTCTCTCTCCGTTTGAAATGACTGTGGGTATACCGCTGATATTTTATAGAATTTCGCTGATTATGGGTTTGCTGACTGTGTTCGGATGTCTGGTCTGGGCGTGTTCAATTGTCTTACGGGTGAAAAATAAAAGAATATCCAATTATGTGACAGTGATCGGAGCGGTGTTCTGGAGCCTGGGTAATATGCCTGTCTTTTTGGCGTATATGTCCGTATAGTAAGAGGGACGTTCATCTGTCATCACGTCGGTGGTAGCCGTGGCTGCTGTTGGCGTCAGGCGTTGTGGAAAAAGGCGATATAATGAATCCCTTTACGTGTCACACTGCTGTGTATAATCAGTTTAATACACGCTACGTTTTTGGAGGTTATCCGTGGATTTCGATGTCCTTTCTCAGTGGCTTATCGACTATGTGGCCGCCTACCCGGAAAAATATAATGAAATCGCCATATGGCGTGAGCCGATTATGGCCTGCGCCCCGGCTGACGGGCGATTCCTGCGCCTGAAAGAAATCAGTGTCGCGGATCACGCGCTTCCTGCCGATCTGTTATCCGACGCGAAATCCGTTGTTGTCTGGTTTATCCCCTTTAAACATCATATCCAGATGGACAACACCGGCGGCACATACCCTTCCCTCAGCTGGGGTCGGGCGTATCTCGCCACCAACGACATGATCGATCGCATCGGCAGTGCAATGAAGGATTTTATTGAACAGAAGGGTGGTGCCGTTGCGCTCACACCTGCGACACACAATTTCGACGAGGAACGAATGGTGAGCCGGTGGTCCCACAAGCACCTTGGACACCTGGCCGGATTGGGTCGTTATGGAACCAACTGCCAGCTGATCACGCCGGAAGGATGCAGTGGCCGCATGGGCAGTGTGGTTACGAATCTGGCGCTGGGCGACCACCCATTAGTGACCGCCGATGAACTGTGTCTGATCAAAGCAGGCAAAAAGTGCGGTAAATGCATCACGTCCTGTCCCATCGCGGCCTTATCCGAGGACGGTATGGATCGGTCGCTCTGCCATGCCCGCCTGAGAGAAAATTATCATTTATTAATGGAACCTGACGGCCTGCCGGAAACGACATCCGTCTGTGCCAAGTGTCAGGTGGGTATGCCGTGCAGCCATAGATCGCCACTGCCCATACACCAGCACCTGAAAGGGGACAATATCATATGACAGCGGCAGTGAAGAGGACGCGCAGAAACCCCGCGCCTTTCATGTCGGTGGTATGGCGACGGAAAGGATGAGGATGTGGACGATTATCGACTGTTAATAGACCTCCATAAAAATGCACGCCGGCAGGGTCCCGGCGGTGATGCAGAAACGGAAAAAGCTCTCGACCTGGCTATGGTAGACCGATCAGCGCCATTGAAAATCGCCGATATGGGTTGCGGTACGGGGGCGTCCACCGTGCTGCTTGCTCAACTGCTGAACGCTCAGGTTACGGCCGTGGACTTCCTTCAGGACTTTCTTGACGTACTCGAAAGCAGGGCTGAAAACAGGGGGCTTTCTGAAAGAATATCGGCCCTGTGCTGTTCAATGGACAGCGTGCCCTTCGGAGACGAGGAATTCGATGTGATCTGGTCTGAGGGGGCGATATACAATATCGGCTTTGAGAAGGGCGTCAGAGAGTGGCGTCGTTATCTGAAAGTGGGCGGTCTCCTGGTTGTCTCGGAGATTACCTGGTTGACGGCTTCCCGTCCCATGGAACTCCGGAAGTACTGGGAGAGTGAATATCCCGAAATCGATGTGGCCTCGTCAAAGATCGGCGTACTGGAGAAGAACGGATATTATCCGATCGGTTATTTTGTGTTACCGGAGCATTGCTGGCTGGAGAATTATGATCGGCCTATGCAGGACAGTTTTGAGGATTTCCTTGCCCGGAACGGGAACAGTGACGACGCACAGGCAATTGTGGAAGCGGAAAAACGAGAAATTGAACTGTATGAAAAATATAAAAGTCACTACGGTTATGGTGTATATATCGCGAGAACGCTATAGTATCACCAGGAATGGTTATGACTTTATGACGTGTCAGAAGAACAGCAACTGATGGAAAAAGTGGTTAATGTCGTAATCAACATCCCCTGTGGCCTGCAGGAAAGAGTGTCATGAAACTGGACCTCTTCAAACTGGAACGATATTTCGCACAGCATGAGTTTTCAGCGTCCTATCTTTTGTGCTCCTCGGACTGCGAGAGTATGACGATAGGCAATTTACTCGGCATGGAGGCGGGCGCGAAAGAGCAGTTTGAATCTCTCTGGCTTGGATATACGGAATCGCTGGGTGCCCCGGAACTCCGGCACACCATTTCCACTCTATATGACACTATCGGCAGCGAACATATCCTGGTGCATGCGGGGGCCGAAGAGGCGATTTTCAATTTTATGAATGTCACGTTAAGACCCGGCGATCACATCGTCGTGCATTCGCCATGCTATCAGTCGCTCGGTGAAGTGGCGCGAGGAATCGATGCCAGGGTTTCAGAATGGCACGGCGATCCGGACAGGGGGTGGGCGCTCGATGTGGAAGTCCTGACGTCACTGCTTACCGATCGCACGAAAGTGGTGGTCGTGAACTTCCCGCACAATCCAACAGGCTTTCTGCCGTCCCGGGATTTTGTACATGAACTGTCGGCGTTATCTGAGCGCCACGGATTCATGATTTTTTCCGACGAGGTCTACCGGGGTCTCGAGTATGATTCCGATGACCGATTACCGGCCATGGCCGACATAAACGACAGGGCCGTTTCGCTGGGAGTGATGTCAAAAACGTATGGCCTTGCCGGGCTGAGAATCGGCTGGATTGCGACGCGTGACAACCGGATTGTGAGAGAAATGGCGGCGTTTAAGGATTACACGACCATCTGTAACAGTGCGCCAAGTGAATTTCTGGCGACCCTGGCCGTGCGACATGCTGAAACGATCGTCGGGCGAAATCTGCAGATCATCCGAGAGAACCTCGATCGACTCGATTCTTTCTTTGAATTCCACCGTGATCGATTCACCTGGCATCGGCCGAAGGCCGGTCCTATTGCGTTCCCGGCACTGCTCAGGGGAGACGTTGACCGGTTTTGCGCCGATCTCGTCGAAAAAGCAGGCGTTCTGTTACTTCCGGGGACCCTGTACGGGAATCAGTTGAACGCGTTTCGTGTCGGTTTCGGCCGTAGAAACCTGCCGGACGCCCTGAACAAATTTGAGGAATACCTCCGGGAATGCAGATAACACGGTGTTTTCAGAGAGACGCGGAAAAGGCAGATGCTGTTGCGGCGAACAAATTAATGTGATGGATAAACATGTCGAGTCGTAGAATTCTAACAGTTGATATGAAAGGGCTGGATTATGTCGGTGTCGGACGAATTTCTTGACTACATGCTGGATCTGTTCTCCGATTGGGGTGGCGTCAGTGCACGCCGGATGTTTGGTGGGGCCGGTTTGTATCGTGATGGAAAGATGTTCGGACTGGTCGCCGACGATGTGGCGTATCTGAAGGTGGATGATTCAAATCGTGATCAGTTTGTGAAGGTCGGCACCGCCGCGTTCAAGCCCTACCCGGACAAGCCGGCCAGCAAGTCGTATTACGAGATTCCATCGGACGTGCTGGAAGACACCCATGTCCTGATAGAATGGGCACGGCATTCACTGGCCATACAGAAGAGAAAGAAGTAGACGGTCTTCGATAGACGAGACGGATGGCCGCATCGTGACATAATGATGGCCTGCGCGATCACAATCATGATAAAAAAAATCATGGACATACTATCCCTCCCGTAAACAGAATTCTTCAGGTAGTCTTATTTCCGGGGTTGTGTGCCCACTTTTTGCTGTGATAAATATTTTCAGCCGGTTGACCATGAAAACAGCACCCAAAGTGGGAGATGGGCAGCGTATTGGCCCAGTGAAATATATCGGCAATAAGAGGTCGTGACGGAACGCGGAATCATGAAAGGGAGGAGCGGAATCATGGTTACATTTTGTAAGAGAGTCAGTTGTGCAGGCATTATATTTCTTCTCGTTGTCGGAATAAACACGGCGTGGGCCGCATCAGACACCGACATTCGTCAAAAGTGGGCCGGTTTAGTCAATCAGGACATCGGATGCATGTCCCTTGGCTGGTTTCAGTACGGTGTAAACCTGACAACCCATGGAATGGTGCAGGATCGCACGATCCTTGAAAAATATGGTTTTAAATTTGGTGATGGTCCGTACCGTACCGCGACAACACGTATAGACACCGGACGATACCTAATCAGCATCCAGTCCATGAGCCGGAGAGAGGATAATCATGAAAAACTGGTACAACTGAAGACCAAAGCGGACACGGTATACCCGGTCCAGCATCCGGTTGCACCGGCCGGAAAGTATACCTGGAATAGCGCCATTCAATACGATATGGAAGACCAGATCGGTGTGGTTTCGCATTATGAAAAAGAGGCCGAACCCTTGGCATTTATCGATGTACGCATTGTGGAGCCGGAAAAACTGGCCCGGCTTGGTTTCCCCGGCTACCAGAAAAACGATACATCACGCCAGTTGCTTTACAGAGGTAACAATCGGTGGGAAATAAATCCCGGTGGGGGCATCCTGGTGTACGAGAACGGTCGATGGTCTGCCGGCAGTACGGCTGAGGCATCCGGAAAAACTGGCATCCAGTCGTCCAAACCAGAGGAAAAAAAGCCGGAAGAAAACCTGGCTGATATTGCTCAGGCAGCTCTGGCCGCGTTTGCGGGGAAGGATATCCTGGTATTCCGCTCGATACAAGTATCCGACTCGACATACAACGGGGCTCCCATCACATGGACGGTGTTCCAAGCACGGAAGAACAACGATGCGTATTACTTGGTGAGACATCCGGATATAGGAACGGGGATGATGGATACGGCGGGACGCCGGATGTTTGATGTGGAAGGATCGCAATACTTGCCGGACGGTACAGGAATGGTGGTGAATATGAACCGGATTAGCCCCGTAACACCCTCCGGCGTGGACACGGTAACGGAAGAATCAAAGAAAACGATTATTGCGTGGTGGGAAAAGAACCGCCTGTCCTTTACCATTTATGATGCCCAGCAGGCCGGGGTTGCGGATCAGCCCACTGAGCCGGCACCCGCGACGCCGCCCACAGTCGGGGCGCAGCAGTCGTCAGGGGATTCGGCGCTCCTGTTTGTCAATTCCGATTTTGAGAATGGTGACCTGACCAACTGGACCGCCACGGGGGATGCATTTCGTTTCCAGCCGACCAAGGGTGATAATCCCACGGCCAGGGGACGAAGAAACATGCCGTCCAAACATCACGGGAGATTCTGGATCGGTACTTATGAAAAATATCAGGGTAGACCGGGTGAACGTCCAGGGTCACGACAGGGAGACCGGCCGCTCGGAACACTGGTTTCCATTCCCTTCACAATCACGGCGAATAAGATTTCTTTTCTCATCGGCGGGGGACGACATCCGAACAAGGAAAATGTGTGTCTGACTGTCGATGGCAGGACCGTTTACAGTACAACAGGTATGTCCAACGAGACAATGGTTCGGTATGTATGGGATGTTTCCGCCTATAAAGGGAAACAGGGCAAAATCATCATCAATGATCAGCATCCCGGCGGGTGGGGACACATCAATGCGGACGATTTCCGTTATGAGGGAAATTAAAAGGCCGGGGAATTTTGGAACAGCAGAAGGGGCAAGAAGCAGTAGGAGCGTCCATCAATATATAAAAATATCAGGATGATAACAATTGAACGTAAAATGTGTTAATGAAATAATGGACTTTCCTGGTGCTTCCTGAAATGTCGCGTGCATGGTATGTTAATTAATGATCATGTCGGGGAATCGGTAATCGTAGTCATGAATGGAGACGATAAAAATGTTTGAATTCTTGAAAAAATACGAAAAGTGCATGATTCAGTCTCTCATGGTGATGATGGCAATCGTCCTCGGGTTAGCCACCATTGATCTGGCCTGGCTTATTATCAAAGACATTATTACATACCCTTACGTTATTCTCAGCGTCGAAGATTTGCTCGACATATTCGGCCTGTTCATGCTCGTCCTGATCGGTATCGAACTTCTTGAAACGATCATGAAAACCTACCTCACGCAGGGGCAGCCTCACTATGAAGTCGTTCTTTCGGTGGCAATAATCGCCATTGCCCGGAAGGTCATTATTCTCGACTTAAAGGAGGTCAGCAGTCTGAGCCTTATCGGCATCGCGTCGATCATTGTCGCTCTGACGGCCGGATATTTTCTGATGAAAAAAGTTCAGCCGAAAGATAAATCACCCTGAATGATTCACCATGATTGGATCGTCTGTGCATGCGACATATGACGGTCACTACAATCGGTAACCAGGGAGGGAGAGTATGGCGTACGATGAAGGTTTGGCACAGCGCGTGCGCGAGGAAATGAGCGGGTTTCCCGGCTATGCTGAGAAGACGATGTTCGGCGGCATAGGGTTCCTTTTGCATGGCAATATGGCCGGTGGAGTGATCGGGGACAGCCTGATCGTCAGGGTCGGGCAGGGAGAGTATGAGAACGCACTGGCGGAGCCCCATACGCGGTCCTTCGATATGACCGGGAGGCCCATGAGAGGGTGGGTGGTTGTCACGGCGCACGGGTATGAGTCGGACGAGGATCTGGCGAATTGGATAGAGCGGGGCGTGGCGTATGCATTGACGTTACCGGCAAAGGCGCAGTGATGCCGAAGGGGTTGTGACAACAGGCCATGAAGATCATCGTAGATCTCATATATCGGATTGTAACAGGCAATCGGCATATACGTATAATATGTATTCCGCTGTTTACCGCGTTTTTCCTTTTGCTTCTTTTAGTGACGATATTTTTAGCACTGATGACCGATGCGGCTTTAAATCTTTCCGGACCTTTCCATTATCCCTGGAATTATATTATTTCCGTACCGCTGGTTGTAATCGGGGCTTTTCTGTGGACATGGTCAGTTCTGCATTTTATTAGAGCGAATGGAACACCCGTCCCTGTCAGCC
>Ga0272444_10005979_pt1 | contig 10489 bp, 12 predicted proteins | sample SSMForm13_FD_201033 | JGI IMG/M metagenome (GOLD analysis project Ga0272444, IMG submission 201033) | Marine sediment archaeal communities from Little Sippewissett salt marsh, Falmouth, MA, United States - SSM-Form-13 | ecosystem: Environmental > Aquatic > Marine > Wetlands > Sediment ...
CCTTCCTTATGTTTTGAACATTATGTCATTAGATATTAGAATTTGTTTTGTGCTTCGTGTTTCGTTCTTCGAATTTTTAACTTCATTTGGCACTGGCACCTGTTTTTTCCTTTCGCCTTTGGCCTTGTGTTCCATGTCGGGACAGATGAGCGATTTTCAACAGCCTCTCAAGAAATGACATCTGATTTTTCCACCAACCCTTTCTCTATGGCAAAGGCTGTGAGAGCCGATACGCTATGAATATCCAGTTTCTTCATGAGATTGGTTCGATGTTTATCAACGGTTTTCGAACTGATACAGAGATAGTCGGCAATTTCCCTGTTTTTATATCCCTCGGCAACCAGTTTTAGAATTTCCCGTTCACGTGACGTGATAACATCCCATATTGATCTTACTTTTATTGTTTTTTTTCCTTCCAGGTAACCATCGATCACCTTTCCTGATACTTCCGGACTCAGATACCGTTTCCCCTTAAGTACGGTTGCTATTGCCGACATCAGTTCGTTTTTCGTTGCATCTTTTAACACATAACCATCGGCACCGGCCTCAAGACTTGCGAGAATGTACTCGTCAGTTTTATGAACGGTCAGAACCAGAACTTTGATGCCGGGGAATCTTCTCTTGATTTCCCGGATTGCATCCATACCACTCATTTTGGGCATGGAAAGATCCATGAGAATCAGGTCGGGCTCCATAGTTTCAACGCACTGAATGGCATCACGGCCGTTTTCCGCTTCAGCGATGACATTGAAATGAGGAACCGATGAGAGCAGTGCTCTCAATCCCTCTCTCAGAATCGTATGGTCTTCTGCAATGACGATTCGTTTTTCTGTTTTCATGAAAACACCCCCCCCGTAGTGTTCTCATAAACAAGATACCGGCCATTGTTTCAATTGGAGAAGTAACTGTATCAGAGAGATAAACACTGCAAGCCGTTCCGACATCTATCCGCAATGCTGATCGTCGTGAGGCAGGATCAACAGACCGTCTGTTGTTCGTAGTTTATGACACTTATAACCCGTTTGTAAATAAAAAAACACAGTATCTACATTTATGACCTACCTCAAAAATACTGTGTTATTCATTAATAAATACGGTGGTAACCCTATTTATTTCTTTGTTCCAATACATTAGAACTGCGCCTCATTATCGGTCTTTCTTCAATCAATAAGATCAACGATGTCGAAGAAAAGACAAAATTCACAGTAAAAAGGAGAAGCGAGAGAATGTCAGAAGGAAAAGTCAAATGGTTTAGTGAACAGAAAGGATATGGATTTATCCAGCAGGATAATGGGGGCGATATTTTTGTCCACTACAGTGCCATACAAGCGAGAGGATTCAAAACCCTTAACGAAGACCAGCGAGTGAGTTTCGATGTCGAACATGGAGAGAAAGGCCCCGCCGCTGCAAACGTGAGAGTCATGTAGTGGACTACGAAAAAATTGAGCACACAAGAAGTTCGGACACCTGTCATTCGTATTTCGTATCTGATTGCAGGTAAGGGAGATAGGATCGATGGTAGATTTGATTAAGCATATTGCCGCGGCTTTGGTTGATCATCCTGAAGAGGTAAGAGTTTCGGAGGTGGCGGGAGAGCAGTCTTCCGTCATCGAATTGAAAGTTGCCAAGGACGATGTAGGGAAGATTATCGGGAGACAGGGAAGAACGGCTCAAGCAATACGAACCATCCTGATTGCCTCATCGGCAAAGCTTCACAAGAAGATAGTTCTGGAAATTATCGATTAATTCATAATTCTGGCCACAGGATTGTCCGGCAACTGCCGTCGGATTGAGGCACAATAATTTCATATGGCACGTACTCAGATGTTCTGAGAGGTTCATAACGGTACAATTGAAAAAATCACTATACGGGAGAAAAAGAAACAATGGAAAATTATGCAATACGAGAGACCGATCTGGTCGGCGTTAAGGCCATTTATTCGAAAGGTGAACTGATCTATAGAGATCGTCAGACGATGATTCATGGGGAAATTGATCAGAGAAACATAATTGTCGGTGATACTCAAAAAAAGAAATAGAGGGACATATGCAGTTTCTGAAACTTGAATACTTCAAAGACATCGTCACGGAAAAAATCTCTGAGTTCAGCAGTTATTCAAAATCCACACAATACTTATCCGAACCGGCAGATCACCCCGCTGAGCTTGCGGATCAGGCGGCAGTTGAAACCGATAGAAGGCTATTCGTCGCACTCAAAACGAGACAGGATGTCCGGCTCAGAGAATTAAAAGATGCCTTTGATCGAATCGAGAACGGCACCTACGGCATCTGCATGGAATGCGAGGAAGATATACCTGTGCAACGCCTCATGGCGCGGCCGACCACAAGGCTCTGCGTTGGGTGCCAGGAAGCAAGAGAAAATTCTCGTAATCTGAAAAGGAAGGTCGTATAGAGATGTCAATCCCAGGAGAAATAATAACGATGGGATAAACGAGATACCGGCAGGACTGGATAAGCGGGTATTCCTTCTTCACAATGTACATGAATCGGCACCGGTCATCTTTGAGACACGGCGGGTTCTTTCATATCTGCCGGGCCCCATGTCACGGGAACAGATCAAAATACTCATGGCCGATCGTAAGGCCGAGAGAACAGTCGGGGAATCAGGTACCGTCGATACCAATGAGGCACGGCCCGAAATTGAAGGCCAGGCTACAGAACCGCCGGTGATTCCCCCGGGAATAGAAACGTACTATATGCCCGGTTCGGGTGCGGGTCAGGGAATTATCTACCATCCCTCGGTTATGGGGTCTGTCGATATCCGTTATTCCAGTACAAAATATATGATGGATACCACGGAACGGGTCTCCTTGGCCGCCCCACTGGAAGAAGGCCCGATGGCACAGGATTGGGATCAAGCTATAGAAATCGACATGGATCCCACCGATCTTTTATCAATACCCATGGATGGTTCGGTCTTTGCCGAGCTGCCCGCTCTTGCACGACGGACCAAAGAATGTGGGAAATGGGAAAAAGATTTCATCCGCTGGGTGCATCAGCACCGTCCGCTGACCATTTACCGTTCACGACGGTATAAAATGACGAGCGTCCTGAACGAATCGGAGGGTGCGTTCCGAGCCCGTTTGACCCAGGCCGCCCGGGAAAACCGGGATCTCGAGGTTGAAAATCTTCGTAAGAAATACGGCTCCAAATTCATAACCCTGAAAAATCGCCTCATGGTTGTTCAACAGGCCGTTGATCGGGAACAGGAGCAGGCCAAATCAAAAAAATTGGAAACGGTTATCTCTTTTGGAACGGCGATCCTGGGAGCGTTTCTCGGTCGAAAGGCGGTGAGTGCAACGTCTGCTTCCAGGGTTGGTACGGCCATGAAATCGGCAAGCCGCATGGCAAAGGAAGGAATGGATGTAAAGAGAGCACAGGAGAGAACCTCGGCGATTCAGTCCAAGATCGATGAACTGGACAACCGTCTTCAGGACGACATATCGGCCCTCCAGACCTCTTTCGACCCGACCCAGGAAAAGATTGAGGAGATTCGGGTATACCCGAAGGGGACTGAAATCACGGTCAACGTCTTTGGCCTTGTCTGGATGCCCTATAGAAAGACGGCGGGCGGGCGTCTGAACCCCGACTGGTCATGAGAAACGTTATTCTCGACGGAAAAACGCGCGAGATAACTGACATGCTACGATGTAACCCCTTTTATGTACCATGCGGAAAATTCTATGACTCGAGAGATATCCGGGACAGGACTGGGCCTCTGGATCACTGGTTCACTCGTCGAAATGCTCGGTGGCGAAACAGAGGTTTCCAGTAGTCCCTCAAAAGGCTCAACGCTCAGTTTCACACTGCCGGTCTCCGAAAATACAGGCCAACAAAAGTAATCATCCATGCCCGCGTGCAGATACACGTACTTTATGAGGATCGCATCATATGCCTTACACCATGAATCAGGCACCACATATAATGTTCATCCCTTCATGACGTGCCACTGTATGTATCACAGAGAATAACTATGACATACCTACATAATAACACTTGTGTTGCTTCAAGATAAACAGAAAAAATATGCACTCATATCATACAGATAGTGACATCTATCTGATAATGAGTGGGACACGTAAGAAAATCGAGACATCAAGGCCCCGCACATAGTAACCGGGAATAACATACGTCAAAATGCGAGGCAGCAGGCTTTACTGATCTTCATCAACCAGCTTGTCAAATTCTGCCACTTCAACGACCGGTGATGTGGCGAATGAAATGCCTGTTAATTTGTACAGGGCAACCGATGCCTGCAGAGCCTCCTCTAATCCGGGAAAATCGACGACAATAATCACGTCGTATAGCCCGAGCAGCGTATACATGGACTGTACTTCTCCGCCATACTTTTTGATCAGGGCCATCGCCTTTTCCGTCCGGCCCGTGCTGATACCCTTTACCGCATCGTGCGAGTATGTACCAAACATAAAGAATCGTGTCATTGTCACTCCCTCCTTTCTGGTTTTCCTTTCATGTCATGAACAGCCGACAATCGTTCCGACATTGTAACGGTGAGAAATACCCATATAAATTCTGACATTTATACCAGCTACTATATGTTCCAGTTTAATCGTAGAGCATCGGTAAGGTCAAGAAGAAAAGTGTGGACAACAATAATGATTGGTCACCTTTATACATTAGAAACGCCATTCATTTCTTCACCGGTACGTCGGGGTAAATTGATCAATCGATTTTTCTGATAGTTCTTCTGAGGCGACTGGTGGCACACCCGTGTTTGTACATTTAATCAATATAGCCATTCAGTTGACCTTTTCATTGAACCTTCTTCGTAGGTGAAGTGCATCTTCTGCTTGATATTCCATGATAAACTGATATAATCCCGCAGTGATTACCATACGAAACCATCACAAAAAAAGCGACGGGGTTCCTCTATCAATGACCGATTCTACCGATTGGCAAAAGAAAATTGTCACGCCCGAAGACGTGCTCGAAAAAATCGAACCGGGGATGAGTATTTTTCTGAGTACCGGTGTCGCCGAACCGCGTACGCTTATCAAGCATCTTATGACGTCAGACAAGAGCAATTTGAAGGACCTTGAACTGATCCAGTTGATAAGCCTTGGGGATGCCATTCCCCTGGATGAACGATATTCACAAAAATTTAGACTGAAAACCTTTTTCTCCGGATGGAGTGCCAGCGATGCGATAACAGCCGGAACAATTGACCTGATACCCTGTCGATTTTCCCGGATTCCCAGACTCTTCAGAAGGGGCACCATTAAGGTCGACGCGGCATTCATTCAGATAACTCCGCCTGACGATGCAGGTTTCTGCAGCCTTGGTACGGCAGTCGATGTCACCAAACTCGCTATGGAACAGGCATCATTAGTCGCCGGTGTTGTCAATATGGAAATGCCCCGAACGTTGGGAGATACCTTTGTCCATATCAATGATTTTGACTATCTGGTTAATTCTACTGAAAAACCCCTTTATTTTCCCCGTTGCGCTGCACCCGAGGTCTATGAAAAAATAGCTCTGAACATTGCATCGGTCATTGAAGACGGTAGTTGCATCTCATTCTTTCCCGGGTTTCTCTTCGAAGCTCTCGGAACGCATTTGAATCGGAAACGGGACCTCGGTGTTCATTCCGTCATGATGACCGACGCATTGATGGATCTCATCAAGAGCGGTGCCATAACCAACCGGCGTAAAACAAGTTTCAGGGGTAAGAGTCTGGTTGCCTACGCGCAGGGAACGCCGGAACTCATGCAATGGTTAGACAACAACCCGTTGGTCGAGTTTCAGGGAATCGATGTGGTTACCGATCCCAGAAGCATCGGCTTAAACCATGGTTTTATGGCAATCATACCAGCACGAAAGGTCGATGTCACCGGCGGGATTGCACTCCACGAGGGCAAAGGAAATGTGACTGCCGGCCCAGGTGAAGTTCAGGAATTATTGGCCGGCGCAACACAGTCACGTGGCGGTCGTATCATTTTTGCCCTCCCAAGCCGAGACAATGAAGACGAACCCAACATTTTACTGTCCGTCGAGGATTATTCCAGTCAATTCTCCAACAGCGAGTCTCTCGATATGATCGTCACGGAATATGGTGTGGCATACCTCGCAGGGCGGACCGTGCGTGAGCGTGCCCTCGCGTTAATCGATGTTGCTCATCCCGATGATCGAGGGTTTCTGGTTCAACAGGCTAAAGAAACTAACATTTTATATCGTGATCAGATCTATCTCACTGAATCGGGTCATCTGTATCCTGAAGAACTCGCCCGAACACATACCTTCAGGGATAACGTAACCGTTCGTTTCAGGGCAATTCGGCCATCCGATGAAGCTGATATGCGAAGGTTATTTTACCGATTCTCCGACCAGGCCGTCTATTACCGGTATTTCAGTCCCATTAAAACAATGCCACATATGAAAACGCAGCAGTATGTCAATGTGGACTATAAACGAATCATGTCAATTGTGGGAGTAATTGAAGAATCAGGGGTAGAGCGAATTATTGCAGAAGGAAGATATGTTGTATCAGATGACGAACCCCTTGCAGATACGGCGTTCATTGTCGATGAAGCGTTTCAAGGCAGGGGTGTCGCGACTTTCCTATTTGAGTTGTTAATACAGACAGCCCAACAAAGGGGAATCAAGGGATTCAAGGCCGATGTTCTCACTGCAAACAATGCAATGATGAAGGTCTTTGAAAAAGCACCGTTCCCGATAAAGGCCCTCGTCAGTGCAGGAGTTTACGAACTGACTATACCGTTTACGTCTGATGTCTCAAGCGTGCCCGGGCATGAATAGAAAATCTGACGAAATAACACAATAACGGTCCTCTCCATTATTTTTTTCAGATTATATACGATATCAGATTTTGTCATTAATTATTATACATGAGGGACGCACATCGCTTTGCTGCGCCTCACATCATAACGTTTTTTGAAAGGTGAATTGTATGTATGCTGTTATCATGGCAGGTGGCCGGGGTACCAGATTTTGGCCGCTCAGTAGAGAAAAAAAACCAAAACATTTGCTGAATATCACCGGCAGTCAGACAGTTATCCAGAAAACCATTGAGAGAATACGGCCGTTGATACCTCAAGATAACATGTACATTATAACTGGCGAAAGTCATTGCGACGAAGTCATACGACAGTGTTCACTGGTACCGGAAAAGAATATCGTTGCCGAACCGGTGGGAAGAAATACAGCCCCCTGCATCGGTCTCGCGGCACTGTACATTAAACAGAGAGATCCCGACGCCGTCATGGTAGTGCTTCCCGCTGACCATATGATCACAGAAGAAGATCGTTTTCGTGAAGCACTGGTGAGCGCCGGCGAAATGGCACAACAAGGAAATCACCTGATAACGATTGGCATAGAACCGACTGAACCGGCAACAGGCTACGGATATATCGAACAGGGAGATCTTTTTACTTCCATAGGTGGTAAGGATATTTTTAACGTTGCTTCAATCCATGAAAAGCCCGATCTGCAGCGGGCATCCGAATTCATCGAAAGTGGAAGATTTTTCTGGAACAGCGGAATATTCGTGTGGAAGGCGTCAACGATACTTTCTGCAATACACAATCTCCTGCCGGATCTTTATCAAGGGCTTGAGATAATAGAAAAGTCTCTCGGCACAGAAGAGGAAAAAGAAGTCATTCGCGAGGTATATGAAAAAACTGACCCGATTTCCATAGATTATGGAGTAATGGAAAAGGTTCGGGGAACACTGCTCATGAAGGGGAGCTTTGGCTGGAATGATATCGGCGACTGGAATGCCCTCTATGATATTTTTGAGAGAGATCAGGCGGCTAATGCAACAAGAGGTCCTGTTATCGCCGTGGATTCATTGGATTCTCTCGTTTATAGTCCCCACAAACTCGTTGCTCTCGTGGGAGTCCAAGATCTTATCGTTGTTGAAACGGAAGACGCCCTTCTCATCTGTCATAAAGACCGTTCACAAGATATAAAAAAGGTGGTTGAAATACTGGAAAAAGAAAATATGAAGAAATACCTGTAACGTGACAGATCCCGGTCATCAGTAATACGATCATATCTTTGGTGATTTTTATTAATCTTTTACACGCGAAAGAAAAACATTTCTGAGTAATGAAAGAAGAGGCATCATGGATTTAGTAAATGCTATTGGTTTTTCGGCTGCTATATTGTCAGCAATTTCCATGGCACCACAAGTTTTTAAGCTCTACCGCACGAAAAAGACGGGAGATCTGTCTCTCTGGGCTTTTGCTGTCCTTGCAAGCGGTCTTTTTTTATGGCTTGTCTATGGCGTATTGATACAAGCGATGCCGGTCATTATCGGGAATGCAGTCGGTTTTACTTTTTCAATGTATATCGTCATGATGAAGATCAGATACGGATAAATCATACGATTGATAGACCTGAAATGATACGTTCACGTATGAAAGGCACGAATGATGGAACCATTGTTTTTGGAATCATCGATAAACGTTTTCACCTGATGACTTGTTTCATGTATCGATCAACGAAGGGTTCCGGATCAAGCTGGAAATATTCAATATAAGATCTTAAAAAGCTTTTCAAGTGAAACGTGGACGGAAGCTCGTCGAATCTATCCTCTTCGATGCAACGGAGTAAATTAATACGCACCTTGGTATACTCGGCGATATGTTCCAGAGGCACTTCTAATAACATTCTCATTTTTCTCAGATCACTTCCCATTATAACATCCAGTGCGAGAAGTTCGCTTATGATATGATTTGATGATGTCATCGACTTAAGTTTACTGGATATGATTTTTCTATTTGTCGATACCATGGAACGTTTCAAATCTATTATCGGAATCGGTTTTTTATAACCATTCCCAAACAAGGCTTCTTCATCTAAAACCCCCTCTTCAACAAGTTTCCTGTTATATTCCGATCTGGTTTGATCATTGATAAGCGTTAAAAATGCTTCTTCCAGCAAGGCAAGAATCTTTTTTCGTTCATCTTTGGAAAAAAACGAATAGCTCACCGGTGAACCATCGTCATAGATGTATAATGCCGTTTTGTAGGCACTACGAATCTCAAATTGTGTCACATCGGGAGAGATATCAAGGATTTCGTAATAGTTCTGCTGCTCGAATGGTTTCATACAATCGAATTAACCTGACAATCCTCGTTACAATTGATGGACCTGAACAGGCTCATCACCGGCGATTGAACGTTGATTGCTCATTAAAAGCATTTTGTTGCACAATTCCCGAATATCCACTGCGGCTCGTGTATAGGGGTATCGAGAAATAAAAGAAACTTTCTTTCGCACGGCATCATGAATCCTGTCATCGAAGCTTATATTTCCTGCGAATTCCATCGTGATGCCAAGGTGTTTCTGAACCATTTTGCACATCAAGAAACCGAGATTCGGATTATCCCGCTTTCGGTGTTGATTAAGGATTAACCGGTACTGAATATTCTGGAGCGTCAGTTCGAGGATTTTACCTGTTTCCGGTTCCCGATCTTTTATTAAAAAAAGAATGGCTGACAGATAATCTGTTGCCGAATCCTTACACAGAACACCGGCCTGTTCAATGATGCTTTTGAAATCCTGCTGATTTAACATCTGTTTGACTTTACGAAAATAAATGGATCGAATGAGACGGTAGACGTTTTCTATAGAGGTTGGCTCAGGTGTACTTACAAAAACACCGTAATCTGAAATCATGTAAAAGTCTATTGTATTAAATGAAGTGCCTGCCCCCACATCCAAGAGAATATACTCGTAAGGTAATCTGGTGATAGCCCGCAAAACTTTCATTTTCTGTGCATAGGCAAGATTTGAAGCATCCAGGTTATTCCTCGCCCCACTGATGAGATAAAGATTGTTCGTTGCTGTCTCGATAATCGTCTCATCCAGGGTGTCAACCTTCTTATTTATGAAATCCGAAAGGCATTTCTCAGGATACGGAATGCCCACCAATGTATGCAGATTGGCCGCACCCAAATCAACATCAACCATGAGAGTTTTCTTTCCCTGCATAGCCAGCCATGCACCGATATTACTGACCAGAAAACTCTTTCCGGCCCCTCCTTTGCCCCCGCCTATCGGCCATATGTGTTTCATGGATCTACCCGGGCTTGATTGTTGAAAAGAGTATTTAAACGATACCGTTGAGACTGTCCTGCCTGTTCCCAATACTCACATTCATTTCATGTGATACCTTCTCGTCCCGTTCGAGGCCCTTTCGAGTTCTGGTGTGACCGCGTCGCCTGTCCAATCCTTCTCAATTTATCAAATCTCCATTGCACAATAAGGCATCACCTCATGACACATAACAGAAAATCTTTTTCTTTCACACAAAATTCATAATAAAAATACGATCAAATAATATTGTAGACCATAAAGGAGACAGAAGCCCCCATATTTATATTATCCTCCATCGATTGTTAATTAAACCTTTACCACTTTAATTTTTCATGATAGCGTAGCCGAGTTGTATAACGATCAGGAATATATCACAATATAGGAC
>Ga0272444_10005981_pt1 | contig 10488 bp, 20 predicted proteins | sample SSMForm13_FD_201033 | JGI IMG/M metagenome (GOLD analysis project Ga0272444, IMG submission 201033) | Marine sediment archaeal communities from Little Sippewissett salt marsh, Falmouth, MA, United States - SSM-Form-13 | ecosystem: Environmental > Aquatic > Marine > Wetlands > Sediment ...
GGCGATAACGTTACGATGGACATAGAGTTGATAACGCCGATCGCGATGGAGCGCGGGTTGACGTTCGCTATCCGTGAGGGTGGCAGGACCGTAGGACAGGGTGTCGTCGGCGACATTAAGGAATAGACATCAAGTGATCACGGGAGGAAGTTAAGTGCCGGGACAGAAGATCAGGATACGACTTAAGGGCTATGACCACGCGATGGTCGATAGGTCCGCCGGCGAGATCGTCAGGACTGCTAAACAGACGGGGGCCAGGGTTTCCGGTCCGGTACCGCTGCCGACCAAGAGGTCGGTGTACACGGTGCTTCGTTCCCCTCACGTCGACAAGAAGTCGAGGGAGCAGTTCGAGATCCGCACACATAAGCGGCTTATCGACATCTGGGAATCGACTCCGCAGACTGTCGAAGCTCTTATGAAGCTGGATTTGCCGGCCGGCGTTGACATCGAGATCAAGGTTTAGGGAGAAGGCAACGGGGCATTTCGCCCCGGCGCATGGTCTCCAACACAAAGGTGAATACGTATGAAGGGAATCATCGGAAAAAAATTAGGCATGACGCGGATCTTCAACGAGAAGGGAGAGTCCGTGCCTGTGACCGTTATCGAGGCAGGCCCGTGCCCGGTGGTCGAGATCAAGACCGACGAGCGTGACGGCTACAACGCGATCCAGATAGGCTTCGGAAAACGTAAGCCGGGGAACGTGAATAAGCCGTCCAGGGGCCGTTTCGAGAAGGCGGGCGTGGACGCTGCCAGGATATTGCGGGAAGTCCGCGTGAACGACCCCTCCGGGTACGAGGTCGGCGGCGAATTAAAAGCTGACCTCTTTGCGGCCGGGGACCTTGTCCGTGTGACCGGGTACAGCAAGGGCAAGGGATTCCAGGGCGTCGTCAAGAGATGGGGATTCCACGGATCCCCGAAGTCTCACGGCAGCAGAAATCAGAGAGAGCCTGGTTCGATTGGGCAGTGCGCCACTCCCGCGAAGGTCTGGAAGAACCGGAAGATGCCGGGTCATGCGGGCCACGAGCGGGTGACGGTCAGGAACCTGGAAGTAATCCAGGTTGACGCAGACAGGAACATCATAACTGTGAGAGGCGCCGTGCCGGGCCACAATAACGGCTACGTAATGGTAAGCGCGCAGGAGTAGGAGAGAAGGGTTTGCTATGGAGGTCGAGGTCTTAAACAAAGCGGGGACCGCCGGGAAGATAGATCTTCCGGACGGCGTTTTCAACGTGAAGCCTAAGAAGACAGTACTTTATGAAGCCGTGCGTTCCTACCTGGCAAATCAGCGGCAGGGGAATGCATCGACTAAGGGAAGGTCTGAGGTAAAGGCCAGCGGCAGGAAGCCCTGGAAGCAGAAGGGTCTCGGAAGGGCAAGAGCCGGTACGGCCGGGTCCCCGATCTGGAGGGGCGGCGGTGTCGCTTTCGGTCCCAAGCCGAGGGACTACTCCTTCTCGATACCGAAAAAGGAGAGGCGCCTTGCGATACGCTGCGCGCTTTCGATCAAGGCAAGGCACGGCAGCGTCAAGATCGTCGACGGGATAGCCATCGACCAGCCCAGGACGAAGCTTGCGGCCGAGTTCATGCAATCGCTGGGGCTCGAGGGCGTCAAGTGCCTCTTCGTGCTTCCCGAGAAGAACGAGAACATAATCAAGGGCATGAGAAACATACCGGGTGTCACGACTACGATAGCGAAAGACCTCAACGTCTACGATGTAATGAAGTGCGACACTGTGGTTATGGATAAGCTGGCTGTTGATAAGGTAGTGGAGGTGCTGAAGCGGTGAAGAACGCGAGATCGATCATCATAAGGCCTCTGGTTACCGAGAAGGGTTCGCAAGTGCGCGAGGCCGAGAACAAGTATCTCTTCAGTGTCGCGGTGACGGCGAACAAGATCGAGATAAAGCGGGCGGTGGAAGAGATATTCAACGTGAAAGTTAAGAGCGTGCAGACGGCGACGGTCCACGGAAAGGTCAAGCGGCTCGGTGTTTACTCCGGCAAGAGGCCTGATTGGAAGAAAGCTGTCGTGACTCTTGAACCAGGTCAGACAATCGACCTATTCGAGCAGGTGTAAGCAATGGGCATAAGAAAACACAAGCCTACCACCCCGACGATGCGGTACCAGACGGTATCCACGTTTGAAGAGGTGACGAAGACCCGGCCGGAGAAGAGGCTGACCGCTCCGATGAAGTCGAGTGGTGGCAGAAACTGCTACGGCCGTGTCACCATGAGGTTCCGGGGAGGCGGGCATAAGCGGCTTTACAGGATTATCGATTTCAAGAGAGACAAGTTCGGTATCCCTGCGACGGTAGCGAGTATCGAGTACGACCCCAACCGGTCCGCGAGAATCGCTCTTCTCAACTACGTCGATGGTGAGAAGAGATACATCCTCGCGCCTGCTGGACTGAATGTTGGCGACAAGGTCGTCTCCGGGCCCGATGCCGAAATCAGGGTTGGGAACACGCTGCCTCTCAAGAACATCCCGCTTGGCACAGACGTTCACAATGTTGAACTCGTGCCGGGTAAGGGCGGGCAGCTCGCCAGGGGCGCCGGTACTCTGGTTGTGATCGCCGCGAAGGAAGGGAAGTACGCGCACCTGAAGCTTCCCTCCGGCGAGGTTAGACTAGCGAGGCAGGAGTGCCTCGCCACTATCGGCCAGGTCGGAAACGTGGACCATGAGAATATTACGATCGGCAAGGCCGGGAGGAGCCGCTGGCTCGGCAGGCGTCCGCATGTGCGCGGCGTCGCCATGAACCCCATCGATCACCCCATGGGTGGCGGTGAGGGTAAGAGCTCCGGCGGACGCCACCCGTGCTCGCCCTGGGGCGTGCCGACCAAGGGCTACAAAACCAGGAAGAGAAAGCTCTCCGACAAATACATTGTCAGGAAGCGTAAGAAGAAATAGGGGGAAAACGGAGTATGGCTCGCTCTTTAAAGAAAGGTCCCTTTGTTGCCCCCAAGCTGGCGGCGAAGATCGAGACGCTGAACAGAACCAGGGATAAGAAAGTCGTGAGAACCTGGTCCAGGGGGTCGACCATCACTCCCGATTTTGTGGGACACACCCTCGCGGTGCACAACGGGAACAAGTTCATTCCGATTTTCATTACGGAGAACATGGTCGGCCACAGGCTCGGCGAATTCGCGCCCACCAGGACCTTCAGGGGTCACGGTGGCAAGCTGGCTGAGCGGACAGCAAAGGTTAAGTGAGGTAAAACCGAATGGATGCGCATGCGGTATCTAAGTACAACCTAATATCGCCCAGGAAGGCCCGGCTGACGGCGGCCCTCATTAAGGGCAAGCCGGTCAAGGAAGCGCTGGCCATTCTGAAGGCAACGCCCCGGAAGGCATCGGGGATGTTGGAGAAGGCGCTCAATTCCGCCATTGCCAACGCAATGGTCAAGGAAGGGAGCGGCGAGCTGGACGCCGAGGCCCTGTTTGTTGCGAACGCCGTGATCGACGGCGGGCCCATAATGCCGCGGTGGCGCCCCCGTGCCTATGGAAGGGCGTCCAGGATCAGAAAGAGAATGAGTCATATCAGAGTTACGGTTTCGACCGAGATGCCGGTTGCCCTCAAGGGCACCAGGGCTGGCCGCCGGCTCGAGAGCGCCGCGGCGCCCGCGAAAAAGAAAAAGAAGAAGAAATAAGGAGGTAGATCTTGGGGCAGAAGACAAACCCTGTTGGTTTGAGACTGGGAATTGTGAAGACCTGGGATTCCAAGTGGTTTGCCAGGAAAGACTATCCGGAGCTTCTTAAGGAAGATATTTTCATCCGGAAGTACGTCACCAGCAGGTTATACAGGGCGGGTATATCCAGGGTAGTCATTGAGAGAGCCCCGAAGAAGATCACCGTTACCATACATACCGCCAAGCCCGGCATCGTCATCGGGCGAAAGGGCACGGAAGTCGACCAGCTCAGGGACGAGCTGCAGCACATAACCAAGAAAGAAATCCATGTGAACATACAGGAAGTCGAGAGGCCCGAGATCGATGCCCAGCTCGTAGCGCAGAACGTGGCGCATCAGCTTGCGCAGAGGGTGTCGCACAGGCGGGCCATGAAGAAAGCCATTTCCTCGGCGATGAGAGCCGGCGCGCAGGGAATCAAAATCATGTGCAAGGGCCGCCTGTCGGGCTCGGAGATGGCCAGGTGCGAACACTACATGGAGGGCCGCGTGCCGCTTCACACGCTGAGGGCGGACATCGATTACGCGAGGGCGACCTCGAGGACGACTTACGGCGCCATCGGCGTCAAGGTGTGGATCTTCCACGGAGAGATATTCGAAACAGCGGACGCCAGGAAATAAGAGGAGCAAGTACTAATGCTTAGCCCCAAGAGGATGAAGTACAGAAAGCAGCAGAGAGGCAGAATGAGAGGGGCCGCCTGGAGAGGCAGCAATATCGAATTCGGTGAGTTCGGTTTGCAGGCTCTTGAGCCGGCGTGGATCACGGCCAGACAGATAGAGGCCGCACGCGTGGCTATGACCAGGCATGTGAAGAGAGGCGGGAAGCTCTGGGTGAGGATATTCCCCGATAAGCCCGTCACCTTCAAGCCGGCCGAGACCAGGATGGGCAAGGGAAAGGGCAACCCGGAGCACTACGTGGCCGTGGTCAAGCCCGGCCGGATTCTTTTTGAACTCGGCGGCGTTAATGAGAGCCTCGCGAAGGAAGCCATGTACCTTGCCGCAAGGAAGCTTCCCATTAAGACGAGGTTCTTGACGAGAGAGGTATAGGTTGATGAAGCCTGAAAAATACAGAGAACTGACCAGGGAGGAGCTCGAAAGACACGTGCGCGACATGCGTGAAGAGCTCTTCAACCTGAGATTCAGGGTTTCTTCCCAGAAGCTGGACAACCCTCTGAAGATCAGAGAAATCCGCCGGGAGATCGCCAGAATCCTCACCATCATGAATGAGGAGGACAAGGGGCTGTCTCGCCTGCCGGGTTCGGGGGAAGTCGCTTAAGGGAAGCAGTCGGCTGGGACGCTAAGAAGGGTTAGAAAATGAGCGAGACTAAGAAGAAGACAAGAGTCGGAGTTGTCGTCAGCGACAAGATGGACAAAACGGTTGTCGTCCAGGTGACGAGGCGACTCAGGCACCCGGTTTACGGCAAGGTCGTCAAGAAGCGCCCGAAGTTCTACGCGCATGATGAGAAGGGCCTGTGCGGAGCCGGCGATACGGTGAAGATCGAGGAGACCAGGCCCCTCAGCAAGATGAAGCGCTGGCGGGTGGTTGAGGTTGTTAGGAAGGCAGAATAGGACGGTAATGAAATGGTTCAGGTAGAGACCATACTGACGATCGCAGACAATTCGGGTGCCAGGACGGCTCAATGTATCAGAGTGCTCGGCGGTTCTATGAGAAGGTACGCGCGGGTGGGAGATATCATTGTGGTCGCGGTCAAGGACGCCATTCCCGAGAGTGATGTCAAGAAGGGTGACGTGGCCAAGGCGGTGGTCGTGAGGACCAAGAAGGAATACAAGCGGCCGGACGGTTCCCATATCCGCTTCGACCAGAATGCTGCGGTGCTGATCAATGAAGACAAAGAGCCCAGGGCGTCGAGAATATTCGGCCCCGTGGCGCGTGAGCTCCGAGAGAAACAATTCATGAAAATCGTATCTCTCGCACCTGAAGTCGTTTAACGGAGGACTGGGAAGAATGCGGGTGGCAAAGGATGACACTGTAAAGATCATTGCCGGCAATAGCAAGGGCAAGACCGGCAAGGTGCTCAAGGTGTACCCGGGCAAGGAACGTATAATCGTAGAAGGTGTGAACTTTATCAAGAGGCACACCAAGGCCCGCTCGAGAATGGAACCGGGCGGGATAATCGAAAAAGAAGCACCCATTCACGTTTCCAACGTGCAGGTAATGTGCCCCCGCTGCGGTGAGGGTGTTCGCCCCAAGAGGTCGACGCTTGCCGAAGGCAAGAGGGCCAGGGTGTGCAACAAGTGCAATGAAATCATTGGGAAGGTCTAAGCGAGGTCTGACGGAAAGTGGCTGAGGAGAACAAAGAAGAGACAAGAGAAGAGCAGGTCGAGGCCGGGAAGCCCGAACAGCCTGAGAAGGTGGACGAGCCCAAGGCGGCTGAAGAGCCGGTGAAGGCCGAGACGGCCGAAGGGCCCGCGGCGGAAGTTAAGTCCGGGACGGCCGAAAAGCCCGAGAAGCCGAAGAAGGCCGGGAAGGGCGAGAAGGGCGAGAAGGGCGAGAAGCCGAAGAAGGCCAAGAAAGCCGGAAAAGGCGCTAAGGGTGAGAAGGACGGGAAGGACAAGAAGTCCGATAAGTTTGAGGAGTCCCCGCCGATGCCGCCCGGTTATATGCCGAGAAAGCTCACGCGTTTCCGAGAGGAAGTGGGCCCGGCGCTGCAGAAGCGCTTCGGCTACAAGAACATCCATCAGATACCCAGGATGGCGAAAATAGTCGTTAACATGGGCATCGGTGAGGCTATGAAGGAAAGCAAACTCCTGGACGCCGCCGTTGAAGACCTCGGGACGATAACGGGCCAGCGCCCGAAGATAACCAAGGCCAGGAAATCCGTGGCCAGCTTCAAGGTAAGAAAGGGCGTGTCGCTCGGGTGCAAGGTGACCATGCGCGGCATGCGGATGTACGAGTTCTTCGACAGGCTCGTGACCTCCGCCATCCCGAGGATCAGGGATTTCAGAGGGCTGTCACCGGATAGTTTCGACGGTCACGGCAACTACACATTCGGGATAAAGGAACAGATAGTGTTCCCCGAGGTGGATTACGACAAAGTCGCCAAGGTCATGGGAATGGATATAACGATAGCAACAACCTGTAAGACCGACGAAGAGGCGCTGGAGCTTCTTAAGGGGCTCGGTATGCCTTTCAGAACCAGCTAGAGAGAGAGGGAGGAGCTGTGGCCAAGAAGTCTTCCATCGAAAAATGGAAAAGAGAACCCAAGTTCAAGGTTCGCCAGCACAATAGATGCCACCGTTGCGGGAGGCCGAGAGCTTTCTTGCGGAAGTTCGGGATTTGCAGAATCTGCTTTAGAGAACTTTCGCTGAGCGGTCAGGTTCCTGGCGTCGTGAAGGCAAGTTGGTAGAACATTCAGAGAGGAACATGTAGATGTCAGTCACTGATCCGATTGCAGACATGCTTACCGTGATAAGAAACGGTTGCAAGGCGAAACTCAAGAGAGTGGAGGTGCCTGCTTCCAGGCTTAAGCAGGATGTGCTCAAGGTGCTGTTGATGGAGAAGTTCATCAACAACTACAAGTACATCGAAGACCAGAAGCAGGGAAGGCTGAGGATATACTTGAAATACGCGGGAGACGAGAAGTCCGTTATTCTCGGTATCCAAAAAGTATCCACTCCTGGACTGAGGCGTTACGCGGACAAGAAACACGTCCCGCGGATACAGGGCGGACTGGGCGTTGCCATTCTGACGACGTCGCAGGGCGTCATGACCGGCAAAGAGGCAAGACAAAAAGGGATCGGCGGCGAAGTGCTCTGCCGCGTCTGGTAAACGGGGGAACCAATGTCACGAGTGGGAAAGGTACCGATTACGATTCCATCGGGAGTTGAGGTCAAACTCACTGGCCATCATATTAAGGTCAAGGGTCCAAAGGGGACTCTCGAGAGAGACTTGCACCCGGAGATCAAGGTCACTGTAGACAAGGAAACGATTACGGTTGAGCGTCCCTCGGATATGCCGTTGCACAGGGCGCTCCACGGGACGATGAGGGTTGTGATAAACAACATGGTTGTGGGCGTGACCGACGGGTTCGTGAAGGAGCTCGAGATCCACGGAATCGGATACAAGGCCGAGATGCAGGGGAAGAATCTCAACTTGAACCTCTCCATGTCGCATCCGGTGCTCTTTGAGCCCCCCGACGGGGTCACAATCGAGGTGCCCGATCAGGAGAGGATCCGGGTGCTCGGCACGGACAAAGAGGCCGTGGGACAGGCCGCGGCCGATATACGCGCCTTTGATCCGCCCGAGCCTTACAAGGGCAAGGGAATAAGGTATGTGGGCGAGTACGTCAAGAGGAAGGCCGGCAAGGCCGGTGCTGCACAAGCTTAATGGAGTGTTAGATGAGTAAGAAAAGACTAGGCGGACGAGAGAGACGACACCTGAGAGTCCGGCGGAAGCTTCGCGGCGTTCCAGCGAGGCCCAGGCTTGCCGTGTTCAGGAGCAACAAACATATGTACGCTCAGGTTGTCGATGACATGGCGGGAACGGTGCTCATCGGTGTCTGCGGCTCATCCAAGGCAATCACCGAGAAGGTGAAGAGCGACAAGGAGAAGTTTGCTGAGAGCCGCGCTGTCGGCGAGGAAATAGCCAAACTCGCAACCGGAAAAGGCATAACCAGCGTAGTATTCGACCGGGGAGGCTACAAGTATCACGGCAGGGTCAAGGCCCTCGCCGACGCAGCCAGAAAATCCGGTCTCGAATTCTAGGTCTAAGGGGGGAGTGATTTGCCAGAAGAGGTAAACGAAGGAACCAACGAAGAGAAGATCGATCCGACCGAACAGCCTGCGCCCAAGGCTGAAACCCCGGCGGACGCAAAGGCCCGGGAGCCCGTGGCCGCTGAGGAGCCCAAGACGCCCGAACAGCCCAAGGCAGATGTGGCGCCGGAGGCGAAGGCCCCCGAGGCGAAGCCTGCTGCAGCTGAGGCCAAGCCCAAGCCAACCGGTCCGGGCAGGCATTCGCCGGCCTCGACGCGGACTCCCCTTCCCTCGCGCCAGAGGGGAAGAGGACGTCCGGGCGGGAGACCGGGCAGAGGCAGGGGCCGTGGCCGGGATGAGGAAGAGGATGAGAATCAGCTGATTGAGCACGTCATCCACATCAACCGGGTGGCGAAGGTCGTCAAGGGCGGTAGGCGTTTCAGTTTCAACGCCATTGTCGCGGTGGGCGACGGCAAGGGCATGGTCGGTATTGGCATGGGCAAGGCAAATGAAGTTGCCGACACCATTCGGAAGGCGATCGAGGTTGCGAAGAAGGACATGGTTTCCATACCTCTTCTCGGGACTACTATACCGCATGAGGTCATTGGACGAAGCGGAGCCGGCAGGGTGCTGCTGAAGCCTGCTTCTCCGGGTACCGGCGTTATCGCCGGCGGCCCCGTGAGGGGCGTGCTGGAGCCGGCCGGTGTGCGCGACATCCTGACGAAGTGTCTCGGATCCAACAACCCCCATAACGTAGTAAAAGCGACCATGAATGGACTTCTGCAGCTGAGAAAGGCCGCGGAAGTTGGTGAGCTAAGAGGAATGTCGATTAGGGAAGTTCTAGGTTTCGCGGAGAGTGATGCAAGTGACGATGCTGAAAATTAAGCAAACGAGAAGCGGAATAGGAAGGCTCGGCACGCACAAGAAGGTGCTCAGGGCCCTGGGATTAAAGCACCCGGGTTCGGTCGTTGAACATGCCGATACTGCTACGATCAGGGGCATGATCAACAAAGTACATTACCTGGTGACCGTGGAAGTTATCGAGAAGGAGAGCAAGTAAGTGAAACTCAATGAGCTCGCTCCGTCCCCGGGCAGGAAGAAGGCGCGTAAGCGCGTTGGGCGAGGGGCCGGGAGCGGACACGGCAAGAGATGCTGCAAGGGAGATAAGGGCCAGTGTTCGAGGGCCGCTATCCACCCCTGGTTCGAGGGCGGACAGATGCCCCTTCAGCGCCGGCTGCCGAAGCGCGGCTTCAAGAACTTCATGAGAGTTGAGTATGAAGTCGTGAATCTCAGGGACATCTCCGTGAAGTTCGCCGAAGGGGATGAGGTGAGCCCGGAGAGTCTGGTGGCCAAGAACCTGGTTGCACGCAAAAAAAGCAAAGTGAAGATACTGGCCAACGGGGAGCTCGGCTTCGCGGTCAAGGTAACCGCCCATGCTGCGTCTGCAAAGGCGAAAGAGGCGATTGAGAAAGCCGGAGGCACGCTCACCCTTTTGACATAAAGCGGTAAGCGCTTTTCACTCGAGGAGGATCACGAGTGCTGGACAAAATTCAAAGCATCTTTAAGATTCCGGAACTGAGGCGGAGGATTCTGATCACCGTCGGCCTGCTCATTGTCTTCAGAGTCGGGTGTTATGTCCCCGTACCGGGGATCGACGGATCGGCACTCGCGGAAGCGCTGGGGAGAATGCAGGGCACACTACTCGGCCTGTACGATATGTTCGCGGGCGGAGCCTTCTCGAGAGCGACAGTGTTTGCGCTGGGCATCATGCCCTATATATCGTCTTCGATTATCATGCAGCTGCTGACTGCGGTCATTCCGTTCTTCGAGAAGCTGCAGAAGGAAGGCGAGGAGGGCAGACGCAAGATCACTCAATACACTCGCTACGGGACAGTCGTCCTCGCGGTGCTTCAGGGCTACGGTATCTCCGCGTACCTGGAGCGCATGCCGGTGGCAACCGCGCGGCCCATCGTTCCGGACCCGGGCTTCGGCTTCCGGATAATGACGGTGATTACGCTGACGGCGGGCACGATCTTCCTGATGTGGTTGGGTGAGAAGATAACAGAGAAAGGAATCGGGAACGGCATTTCGCTCATCAT
>Ga0272444_10005983_pt1 | contig 10486 bp, 9 predicted proteins | sample SSMForm13_FD_201033 | JGI IMG/M metagenome (GOLD analysis project Ga0272444, IMG submission 201033) | Marine sediment archaeal communities from Little Sippewissett salt marsh, Falmouth, MA, United States - SSM-Form-13 | ecosystem: Environmental > Aquatic > Marine > Wetlands > Sediment ...
AAACAGGTGGATAAAATGGATATAAGTGAACCAAAAATAAAAAAAGAAGAGATAGTGACCCTTAACGACGATCAATTTAATGGTGACAATATATGCCTTGTGAGTGGGGCCGGCACAGGGATCGGGAGGGCAATAGCCATTGCAGCCTCAGCTAACAAATTATTGACCGTAGGGTTGGACATTAATGAAGAAGAAGGTAAAAAAACACAGGAATTAGCCCGTGAAATGGGCGGACAAATGGCCTTTATTAAAACCGACCTCGCAAAGGATGAGGATATAGAATACGCCATAAAAGAGGCGGCAAAACTTGGCAATATTAGATATGTAGCAAACATAGCAGGCATTCAGCATATTGATTCTATAGAGAACTTTCCTATGGAAAAGTACGACCTGATGCAGAGGATTATGCTGAGGGCGCCGTTTTATATCTCCAAATTAACCATACCGTACATGAAAAAGAACAACGATGGTGTTGGTGTTATAGGTAACATGACCTCTGTCCATGCACATATTTGCACCCTCAATAAACCTGTGTACAATATAACAAAATTTGGATTGCGGGCCCTGACTCAATCAATTGCAGCGGAGGGGGAGGGAAAAATACGCTCCTTCTCAGTCAGCACAGGATTTATAAAGACACCGCTTGCGTTAAATCAGATTCCTGCACAGGCCGAGCAAAGAGGCATAACCCCTGAAGAGGTTGTTAGAGATGTTATGATGGGCTCATCCCGTATTAAGGAAATGATGACACCTGTTGAGGTAGCAAACCTGTTTTTATTTGGTTTTTCCAATTTTTCAAAATACCTTATCGGGGGCGACCTCTTGTTCGACGGGGGCATGGTCCTTACCTATGCGGAAAGAAAAAAAGAAAGCGAATAAACACAAAAATCCCTGTTATAATGTAAGTAATGCCTCTGAAAAGAAAATTTGAGGAATTAATGGCGAAGACCGAATTGCTTTGTGGTAAAAAAACAGTCGAAATAGAGCTCCCATATCCAGCAACTGTTCTGGAGATGAAAACACTCGAGGAACTCTCCGACCATAAAGATGCTGTACATAATGCCCTTGCACTCCCTATTACACGCAGAAAAGGGCTGGACGGTGAAGAATTTTCATTCATACTACGAGCCATACAAAGCCCTCAAGAGTTTGTTAAAGGATATTGCGACCCTAAAGATTTCGTAATAGACCAGTGGTGTGCCCAGAGCATCTACCAGGCCACGGAGCAGGCTGGCGAAGTCTATATATACAGTCCAGGCTTAACTGTCGGGGATGTGAAAGGTATGGGCGCTTTTAAAATTGACAATGTGCAAAATACCATAAATGAGCTGCTCATGGGAAAAGAGGACGTGGTTGTAATCCCAGACGGTCCATATGTCATTGGAATGGTTGACTAAGGGTAAGCATGTCTGAAACCACACAGATTGTCTTAGGTGTCATCTTTTTAATAGTTGTGTATGTCCTTACCAGATTTGGCATTGCAAGCCGCATGAAAAAAACCGCAGAGCTTATAATACGCGATATCAAGAGACAGGATGCCATTGATCCTGCCTCTGCCGTTGACCTTCCGTATAAAAAACCAAGTTTTTTTCATATAGGGATGAGAGACTATGGGCATAAGGCACTTGAATCATTAGTGCATGAAGGAATTGTAGGAAAGACAGAAGACGGCAAATATTACCTGAAAAAAGGCTGAAGATATTTTCATTATACTCGCAAGAAAGGGGGTGAAAATAGACAGTTTTTCATTTTGTTAAAAGAATATTTTAAACTTTTCAAATTAACTCAGGAGGTAACGGTATGAAAAAAATTGGATTAGCTGCTTTATCATTATTTGTGGGCCTTGCTTTTTTGCTTGGACCAGCCTCAGACTCATTCGCGAAAAAGAAGTATGTCAAGTTTGGCGAAGATAAGAGGGCCACAGAATGGAAGGGTAAAAAATGGACAACCTCTGATAAAACATTTAATTGGCGCATGGGTGATCCCTGGGGAGGACTGCTTTTTCATGACATCAGCATCCATTTCGCCGACAGCGTCAGGGCTGCCAGTGGCGGAAGACTCAACATAAAGGTCTTCCCGACCGGCGCCATTGTCCCTGCCATGGAGATATTTGATGCTACAGCAAAGGGCACCCTGGATTGTTTTCATTCATGGCCAGGGTACTGGAAGGGAAAGAACGAGGCGTTTGTTGCGTTTGCATCCGTTCCATTTGGCCTTGACGCCGAGGGATATAATATATGGTATCATGAGTTCGGTGGTAAAGAAATTTTTCAAGAGCTTTATGGCCGTTTTGGCCTCGTTCCATTCTTCTGTGCAAACGTTGGACAGGAGCTGGGACTTCACTCCAACAAACGGGCCACAAAAATGGAGGACTTTAAGGGAATGAGAATAAGGACTCCCGGGTGGTACATGGATATTCTTAACCTCCTTGGTGCATCAGTGACGCCGCTTCCAGGCAGCGAGATTTATCTTGCCCTGGAACGAGGGGTAATCGATGCATGTGAATTCAGTTGCCCGGCCGTTAATTACCCAATGGGTTTCCAGGAAATCACGAAATATGTTATCGAGCCCGGTGCCCATCAGCCATCATGCCAATTTGACGTCGTTTTTAATAAGAAAAAATTTGACTCACTACCTGATGACCTGAAGGCTATAGTTGAAATCTGCGCCAGAGAGACAGATGTATGGGCAAACGCATGGATGGAAAATTTGAACATGGAGGCCATCAAGCGGATAGGGGAAAAGGTAGAATACGTACAAATGGACGACGCGACGCTGAATCAATTCGCTGAAACATCGTATAAATATATATCAGAGCTCATGGCCAAAGATCCCGATGTAAACAAGGTTATGACATCTCAAAGGGCATTCAAAAAGGCATTTGCGCCCTGGAGAGAGATGAGAGGCCGTCTAGCACCATGGCCCTATGAGACATATATTAAGGGAACACATAAGCAATAATCCTTCAACACCCCGGTGGTTTATCACCATCGGGGTGTAAATTTATACAAGGAAAGGAAGTCAAGCCATGAGGAAGTTTATTCATGCTGTAGATGCATTTAATGAGTTTTGCGGAAGATGGGTGTCCCTGCTTATATTGCCGCTTGTTTTTGTGGTTGTGTATGAGGTTGTTGTAAGAAAGGTATTTCAATCACCAACTTCCTGGGCCTTTGAGTTGACTGTTTACCTTTACGGCGCCCATTTTATGCTCGGGATGGGGTATACCTACCTCCATGACAGGCATGTACGAATTGATGTCATTGTGTTACAGTTTTCTCAGAGGGTTCAGCTCTGGCTGCGAATTTTTACATTTATATTCATCTTTATTCCCTTTGTCGGCGCCCTTACGTACGCATCCATCAAGTACGCCGCCCATTCATGGATTATGTGGGAACATAGCTGGACCGCATGGAAACCGCCGTTATATCCATATAAGACCGTAATGCCGGTATCGCTGATCATTCTGCTGTTCCAGGGAACGGCAAGTTTTTTTAGAGATATTTACACAATTAAAGGAGAAAGCATATGAATCCAGAAACCCTGGCCATGATAATGTTTGGTGCTCTGTTTGTCACCCTGTTTTTAGGTCACCCCCTTGCCTTTTCCCTTGGCGTTCTTGCGGTTGTCTTTGGCGTGATCGGCTGGGGAGGATCGCCGGAGGTAGTTTTTGCCCTCTTTGCAAATAAGGCATATGGTGTCATGGATAACTATGTACTGGTAGCTGTGCCGCTGTTTATATTTATGGCCCAGATGTTAGATGCCTCTGGTGTAGCGGAAAGCCTGTTTCGCACCATGCACATAATCTTAGGGCCTATTAGAGGCGGGCTGGCTATTGCCGTAATACTTGTATGTACTGTCTTTGCCGCCTCCGCCGGGGTTATTGGCGCCACTGAGGTGGCGATCGGCCTTCTGGCCGCCCCTGCCCTGATGAAGAGACACTATAATATCCCGCTTATCGCCGGTTCTATCTGTGCAGGCGGCACATTAGGCATTATTATCCCCCCAAGCATTATGCTTGTAGTGTATGGAAGCCTGGCAGGAATGTCCGTTGGTCAGCTTTTTGCCGCTGCCATGGTGCCCGGGCTCCTGCTTTCTTCACTCTATATTGTATATATAGGCATAAGATGTGCCATTACCCCATCTCTTGGACCGCCTCTGCCAAAAGAAGAAAGGGTGTTCAATTGGATTCAAAAGTTGAAAATGATAACGGTTTCTCTTCTGCCGCCGATCGCCTTAATCCTTATGGTTCTCGGGAGCATTGTAGCGGGCATTGCAACCCCCACTGAAGCAGCAGGCATGGGGAGCATAGGCTCGTTACTGCTGGCATTGGGCTATGGGAAACTCACATGGCGGGCCGTAAGAGATGCCTCCCAGTCCACCCTTCTCACAACCGCTATGGTAATGACGCTTTTTCTTGGGGGAAACGCATTTCAGTCAATATTTATGGGACTTGGAGGCGGAGACGCCATTACCGGCCTTCTCTTGGGCTTAGAGGTAAGCCCCTACGTAATTCTCTTTCTCATGATGGGAACTGTCTTCTTCCTGGGAATGTTTATTGACTGGCTCGGTATATTGCTGATTATTATTCCTATATTTACACCGATCGCCCTTGAATTGGGTTTTCACCCGCTCTGGTTTGCGACACTCATCTGTGTAAATCTCCAGATGGCCTTTTTAACCCCACCCTTTGGCTACTCTCTGTTCTACCTTAAGGGCATAGCCCCGCCGGAGATGACCATCGGTCTAATATACAGGGGAGTGGTACCATTTATCGCCTTGCAGTGGATAGGTTTGATTGCCTGTATCGTCTTTCCCGACATCATTATGTGGCTGCCGAGGACTGTTTTTGGTGCAGGGGCGGTTGGATAGAATATTCGTTTCGTCTTTCAAACGCAATACCATGCTGGTTGAACATGCCATGGTATTTTTTTGCTGGTTAAAAGATGGGGTATGGGAAGACATACATAACAAATAGTAAAATTTTTGGATTCACAGTAATCATACTATGTTCTCTTTTTTTCGGAAGCAACTGAAAGTTATTTACACGGCCTTCCTGGTTTTTTCCTGTCTGTTTCTATGGGGTCAGCAATCATGGGCCTCATGGCTTATTGATGCCGGGAAATTTCATTTCTCGGCACATGGGCAAAACGCCTGTCAGGACTGCCATGAAGATATAGCTGAAAAGGAACTGCACCCGAACCCTTTAGATGTAAGTAAAGACCGTAAAAACTTTTTTGAAGAAGACAAATGTTTCTCCTGTCATGACGATATACAGGACAATCTTAACGAAGGTGTCCACGGCACCAAAAAGGTCGAAGACCGTAAAAAATATGAATATTGCGTTGGCTGTCACAATCCCCATTATCAGCCACTGCTCGGGGAAAAACAAGGCCGGTTTGATCCCTCTAAACCCCTGCATAATCAATGCGGTGTGTGCCACGAAGAAAAAACCGCCTTACCTCTACTCTCCTCTGAAGATAAAGAGTGTATGGCCTGCCACGGTTCAGTGGATCTAAAAAACCCTGAAGATAAAAAAAGGTTTTCTCAGTTGTGTTTTCATTGCCATGGCCAGGGAGAAACCCCAGCCCAAAAAATAACCGGAAAGACAATTCCCTTGATAAACATAAGCGAGTATCAATCCGTTCCCCACGCAGGGATTGCCTGTACAGCCTGCCATCCGCAGTCGATTAGTTTCAATCATGGCGAACAAAAACCTGGGGACTGTCGTGAGTGTCACCTCCCTCACAACGAGAAGGTTTCCCATGATGCACACGCAGGTATAGCCTGTGAGACATGTCACCTTAATGGGATCAAACCTATCAGAGATCCGGATTCCAGGGCCGTTCTCTGGAAAACATTGCGTATTGCAAATGAACCCTTAACAATTCATAATATGGCCATAGGTGAAGGACAAACCAGGTGCGAGAGATGCCATTTCAAGGGAAATAATGTTGGCGCAGCATCCATGATCTTGCCTGCCAAAAGCATACTGTGCATGCCGTGTCACGCAGGTACATTTTCTGTTGGGGACACCACCACTATCATTGCACTGATAGTATTCCTGGCAGGCATTGTGATGGCCCTTGCCTATTGGCTATCAGGGCCTATTGCCGGTGAAAAAAATGCAACCACTGTGGATAAACTTATTAAACTATTCAGGGTCTTGGTAAAAAACATTGTATCTCCCAAGATATTATTAATCATTAAGGCAACAGTGCTGGATGTACTACTCCAGAGAAGGCTGTTTATGCAGTCTTCTGGACGGTGGCTAATCCACAGTCTGATATTCTTCCCATTCGTTTTTAGATTCACCTGGGGCGTATTGGCCCTGGTGGTATCCCTTTGGAAACCGGATTGGGGGTTTGTATGGCCTATGCTAAACAAAAATCATCCGGCGACTGCCTTTCTTTTTGATCTTACAGGGATCATGCTCGTCACTGGTGTTGGTCTGGCCTTTTTTAGGGGACAACTTAATGCAAAACATCAGGTCTCTGGTTTGCCGAAACAGGATAGGCTGGCCCTGGGCTTAATTTTCATGATTGTTTCTGTTGGCTTCATACTGGAAGGTATGCGCATAGCCATGACAGGGATTCCCTTTAATGCGGGGTACTCTTTCATTGGATATGCCATCAGTAAGGTATTTTCAGACTCAACAGCTTTATCCAAATCGTATGGCTATCTATGGTACGTGCATGCAATCCTTACGGGGCTCTTTATCGCCTATCTTCCCTTTAGCCGATTGATGCATATCATATTGGCGCCGGTTGTCCTTTCCATGAATGCCATTCTGGGACATGAGCAAAGGGGTAAGTCACATTGAATTTTAGCGGCCCTGGTTTGGTATCCATCCTATGAAAGATGCGGGGCGAAAAATAAATGATAGCAGAAAATCATTAAGGAGTAAGACTATGTATGAACGAATAAAGCAGGCATTGATTGATATTGTAGGGGAAGAAAACTATACGGATAACCTTATAGACATGGTCTCCTACTCTTACGATGCATCCGAGCATCGGCAGAGACCCTCCTGCGCTGTATGGGTAGAGTCTGCGGAACAGGTATCCGATGTGTTAAAGCTGGCAAACAAAGAGATTTTCCCTGTAATCCCCAGAGGTGCAGGGACAGGCCTGTCCGGAATGGCTGTACCAGCAAAAGGCGGTATTGTGCTTGACCTGAGCCATATGAATAAGATCATAAGCATAAGCATTGAAGACCGTATAGCAATTGTTCAGCCAGGTGTAATTTACGCCAGCCTGGAAAAGGCCCTTACCCCACACGGGTTCTTTTTCCCTCCTGACCCTGCAAGCGAAACTGTCTGCACACTGGGGGGTAATGTAATTACAAATGCCGGCGGACTGAGGGGGGCCAAGTATGGAACTACCAGAGACTATGTGTTAGGCATGCAGGTAGTTTTACCGGATGGCCGAATAATGAGAACAGGCTCTAAGACCATGAAGAGCGTCTCAGGTTATGAGATAACCAGACTCTTTGTCGGTTCTGAAGGAACCCTCGGGGTAGTTACGGAGATAACCCTGAAAATCAATCCCAGACCAACTGAAACCAGCACAGCACTCTCTACCTTTGACGACCTTGAAGATGCAGGCAGGGCTGTGAGCCAGATTATGCATAGCGGTATCATTCCGAGCGCCCTGGAGATACTGGGGAAACACACCATTCTTGCAATCAACCAAAACACAGACCTGAATCTGCCCGAGGTTGATGCCATGCTTCTTGTGGAGACAGATGGCTACACTAAGCAAGAGACGGATTTTCAGATGGAAAAGATCATCAAGGTGTTTAAAAACAACAATCCCAGCGAGGTTAAACAGGCAAGGTCCAAAGAGGAAGCAGCGGAACTATGGAGCGCAAGAAAATCAGCTTACGCTGTCCTGGCCAGAATAACGACCCACTTTGTACTTGAAGACATAACGGTGCCAATGGCAAAAATAGCGGAGATGCTTAAAGGGGTTGAGGCAATAGCTGAAAGAAATAATATTCATATAGCTACCTACGGCCACGCAGGGGACGGAAACCTCCACCCGCAGATCCTTTATGACGGCTATGATCCTGAGCAAGTAAAAAATAAGGATGCAGCAACCGCAGAGCTCTTTAAGCTTTCTGTCGATCTTGGAGGAACCCTAACAGGCGAACATGGTATCGGCCTGTCCAAGGCGCCTTTTATGAAATTAGAGCACGACCCGGTAGCTATGGATGTGATGAATTCAATCAAAAAATTATTCGATCCTAACAATATCTTGAATCCCGGGAAAATGGCACTAACGGGATAATCGCAGACGTGCACAGAAAACCGAAGGCTTTCTGGTCCCGGCCTCTGGTAACAAACAGTGACGTTCTTCGCGAGGAGGATTCAGGCTGAGAAAAACCATGGCTTCTTTTAGTCGCTATGGACCATGAGCTACAAACTTCAAGCTATTAGGGAGACATTAGATGGAAGCAAAGCATGATTTTGAAAAAAAGTACCGCAAACAAATTCTGCAGTGTTCACGGTGCGGGTTTTGTCAGGCAGTATGCCCTGTCTATGGAATTACCTTGAGACCTGCCCTCAATGCGCGGGGAAAGATGCTGCTCTTGAAAGAGGTGATGGACGGGCAGATAGAGCTTGGCAATGAGGAATTAATCGAAACCCTATTTCAGTGCACTACCTGTGCGAGTTGCGAGGAAAACTGCCCCTCAGGCGTGAGTGTTCCTGACATCATCAAACAGGTACGAAGAGATATGGTTGACATAGGCTCCTGTCACCCTGCCTTTAAAGGGATGAACGAGGTTTTGCAGGATCATGGAAACATCTATGCAGAGGATGAGCCGGAGGATTTTGAGAGAAAAAGAAACCAAAAAGCAGACAATGTATATTTTATTGGCTGTGTGGGTTCTTACAGGGAGGACGAAACCACCATGTCTGTGCTGGATCTTCTTGACCGCCTAAAAGTTGATTATACCCTCATAGACGAGGTCTGTTGCACAGGCGTACTCGAAGACGTAGGATACCCGATGATTGATAAGCATGTGCGAACAAATATTGATTTGATTCTTGCAACAGGCGCAAAAACGGTAATAACCGGTTGTCCATATTGTTCAAGGACCTTCAATAATAAACCCCAGTATGACGAGCTTAAGGAAAAAGGGGTAAATGTTGTACACATTATCCAGTTCCTCAAGGATTTTAATTTTGGCGTAAAGACAGACAAGCTGGTGACCTATCACGACCCGTGTGATCTGGGAAGACACTGCGGGATTTACGATGAACCACGGGAGATTATACGGAAGATAGCCCCTCACTTTGTTGAAATGCCTCACAATAAGGAAAATGCACTCTGTTGTGGATCAGGTGGAGGCGTGAGGGGAGGATACCCAAAAAATTCCATTGCCATGTCCCGAAAGAGGCTCCAGGAGGTAGAGGAGGTTGGCGCAGATATTTTATTAACAGAATGCAATTCGTGTCTGCATAATTTTTCCAATGCAAAGCTGAGGAAACAAAAGTTTAAGATATATAATGTAACGCAATTCATTAGTGAATTAATGGAAGAAAATGACTAAAAACCATCACAAGGCTTATCGCCGTATATAACATAACAAAGGAGAAAAGAAATGGATATTCGCGGATACAATATGCCGGAGGATCTGTATTACGAAAAAAATCATTTTTGGGTACGAGATGAGGGAGACATCCTGGTAATGGGCATGGATGACTTTGCCCAGATACTGGCAGGGGAGGTTGTATATGTGCAGCTTCCTGACGAGGGAAAAAACCTAAAAGAAGGCAAAAAATTTGCTAAAATAGAATCCGGAAAGTGGTTGGGCAAGGTGTACGCCCCTGTAAACGGTGAGCTGGTAGCCGTGAATGAGGAACTGGAAAACAATCCGGGACTAATAAACGATGACTGCTATGGAAAGGGATGGATGTATAAAATCAGACCGTCAGACAAGGGGGAACTCAGCAATCTCATGCATGACTTTGAGGAGATTGACGCGTGGCTCGCCGCAGAGATTGAGAAATATGTAACGGAATAATATGGCAAACACAGATTATAGCTTCAGGCAGCTTCTTGAGATAGATTCATGCACAAATTGTCAACTTTGTGCAGATGCGTGTCCCGCAACATTGGCCGCACAGAGTGGAGAGCTGTCTGCCGTTTGGCGTATGAAAGGGCTCAAACAGATTTTGAAGAATAGGGCCGGATTGCTTCATAGGCTTTTAAAACCCAAAATGCCGTCCGAAGAAAACGTTAAACATTTCAGTGATACATCGTTTAGATGCACACTCTGCGGTAATTGTCAAGAGGTATGCCCTGTCGGCATCAATCTCAGAAATTTATGGATCTCCCTGCGCCAGGATATGGTTCACTCCAATGTGTACCCCAAGAAAATAGACATGATAAGGGAAAACATGGAGGAAACCTTTAATGTATTTGGAGAAGATAACGAAGAGCGAACTGAATGGGTCGAAGACATGCGTGACCCCCCGGAC
>Ga0272444_10005984_pt1 | contig 10484 bp, 4 predicted proteins | sample SSMForm13_FD_201033 | JGI IMG/M metagenome (GOLD analysis project Ga0272444, IMG submission 201033) | Marine sediment archaeal communities from Little Sippewissett salt marsh, Falmouth, MA, United States - SSM-Form-13 | ecosystem: Environmental > Aquatic > Marine > Wetlands > Sediment ...
CGTCGCGCACGTCCGGGTGTTTTCTCAGTGTTTCTTCAATCTCCGTCGGTTCGATACGGAACCCGCGGATCTTGATTTGCTGATCAAGACGACCCATGAACTCGAGATTGCCGTCGGGTAAATATCGGCCCAAGTCGAGGGTTTTATAAAGACGTGCACCGGGCTTTCCACTAAACGGGTCGGGGATGAACCGCTCGGTAATCAATCCGTCTCCATGCAGGTATCCTTTAGCCAAGCGTCCGCCTCCGACACAGATTTCGCCTTCCACCCCATTGGGAACTTGGCGCAGGTCTTCGTTTAATAAGTAGATCTGCGTCCTTTCAACCGGCCTTCCCAATGGTACTACCCCCGATTTATCATCAAACTCCTTGGGAATGGGATAATAACTAACAGTTCCAGTAGATTCTGTTTGGCCATACAGGTTCATGATGTGCGCACCATGATGCAATCGAGACAGCCACGTCCGAGGGATATCCCAGGTTAGTGGCTCACCGGTCACCAGGATGAGGCGCAACCTGTTTCTGAGAAGGTTTGCCCTGACGTCGTGGTCAAGAGTCATCAGCGCATCAATGCAATGACGCCACAGGCTTGGTACAGTATCCCATACGGTTACACTACGCTTTTTGACTAGTTCAAATAGGGCGAGAGGATCTCTTCTTTCCTCGGAGTTTGCAACGACCAGGGTGGAACCCAAACAAAGGGGTAACACCATCTGTCGCACGGCAGCAGAAAAGGAAAAAGATGCTGTGTGTAAATATACATCCTTATCAGTTACCCCTAAGGCCTTGCTGATGGAATTGATGTACAATGATAAACTGGAATGGGATACGGCCACGCCTCTTGGTTGGCCAGTAGAACCGGAAGTATAGATCACATAGGCGAGATTATTGTCCCTCACACTTGTAACGGGGTTTTCTTCGCTCATATGCCTGTATGTGTTCCGTCCTGTGTCTAAGCAGATTACCCGTGCCTCCTGGTTGGGTAGCCTATGGAGCAGCCGCTCTTGGGTTAAAAGTACCGAAATCCCGACATCTTGGGCCATAAGTGACAAGCGTTCCTTTGGATATTCGGGATCTAAGGGCACGTAAGCCCCCCCTGCCTTCAGAATGGCCAGTATTCCTAGTACGATATCGATGGAGCGTTCCATATATATCCCCACAGGCACATCGGGACCTACACCCGAAGAACGTAGATAGTGTGCCAGCCGGTTACTCATTTGGTTCAATTCGCGATAGTTCAGCCGCTGGTCTTCAAAGGAGACTGCGTCAGCATCGGGTGTCCGCTCGGCCTGAATCTCGAACATCTCATGGAGGCAGTTTTGCCCGGAATCGCCTTGTAGGATATCATTCCTTTCGCTCATTTCTTGTGGGGAATAGCCACGCTTGTTTGCCCTGCACAATGGGAGTAATACTTCTGCCTCCCCTCGGGTTGTGGTGATGCCCACCTGGTTGATTCCCGTTATCTTGACTGTTACTGAAGTGCCGGACTTTGTATCATTTTTCTTTGTTACTATTCCTCGATACCAAGTAGTATCCCCGTATAGGTTTGGCGCTATTATCCGAACAGACAGTCGTTTCAGCAATCCATTATCACCCATCCAGTTTGTTACTAAAGGAGACAACCAGGAAAAACGCATCACACCATTATCAAAGGGAGCGGACATTCCGCGCTGTGACACCAGCTGAAAGTCCTCGTGCTGTTGAGAAAACCTGACCGGCCAACCGGTAATAGGATTTGTAACGGCCGTGTGGGGTGCCTTCACGATGTCCCGATAACCCAGAGATCCGGCCCGATAGGAGGGACCAACGGCAGCCTGCCAACAGATCATATCCCCGATGGTCAGGGGGGCCCGCACCAGCGGGGGTAGTTCCTGGCCGACCTCAATATCCTCACCGAACAGATTACGGCCCCCGGTCCTGCCCTCCCGTGCAAGGGCCTCGCCAATGCTTTGTATCTCTTTCTGGTCATATTGATGTATTGGACGCTCAACCAAAAGGTCTTTTCCGTCCTGTAAGACCCGGGCCATTGTTCCCCTTGCCTTTGCAACCAGCTCACCCTGTTGGTTCCAATAGCCGGTCTCAGATACAATATAGACAAGGGGGCGACCATTGGCGGCCTTCGATTCTAAGACGTCAATCTGCCTGGCCGATGCCCGTAACGAATCTCCCTCCAGAACAGGCAGAAACCATTGATATTCTATTCCCTCGATAAAGCTGGATAAAGGCACATCCACTGGGGCCCCATGTAGGATTGGGTAAAGGACGGAGCTGAGGAAGGCCGGCGGCGCGACCAGGCGGCCATAGCCGGTCTTGGATGCGTAGTGCCGTTCCAGCCACAGGGGGTTATCGTCGCTGATACCATAGGCAAAGTGCCTGATGGCATCAGCCGTTGCAGTAGTGTTCCAGGGCATCCTTTCTCGCACCTCTTGCCCGGTCAGAGCTCGCGACTCGGAAACAAACTGCTCGATCTTTTCCTGTATGGTCTTCTCCACAGACATGGGAAGATGGTTCCCCTAATAGAAATCTGAAGATGGTTCCAATACGATCATACAAAAATCGCTAGCGATTCTGCTGAAGGTCCGGTCTCTCTCTTGCTTCACTTTGCCCCCGCCCCAGCAAAAGAGTCGTACTGAAATCCGCTATGGTGGGCGCCTCAAAAAGGCTGACCAAGGGCAGCTTCACATGGTAGGTGTTCCATACCCGGGAAAGGACCCTTGTTGCCAGAAGAGAGTCTCCCCCCAGTGTGAAGAAGTTGTCGTAAACGCCCACCTGGTCCACACCCAGTATCTCGGTCCAAATGCGGACGAGGGTCTTCTCGACAGGGTTTCTTGGTTTCACGAATGGTCCTTTGGGCCTTGCAGTCAGCTTCTGGGCCAAACCATCCCTGAGCAGCTTTCCTGTAGATCCTTTAGGAATATCATCCACAATGCACACCTGTGCAGGGACTTTGTAAGGAGCCAGTCTTTCAAAGACAAAGGCACGGATGTCCCCTTCTGTGGCAGACGGGCCGTCCTCCAGTACCACCGCAGCCGCCACATCCTCACCAAGTGTTTCATGGGGAATTCCAAAAGTGACCGCCAGTCTCACTGCCGGGTGATCCATGAGCACTTCATCGACTTCCCGCGGACAAATCTTCTCGCCCCCGCGATTAATGATCTCCTTAAACCGGCCTGTGATGAAAAGGTAGCCATCTTGATCCAAATAGCCTTGATCCCCTGTCCTCAGCCAGTCATTGGTAAAAGAGCTCTCGTTCGCCTCGGGATTATTCTCATAGGCACCCATGACATTCGGGCCACGGATTACGATCTCGCCCTTTTCATCCGGTGGCAACGGTCTGCCGCCCTCGTCTGCGATGGCAACCTCGGGGCCGGCGGCCACACCAGCTGAACCAGGCTTGCGCTCACCAGGCGGCAGCGGGTTGCTTGTTATCTGGGCGGCGGCCTCAGTCATACCATAGGACTCAATCACAGGCACCGCGAATATCCTTTCTAATGCAGCCATTGTTCGAGGTGGCAAAGGGGCGGAGGCTGAGCGGATGAAACGTAGGGGGCAGCTGGCGATGGTTTCGCAGTTGGCCAGGGCGTGCGCCAGGATCTCCTGATGCATGGTCGGCACCGCCGTGTACCAAGTGGGCCTGTACTCCCCGAGCCATTTGAAGAACCCTCTCGGATGGAAGCCCGGGGTGCACACAACACTGGCCCCGGCTGCGAGCGAAGACAGGACAGCACTAATGAGGCCATGGAGATGAAACAAGGGCATCAGGTTCAGGCAGCGATCTTTTTCAACCAGATGGAGGGCCGCCCGAACGTTGTCAGCAGAGGTGCAAATACTGGCGTGGGTCAGGGGAACAAGTTTGGGATGTGACATTGTGCCCGAAGTGTGTAACACCAACGCCAGGTCGTCAGGCCGCGCGAAATCTGCCCACTCCAGAGGCGACGATTCATGACCGGCTATTTCAAATGTCCCTGCTTCGGCTTCTCGAACGGGCCAGACCTCAATAACAGGGATACCGCGTGCTCGGGCCACCTCTCGGGCCGGTGACTGAAGGTCCGACTGGATCACCAAAGCCTTGGCATTCACATCAGAGAGATAGAAGTCAGCCTCGTGGGCACGACAGGATGGATTGAGAGGAACGCAGGTGGCACCGGCTGCAACAGCAAGAAATGCAACCGCCATCTCGGGCCCATTGGGAAGCATGATAGCCACACGGTCATTCCTGCGCAAGCCCAAGGACCGGAGCGTGCCGACGACCTTGTCGATGCGATGACGCAACTGGCCGTAAGTGAGCGGCGGGTGCCCCTGTGCCATAAAGGCAATGGCATGAGGGGTCCTGTTCACTTGAGCCTCAACCAGATGGCGGATGCAAAAGCTCATTGAAGTATTGATCTATTGGGCGACGAAATGCTATGGGTTCCCATGGGCCGTCTTCATCTCGAGACAAGTCTTGACTTGCCGTCTTCCGACAGTTTTTCCCGACGAAGCCTCGTGGCAGCTTCTCGCTTCCGTATAACGGTTTCTTCCTTATCCCCTTCCACACTCCAGTCATAGCCCAACGGGTTATATGTGGTCTCGGCCTGCCCTTCTGCAAGCCGCGCCCGTGTCAAGCGTCCTGCTGTAAGATGGGCGGCATCATCAAAAAAACCCTTAAGCTTGGACAACACGTCAGACTGGTTCAGCAGTTGCCCCCTCCACAGGCGCCCGATGACTGGGCAATGCATGATGGTGTGGTGGCGTATCATAGATGTCATGATACGCATGTGCATATTTTCTTGCGAGCCCACATCCTCAAGAACCAGAGGGGCCACAAGAATGTCCGACAAGACATAGTCTCCTCGGCGTAGATAGCGTGTTCGTTCTATAAACTTCTGATAAACGGATTTTACATTCTCCCGGTCTTCTGGACTGTAGGCAGCCAGAAGAATGGCATCCGCATCAATCAGTTTGGCGTGGTCTTTGTGAAATAGATCTTCATCATGTTTGATAACGCATCTATACTCACCATCGACATCCACATGAGTCGGACAAATGTCGCAAGCGATACAGCGGTGTATGTAACGCTCTGTGAAGTCCATGATGTGGACTTGTACTTTGTCTGGTTGAAGTTTATCTGCTAGAAATCTGATTGTCTTGTACGCCAACTGATCCTTATCCTGTAACAACCACACCGACACTCTCAATTTACCTTTGAGCCTATATCCTTTCGCCATGCTCGATAGCTGAACGATACGCCCCAATCGATTGCCGGCTCCAACAGAAGTATCCAGACCGTAGTCATCGTCCACCATTGTCCCTACGTCGCCAGCCTTTCCCGTGCCGCCGTACTGGGAAGTTGTTTCAGAATCATTGCCCACTGCGAGTAAGCCCAAGTTCATCATGTCCAGCATTTGATATACCAGAGTTGTCTCCTGTCCTCCATTCCTTTTCGCCCCAACAGCGACACCCGCATAGATCTTGCCACGTAGATACTCACGCAATCGTTTCTCACTGCGGGCCATCTCAATGAAGCTCTGCGCCACTGAGCTTCTGTCCCCGAAATACACAGGGCCAGAAAGCAAGAACCCGTCTGCGGTCTCGAGCTGCTTCTTCAATACCTCCAGATCCACAGGTTCGCCATGGGGAGGGAAGTATTGTGAGAGATCTACATGATCGATGTCTACCCCCTGGTTCTTAGCTCCCCAAAGGGCTGCAGCCATGGCTAAGGCGGAATTACTCAACGGGCCATGGGGCCTTCTCTTTTCGGAGTTGAAACAACCGTGAGTCTGTACCGGCCTCTGGTCACTGGGGGCCCGAATGGTGCCATCTCGAACTGGTCGAGACCTTTCCCTTAAATATGCATGAAGCTCACTTCGCGTGCCTTTGCCACGAACGTCAGCCACCAAACCGTCTGATCCAACGTTGGATCTGGCGTTTCGAAGACTCGTTGAAAGCCCAATCACTTTCGGCAGTCTTTTTGCGGCATTCATAAGGGTAGGTGCTTACACATCATGACATGGATTCGCCAGGTCCTGCTCTGCCATGGCCTGCTTGGCGAGCATCGCTCTTTTCTGTTGTGCTTCAAATTACTTGCAGATGAAAACCTGGCAGCAGGAGACCAAGAACGCGAGAAAAGGGACAACTTCTACTGTTCCTTCGCCTCCTCCTTCATCTTTTTTCTCAGGCTAAGGGGCGTCATGTCGGTCCAGACTTCTTTGATGAATGCGAGACATTCTGCCTTTGGCCCCCTCTTTCCAACATCCTGCCAGCCAAGCGCGTTTTCACGGTCAACAGGCCATATGGAATACTGTTCTTCGTGATTTACGACAACCTTGTAGACGGTGGTGTCCTCCCTGTCGTCCCTGTGCATGTCTTCTCCTGTTTCCTTGACGGCCATTGGGTTTTCTCCTTGCGCATTCTTGCTCCAGGTCTTGTTCTGTTCATGGCCTCTCCCCGGTGCGCTGCCCTTTCTTCTCCTCAAGAGTCCTCTTCACTTCGTCCGGGGACATACGCTTTACCTTACTCATGATCCGGGCGATCTTTTCAGCCTGTCCGGGAACGGGTTCATTCGCCAAGATGGCCTGGGAGAGCTCCGCTACAGTGGGGGCCTCAAAGAGGCAACGCAAAGGGACATCGGTTTGAAACGCCTTCCGGAGCCGAGAAATGACCTGGACGGCCAGCAACGAGTGGCCTCCCAATTGAAAAAAGCTGTCATGAACCCCCACCTGGTCCAACCTGAGCACTTTTGTCCAAACCCCTGCCACCAATTCCTCCACGGCAGTGCGGGGGGCTATGAAAGCCCCATCCAAGTCAGGTCGCGTTGCGTCTGGACGGGGAAGGGAACTTCGGTCTACCTTGCCGTTAGGCGTCAGGGGAAAGGCTTCCAGTTCCACAAACGCTGAAGGGGCCATATACTCCGGCAGTCTCTCTTTCAGAAACCGGCGCAGTCCACTAGTGGACACAGAGTTGCCCTTGTGCAGTACCACATAGGCTGCCAGGATCTTGTCTATCGCCGGTGAAATCGGAAGGGCGCCGTGTTTGTTTCCCCTCTCTGTGGCCAAGACCACGGCTTTGTTCACAGCTGGATGTTGCCCTAGTATGGTCTCAATCTCTCCCAGTTCCACACGGTAGCCACGAATCTTGACCTGGCTGTCCATCCTGCCGAGGAACTCAATGGCCCCATCGGGCAAATAACGGGCCAGGTCGCCAGTCTTGTAAAGACGCGCACCGGGGGCATGGCTGAATGGATGGGGTATGAACTTCTCAGCCGTCAGCTCCGGGCGCTTGAGATAGCCTCGGGCCAGGCCCACACCGCCAACGTACAGCTCACCAGGTACGCCGATGGGAACAGGCTGTAAGTATTTGTCGAGCAGATACACCTGCGTATTATCGATCGGTCGACCGATAGGTGGCGCTGAGTGGGCTCGCTGATTTGGTTCAATAGTAGCCCATGTCGTGAGTACCGTGTACTCTGTAGGGCCGTAGGTGTTCACAAACTCAAAAGGCAAGTCGTCTGAAGGATAAGAACTGAGTTTGTCGCCCCCAGTCACAAGGGTCCGAAGTGCGGAACCTTTGGGCCAGCTCAGCGGCAGAACCCATTCCGCCAATGGGGTGACCAGGTCGCTGATGGTAATTGCCTCTGAGACCAACCAATCACGGAGTTGCAAGGGCGACGTGCGCGTTTCGTTATCTGGCGGGAAAAGCACGGTTGCTCCCGCAGTCAGATAAGGCCACAGCTCCATGACGGTCATATCAAAAGAAAGTGCTCCAAGCTGGGTCGCTCGGTCTGCCTCAGACACAGAGAATGTTCGTTGCTGCCACGAGATAAGACTGACTACCCCCCTATGTTCGATTTCCACCCCTTTCGGTTTTCCCGTGGAACCCGAAGTGTAAATCACATAGACCAAATGGGGGGGGCCTGTTTCAGAAAGAGGATTCTCTGCTGGTTCTCGGGAGATTACATCCCAATCTCTGTCCAGACACAAGACTCTTTGCCCCATGTGGTTGAGCTTTTCCTTCAGGTGCTCCTGGGTCAACAGGACCGGCGCCTCTGTCTCTTCCACCATGAAGGCCAGGCGCTTTTCGGGATAGGCCGGATCCAGAGGGACATAAGCACCCCCGGCCTTGAGAACGCCCAGCAGCCCCACTACCATCTCCAAGGAGCGCTCCACACAAACTCCTACCAAGATGTCCGGCCCCACCCCAAGCTTGCGCAGGTAGTGTGCCAGGCAATTTGCCCGACGGTTCAGCTCGTTGAAAGTTATCTGCTGGTCCTTAAAGACCGCCGCAACGGCGTCTGGCGTTCGTTTCGCCTGAGACTCAAAAAGCTGATGGACGCACTGATCCTCGGGATAGTGGACTCGATTGTCATTCCACTCCACCAGCAACTGATGTCGTTCAGATTCCGTTAGAAGTGGCAACAATCCGATGCGCTGCCCTGGATTGGCCACAATGCCTTCTAACAACGTCCTAAAATGTCCTGACATCCGCTTAACAGTGGTCTCATCAAATAAGTCGGTGTTGTACACCCACAAACAGGACAGCCCGTCGGTCTTCTCCACTACTTCCAAGGTCAAATCGAACTGTGAGACTCGACTGTCAAATTCGAATTTATCTAAGGTCAGGTCTTGTGTTAGCACTGTCTCTCCAGGAACATTCTCCAAGTTGAACATGACCTGAAATAACGGTGTTCTGCTGAGGTCCCGGTCCAATTTCAACTCCTCTATGAGTTTCTCGAAGGGCAGATCCTGGTGGGCATAGGCGCCCATTGCCACCTCACGGACCCGACTCAATAGTTCCCGAAAAGTCGGGTTGCCAGACAGGTCAGTGCGAAGGACCAAGGTATTGACCAAAAACCCGATCAGTTTTTCTGTCTCCACGTGGGTGCGGCCTGAAATAGGACAGCCCACGACGATGTCATCCTTTCCCGTATACCGATGCAGCAGGACCTGAAAGGCTGCCAGCAATACCATGAACAGGGTGACGTCCTCCTGCTGGCTCAGGGTTTTTAGTGATCTCAACAAAGAGGCAGGCAACGTCGCGGCTTCACGTCTCCCCCGATGCGTCTGTGTCGCCGGCCGTGGGTAATCAGCGGGGAGATCCAGCGAGGGTGGGGAACCTGCCAGTTGGTCTTGCCAATAGGAGAGCTGTATCTTGAAGACATCACCTTGCAGCCACTGTCGCTGCCAGAGTGCAAAATCTGCGCACTGGATAGGCAGTTCAGCCATCGGCGACGGGCTCCCCCTGGAAAAAGCTTCATAGATCGCCGTGAGCTCACGGATGAGCACTTTGGCGGACCAGCCATCAAAGGCAATATGGTGTATCACCAGCAGTAGCAGGTGCTCCTCGCTGTCTAGACGCAGCAAGGTGGCCCGAACCAAAGGCCCTTGGACCAGATCAAAGGATCGCTGGGCTTCCACAGCCGCCAACTGCCTGGCCTGCGCTTCTCGTTCCGGATCAGGTTGCCTGCTCAGATCTGTCACCGCCAGAGTCACGGGTCGGGCGGGGGAAATGGCCTGGACCGGTCGTCCGTCCATGGAGGAGAAAGTTGCCCGCAGTGTCTCGTGCCGGCGCAAGATTTCACTAAGGGTCTGCTCCAAGGCGGTCACGTTGAGCGGGCCCGTGAGCCGAAGGGCAAAAGGACGGTTGTATGCAGGGTCGCCAGGCTCCAGCTGATGAAGGAACCAAAAGCGCTCCTGAGCGAAAGACAGAGGCACGTCTTCTGGCTCTGGACGCTTAGGGATTACTTTCGATTCAAAATCGGCCGTCAGTGCCTGTCGCAGCCGTTTCTCAAGCAGCGCTCGCTTGGCCGGTGAGAGCCTGGACCGCCGTTGCCCCATGTCCTCTTTTTGAGTCACGCTTCCAGCCCATCAAAAGCCGTGTCGCTGCTCAAGAAGCTGTCGCGCTTCCTTTTCTGTCAGCCCTTCCACCTCACTCATGAGCAGCTCTTCAATCAATAGCGCCTGGTCGGCCACAGTGGGCCCCCTAAACATAGTTGGCAAGGGCAGCTCCACACGAAAAGCTGCCCGCAACCGAGAAACCACCTGGGTGGCAAGGAGCGAGTCTCCACCCAGCCCGAAGAAGTTGTCGTAAATCCCTACCTGCTCCATGTCCAGGACCGCGACCCAGATCCTGGCCACGGCCTTCTCCGCCGGATTCCTGGGTGCCACGAATGGTGACTTGAGCTTTGACATGAGCTTCTCTGCCAAACCGATGCGTTGAAGCTTCCCGGTAGGGCCTTTCGGCACCTCATCTACTATGACCACCTGGCTTGGCACTTTGTAATCAGCCAGTCGTGCAAAGGCCCACTCACGGATCTCCTTCTCCGTTGCCGAAGCCTTTGCTTCCAACACCACGGCTGTGGCAACATCTTCCCAAAGGGTGGGATGGGCGACGGCAAAGGTCACAGCTTGTTCCACAGCAGGATGCTCCATGACCGCCTCATCAATTTCTCTCGGCGCTACTTTTTCGCCGCCACGATTGATCATTTCCTTGATACGGCCTGTCAAGAAC
>Ga0272444_10005985_pt1 | contig 10482 bp, 16 predicted proteins | sample SSMForm13_FD_201033 | JGI IMG/M metagenome (GOLD analysis project Ga0272444, IMG submission 201033) | Marine sediment archaeal communities from Little Sippewissett salt marsh, Falmouth, MA, United States - SSM-Form-13 | ecosystem: Environmental > Aquatic > Marine > Wetlands > Sediment ...
TTCCAGTACTCCCCGCCCGCTGCGTGTGCTGTCGATAAAAAAAGGGCGGCAATGCCACCCACAAGGATGTGCAATGCCGCCCTGGTCATCGATCAGACCTTGTTGGCGAAACGCTTGAGCAGCTTCAGGCCAATGACCAGGCCCAGCACCACACCGACCACCGGCAGCACGGCATCGAACGCGGTCTGCGCATCGGTCTGGACGCCGGTCATGATGGCGGCGACCTCGGTGCCATCGAGCGCGGCCTGGGCGGTGGACATGAAGCCCAGCAGCATTACGGACATGACCGCGAGAGCGGTCTTTGCATTCTTGAACAGGTTCATAACCTTTTCTCCCTAAGTTGAGGTTGTGAGGCTGGCCGGGGTTCGGAATCCCGGCTAGCCGATTTGGTCAAAGAATTTTTTCAGACTCTGGATGACCAGCCCGGAGCCGAAACCCAGCGACCATGCCAAAAACAGGCCGATGGCAAATTCGGTTGCCGGATCAGTCACCGAATGACCCCACCCACGACGCCCACGCCAAACGCCAGGACATGCGCGGCGATGGTGAGGAATTCGATAAGCTGATCGGCGGTTGCCGCGTCCATTACTCGACTTCGACCCAGCTGGTGACGGAGGTACCGCGCCCACCATCGCGGGTATTGAACTGACGAGTGAAGCCCATGAGTCGGCCGCGACATTGCAGGTCGCTGCCCGGCTCGCCGAGGCGGCGATTACTGCGCACCTCGACGGCCTGCGGCTTGCTGAACTCGTCCACGGCCGGGAGCAGGACGACGTGCATATGTCGCCCGTCGTGCAACCTCACCTGATCGATCCGGCCCTTGACGATGGCCATGTTGTTGGCCGATTGAATTTGCTGTGCTGCTTCTGCCATTTTCGCTTTCCTCTTGGTTTACGCGGCCCGTTCGGCCCAGTCTGGTTTTTGCTGCCCGAAAGCAACCTCGATGTATCGAACCATCGGGATAACAACCGCCCCGTGTTCGACGTTCTGGAGTGCGGCACGCGATACCCCTACCGCGTGCAGCATTTCAATGTGGTTGTAGAACGTGGCGCGCTGGGTGATCCGCTGCGCCTCGATGTATCCGAGCTCTTTAATCAGCCGGTAGGTGCGAAAGCAGTTGTTGGCCTTCGTGTAAGTCGTTTTCCCTGTGCGGGTCACCGCGCCGTATTCGGCACGGAGGGCCTGTTCAATTCTTTCGTCGTCGTTCATGTTCATCGTCTGACCCTCTAGGGCTTCGCGTACGTCTTTCGTCGCGTCTTTCCAAAATTCGATGCTGTCCCAGTGTTTCTTGAGTTCATGCAGCCTGGTCGGCAGCCCGCGCCGCTCGAACCAACGCGCCTTAACCGTCGCTTCCCAACGGATCATTCCCACGCAGTAGTCGAGCAGCTGCTGGGTAAACACTGCTGTTCTTTCTTCCCCGTCCTTTTGCTTGCGGACGGTTTTGACCCACTCCATCACCTCGGTGTATTTGGCGTAGAGCTTCAGCTTCTTGATGCGGGAGTTTTTCTTGCCGAAATAGCTTGTGGTCGCGTAGCCATGGCGGGCCTTAGTGTGGCCTTTGGAGACATTGCCCATCGCCTGGATAAACTGCATGGCATGGAGTTCCGATTCGGCGCGGCTGAAATACGTGATGTCTGCCTCGCGCACGTCCCACGACCCCTGGTCGAGCTTTTCCATCACCTCGGGGTAAGCCATCGCGAACGGATTGATGATCGCCAGGGCGCATTCGACCAGGTCGTCTGATCCCCAGACGTTATGGCCCTGCATCACCTTGGCCGGTGACGCCTTGAGTTCGATGAAGGCGCGGGGTTCGTTCGCGGTGGTGTAATCGTGAATCTTGAAAGCGACGCTTTCGAAGGAGGACGGGATCTTTTCCCAGGGGTGGCGGACCATCGTCAGGCGGCCCGTTTCGTCTATGGCCCCTTCTTGCGGTACCGGCAGCGCGCGAAGGTCGAAGCCTTCGATATCGGCGAATTCGCAGTGCAGGACCAGCTTATCGATCACTGCCCTGCCCCAATTGATTTAGACAAAAGTCCACTGGTTATAGTGCGTGGACTTTTGCGCCCTTCCTGAGAACCGTTCGCATTTGACCGCCCCTCTTTCTCGATCCCGGACACGAGGCGCGGATCCTCCGCGCCGAGGCTCCGGGACCCCTCTTTCTGCACGAACATCCCTTTGCGCATCGATCCAGCCAGGATCGAGAGACGCATCAGCCGCAGCCAGTGCTCGGGGATATGTCCTGGCGCGGCCATCACAGCAGCGATACCGCCGCGATCAAGAACGGGACAAAGAAGCCGACGAGGAAGTAAGAGAGGTTTCGCATGTTCGGAAACTCCGGACGGTTCGGATTGTGCGAACTGTGGTTCGTGTTATCCGAACTGTCAAGTTTTTCCGAACCCTTCTAGAATTGCGCGAGGAGGTACTACACGATGCGCTTTAACGAGATTTTGCAGAAAGCTCGGGAAAAACAGGGCTTTACCAGCAACGACGAACTGTGGGACGCCCTGAAGCTTTCCAAGACACAGTTTTACGCAATGCGGAAGGGTGACGCGCCGTTACAGGAGGAACAGCAAGAAATCTTGTCCGAGCTAACCGGGTTCGGTGTGCCGCAGATCGTGGCGGTCTGGGAATCGGAGTTCGCGAAATCTCCGCGCATCCGGGAGGCATGGAGAAATTTTAGCCATGTTGCGTCCGTGGTGGCTTTCTCGCTGGCTGTGAGCCTCGCTACGGCCCTGCCCTCTTTGGGAGGTACCTCCGTGTACCTATTATGTAAAATCGTCCTGGTGGGCCGTTCCGGCCGTCTGACCCCGATCAAAACCCTCGCCTAGTCAATCCTTTACCGTTCGCACCTCAAGAAGAACAAGAACGGTGAACGACATGGACATTTCGTCCGATGATCTCCGTGCCGCCCGCAAGCGCGCCCGGCTGACCATTCCCCAAGCGGCACGCCTCACCGGCTACGCCGCCCGCACCCTGGTCCGCATGGAAGCGGACAAGGTGCGACCTTCCCGCGTGCTGTTCCTGTTGTATCGCGCCTTGGGCGATGGGTTGGCAGATCCCGAGTTTAACGGCTGGACCGTGCGCGACGGTGCGCTGTGGAGTCCGACCGGGGTGCGATTCGAGCCTGGCGAAATAGAGGCTTTACCCTGGCTGTGGGCCATCCGCTCAGCAATCCTGACACGCGATCGCAAACAAGCAGAAATTAAAAACATCGTCCCAATATATACAGCCCGACTGAAATAGAGACCGTCTGGCAACCTCGCGTTTACTAAATAATCATGAAGAGCTTCTCGATATCCTGACTATTTCACCAAGCAAGACATCCAAATCCGATCTAAAGTCTACTCGCTGAAACACTGGCAATACCTCTGAATGGCGGATTTGAGAATGCAGCAATGAATTCGCAACATTCCTCAATGAATTGTCCAAACGTTGCATCGTCTTTTTAAAAGACGTCCCTCCGTGATAATTATTTGCGACCTCGGAAAAATACTTGAACCCGAACACTGGCGGCACATGATCCAATATGGCCCTGACCAGCGCTCCGATAGAAAAGTGCATCCCGCTTGTATACGCGCTGTTCACCTCCCTTAAAAGTTCCAGTAATTTCGTAAAATCGTATTCCGATTGCTTTATATCGGCCAACTCGTTTATCCGCACATCCGAAATATAGAGCGCTTGCGGCGATGGTTTCGCGGTAAAGTGCTCCTCCGGAACGCGACGATCCATTGGGCTAATCATTACCTTATCTACCGGTTCCACCAACCTCGAATAAAATTCTAATGATGAACGATGAGATAACCTGAGTTCGTCTAGTATTCCTGGGACGCTGATGCCAAGCTGATGCAAATGCTTAACATAAGCATATTTCAACGATTTCGCCGTGATTTCCTCTTCTAGCCCCGCCTTATTTGCTGCTTTTTTTACGCCTCTTTGTATCGCTGACGCGCTAATTTGTTTCTTGTCCCGCGATTCTAGTACCCACTTGATCGGCTGTGTTTCCCTCAAATATGAATAAAGCAGCGGTTTTACGTAGTCCGCCAATACCGCATTGCGCACACCCTTTTTTCGCTTTAACGATATTCGAATGACATTCTTTTCGAAATCTATATCTCCGACAGACAAATTAACCAATTCGTCGACATCCAGACCGGCGGAATAGCCAAGCATTACCGCGAGCCTTGTTCTCTCCGTTTGAATGTTGTCAATAATGCTGAGAATTTCTTTTTGCGTAGGAACATAAGCGCTCGACCATCTCTTTACTTTTTTCGCGCCAAGCCCTTTTATCTCCAATCCCCGTTTCCCCAACGTATTGAAGAAAAAGTGAAGCGCATTTTCTGCCTGTTTTATGGAACTGGCTGCAAACTGCTGCCGATCCTCCAAGTCCCGGATAAAGGCCGAAACGTCGTTAATATCGAATTCATCGGAAGAGTAAACCCCGAAATATTCGCATATACGAAACACCCAGTACCGGTATGCGATACGAGTACTCTCTGAATACTTCCTTCGGAGCAAATGCTCCTCTAAATATTCTTCCAAACCTTGCTTACTATTTTTCATCGCAAAAGATAACGTTCAATTAATCTATCTCTACTAACATGCGCTCCAAACCAGCGAGACAACACGCCGAATATACGACCCAGAATTATTTTCGCCAAATTTCTCGCTTATTGTGTATCCTTCGGGTGCGACACCCCTAGCATGGAATGCGACCAAGGCACGGAGTGATCTTGTCGGGACTGTCAGCGATTGGCGAAGGGTGTCGCCAGTATCTCAGAGTAATGCACGGAGGCAATTATGCTCGTTCTCACACGCCGCATCGGCGAAGAAATCATTATCCGTTTCAACGGCCAGGAAGTCCGGGTGTCCCTCCAGGACATGTGGGCCAACCAGGCGCGGCTCGGCTTCGAGGCACCGGATGAGGTTGAGATTATCCGCGAGGAAATCAACAGCACGCTGCAGGATGCACTCGACGCTACCGTGGTCGAAGAGCTGGACGAGCCAGTAAGCCTGGTCATTTGAGGTTGTTGGGTTGTTCCCGGTGGTCCGGCGTGCGGTTTGCGCCGGTCATCGGGATTATTCTTTTTTTTGATCGAGTAGTTATGGGCGTCCGGGCGGGCTACTGTGACAGGCTCCACCCCAGGTCCCAGCCTGACCCCTATCCGTACCCATACGGGCCATTCGGCCAGTATCCCTGACGCAGTAGAGTCCCGGCGCTGCAGATCCGCAACAAGACATTTTCGAATGTGTTCGGGAGCCTCAAGGCAGCTGCGCTACCAGATCGGCAACTCACCTCATTCCGTCTTATCGCAGATCCGCAGCCCCTACCCCCTGTGTATCCAAGGCTCCGCCTTGGTTCATTTCCCGAAAGCGCTTTAACCGGGAGGTGCCTTCCTCCGGTGGTCGGCGTAAAGGCCGAAAAATCGGAACCCCACAAGTGGGGCCCCCTTCCTCGCTTTGCTCGTCACCCTTCGGGCGATTTTTGACCTTGACCCCGAGCACCTTCGGCGGCGGTCGTGCCTGCACGACATAGCGCGCGGCGCTATGTCCGCATCGGACAAGACAACACAGGAGACCGCCCCATGACCAGGAGAGAAATCGCTTACCAACTGAACCTCCGCCACATCTGCAACAGTTGGAGACGCGCCAAGAAATCCGGCTCGGGTATCGCCTGGATGGACACGACCGATCTCATTTCTCGCGTGATGAATCACTACAAGGTCGGCTCGGATGAGTACGACGACCTTGCCACCATTCTGGAAATCGGGCTGACCCACGAAGAGGCCGCATTCAAAGAGGCACTGCAATGAAACAGCAAAAGCGCACCCTGACCATCCGCCACGATGCCGTCGCCTCGATGCAACGCTCGCTTGATCGTTACATGACCAAGACCGGGCACACGGTGGCAACAAAGGCCATCGCGTTTATGGTCAACGACTACTGGCGGCAGGTGGACACCGTCGCGCGGTTGCAGGGCACCGTCGAACTGTTGCGCGAACAGCTGGAGGTTCGCGTCGATTCGATGAAGGAGCTAGAAGATTCGCTAAAGCTGGTGTTGGAACAGATCGCGCAAGGCGATATGTTCGACATGCCGTCAGACGACGCAGGAGCGCGTTCTGGCCGCGATCACTGATGGCGGCCTAGCACATGGCCCCGCCTTGAACTCGATTCCGCTATCTTTTTCGTCCTCGAGCAGCTCGACCAGGTCGAAGATTCGATAGCAAACGCAGAAAGGCCCGGTCATTCCGGGCCTTCTTCGTTTCCGCTTTTCTGCTAGCGTTTTCGCCGCCTGGCGCGATCGCCTGCAGGCGGTTTTGCTATCTCGCCGCCCTACTTGATCCGGTCCCCTTCCCACCTGTTATAGCCCATGCGGTACGGCGCTGCCGGTGGCTGGCTCCCGGTGTCGATACCTCCACCGGTCGCCACAACCGGCGCTTGTACCGGTGCCGGTGAGTTTTCGCAGTGGACGAATCTCGCGCTTGCTTCGAAGGTCAATTTTATCAAGCACTCGGTGAGCACTTCGACCTGGTACCCGGCTTTCTGTAACTCGTTCTGGCTGAGATAGGCCATCTTGCCCAGAGGCGAGACGGACACAAAGTACACCTGTCGCTTTTTCTTAGACGACAGGTGTGCACCGATCCGCAGGTGATGGGACTGGTAGGGTTCAGCTACTCGACCATAAAGGCGATCAACTTCGCTCCGATCCAGGCGATCAGGAGCCACAGGCCCAGGCGGAACAGCAGGCGGCCGATCCACCGCCTGAGGGGTTTCGTTGTTTGCCAACCTTTCCGGAGCAAGTGAAACACCAGGGTCAAGGAACTTTTCGCCAGAAGCAAAACGGCTAGCAACGAGTCCGATACAGGCCACCAGAACCCCGCCCGCCAGTAGTAGGCGAACATCCGAAAATATCGAGACCCCGCCGATGGTGTCGGTGTGGGTCCCGGTGGCGGTTGAGTCGTAGAGCTTGAAGACATTGGTATTCACCTTTTTCAGTTTGCTGCTGATGGTGTTGCTAGCGCTGGCCGCTTCCATCGCCGAGTGAACGTTCTCCCGATACCGGCCTTTGAACAGTGCGCCGAGCAATGCGGCGTTGCGGTGCTGGTAAGCGACCTCGGCGACCTCGCGGATATCCGAGCGGATCAGCTTGAGGTTCTGCGTGGTTAAGATCATGTCCCAGCCCCAGTGCCGGTGACGGGTCCAGGCGTCGAGCCAGTCGAACGGCCGCTCGTCTTCCTTGGCCTTTTCCATGCCGCCCGGGTAGGCGTATTCCTCGAGGTCCTTATCTCGCCAGGAGCGGCGAAAGATCGTTTGCGCCTCGTCGAACACCAGGAGCGCGCCCTTGGGCATCCAATGGAACCATCGCCCCATCTTCTGCAGCTGCTCGCGGTCTTCCATGTCGAGCCAGATCAGCTTGAAGGAATCGGGCACCTCGGGAATGACTTGCATCACCCGGTCGGTGCTCATGCCGCGAATGTTGGTGACGATGGTGCGCCCCGCCAGGGCGGCTTTTCTTACATCGTCCCAGATCGCGCCGGAGGTCTTGTAAGTGCCGTTGGGGCCATAGTGAATCTTGATGGCCATTTAGAACCCCGGTATGAAACGCAGCGCGAGCTTGGTCGCGCCTGCGGTAAACAGGTAGTTGATGCCTTCCGGTACCCGGAAGAAGTTCAACGTTGCCAAGGTCTGCGAATCGAAATTCGACCAGGCGCTATTGATGGTTTGCGTGATGTTGAGATCGAGCAGGATTTGCTTGCCGATCCCCCAGGCGAACGGAATCGCCCAGGCCACAAATTTCAGATAAGCAATCGTGGCCTTTTCGATGAAGTAGGCCGCGGCTTCGGTGAAAAAATTGTAAGTGCCGGAGTTCAACCATTCGGCGATAAAACCTATTGCGCTGTCCATGTCTTACCTCACGATGATGATTAGCCCGGTGGCCACGAACACGAAAAGCACGGCGGTACCGATCACCGAAAGCTGTTGCTCGTAGTCGCTAAGGCACACGTTGTAGCTTTGGCCGATGGCGTTAAACGAGTAGCACGGCAACGAGCCGCCGCCGACTGGCAGCTGATTGGAGAAAAGGGCGCTCGCTTCGGCTTGCACCTGGCCGATAGCATCCTGCAGCTGCTGGCGCGCGGCTGCCAGCTCGTCGCCAGTGTCTGCAAACTGGCCAGCTTCGCCGGGCTTCCATTCGCCCTGTTCCTCGTCGTCGTCCTGGCCGTTGCCGTCCAGGTCCCCTGTCCCGCCGCTGCTCGTCGTGGTCGAACTGCCGTCAGCGCCGGTTGAGGTGGTCGTGGTTTGGCTGCCGGTAGTGCTGTAGCCAGGCGTCGAGGTGTTGGTGTACTCGGTACCGTCGAAGGTGATCTTTGTGGAATCGGCCTTGGTGGTGGTCACGTCCGTCTGCGTCGTCGTGGTCGTGGTCCCATCGGCGTGCGTGGTCGTGGTGGTGGTCGTGGTCGTGGTCTTAATCGTGTCCCCTTCCTGCTCGAAGGTGACTTCGGTGCTAGTGCTGGTCACATCAGACGCGCCCGGGTCGGTCTCGGTCTTGGTCGTGGTGGTGGTCGTGCTGGTATCGCCTGGCGCTGGCGTGTCCGGCTCGATCAGCGGCGGCTCGCTTTGAGTCGTGGTTTCTGGCGGTGGATCCTCGTAATAGTCGCCATCGAGCGGCGGTTGCTCGCCGTCGTCTATCGGTTCGTCGTTCGGCTCGAAGGCGGTAGGCGTGCCGTTGTTGCCGGTCGGCTCATAGAACATGTTGCAATAGAACGAGTTCGCCAAGTCGTAACCGCACTCGTAATGCGTGCCGTACTCGGAAGCCCCTGCCGGTGCGCCGTACTCGCAACCGTTGGCGTCGAAAAACGTAGAGGGCGGCGCTGGCCCATCCGGAAAGTACTGTTTCATCTTGCGGCCTTGTGAGGCGCAATCGACGGGCGGCGGCTCACATTGGTAAGTCACAGGGTCGTAAGTGCCGTGCTCGCAGCCCTTGAAGAAGGACGTCCCGGTTCTTACCCCTCCTCCACAGACCGATTTTACGGTCCGCCGCACGTTGCATTGATCTTCGTACGGGCAGCCGATCAACTCATAGGACTCGATACAATTCATATTCACGCCTTCGTGCGTCTCGGCATTGATATATGAACTGACCGGATCGGGACCCCAGAACGCTGGGTTGCTGCTATTACCCCAATGCCACTCTGCACCTGGGCCGGTCGCCTTACTCGCGGACGACAACACCAGGAGGACCAGAATCAGTAACCGCCCATACAACAACGAGACCCGTTGACGTTCGGCTGCCGCTTCCACGCCAAGACCTCGACCATTTGCGAAAGACATAGGATTTGCCTCAACAGAATGAAAAAAGGGGGCCTAAGCCCCCTCCCCTCTGGTCTGGTGATTAATGAAACCACCCTAGGCGTATGCCCTCGATGAAGACATAAGCACAGAGCGCTCCCAGCAATAGCGACCAGACCACAGGGGACTCCCGACCCGCTTACAGCTTGCGGACGAGGGCGAGGATGATGCCGACGACGACCAGACCGGCCACGGCGGCAATCACCATCTCGCCAACGGTAAGGCCGTCGGCCTTGGCGCCATCGATGGCGGTACCCACGGCAGTGGTATCGATGGCCCAGGTGTAGCCGGAGACCATCGCGGTACCGACAGCGGTACCGGCTGCAGCCAGCTTGCCTTTGGCCTGCTCCCACAGGCCGCCTTTGTTTTCCATTTCGATCACTTGGTTACGCTTGAACATGGTTTCAGTTCCTCTTGGCTTTGCGTACTACCCCGATAATTAGCCCTATGGACAAGCCGGCCACCCAAAGGATGATCACGCCGCCAAATCCCAGTTCGAACGACTCGGGGTCAAAATCGCCCAGGGCTAAAACGTTGTTTGAAAGCAGGTCGGCAATGCCGCCTTCCAGCCACAACACGGTGTTGTTCTCGTCGTAGATCGTTTCGCAGAGCGCTTGGCTCGTCTCGATGTAATACATCGCCGCGCTGCCATCGGCCCACATGAGGCACCCACCCGCTTGCGCGCCACCGGAAACCAAGGCCAGGGCGACGACGAGAACCAGCGAGCGGATGCGTTGGGTCATGCGACTTCGACCCAGCTGGTTACGGCGATGCCGGTCCCGCCGTTCGGACCCTTCAACGGAAAGGTACGGGTAAAGCCCATGAGCTGACCGCGACATTGCAGGTCGCTGCCCGGCTCACCCAGGCGGCGATTACTGCGCACCTCGACGGCCTGCGGCTTGCTGAACTCGTCGGCGGCCGGGAGCAGGACAACGTGCATATGTCGCCCGTCGTGCATGCGAACCGTATCGATGCGGCCCTTGATGATGGCCATGTTGTTGGCCGATTGGATTTGCTGTGCTGCTTCTGCCATTTTCGCTTTCCTCTTGGTTTACGCGGCCCGTTCGGCCCAGTCTGGTTTTTGCTGCCCGAAAGCAACCTCGATGTATCGAACCATCGGGATAACAACCGCCCCGT
>Ga0272444_10005986_pt1 | contig 10480 bp, 1 predicted proteins | sample SSMForm13_FD_201033 | JGI IMG/M metagenome (GOLD analysis project Ga0272444, IMG submission 201033) | Marine sediment archaeal communities from Little Sippewissett salt marsh, Falmouth, MA, United States - SSM-Form-13 | ecosystem: Environmental > Aquatic > Marine > Wetlands > Sediment ...
TCGTAGAACTGTTAAAAGGATTGGGATAATTTTGTACCAACTCAAATTGTGTCGGCGCTTCCGGAAGGTCCTGTTCGTGCTCTTGCATAAAATTTTCATCGCCGGCGTAAATTTTAAAATGACGAATAAATTCGTCATCTGAAAGTTGAAAAGTATATACTGAATCGCTGATCATGTCAACCGTCATATTTGCCTCAAGGTCGACCAGTTGTAGGACGAAAGATTGGGGTGTATCCGCCATGAGTTGGAAAGAAAGGCGTATCATTCGGTCCGAGATATTGGTTGCGACCTCCATATCCCAAACGTGACCAGTATTGGGCGAGCGGAAATCCGTGGTGAATTGTGTGGCCTGCATCGACCACTCACTATGTGGAAAATAGACTGACACAAACTTGCCTATTTCAGGGGCTTCAATATAATCCAAACCATAGTCCCATTCCAACGTTGCCGACTTTGCACAGCCAAAGCAATTGGCAACATCCGATGCCTGTCCACAAAACACTTGCATTTTACAAGCCCACTCGGTATTCGACCATAAAGATTTCGAGGATTTTTGTAGTGTTTGCTGTGATTCCAACGCGGGTATGACCAAAGAGATGTCATCAACCTCGGAATAGATACTATATCCGTTCCACGGATACAGGGTACGATTTTCAAAAGGATATTGCCACCTGCCAACATACGAATGAGGACCCTGAACTTTGTGGGTATCTATAGCACTATAGGAAATGATATCATCCCAATCCACAGGAAAATTAAAGGGCACTCCCATATCATTCCAACCTTTTTTCAATACAACCAAAAAGGGTTCGAGGGTATTGATGGATAATCCCGTACCCGTGTGCAATTGAATATCCGGTTGGTTGGTGATCATCCAATATCCTGTTCCGGGATTCAGCGCCTCAATATCCGGATATTCAATATAAAAAGTGGAGACGGCATCCCATAAGAAAAATCGCCAGCGTTTCATATCATAGGGACCACAAACCGATTCAAGCGTAACCATGGGATCGTTGTTATTCATTTCAAGAGGAAAACTGACCAAACGATAAGCGTCCTCCTCCGAACCCGTGGGTAAGGACTCGGGCATCACAAGACCTTCGCCATTACCGGCAACACGGACTCGCATTCCAAAAGAAGAGTACAATTCATCACCGAGAGGATGGCGCAATCGATTTACCCCGTCATCGGCAACAAATATATATTCCACTCCTCGAGACGTGACCGCGGAGCCGGGGATCGAAACACGATAGGTGGAATCACTCTGCAGGGTCATGGCTATTTTTTCTTTAACGCGCTGTCCGCCTTGACCATAGTGAAGGTCAACCGACTGTATTTCATTTTCATCCGTAACATCAACTTCAATGACAACAGATTGCCCTTCATCGACCAAAGTATCTTTTTGGCTGTAGGTAATACGGGGTACCCGGCTATCAAAATGAATTTCAGTTGAATCGAAGGTGGTTCGGTTACCGGCGCTATCGGTTAGTGTGAACAGAATAGGATAGGAGCCGTCAGGCGCTTCCTCTACCGCTAAATCGATTTGACATGTATCGGGTAGCTGGGTTAGCGAATTGGATAATACTTTAATGTTGCTACCAATGTCCGTATTACCGGCGATTAAAGAATCCGGATATTTTTCATAATAGATCACGTCAAACATCACAGACTGAGCTTGAAGTTGATTGTACCATGTTGCTGAAAAAGCCGGATTAACAGGAATCACCTCATAGAGGAGCGGCGCGGTTGCATCATAGCGCAGGTAGATGGCATTGGAATTTTGAAAATCCGAATTCCCGCGACCATCTTTTAACCAAATATGGACATATTGCCCATCTTCCTGGGTAACAGTGATAGGAACACGGCTTATACCATTTTCAACGGTGACGCTATCGGTGATATCGCTACTATTCACCGGTGCGCTTCCGAGTTTGTAATAAGCTTTCGCGATACCGCTGGGGTCCACAGGATTTTGCCATTCTACCAGAAATTCAGGCTCATTCTGCCAAGCGCTGGGATTCATGCCGTTGACAAAAAGTTCACCCGGCGCGGTCGGTGCATCCTGATCGACAAATGCCGTATCGACCAAGGTAGTCGTTTCCGCGTATCCCGAGAATACCTCTCGATTTCCGACATTATCCCATGCCGCCACCTCAAACGAAAATGTATTCCCATGAGCGCCGACATAGGTATAAGATCTTGTTTTTTCCCGAGTGAGAACATCAAACCATGGTCCGGAACCGATTCGCATCTTTAAATCATATTCTCCGGATAAACCAGATCCGCCATCATTCCCCGGCTCATCTCCCCAAACAACGGTAAATTTTCCATTTAAACTTTGTTCCGGTGATGATGCCGATGCATCCTGGGGTGCTTCACTGTCAAGACAAACGAGCAACGAATCAATTGTTGTATTACCTGCGCTGTCGCTTAGCACGGCCGCGATGGGATAGCACCCATCATTGAAATCTTCCAGCGACATCATAAAGTCGATCTCTTGTTCTTCTCCGGGTACCAATTCCGCTTGATCCGCATTCATTTTTATTTCGGTGAGGAAGAAGACCAAGGAATCGGGATTATTTTCCGAATAGATAATGCGGAGTTGTGCTTCCTGAACTGAATCCGGATTAATCCACGTGTTATCATAGTGTGCATTGCTGACAAAACTGTTGAAAATTTGCGGGGGCGTGCCGTCGTATTTTAAACGTGCGCGAGCCCTGTTTTGATAATCGACGTTCCCGGCACCATCCTCGAACCAAAAGTAGACATCGGTTACGCCATCCTCAATCAATTCCAGTTCCAGTGGTGGATTACCTTGATCTTGCCCATCAAAATCATCATTATTGGATGGAGGTTGCGAGAATTTATAGTACGTTTTTGCAATTCCACTTTGGTCGTTGGGTGGACTCCAGCCGATTGAGAAAATCGGGTCATAACTCCATTTCGACTCTTTCACGCCATTTACCGTCACGTCAGTCGCAGCCTGTGGCGGGATCGTATCGACAAATTGTGATACAACATGGGTGACGGACTCGGCCGTACCCGTGAATTCTTCTTTATTGCCGACATTATCATAAGAGGCAATTTCAAAAGCGTAGATATGACCTTCCTCGCCTGTATAACTTGCCGAGGTCCCTTTATCATAACGCGCCTGCCACAATTTCCAGGGATCATCATCCACTTTGACTCGGATATCAAAAATATCACTCAAGCCGCTCCCCTTTTCTATTACCTGACTTGTATCCCAGGAAAGAAGAAAATCTCCGGGAGCGGTACTATCCGGAGAGGTCGCCACAGTATTCAAAGGGGGTGTTTTATCCAGGGATAGAAGTATCGATTGGTCAACTTGATTAGCGGCGCTGTCCTTAATTGTGACTTTTATTTCAATATCAGCATCTCCCAACTCCTCAAACTCGAAAGGAAATCGCGCCGATTCATTACCAGCTGTTAAACTTTGAGTCCGAGTTCCAAACACCTCGGAAGATTCGCAAATGATTTGTGCCGGTCGGCGTTCTTTGAAAAAGACCTTGAGATATGTGTTGTGAGGCGGCACAGTAGGATTAAACCAGCGTCCCTCAAAAGCTGCTGCAGGTTCATCGAACAGCAAACTGTCTATTTGCGGGGGAGTCTCATCATATCGTAACAGGACGGTAGCATAATTTTGATAATTTGAATTACCTACACCATCCTGGAGCCAAAGATGTAATCGCTGACCATTTTCCTGAGTGGCCTCGACAGTCATGGGCGGATCACCGAGGTAACTACCGGTGGTATCACTGCTAGATTGGGGAGGTTTCCCCATTTTGTACCAGGCTTTTGGAGTACCGCTCAGATCGTCAGGGGATTCCCATGAAACCACAAAATCACTGCTGGAAGACCAGGGACTGGGATTACCGTCATTTGCGGTAAGATTTTTCGGTGATGCCGGAGCTGTAGTATCGGAAAGGGTGAAATCAATATACGTTGTGGTTTCACTACTACTGGTAATGGTCTCTTTATTACCGAGCCAGTCACGAGACACCACTTCAAAAGCAATAGAATCGCCATTTTCAGCGCCCGTGAATAACGCCGAGCGTCCGACATAATCACGCAACCATTGCTCCCAGGTATCTTCATTGCGTTTAAAATAAATATCAACGGTATCCGACACGCCGACTCCAGCATCCTCTCCCAGGGTCCAATTCACTTGAAATGATGATTTCCCGGATACCTCCGGAGAACGGGCAAGAGCATTTTCGGGTGCTGTAGAGTCAAGTTTGAGTGTATCAACAACGTCCGTTCGGTTCCCCGCGCTATCCGTAACGGCAATTTGCAAAACACCAAAGCCATCCGGTCGTCCCTCCAAGGGTAAAGATTCAGTTATATTTGCCCCGATGCCAAAAGGAATATTCGATTTTAAAATCTGATAATTCAAGCTTTGAGAAACAATGGCCAAGGAAGCAGCAAAGGGTTCATTGTACTTTATTGTGATTTTTGCATTATCAGTATGGAGGGGATTGAACCAATCTCTATCATATCCAGGATTCATGAAGAAAGTATCGACGACTTTGGGCGCCGTGTCATCAAATCGAAGCTCCACCATTGCGTTGTTTCGATAGTCAACATTGCCTCGTTTATCGATCAGCCACACATACAACGGTTGTTTGCCCGGGGAAGTCAGCGAAATTTGCAATCCACCTGTTGCAGGTCCGCTTCCACCGATTCCACTGGTATCCGCGTTGGATTGAGGAGGCGAACCTAGTTTCCAAAAGCTACCGACAACACCACTTTCGTCATCGGGGTTCTCCCACGTTACAAGGAAATCAGGTTCATTAGTCCATGGACTTTGCGGTAAGGATCCATTGGCCTTCAGGTCTATGGGCGCCGGTGGTGGATCCTGATCGTCAGCCGTAAAATCTACAACAACATGAGTTTCACCGCCTTCCGACCAGGTTTCCTGATGCCCGACGTTATCCCTGGCAACCGATTCAAACCAATATTCACTGCCGTCTTCACCTTCAAATGATTTTTCACCCGGTGAATCGGCCGAATGCCATAATTGCCAATCATCTTCATTCGCCTTTACATAAATATCATAGCCGGCAATTCCGGAACCGTTCTGGTCGGTAGCGGCACTCCATTGAACTGCAAATTCTGCTGTGGCACTCACATTAGGAGCACTCGCGAGGGAATTACGAGGCCGAGAGCGATCAAGTCCGATGGCTAAACGTTTGGAAGTTCGATTCAAAGCGGTATCAACCACGGTTGATTTAAGAGAGTACAGGCGGTCAGCCGGATTCGCAATCGAAAAATCAAAATGGGTTTCAACCTGATATCCTTTCGGCAACGCATCACCAACATTCACAACACTATCCGTCAAACCGTCTGTAGTCAGCACGGCTTTCTTTGCAAATGGCTCACTAAAGGTCATTGCGACAACATATATTTTTGCTTCTTCTGAATTATACCAATTCTGCCCCAACGAATCGATATAATCCGCCGCAGGTTGCTGAACAGCCAGGTCATGAATAATCGCAGCGGTAGAATCACGTCGTAAATCAATAAAAGCGGGATTTTGATAATTTACATTGCCGGCGCTATCGGATAACCACACATAAAAAGTAAGAATAGTATCTTGACTGACAATGACTTCAGCTGGTCCGGCAGGCAGTCCCGAGTCCAGATAATCGTCCTCTGAATCCGGTGGAGCGCCGACTTTCCAAAAACTCTGCTTAACGCCGGATTCATCTTCAGGGACTTGCCATTGTACGGTAAAATTCCTGTTTTTCTGCCATGGACTTGGATTCGATCCTCCGGAGGTCACTTGGATCGGAGGTGGTGGAGGTGTGTGATCATTGCTGAATACATCAACAATGATACTCGCTTCGGCCTGATCTTCAAAAGGTTCCACAAAACCGACGTTATCAAAAGCGGCGGCTTCAAATTCGTAGCGATGATTATTACTCCCGTTAAACAATGAATCACTTTTATTTGTTTTGTTGATCCAGATTTGCCACCGACCTTCATCAACACGGTACTGGATTCGGTGTTCCCCGGATAGGCCACTTCCGTTGCCGTCCGTCGCACCGTCCCAATAGACGCGAAATCGCCTCGTTGTTGACGTATCCGAATCCACAGATGCGAGGGCACCCGACGGAGCCGTTTTGTCCATACCGATTACAGCAGTGATGGAATCGGACATTCCCGTCATATCGGTCATGCGAATTCTGATGTCATGTTCCCCCTCCGAAAAAGGATTTAAGGCAAAATCCAGGGGTACGGTCTGGTTTATCCCCGATGTCAAGTTCGATATCACTAAAGGATCAAACAGGGAATCGGTTTCAACAATTACCTGGGCTGGATTGTATTCACTGTAAATAAAATTCGCTGAAATCGGCGAAGAATCTTCAACTTTGTGCCATACATCCGCAAAATCGGCTTCCGGGAAGACGAGGGTGAGATCACGGGGTGGGGTCGTATCAACGGAGAAATGCCATTTCGATGATGGAGCTCCCCACAATCGAAAGTCCCAGGCTTCAACATACCAACTATAGTGTCCATCTTGCAATGAATCGGGTATTGAAAACGTAACCGTCCCTTGTCCCTGAATGAGCGGAGGCGTAGGGGAAAAGAGTTCAGGGCGTACGTTGGATTGATAAACATACGATTCACCGTCATCATTTTTTATTGTAATGCTAAAGTGCAGTGAATCATTTTCATTGGGATCATTTGGGACTTGCCATTCAAATTCCGGCATTTTTGACAGGATGGATTCATCGGCCGGTTGTAACAAGGTGGCTTGCTCCGGGGCTTCTATCCCTCTGGGGATATTCAGCATCGCCGTGATCAAACCTGTTGAATGAGCAACAACAATGTCCACTGTATGATCATCATTCAAATCACCCTGGGCGAATTTGACGGCTTTGGAAGAGATGGTGATGGTTTTTGAAACAGGAAATTCACCATCCTGATTTTCCAGGATTATGAAATGATTCACCTCGTCACTCCCAGCAGTGATATCAACATCTCCATCGGCATCCAGATCGGCGTAATCCAACCAGTTGGGATCGGTAAGCAGCGAGTAAACGTCGGGCGTACGATTCAAATTGGGATAAACCTGTAATTCTCCACGGACGTAATCGGCAATTACGATGTCGGGATTCTGATCATTGGTGACATCAATGGAAAAACCGTTTTCAATATCCGCTCTATTGGTATCAAAAATGTCACGGCTTTGGAATCGTGCATTTCCGTTATTGGCATAGAGACTTAACTCCCCGGTGGTACTCGAGTGCCCGACTCCGACATCAATGATACCAGTAGAATAAAAATCCCGATCAAAAATGCACTGAGCATTACGTGTTTCATCAAACCAGTAAAGGTCATCAGGAGATTGATAAAATTTTCCGGTTCCATCATTTAGATATACGAAAACCGCTTTTTTGGACATATTTATCATTACGACAATAATATCGAGATATCCATCGGCATTAAAATCATTAATCACAGCCGATCTTGGTTCAGCTCCACCTTTATGCGTCGTTTCGACAATGAATGTTTCAATACTCTGAATACCTCCCTCAGCATTCATCAAACAAATGCTAATTTGGGGACTAATCGATAATCTCACCGGACCTCGGTGCAATAAAAGAACATCAGGAACACCGTCGCGATTAAAATCACCAACATATAGCGGTCTCACCATATCCGGAATCACGCTGGATTGTCCAAGTTGAATGGTATTATTTGAGATGGTTGCTGTCTGCAGGTAATGCTCCTCATTTCTCGAACCGGTAAAGATAAAGTCCACTTTACCGTCACGATTCACATCAGCCGTCGCGATCGAGGTAAGCTGAAGACCGGTCGACGCTTGCAGGGTTGTGAAATCAACGATCCCATCGACGGGAGCAATATCGAATTCCCACACATATCCCTTATGGTAAAATTCGATTGAACTGGAGGGTTGCCTTGTAATAATTGCCGTAACGCGCTCACCAACCACAAAGGGTCGGTCAGGTTGAAAGACGGCTGTTTTGTCATTGTCTTCAAAATAAACGGATCCCGAAATGAATCCGGCGTGTTCTCCATAGAGAATAAACGTATTCGTGTTAATCTCTTGAGACCTTACAGCCTGATCAAACGTCACGCGCACTTCAGTCCAAATTGGAGCATTTACTTGATTTGCTTGAGGAGATAACGAAACGATCTCCAGAGCAACCAGCGGCTGAAAGGAGAATACTCCTGCTAGAAACCACAAACCTGAAATGAGCCATTTGCGAACTGTATAATGTAACAAATAAAAGCGCATCTCTCCTTTATCTATTCAAGTACTTTGGCCCGAATATTTACCGTTTCTTGAGGTTTAATAAATACCATCGTATCGGATGGTAAAATCGTAAAGTTCTCTCTATAAATACTAACTCGATGCCAACCTGCGGAGAGCTGAGTTCTAAAGGGGGTCGTATGAGCTGTGGACTCGTCATCAATTTTAACAAAAGCATAGCCGAATTGGATTGCATTATCGATTACAATTAATGCCTCGCCACGGCCTACTGCATCAGCATTAATTTCTACTGTTCTCGGAGAGGATTCGTCCAATTGCAACGTGGTCTTCCAGATAAAATCGCTTTTGGAATCCACGTAAAACAATTGGTATGTTCCGGCTGCTAAAGAAGTTGAGTAGGGCAACCGATAAAAGTTTGAATCTGAATCAATGGCAACTCGATCTGCAAAAGCCAAGGCGGCAAACGTAAACTCAATCCGCTGGTCATCGCTCGGGACCATTTCTATCTCGTATAAAAACGTGTCCTGTTTATCAAACGTCAGATTCTCCTTCCAGGTTTCAAATCCCTCAGCGTAAACACGCAAAGTATACACTTTATTTAATTTTAAATTTCCAAAATAAAATGGCGTTGTCGGTGTTGTTTGACCAAGGAATTTGCCGCCGATCGAGACATTCGCTTCAATTCGATTATTCCGGTAAAAAGCCAGCACTTCCATAGCGGCAAGGCGATGATCAACCTGGAGAGGTGTCATCTCCGCATCGGTTGCGATGTTTTGATCACCCTCAGAACTCACATCGGACCCAGCATGATCCTGCTCAATTTCGATTTGAGGTTTATTATCAGATTGTGAGGATAAAGACGCTTCATTTTCAGGAGTGGTAATCTCATCATCCGATTCAAACGCATACAAATCATTTCCTTGCCTTGAATCAGATACGGTTTCTGTGATAAATTCATCATATACCTTTTGAAACCGTCTTTCTTCCATGGAAGAGATGTGAGAGATGATGATAATGCTCAAGATAAGGATGACAAAAATAATCCCGGTCAAAGCTGCGTAGGCAATTCTTTTTTTGCTGCCGACGATATTGCTGCCAAAGGGAGTCAGCCGCCAGGTGAAATCTCGTATCCGTTGAATTGTACTTGCCTGAGTATTCGAAACGGATTCGCCTTCAAGTGAGACATCCTCCTCGCGGGGATCCAAAAGATTCAATAGATAATTTAAACTGACACGGCGTTCCTGCGCCTCTTCAACCATAGAAATCGCCAAATCAGAATTTGAGGTGGATATTTTAGGATTCAAAACAATCGGCGGGATTAATTTTCGCTTTTGTGCCCCGCTGTAATCCGAGTCGGACTGATACGGGAGCCGTCCCGTTAGCAATTCATAAAACAGAGTTCCCAACGCATAAGTATCATCGGCCTCGAAATCTCCCGACATCAAATTCTCCGGCGGACTGTAAGGAAATCCATGAATGCTATATATACTATAATGCTGACCTAGGTAGTCAAAAAGTTGACGCGATCCAAAACCAAACAACTTGATTTCATCGCTAAATTTCGAGATGAGAATATATTCCGGACAAAACCACCCATGTTCCATACCCCGAATTTGGGCATATTGAAGGGCTGTAGCACATTGTTTGACAATGGAAACAGCTCGTCTCTCAACAATTGGGATGTGAGAATCCAGCAACTCGCGTAATGACTGACCGTTAAAAAAGTCATAAAAAAGGATATGCAATTTCCCAATAGCCGAAAATCTGTTCGGGATCAAAATATTGGGATGAACGCCGAGTTGATCAAGCGAGGTTTGCGAGTGAACAACCTCGAACACGGTTTCATCGCAAAACTCCGGGTTCAATATTTGCAAGAGTTGCCGTTGTTCGGAATAAGAATCGATCGCCTCATAGAGAGCCCAAAACGGACCATCGATAAGATGTCTTAGTCCTTTATATCCTTGTATTTTATGAATTTCACGCATATCTATTTACCTAAAAATACGCCCGTAATATAATGAAATACGCTGCAATATGCAACCTGCTCAACGTTACCGCGTGGTTACGGCATTGATGCCATCGGACTGTATCCTTAATTGTATTGCACCGTGGTCAGCGGTTGAATAGATACGTGTACCCTCTGTTTGATACACATTTAATAATTCACCTGACGGTAATCCAAATCGGTTATATTCAGCAACCGATACAATTCCAATT
>Ga0272444_10005987_pt1 | contig 10480 bp, 9 predicted proteins | sample SSMForm13_FD_201033 | JGI IMG/M metagenome (GOLD analysis project Ga0272444, IMG submission 201033) | Marine sediment archaeal communities from Little Sippewissett salt marsh, Falmouth, MA, United States - SSM-Form-13 | ecosystem: Environmental > Aquatic > Marine > Wetlands > Sediment ...
GGGCATGTGAAGCATCAAAAAAGGCACGAAGAGGTGCATATTGAATCTGGTCTTCAAAGGACCGGTCGTGCTGGTGCTCGCGGTGGCTTTTGTGGCCGTTGGCCGCGCCAACGAAGTGCGGGAGAAGGGTATGTCCGATAAGATCCAGACAGACGATACGCAGAGAAACGAGAGGTCGGCCGGAGGCAACCGGCTCAAGAACGAGAAGAGCCCCTATCTGCTGCAGCATGCCGACAACCCGGTGGACTGGTACCCCTGGGGTGATGAGGCTTTCGAGGAAGCCCGCACCAAGGACAAGCCGGTATTCCTATCCATAGGCTATTCAACCTGTCACTGGTGTCACGTGATGGAGCATGAGTCCTTCGAGGACGAGCGCGTTGCGGAGCTTATGAACGATGCCTTCGTCTGCGTCAAGGTCGACCGCGAAGAGCGTCCCGACATAGACCATGTCTATATGACCGTATGCCAGCTGATGACCGGAAGCGGCGGATGGCCGACGACCATCATTATGACCCCGGACAAGGTCCCGTTCTTCGCGGCCACCTATATCCCGAAGGAGAACCGGTTCGGAAGGGTGGGCATGCTGGAGCTTATCCCCAGGATAAAGGAGATCTGGCAGAGTCGCCGCGACGAGGTCCTAAAGACCGCGGGCAGCGTGTCCGGGGCGCTTGCCGGGCTCCCGGCGGGATCTGCGGGGGATGAGCTCGGCCGGGACGTGATCGGCAGGGCGGCGGACCATCTGATGGCAAGGTATGATCCTGACTTCGGTGGTTTCGGCGGGGCCCCGAAGTTCCCCACGCCGCACAATCTGACGTTGCTTCTTCGCCGGTGGAAGCGGACGGGTGACCAGGCCTTGCTCGCGGCGGTCGAGAGCACACTTCTTAAGATGCGCCTGGGCGGGATCTACGATCACCTGGGATTCGGCTTTCACCGCTACTCGACCGACCGGGAGTGGCTGGTCCCTCATTTCGAGAAGATGCTCTATGACCAGGCGCTTCTGATCATCGCATATACCGAGGCCTATCAGGCGACGGGCAAAGAGATCTATGCCCGGACCGCACAGGAGATTGCCACTTATGTGCTGCGTGACATGCGTTCCCCCGAAGGAGGTTTCTACTCGGCCGAGGATGCCGACAGCGAGGGTGAGGAGGGGAAGTTCTACGTGTGGACCGAGGAAGAGGTAAGGCGCGTCCTTCCCGGCAGGGAAGGCGACCTGATGGTCCGCGCGCTCGGCGTCCGCCCTGACGGCAACTTCACAGATGAGGCCACCGGTGTTAAGAGCGCGGCAAATATCCTCCACATGGAGCTTCCGGCCGCTGAGCTCGCAGCCGAGCTCAGCGATGAACTCCTCGGGGGACTCCCCGGCGAACCCGGCATGAAACCTGAAGAATTCCCCGCCGCATTCGAGCAGGCTCGCGGCAAGTTGTTCCGTCACCGCGAGAAGCGGATTCACCCTTACAAAGACGACAAGATCCTCACCGACTGGAACGGCTTGATGATCGCCGCCCTGGCCCGCGCCGGCAGCGTACTGGACCGGCCCGAATATGTGGAGGCAGCAAGAAGCGCATCGGAGTTCATCCTGATGCAGATGCGCCTCTCCGGCGGCCGGCTGCTTCACCGCTACAGGGACGGCGAGGCGGGGATCAAGGCCAATCTCGATGACTATGCCTTCATGGCATGGGGTCTGATAGAGCTCTATCAGGCCGATTTCGACGCGGCTCACCTTGAGGCCGCCCTGGAACTGACCGGGATCATGCTTGAACACTTCGGCGACCCGTCGGGCGGGGGCCTCTTCTTCACTCCCGATGACGGCGAAGAGCTGCTCGTCAGGCGCAAGGAAGCCTATGACGGCGCCGTCCCCTCGGGCAACTCGGTGGCCATGCTGAACCTGCTCCGCCTTGCCAGGCTGACGGGCAGGCCGGATCTCGAGGAACATGCATCGGCTATCTCCCGGGCCTTCTCGGTTTCGGTGAGCGGTTCGCCGGCCGGCCATACGCAGTTTCTCTCGGCGGTCGACTTTGCGGCCGGACCCGCTTTCGAGGTGGTGATCGCGGGCAGGGCGGACGCTGATGATACCCGCGCGATGCTTGAGAGCCTCAGGGAGAGATACAGCCCAGACTGCGTTTTTCTCCTCCGTCCCGAGGGAACCGGTCCCCAAGGAGAGAAGGGCGCGATCACCGATGTCGCAGAGTTCACCAGGCCGCTCACAAGTCTTGACGGCAGGGCCACAGCCTATGTCTGCCGGAACTTCGCCTGCGAGCTCCCCGCCACCGATGTGGGACGGATGCTCGAGCTCCTCGGCGCCGGCTCCCGCGGGAAGTAGACAGGGCCTCAAGGAGCCGGCGACGTCCTGCTGCGTTCTCCTGTAGCAGCTGGACAAGCCCGGCGGGAGAGCATAGGATTGCTAGCGGTAAAGCAACCCTCAGGAGGTGTCTTTGAAGGTCCCTTACGCGCTCAAGTTCATTATCGCTCTTCTGTCCTGCCAGCTGGCAGGCGTGATCGGCTCGGTCTTCACAACCAGGTCGATTGCCACCTGGTACCAGACCCTCAACAGACCGTCCTATGCTCCTCCCAACGCGGTCTTCGGGCCGGTCTGGATCACGCTCTATGTGCTGATGGGAATAGCCGCCTTCCTGGTTTGGAGAAGGGGCCTGCAGTACCCCGGCGTCAAAGAGGGGCTGCTGGCCTTCCTGGTGCAGCTGGTTCTCAATACCGGCTGGTCGATTGCCTTCTTTGGCATGCGGTCACCGCTTGCCGGCCTTGTCGTGATCGCAATTCTGTGGATTGAAATCCTGATAACCATAATCTACTTCTTCAAGGTGTCCCGAAATGCCGGGCTGCTGATGCTTCCATATATCGCCTGGGTCAGTTTCGCGGCGGCCCTGAACTACGGTTTCTTCATACTCAACAGGTGAAGGTGAACGGATGAGAGAATTCGCGCGTCCCCGGATCGTATCGAGCAAGTGCCTGGAGTTCGAAGCCTGCAGGTACAATGGCGGCAGGATCACAAGCGATGAAGTCAGACAGCTTTTTCCTCATGCCGACTTCATCCCGGTTTGTCCCGAGGTCGAGATAGGCCTGGGGATTCCCAGGAGTCCGATCCGAATCGTCAACCCTGAAGACCGGCGGCTGGTTCAGCCCGAGACAGGCCGGGATCTCACCAGCGACATGAAAAGATTCCTCGATAAGTTCCTGGCGCCGTTGAAGAAGGTGGGACCGGATGGAATCGACGGCTTCATCCTGAAGTACAGGTCGCCGTCCTGCGGCCTCAAGAACGTGAAAGTATTCGCCGACGCCGAGAGCAAGACACCCGCCGGCAAGGGCGCGGGTTTCTTCGGGGCGGCGGTCAGGGAGCGCTTCCCGGGCCTCGCCGTCGAGGATGAGGGTCGGCTCAAGGATTACAGGATCCGGGAGGCGTTTCTGACACGGCTATTCACGCTCTCGTCCTTCCGTCAGACTCAGGCCTCGGGACAGATGAAGGATTTGGTCCGGTTTCAGAGCGAGAACAAGCTGCTCTTGATGGCCCATGCCGAGAAGCACATGAGGGCGCTCGGAAAGATTGTCGCCAATCCGGACAAGCGGCCGGTGGACGAGTTGATGTCGACCTACAGGGAGGGCCTCGAGCAGGCTCTCGCCTCTCCGCCGCGGCCGACGTCGTGCATCAATGTCCTGATGCACGCCCTTGGATACTTCAAGAAGCAGCTGAGTTCGGAAGAGAAGAGCTTCTTCCTGGCGGCGCTTGAGGACTTCAGGGGAAAGCGACTGCCGCTAAGCGTCCCCGTCGGCATCATGAGATCCCATATAGTGAGGTTCGCCGAAGCCTATCTCGGCAGCCAGACCTTCTTTGAACCCTATCCCGCCGGCCTGGTCTCGGTGACAGATTCCGGAAAGGGCAGGGATCTCTGAGGAGCGCACCGCCGAAAAAGGCAGGCTTCGGACGACGACAGGTTTTCACGAAAGGCTTTTGACATGGCTGAAGGGCCCCTTGTTCATCTCAATGCACGGCAATTGAGAAAAGTGCTGAAGGGCAGGAAGGCCAGGATCGAGTTCGGCGTCAAGAAGATGAAGGTCCACGAGAAATCGCTCAGGGGAATAAGGGTGGAGGATGTGGAGGCCTATGGCAAGCAGTTCAGGATCAGGCTCTCGGACACCCGGGTCATCCTGGTCCACCTCGCGATGTGGGGCTACTGGCGGATCTACAGGAAGGGCCAACCCTGGGAGCGCCCGAAGGAAAGGGCACGCCTGGTTCTAAGAACTTCATCCCATGAAGCGATCGCCTTTTCAGCCCCGACCGTGAGGCTCCTTGACGCCGAGGAGCTCGGGCCGGACACCAGGTGGGGAAGCCTGGGGCCCGATCCCTTGAGGGAAGACTTCTCCAGCCGCGAGTTCTTCAAGCGGCTTAAGAAGCATCCCGGGATGCCTGTCGGCGAAGCCCTTCTCGACCAGACCATCATCTCAGGGGTAGGCAATATCCTGAGGATCGAAATCCTGTTCGGAGCGAGGATCCATCCGAAGAGGACCGTGGCCGATCTCACAGAAGCCGACCGGAAGAGACTGCTCCGGTGGATCATGAAGCTGATGTGGAAGTGGCTGGAGGAGCGGGGCCGGGAGGACGAATGGATCAGGATATACAGGGGCAAGAGCAAGCCCTGTCCAAGATGCGGCGGCCGGGTGGAGCTCTTCCGCCAGAGGGACCGTATCACATATGCCTGTTCTGACTGCCAGTCATAGCGGCCGGAACCGGCGGGTGAGGAGCATGAACTGTTATGAGAGTATTTGTCACAGGAGGAACGGGGTTCGTGGGGAGGACCCTCGTCCGGACCCTTGTCGAGGCAGGTCACCGGGTGACGGTTCTCACGCGCAAGGTGAGAGAGCCGGCGGAGTCCCGCGGCGGGATGAGTTACTTCGAAGGCGACCCGACCAGGCAGGGTGAGTGGCAGGAGAGCCTCTCCGAACACGACGCGGTAGTCAATCTGGCGGGCGCACCCATCTTCAAGAGGTGGAATGCCGCATACAGAAGGCTGATACTGGAGAGCAGGCTCAAGACAACAGCCAATATCGTCGAGGCCCTCAAGCGCGTCGAAGGCCGCGGGATCAGTCTCCTGAACGCGTCGGCAGTCGGATACTACGGTTTTCGAGGTGATGAGGTCCTGGATGAGAGCGCGTCCGCGGGGAGCGATTTTCTGGCCGGGGTGGCCGGGGATTGGGAGGCCGCCGCCCTCGGCGCTTCGGGACCCATGACCCGGGTGGCGCTCTGCCGGTTCGGTATAGTCCTGGGCTCGGGCGGGGGCGCCCTCGCAGAGATGGTCTCCAATTTCCGCCGGTATCCCCCCGCAGTGCTCGGAAGCGGAAAGCAGTGGTTTTCCTGGATTCACATTCTCGACCTGGCGCGGGTCTTCACCTTTCTTCTCGATCATCCGGCGGTTTCGGGTCCGGTGAACTGCACCGCCCCGGGACCGGTGACAAACCGGGAGCTCACAGAAGCCGTGGCCGCCCGGTTGGGGAGACGGGTGTTCCCTCTAAAAGTCCCCGGCCTTTTCCTGCGGCTTGTGATGGGCGAATTCGGACAGGTGCTTCTCGAAGGACAGAGAGTGCGGCCGGCGAAGCTGCTGGATGAGGGCTTCGAGTTCAAGTACGCCGGCCTGGAGACCGCCCTGGCAGATGCCATGGAGGGCGGCCGGTGATCCAGGACGAACGAGTCAAGGTGCTCAGGGACGGGAGACCGTCAAGAGGCCGCTACGTTCTTTACTGGATGCAGGCCTCCCAGCGCTCCGAATACAACCATGCGCTGGAATTCGCCATAGAGAGGGCGAATGAGCTCGATAAGCCTCTGGTGGCCTACTTCGGGATAACCGGCGATTTCCCGGACGCCAATCTGAGGCACTACCATTTCATGCTGGAAGGCCTGTGTGCCGCCGCCCGGGAACTTGAGGACAGAGGGATAAGGCTTGTGGTGCGGCTCGAGTCTCCCGAGGAAGGCGCCATCAAGCTGGCCCGCGACGCCTCGCTGGTGGTCGCCGACAGAGGCTATCTCAGGATTCAGAAGAAGTGGCGGAAAAAGGTGGCGGGGTCGGTCTCCTGCCCGCTGATTCAAGTGGAGACCGACGTGATCGTCCCGGTCGAGACAGCATCCCCCAAGGAGGACTACGCGGCCGCAACCATAAGGCCGAAGATAGTGACCAGGCTTGACCGGTACCTTGTTCCGCTGAGGAAGCGCAAGGTGAAGCGAAGCTCCCTGGGTCTCAGATTCCGGGCGGCGGATCCCGGAGACGCTGATGGTCTGGTCTCAAAGCTCAAACTGGACCGGAGCGTAGGCCCCGTGCCGGGATTCAGGGGAGGGACCGGTGAAGCCAGGAGACTCCTTACCGGTTTCATACGCCGGAGACTGGATGATTTCGCCGAGCGCAGAAACGATCCCGGCTTCGAGTGGCTGTCCAATATGAGCCCGTACCTTCACTTCGGGCAGATCTCCCCGCTCCATATAGCTCTCAGAATCAAGAAAGCCAGAAGCCCCGGCACGGCAGCCTATCTGGAGGAACTGATAGTGAGGCGAGAGCTCAGCATGAACTTCGTCTACTACAACCCCGGCTATGATTCCTTCCGGTGCCTTCCGGACTGGGCACGCAAGACGCTCTCGGAGCACAGCAAAGACAGGCGCGAGTATGTCTATACGCGAAAGCAACTGGAGGAGGCCGTGACGCACGACCCCTACTGGAATGCCGCCCAGCGGGAGATGGTTCTCACCGGGAAAATGCACGGCTACATGAGGATGTACTGGGGCAAGAAGATCCTTGAGTGGACGCGGACACCGGAACAGGGTTTCAGGGTGGCGGTTTACCTTAACAACAAGTATGAACTTGACGGCAGGGATCCGAACGGTTTCGCCGGCGTCGCCTGGTGCTTCGGCAAGCACGACCGCCCCTGGGCCGAGCGGCCTGTATTCGGCAAGGTAAGATACATGAACGACAAGGGGCTCAGGCGGAAGTTCGATATCGAGGCCTATGTCAGACGAATCGACAATATGGTTCCGCGGCGACGATACGCGGTCAAGAAGGGAGAAGCGGTATGAAGGGATGGAGATGGCAGTTGTTTCTCGGATTGGGGCTGGTGGCGCTCTCGGCCTTTTTCTATTTGATCCACTATGTGTTCTTCCACGATCTGCACCACATATTGATCTACATGGTGGGCGACGTCGCATTTGTGCCGATCGAGGTGCTGCTGGTCACCCTGATAATCCATCGTCTGCTGAGCGTGAGGGAAAAGCGGTCCCGCATGCAGAAGCTCAATATGGTGATCGGAACCTTCTTCAGCGAGGTGGGCACCGAGTTGCTGATCAGGTTCTCGGACTTCGACCCCGGGCTCTCAGATATCAGGGAGAGTCTTCTTGTCAAAAACGACTGGAGCCGCGAGGAGTTTGTGCGCGTGTCCCGGCGGCTGAAAGACTACGCCTTTGCCGTTGACATCAACAAGGTTGACCTGCAGGGGCTGTGCGGCTTCTTATCGAGCAAGCGTGATTTCATGATAAGGCTGCTTGAGAACCCGACCCTGCTGGAGCACGAGTCTTTCACCGAGCTCTTGCGGGCTGTCTTTCACCTCACCGAGGAGCTGCAGTGCAGGGATGACCTGTCGTGCACCCCGGAGAGTGACTGCAAGCATCTTGCCGGGGACATAAGACGCGCATATGTGCTGATAGTCAGTGAGTGGTTTGACTATATGGAGTACCTCAGGGATAACTACCCATATCTCTTTTCACACGCGATGAGGACCAATCCTTTCGACAAGGACGCATCGCCCGTGGTGTTGTGAGAGATGTTGCTTTGGGCGAAGCGCGAAGTTGAAGCGGGTTCAGGCCGGCTTGAGCGCCAACGCGAGAAATGGAACCCGGGCCCTCTTGACATGGGCCGCTCGAGGTGATAGCTCTTCAGCTGAAGCGGTTCGAACAGGTAGGGTTAAACAGGCTCTGGCCGCAAGACGGAGGTGTGAAACATGGCCACCAAGAAGATGATAGACCTTCTCAACAGGGCGATCGCGCGGGAAATGCAGGTTTCAATCCAGTATATGTGGCAGCACATACTCTGGAAGGGTGTGGAAGGCTATGTGATAAAGGACCAGCTGAGGGCGATAGCCATCGTCGAGATGCAGCATGCCGAGCTGATCGCCGAGCGGCTGAGTTTCTTCGGCGGGATCCCCACCACCACTCCGGATCCCATCTTCATCGGCAAGACGTTCAAGCAGATGATGAAGCAGGATGCCAAGGATGAGCAGGTGGCGATCGACCTGTACAAAAAGATAATCGCCCAGGCCGAAAAGGAGAAGGACTCCACGACCAAGAAGCTCTTCGAGAATATCCTGGCCGAGGAAGAGGACCATCTGGACCTGTTCAAGGGCCTGATGGGCAACTAGGCCGGACGGCGGAGGCATCGCGGTGAGAAAACTGATTGTCCTTCTGCTGCTGGCGGCCCTCTCGATCAGCATCTCTTGCGGGCGCGAGCCGACCCCATTGAATATCGTCCTGATCGGGGTGGACACCCTGCGGCGCGACCACGTGGGCTGCTATGGTTATGAGCGTCCCACCACGGCCAATATCGACCGGCTGGCCGCCGGGGGTGTGCTCTTCGAGGACGCGGTCAGCCAGTCACCCTGGACCCTGCCTTCGTTCTGCACGATCCACACATCGCTCTATCCCAGCCAGCACGGAGCCGGCGGCTTCGAGCGGGCCCAGGGCACTTTCGGGAACCGGATGGGCGGCACGGTGATGCCCCTCGCCATGGTGCTCTTGAAGAGCGGGTATGCCACCGGAGCCATCATCAATGCGCCCGCCCTGGCCCCGGACTTCGGCGTGGACAAGGGTTTCGAATTCTATGACACCTCGCCCAGGTGGGACCCGAGGGTGGCCGACGGGACCACAGAGGATGCCCTCAAGTGGATAGACTCGCTCAGCGGCGGTCCGTTCTTCATGTTCGTGCATTATTTCGATCCGCATCTGCCGTATTCGCCGCCCGAACCCTATGACAGGATGTACGACCCAGACTACAGCGGGCCGATATCCTCCTCATTCGACCGCGAGACCTTCAATAAGGTGATCCCGGAGATAGTCGAGAAGGGCGGCGCCGAGGCCGAGTGGGACCATGTGCGGGCTCTCTATGACGGGGAAATCACGTTTACCGACAAGGCTGTTGGAGAGCTGCTGGACGGCCTGGAGGAACGGGGCCTCAAGGAGAACACCCTGGTGGTGTTCGTCAGCGATCACGGTGAGGAGTTCTATGACCACGGCGGTTTCGAGCATGGCCACACCATGTATGATGAGCTGATCAAGGTCCCCCTGATATTCTCGCTGCCCGGTGAGATATCCCCGGGCACCAGGATAAGCCGGCAGGTCAGGATGATGGACGTGATGCCCACTATCCTGGACTACCTGGGGATCTGCAGCCTTTCGCATATCGAGGGCGCGAGTCTGAGACCCCTGATCTCCGGCGAGGGCGAACCGGCCGACCGGCCGGACGTTTTGCTTCCCCACGGATTCGCCTACTCTGAAGCGATGCTTTATGGATCTGAGAAGAAGTGCATGACCGCCTTCCCCTGGAAGGTGGTCTATGACATGGTGTCGACCGAGACCATGGCCTTCAACCTCGGTGACGATCCCGCCGAGATGAACGACCTTGCCCGGAGCGAGGCTCCGGAGGCGGACTTGCTCCGGGAGGTCCTCTTCCATACGCTCCTCAATATATCCGACACCTGGTACATAGAGCTTGGGGCCGGCGGCGAAGAGCACGTTTTCGACCTTAACATCACCCTGTCCGGCAAGGCCGCCGGGGGCAACTTCATGTTCCACAGCCTGCTCGACTCGGAAGGCCGCCTGATCGGGGATGACCTGATCGGCTTCGATGAGGTGTCGCGGAACGCCATCCGGCTGAAGGGCCTCAAGATTGACACCTCGCTGCTGCTCGCAATAAAAGTGAATCCCAGGGCTGCTCCCCTGCTTTTCGATCTCTGGATCGACGGGCTACCTGCCGTTACGAGGACCTTCCTCGGACCGGATCTCTCCCCGGTCAAGTCCATGCCCTTCGAGAATGCGGGCAGGCGGAAGAGCAAGGCGAAGGGGGTCCCGGTGGACAGGCCGGAGGCGCCCTATTTCCACGTCTGGTATGCCGGTGTGGGGCCTGAGGGCGAAACCCCTGTCGCCCTGAGCGATGAAACCCGGCGGCAGCTGAAGGCCCTGGGCTATATCCAGTAGGGCATCTGCGCTCTCAGTCGGCTTCCTCCAGCATGCGGAGAGCTCCGGCGGCGCGGTCCCGCAGCCTGCCCGGCGGGGCAAGTGATATGTATGTCCGGTACTCGGCCATCGCGCGCTCTATGAGGCCGCTTCGCTCCAGGGCGACCGCAAGGTTGCCGCGGGCGGTGAGCTGTGAGGGGTCTGCCTCAAGCGACCTCTCCAGATAGGCAATCGCCGAGTCCGGCCGGTCCTGCCTCAGGAAGACGA
>Ga0272444_10005988_pt1 | contig 10479 bp, 6 predicted proteins | sample SSMForm13_FD_201033 | JGI IMG/M metagenome (GOLD analysis project Ga0272444, IMG submission 201033) | Marine sediment archaeal communities from Little Sippewissett salt marsh, Falmouth, MA, United States - SSM-Form-13 | ecosystem: Environmental > Aquatic > Marine > Wetlands > Sediment ...
CGTGTATTCTTACCAAAGAACGAACCTTTTCCTCAAGCTCCTTTTTCAATGATGCAAGGCGCGTGGTCTCATCTCTACTGGTATCCTTGAGCTCGTTCAGTCGGGTCTCTGTTTTTCCCATCTCCTCTTGGTACGCACGCGCCTGTGACGCGGCCCTGATGAGGACGTGTCTCTCCTCTGCCATGATGACCCCAAGATATTTGAGACGGCGCAGGAGTTCGCCGATGTCCGTCACATCAGCAATTATCGTTGCATACCGGGTTCTGGCGTGTTTATATAATTCTATGAGTTTACTCGAAATTTTGCTCTCTGCAGCTGTTGACTGACCCTGTAGATGTTCCAGCTTCTGGCTCAGTGTATCCATCTCAGCCTTGGTTTCCCGGGCCTTTCGGTCCAGCTCAGTTATGGACTGTCTGGTTTCTGCCGCTTCCTTTTCGAGAAGGGCCAGTTTGGTGAGGAGTTCTTTTTCTATTTCATCCAGTTTCCCAAGCGCTTCCATCTGGCTTGAGAGCCTGCTTTCAATTTCCCGCATCTCCTCATGGGCCGGTTCAGGGGCAGGTCTTGCATGGCAAGGGATCGTCCCCGTCAGTATCGTAAGACCCAATACCAGACTGAACCCTGCCGCCCTGTTTTTTAATGGTGAGAGGATGTTTCTGATCATACGTCCACAAAACGGCCGATGGCAATAAAACTGCCCAGAATTCCCAGTCCCAGACTCAAGGAAAACAGCAGGATGAGATAGCCAACGGGCAGGAAGGCGAACTCAAGCGGTGTAGGACCGATGAGGTAGACATCCCTTGTGGCAAGCAGGTGGTATCCCGAAAAGAGCATGAGCACTGCCACAGCGCCGCCCAAGATTCCCAAGATGGCCCCTTCCAGAAGAAAAGGCATCCTGACAAACCAGTCCGTCGCACCTACCAGTTTGAGAATTTCAATTTCGTCCTTGCGTGAGTAGATCGTTAGCTTGATGGTGTTGCTGATGATGAAGACGACGCACAGACACAATAATCCGCCGACAGTATAGCCCGTGAGTCGGATGATATCCAGGAAGCCCTCAATCCTTTTCAGCCACTCCCGGCTGTATTGCACATCTTCCACGCCGTCAAGGGCCTGGATCTGGCTTTTGATTTGTGCAGGCTCTATCGCGTCGGTTTTTCCTTTATCGAAGATAATCTCATAGGATGCCGGAAGGGGGTTGTGTGCCAATTCCTCTATGAATCCGGCCTCATCCCCCAACGCGGCCTTCAAGTCATCCATGGCCTCTTGTTTTGAGATGAAGCGTCGAATTCTTGCGCCCGGAAGGGCCCGAATAAAGGAATCAATCTTGTCTCTCTTGTATGCGCTCGTATTATCCTTCAGATAGACGGACATGGTCAGGGCGCTTCCCCATTGTTGGAGCCAGCCCTTGATATTCCCGAAAAGAAGAAGGAATGCCCCCAATATCAACAGGGCGGCCACGATGGTACCCATACTCACAATGTGGACAGTCAGGTTCCTTCTCATATTCGTGAGGGCTTGTCTTATAAAATAGAACCTTAGGCGCATCAACCTGTGTCCCCGGATACCTTTCCTTCTTTCAACACAATCGTTCTGCAGTCCGTAAATTCCAACAGCTCGCGACTGTGGGTCGCAATAACAACCGTGGTGCCTCTTTGATGGATACTTCTAAACAGTGCCATGATGTCCCGTGTCAGGTCCGGATCCAGATTGCCGGTCGGCTCGTCGGCCAGGAGGATCAGGGGTTCCTTTACAATGGCCCGCGCAATGGCAACCCGTTGCTGTTCACCACCTGACAATGAAAGCGGGTAAGACTTCTCTTTTTCGGCGAGACCCACAAGCCTGAGGGTCTGGTGGGTTGATTTTCGAATCAGCCTCGTCCGCAGACCGGCCACTTCCAGGGCAATGGCGACATTTTCGAATACCGTCTTATTGGGGAGAAGCTTAAAGTCCTGAAACACAAATCCGATTCTTCGTCGTAGCAAATCGAGCTTCGCCCTGCTGATTCGGTTCAGGTTGATGGCGTTGATAAGGATGTGACCGCTGGCCGGCTGTTCAGCGCCAAAGACAAGCCTGAGAAACGTGGTCTTTCCGGCGCCGCTGGGACCGGTAACAAAGACAAATTCGCCTCTCTTGATTCTCAGCGTGATATCATCCAAGGCGATATTGGAACCGAATCTCTTGGTAAGGTGAAATAATTGGATCATATGCGCTAAAGCGGTCTCACGGCCGCGACCCAAGTGGCCAGGTTTCACGTTTCGGGTTTCAGTATCGGGGTCTATCGATGCCCTTTCCTGACACCTGAATCCCGCTGCAAGAGCGGAAAACCCTGTCGTCGCTTATAAGATTCCTGTTCTTTGTGACAGAAGACCTAGAAACAAGGTGTTAATATTCGCCCATGGCCCGCTGCAGCCTGGCCCTGGCCAGATGGTACTGAAACAGCGCATTGAAGTGAAAGACCCGGGCATCGGTCAGATACCTTTGAGCGTCCAAGACTTCTGTAGAGGTTGTGACCTGGGCCTTATACCGTTCCTGGCTCACCCGCAAATTCTCCTCACCCTGCTCGACCGCCTTGCGCGTGATGGGGATATTGGCTTCCGCCGTCCGTATGTTCAGCACGGCGTCCTTTATTTCAAGTTCTATGTTCTGTTCCAGGTCCATTTTGGTTTTCAGCAGCTCATTCTTGACACTCTCCTGTTCCTTGACCGCGTAGTAGGTCTTACCCCATTCCCAAAAGGTCCATGTCAAGCCGATGGTGGCCTCCCAGTTGCCTCCCTCGAGACCACTCCCCCCGGACACAGACGGGGTATCGCCTTCCTTGATATAGTCCCATTGGAATGCCACCTCTGGATAGATTTTACTTTCGGTATATGTGATTCTTTGGTCCGTCTGAAGCATCCTGTTTTCCAAAATCTTTAGCTCTGGCCGATTCTTGAGAGCTTCTTCAAGGTATTCCTGGAAGTCTCCGGACTGAGGTTCAGCGACCTTGATATCGACTACATCCACCTCGGCGTTCACCGGTCTGGAGAGAACCGTATTGAAATTGGCACGGGCCAGTCGGGCGTTATTTTCTGCCCTGACAAGATCGTGTTTCGCGTTGCCGGCCTCTACTTCCGACTGCAGCAGGTCATTGATGGGGATCATTCCCACCTTGTAGAAATTGCGCGCCACATCGGCGTGTGACGCCAGTGCCTCGAACGCCTTCTGGTTTGTTTCCACCGCCATATCCGCGGTGAGGATGTTGAAGTAGGCCTCTTTCACTCTGAGGGCGAGGTCCAGTTCTTCAAGGGAGACCTCAAGGTCAGACAGATCAATACCCAATTCGGCCAGTCGGTAGGCGCTGATCAGGGCGAATCCTGTAAAAATGGGCTGGGTAACGGTTCCTTTCCATTGATAGTTGTTCAACGCCCCGATTTCATAACTGTTTCCATTGATATCGGTTGTTCGAAGCGACCCGTACCTTGTATACCCATAGGATGTACTTAGTTTCGGGAGAAATTCGGCCCTGGCCTGGTTCTTGGCGTAGGTCGCCTGGTTGACCCTTTCCTCCTTCGCCTTCAGTTGCCAGTTGTTGGCCAATGCCTCCTTCACGGCCTCATCCAAGGTGTAGAGCTTTTTCCCGTCGCTCCATCCCATCTCGGGGAGGAAAATCACCGAAAGGATGTACAGGAGGCACCCCCAGATCAGACAGGTTTTGATCTTCATGCTTTTCCCTCCATAGTTGTCCGAATTGTTTGGGTATTCATTAGAACAGGGCATGACAGATGTCAATGCAAACATGAATCCTTTTCACAGTTCGCGGTAAAGATCCCACCAAAGATCGGTGAACTCACTGAAGATGCCTCCCCCGAAGGGACATGTTCAGTGAAGGGGGCCTCGTGCCGACGATAGAAAACATTTGAAAAATGGGTCGGTAATATGATAGATACGACCCGAAAGATCAGGCGCCAGCCATTTTCGGCCGTATCTGCAAGCGCGGCGTCTCTGGAAGACAGCATTCACTCACATCACCTAAAGCTTGAGAACGACTTTCAGTCTCATGGACGCACTCTACCGCGTTCCCCGACACACGAAACTCATTAGCCGAAATCCAAATATCAAGAATGCCCCATAACCCCGTGGATTGCCACACGTGAAAGGGACTTAAAATGGCCGGTACACGCAAACGAAAGGCCTTGTTTCTGATTCCTTTGGTGCTGCTGATCCTTGTGGTCACAGCCCTTACCGTCAAACGGGTCAAAGAACGGACCGAAGATGCCGCCAATCTGAAACCTGTGGCGTCCGAACCACTGGGGGTTCGATGCATACGGGTCGAGCGGGGACCGATCCATGCCCTCATCTTCGGTGAGGGGACGGCACGGGCGGTCCGACGTGAATTTCTGACCTTTGAACACCCGGGAAAGGTGACGTATGTGAAGCTGAATGAAAAAGGCCACTCCTTGAGTGAGGGTGATCGGGTCAGGGGCCCCCAGAAAGGCCGTGCCCTGGGCGAGTTGTTGGCCTCTGTTGACAAGCGCCAGCACGTGGAGGAACTGAAGGTGGCAGGATCGAGCCTGGTCGAATCCAAGCAGCAGGTGGAGGTGGCCCGCGCCCAGATCGCCCAGGCCGAGGCCCAACAGAAGCTGGCCAAGGAGAACTACCGTAGAAAAGAGAAGCTCTATGAAGTGCGAGCGATTTCAAAGTACGAATTGGATGTGGCCCGAACCAATCTGAAGACCGCTGAAACAGCGGTCCAGTCCGCACGGGCCAGACTGGAGTCGGCCCTTTCGGGCGTGGCCGCCGCTAATGCCCGCATCAAGCAGGCCCGGCTTCCCATGGAACGGAGCAGTATTTATGCCCCGTTTGACGGAATCCTGACGTACGTTAACATCAAGCAGGGCGATTATTTTGCCGCCAATCTTGTGGATGTGAGCAGTGAGGAGGCGTTACTGAGGACCATCCCCATGGTGATTATCGATCCGGGACAGTTTGAAGTGGCCCTGGAGCTTCCGTATTTTGAAGGGATTCTGGTAAAGCCGGGACAGCCGGCAATTATTATGACATCGGCCAATAGGGCGCCTTCTATGGATCTGGATGCGGATGCCCCCCTCCAGGAGGGTGTGGTGCAGGGGAAGGTCTTTTCAGTCAACCCGGCCGTCAGTCCAGGGGGGCGATCCATACAGGTGAAGGTCAGGACTGAGAAAAACCCTCAAGGTATTCGAGACGGTATGTTTGTGACATGCTGGATCGTTGTGGATGAAAAGGCGGATGCCATCGGGGTCCCGTTTGATGTCTTTATCTACCGCCAGAATAAGCCCTATGTCTTCAGGGTAGATGAGGCAAAGGGGAGGGTCGAGCAGTTGGAGGTGATTGAAGGCATTTCAGGGCTTTCCAGGCAGGAGATTCTCCGGGACGTAGAAGCGGGTGACCTCCTTGTAACGGATGGCCGGCATCGTCTCAGCAGTGGAGCCCCTGTGGAAGTGATCGAGATCGTGGGAGAAAAGACACCGTGAACGAGAATCCATCGCCGAATTCAAGGGGTACAGCCGAACCCTCGGCCCTTGCACGGTTCTTCCTGGTCCGGCCTATCTTTGCCATTCTTTTTGTGGCCATGTTGGTCATCTCGGGCCTGATGGCCTACCACTCCATCGTGAAGGAGGCGGCCCCCGATCTCGCCATACCCCAGGCCACGGTTCAAACGGAATGGCCCGGGGCCGACCCGGCGACCATCGAAAAACAGATTACCAATGAGATCGAAAAGAAGATCAAGTCCCTGAAGGGTCTTAAAAGGGTCCGCAGCGCATCCTTCGACTCCTTTTCCGTTATTGCGGTGGAGTTCCGGTCTGACGCGAACTTGAATGAATCCATGCAGATACTGAGGGAAAAGGTCCGGGATGCGGAATCCGAGCTTCCGCGGGATGCCAAGAAACCCAAGATCGAGCAGGTTTCGGTGGACGATACCCCGATCCTGACCATCGCCCTGTTCGGCGAACTGGATACGGTTATCCTGGGAAACGCGGCCAAGTATTTGAAGGATCGACTCGAGAAGGTCTCAGGTGTCAAGAAGGTCGAGTTGGGGGGCAGACGAAAAGAGGTGGTCCAGATCCTGCTGGATCCAGGGCGTCTGGTTTCCTTGGGGATCTCTCCGACGACTGTTCGAGACAGAATCAAGACTGCGAATCTGGACATGCCCTGGGATAAGATCGAGAGCGACCAGATCGGCTCCGTGATCCGATTGACCGGACGTTTCCGGGATGTGAAAGATCTGGGAGAACTTCCGGTAGCCCGCATAAAATCCGGGCGGATCGTTCGGTTGAATGAAATCGCCGAGGTGCGACGCGATTTGGAGCGGGAGACGTCCCGGGTGGCCGTGAGCTGGACCGGGTCCCCGTTTGAGCGGGCGGTGGATGTGTCAGTCATGAAGGTCCCCGGTGTCGATACCCTCAAGATCATCGAACGTATCAAGGCGGTGCTTGAAGAGGAAACGCGAAGCCCAAACGTCCCTTACGGCCTCGAATATCAAATCACCTCCGATCAGTCGGATTTCATATGGGAAAAGCTGCGGGACGTATTCAACAACGGCTGGCAGGCCATGCTCTGCGTATTTGTGGTGCTTTTTTTCATGCTGTCGTGGCGTGAGGCGCTTGTGGCCGGGCTGTCCATTCCCGTGACCTTTTTGGGTGCACTGTCCATGGTCTCCATCCTGGGTTATTCCCTCAACGAAATGGTCATTATCGGAATGGTCATTGCCCTGGGGCTGCTGGTGGACGTCTTCATTCTCATGATGGAAGGGATGCATGACGGCATATTCGGACAGGGCCTAACATTTGATCAGGCGGCCGTGAAGACCGTGAAGACCTACGCCCTGCCCGCCTTTGCCGGGCAGGCGACCACGATACTGGCCATGGTCCCGCTCTTCGGAATCGGCGGTATCGATGGGAAATTCATCCGCATCATCCCTGTGACCGCCATCTGCTGCCTGGTGCTCAGCTTTCTGATCGCCCTCCTGGTGGATATTCCCTTGTCCCGTGCGGTTTTTTCACGTGTGAAGAAGGGGCCTAAACCGAGCCGGATTGATCGCTTAACCGAGGTGTTCTCCGGCCGGTTGTGTGCGTGGAATCTGAGAACAACCGTCCGGAATAGATGGACCGCCCTCCTGTGCACGGGGATCACGGTGGCCCTGTTTGTCCTTTCCCTTATGGGAATGGGTCTCCTGCCGACGCTTCTCTATCCCAAGGCCGACGGCAGAAATCTGGGTATTACGGTTGAACTGGCCCCGGGCACCACCCTGGCCGTCTCCCAGAAGGTTGCCGATGAACTGGGTGACATCCTCCATTCCAAACCGTATCTCGAGAGTGTGGCGGCATTTGTCGGACAAAAAAGCCCCCTGTCACGAAATTCCATCGGCGAATCCCTGGTGCCCTTCAAAGACCCTGCCTACGTAGGGTTTTCCTGTATCTTCACCCCACTGGATCAGAGAGACAGAATGGCGTTCCAATATCTGGATGCAATTCGGGAAGAGTTGACGTCCGCGCTCAGGGACTACCCGGGGAGCCTCCTGGTCTTCACCCCGCAGACCGGAGGGTCCACCACGGAGGATCCGATCCAGGTTCAGTTGGAGGGGGACGATATGGAGATGCTCCGTGAGATGTCCATTGCGGTTCAGGCCGCACTGAGGGGGATCCCTGGCACCTCGGATGTTCGTGACAATCTGGGCCCTTCACGTCAGGAAGTGAAGTTCTACCCGAACCGAGAAGCCCTTGACTTTTATCAGATTCCACAGGATGATCTCGCGTATCAGGTCCGTTTCGCCATGACGGACGATGAAGTGGGAAAATTTCCCTTGGGGGGTACGGAAGAGGATCTGGAGATCCGTATGGGGATGGCCTGGCCCAGCCGAAAGGGCCTTCCCGGAGGGCCGACGCAGGTGGAGGAGGTGGCCTTGATTCGCCCCTTCAAACCGGATGGGGAGACGGTGTCGCTCTTTTCGATTCTGAATCCCGTAGTGGGGGAGGCGCCTGTTTCCATCACCCATCAGGGGGGGAGGCGTGCCGTGACTGTCCTGGCCAAGACCGAAAACCGTACGGTTACCGAGATCCTTTCAGATCTGGACCCGCTTCTCAAGGAGATGCGAAGGGGTTGGCCGATGGGCTATGGGTATCATTTCGGGGGTGAGGCCGAGTCTGCTGCCGAGACCTATTCTTCTGCCGGGAAGATGTTCGTCGTCGCTATCTTTCTGGTATTCGCGCTCCTGGCCCTCCAGTTCGGTTCTTTTACGCAGCCCTTTATCATTATGCTGTCGCTCCCGTTCGCTATGATCGGCACTTTCGGCGGTTTCTTTTTGGCGTGGATTCCCTTTTCTTTTCCGGCGATGATCGGTATTATTTCCCTGGTAGGGATCGTGGTCAACGATGCCATCGTTATGATTGAAACCATGAACGGGCACCTGAAGAGCGGGCTGTCCGTGCGGGAGTCGGCTGCCAAAGGCGCTGCGGATCGGCTTCGACCGATTCTGAGCACCACCATCACCACGGTCGTCGGGCTCATTCCGTTGTCTCTGAGCAACCCCATGTGGATGCCCCTGTGCAATGCCATCATCTTCGGGTTGATTTCGGCCACGCTGATTTCGCAACTGGTCATTCCGTGCCTGTATCTGTTGATGACGCCTGGAAAGAGGGTGGGTGAAACTGGAGACTTAAGACTTGAAACGTGAAACTGGAAACTTGATTCTGGAACGTAGACTCCTCGCTCTCTGATTTCAGATTTTAGGTTATCAGTATCTTTGGCCACGCGCTCAGGCATAGGCCTTTTGTGCGAAACCTTCAACCAAAATACACGAAAAGGAGGAGAAGAGACACAGATGCGTTATTTCAACCTGGGGTTTTGTTTGGTGGGTGTTATTGCCGTACTCATGTTCACGGGTGGATGTGCCAGCACGCCGCCGGGATCCGGTTTCCTCAAAGATTACTCACAGCTTCAAGCGGATCCCAACGATGAGAGTTTGAAATGGTGGGAAAAGAAGGGCGTCGACTGGAAGCGCTACAAGAAGCTGATGATCGATCCGGTGGTCGTCTACTACAACCCGAAGGCGAAGAACCGTCAAATCGAGCCCGATGTCCTGGCGGAGCTGACAAATTACTTCCGAACGGCGGTCATTGAAGAAGTCCAGGACAAGTATCCTGTAGTGGACCGACCCGGACCGGATGTCTTGCGAATCAAAGCCGCCATCACGGATCTCGTCCCTGCCAATCCTTTTGTCAATATCGTCAGCACTGCAGCCGTCTGCATACCTGTCGACATGGGCGGCGCCTCCATGGAAGCCATGTTTATTGACTCCACGACGAATGAGCTTCTCGGTGCTGTGGTCGACTCCAAGAAGGGGATCCCTGTCGACCCGAGCGGGTTCACATTCTGGGGACACGCCAAGGGAGCCTTTAGAGACTGGGCCGAGCTGTTAAGGGAATCTCTGGATTATGAGCAAGGGAAATAAACAGATATCCTCAAAGTGCCTGCATAGAACCGTTTTTCCAGTGCGGGCCTTGTTTCTGCCTTTCCAGGTTTGACACATTCATAAAGAACCAGTATTCCTCTGAAAGCCGTCCCGGTGACACAACAACCCGAAAACGTTTCGCAGGGCAGGCGGCGTGTTAAAGGTACGTTTAATGGTGATTATCCTGCATAACACCATACGGAGAAGATGATGGGCGATCCATGGGCACGTTTCAAGAAGATTGATGCGTTCCGGGGGTTGCGATATCGACTGGAACCCGACTATGAAAAGCCACTCCTGGATATCCCAGTTCCCACGACGCAGCGTATCCGGAAGCGTCTCCTCTCCTTATATGGCAAGGAGCAGACAGATGAGATCTATTCGCAGTTGGAACGGATTATCAGAATACACCATGCGCACGCTACCCAAGAGATTGTTGAAGCCGAACGGAACTTCGACCCTAAGCACCGGTTTTCTGAACGTGACGTTGTGCTGATTACCTACGGAGATCTCATCCTTTCCGAAAAACGCTCTCCGTTGCGAACACTCGTTGATTTTGCCGAGGCCTTTTTTCAGGGGATTATCACGACGCTCCATATCCTCCCTTTTTATCCTTATTCTTCGGATCGTGGATTTTCTGTCATTTCATATGCCGAGGTGGATCCTCACTTGGGAACATGGGATGAAATCTCTGAACTGGCGTCCTCTTTCAAACTGATGTTTGATGGTGTGTTCAACCATGTTTCATCTAAGAACAGATTCTTCCAGAAATTTCTTGACGGGACACCCGGGTCCCAAGATTACTTCATCACCTTCGAGTCTAAGGAAGCGATCAATGCAAACGAACTCCAGCATGTTTTTCGCCCTCGCACCTCCCCATTACTGACAAAATTCTACACAATAAACGGTCCCCGCTACGTGTGGACCACCTTCTCGCCTGACCAGATTGATCTGAATTACCGGAATCCTGAAGTCCTCTATAAGGTTTTGGGGATACTCCTCTATTATATAAG
>Ga0272444_10005989_pt1 | contig 10476 bp, 8 predicted proteins | sample SSMForm13_FD_201033 | JGI IMG/M metagenome (GOLD analysis project Ga0272444, IMG submission 201033) | Marine sediment archaeal communities from Little Sippewissett salt marsh, Falmouth, MA, United States - SSM-Form-13 | ecosystem: Environmental > Aquatic > Marine > Wetlands > Sediment ...
ATATTGAATAATATTGAAGTAATTTATAGCGATGTTATCTTAATACTAAAGGGGGTTTCCCTTGAGGTTCCTCAAGGCAAGGTCGTGGCATTTCTAGGCCCTAATGGCGCTGGGAAGACGACTACCCTGAAAGCCATATCAGGGCTACTTTACACACAGTTGGGTAAAGTAACCGATGGCAGCGTTGAATTCGAAGGAAAGAGAATCGAAGGGAAAAATCCCGAAGAGATTGTTCGTCTCGGTATCGTTCAGGTCCTTGAGGGACGACCTTCTTATGATCACATGTCTGTAGAGGAAAACCTAAGGGTTGGAGCCTATTCAAGAAAGGATCGAGAAGGCGTAAAAAAGGACATGGAAACCATGTACGGTTACTTCCCAAGGCTGTTGGCCTTGCGGGACCGTCTCAGTGGGTATCTCTCGGGTGGGGAAAAACAAATGCTCGTCATTGCCAGGGGTTTGATGGCCCGCCCAAAGCTGGTTCTGCTTGACGAACCTTCTCTGGGGCTCAGCCCTCTGATGGTCAAGGATATTTTCCACATTATCAAAACAATCAACGATGAAGACGGGACCTCCATGCTTCTCGTGGAACAAAACGCCCGGGTGGCTCTTTCCATTGCCCATTATGCCTACGTTCTGGAAAATGGTCGGATCGTTTTGGATGGACCTGCTGAAAAAATAAAAGAAAATGAAGATATCAGAGAGTTTTATTTAGGTATGAGCCAAATAGGTAAGCGAAAAAGCTATAGAAATGTCAAACATTACAAGCGAAGAAAGCGTTGGCTAGGGTAAGTATCGGATGTATAGCTTGGTTGCGGTCTAAATCCATCACCTATAGTGGAGGATCCGGAAGGTTTTGCCGCTCCTGTGATGGAAAAAGGTTCTTACTGGGAGAAGATCCCCTATCAGGAGTGGCAAAGGCTATTGCACGTCCGATTGGATTGCAATTTGTATAAAGTGTTTTTCCTAAAACATACATTTGAGTCAGTGTTTACAATAGAATGATCCATGTAAATCCATGAGGAGCCTGTGTAAATTATGGGACTGAGGTAAGGCGTTTAAAAGTAGGTTGCGGCCATAAAATATCAACCTGCTCAGCGAGGAGCCCAAAATGACGGTTCGCGATTTCAGTCTTATGGACATGATCAAGAGAAATGCTCAGGTTTTTCCTGAACGTGAAGCCCTCGTTGACGGCTCGATCCGTATGACCTTTGGAGATTACCAAAAGAGATGCGGGAGGTTATGCGGAGGCTTTCATGCCGCAGGCGCGCGCTCTGGCGACCGAATTGCAGTGATCGCACAAAACAGTCTCGATTACATTTTGCTTTACGGAGCCGCCGCACTGGGGGAATTCATTATTGTGCCTATTAATGTGCGATTGAGCCCGAAAGAGCTCCAATTCATTTTGCAGGATGTCTCCCCAGCTTTCATTGTTGTGTCTCCGGATTTCCATGAAATGGCCATTCAGGGCGAAAAAGGGCTGTCTTCCGTGAAATCATGCTATGTCGTAGGCCGGACACCCCTCGGGGATTACCTGCCTTTGGAAGGCCTCTATGCTAGCGATGCGGTAGGCGAGGAGGACGTGGATGCAGAAGCCCCTTATGCCATTATCTACACGGCCGCCGTGGCCGGGAGGGCCAAGGGCTCGGTTCTCAGCCAGGCCAACATTGTATCTCTCAATACCGCGCTGAGCCAGCATTTCAAGTTGGGACTTCAGGATGCCCATGCTTGTTTTCTCCCTTTATTTCACATCGCGGGGCTTTCTGTTTCCATGGCGGTCATGCAGGCAGGCGGCAAGAACGTCATCCAGGAGAGATTTGATCCAGATCAAACATTGGACTTGATTGAAAAGGAAAGGATCACAATTATTTACAGCTTTCCACCTATGCTTGATCAGTTGATAGAAAAGCAAGAGGAAAAGGTAAAAGATCTTTCAAGCCTCAGATTCGTAGGGGGCCTAAACACCCCGAAAACCATTGAGCAGTTTGATCGGATAGCTCCGGATGCCAGATTCAGCGTCATGTTCGGCCAGACAGAGGCTATGGGTGTTTCAATATGTTGGTTCGACGAGGAGCCGAACAGCGTGGGCCGCCCTGCACCCCTTGCCCGTGTGCGAATTGTAGACCAGAAAGACAAGGAAGTGGAAACGGGCACCGTAGGTGAAATCTGCGTCAAGTCCCCCTGCGTGTTCCTGGGCTATTGGGGTCTGGAGGAGGACACCGCATGGACCTTGAGGGATGGATGGCACCACACCGGTGATATTGGCCGTATGGACGAGCGCGGATTTCTCTTTTATGCCGGTCGCATGCCAGAAAAAGAATTGATCAAGACAGGCGGGGAGAATGTCTATCCGGCGGAGGTGGAAAAGATTTTGCTGGAGCACCTTTCAGTAAACGAGGTCTGCGTAATCGGTGTGCCGGATGATCGGTGGGGCGAGGCGGTCAAGGCGGTCTGCGTGCTGGTGCCTGGTTCTTCACTGGATGAAAATGAACTCGCCGCCTTTGTCGCTTCACGTCTAGCGGGGTACAAAAAACCAAGGCATGTGGTTTACGTTGATTCTCTCCCCAAAACCAAAGAAGGCGTGATCGACCGCGAGGCAGTCAAAAGAGAGCATGTTCCTACCTCATGAGGTGAAACGGGTATTTTGCCCCTGACTGTCCCTGTCCCAACTCCCAATCGCTCAGTTTAGATTTCAATCATATGAATTTTTGGGTTCACTATATGCCGTTAAAGCCAAGAAACGAGGGTTCAAATGAAAAAGAAACCCACCACATACCGTCAACAAAGGCTGAGTTGGTTAATACCCTCACAGAAGATGGCGTTCTTTTACACGGCGCCCTTTTTGAGCCCGATTCGATCGGATCGGTAGCCGCGTTCATCATCCACGGCGCATGGGGGAACTTTTATACGGGTTTGGGGCGCTTTTTGCCCGCTGCACTTGCAGCAAGCGGTATCGCTTGCCTTTCGCTCAACAACCGTGGCCATGATTATGGTACAGTCGCAGATGGGAATCCTTGCATCGGTCTTTTGAGGGAGCAGTTTGAAGACAGCCCGAAGGATATAGCTGCCGGGCTAAACCTGTTGAAAGAAAAGGGATACAAGCGAATCGTCCTAATCGGCCACAGCTATGGCACGGCCAAAGCGGTCTACTCCCAAGTCATAAACCCCGATCCCGAAGTTGAGTCATTGATTTTATGTACCCCGTCGGTATTGATGCGCGATGCTTGGAAACACTATCTTGACGTTCCTTACAACGAGGCCGTCAGGGAAGCGACTCGTCTGGTCAATGAGAAGCAAGGAGAACGGTTTGTAATCTTCCGACATTTCGGCCCCGCGCCGCTAATCTGCACGGCTCGAACATTCCTGTCCGTCTGGGGACCTACCACCGCAATGGATGTGCTTCAATACATCGGTGAATTGGCTAAACCTCTTCTGATCACAATCTGTGAACTTGACTTGATGTTTATGGACTGCACCCGAGCTCTATATGAGCATGCCAATAGAGCGGATCCTTGTGAGTTCATCGTGATTCCCGGCGGTGATCACTACTATATCGGCGCAGAACGTTCGCTAAAAAAGTTGATCTGCAGCTGGTTGCACAAGCTGAGATTAATTTGATCAGGTCTCGCTTCGCGCAAAATAGATACGGCATTGGCGGAGGAAGTCGAGGTGATCTGATGAAATGGATTTTGGAAGACCCTTCTTCTTTTTTGCTGCGCCGTTTTCTAGCAGGACACAAATTCAGGCGGCCAGTCAGGAAAACGAACTTGAAAAAAATCGCTTATCGTAAAATGTATTGGTTCGAATCCCACCCTCTCCGCCATATTTAAGCATAAAAATTGACAATATTTAATCATAATCCGCATCGTTTTTACCAGTTCTCCTTGTCAAGTAGGATGCAAATCCGTCGAACCCCTGTACCTTGTCCAGTGCACCTTTCAGGGGTCTCGTCTGGAACTCCGCGTAGTGGTCAATCATGCGAGGGTCTTGGTGTCGGAGCAAATAGGAGACCATGCTCTTGTCGAGACCGGCCTCCAAGACCTGCATCGCAAAACTTTTCCTTCCGAACTCATTCAGTGAGACCTTCAGTCCCACCTTTCGCGCCGCTCGATTGAAGATCCGATTCAGGTTCCTGGTGTAAGGTCTTCCCGTACTCGGGTTCAGGAATACGAATGGCGTCAGGTTCTTCGGAGTGTTCGCGAACAGTTGAATGAGTCCTTCCGTCAGGGGAAAGGGCATGACCTTTTTGCCCTTCACCTCTTTGAGTTCCTCACCCCTTCCGAACGTCACAGCGAACAGGATATGGTCTTGTCTGATATCCTCCCGGCGAAAAGCCCGGGCCTCAGAGGGTCGGCACCCTGTTAGCATGATGAAGGTGAAAATGGGTCTGTGCCTCATAGATATTTTTTCCAGGATACGTATGCGATCCGTTTGTTCGATCCATCGAATCGGGGCCTTTGTGACCGCGTTTTTGCCCCTCAGTTCCGGGAAAATGGGCATTGCGGGAATGTGTCCGGACTCGTGAGCGTCCCGCAGCATGCGGTGGAGGGCCATGATGTGAGGAAACTCCTTCCTAATCATGGAAGCCTGTCTTCAAAACAGGCGATGCGGTCTTGCCCTCTTATCAAAAGGGGCCATCCTGCGGATCAAAGTCAAAGGGTTCCGCTGACCGGTTGCAGGGAGGAAGCCCTTCAAAAAGGAAAGAGGCGTCTGGAAGCTTGGTCTTGATACAGTCCTCGGGCGGCTTTGGCTTGACGCAGCAGTTCGTATTTCCTATTTTTTAGGTATAGACTAACGATACCCTCCTTACGGATCTCACCGGGCAAATACACTTTCACAAAACGGGAGCATAAAGGCGCCCCCATCCACAAGGAGCAAAGACATGGATTCCACCACGCTCAAACCCCTTCAGTCTCTGCTGGATCTTCTCGGGCTCGATGAGATCCCCATGGGTGTTTTCTACACGGATACAAAACCCGCCGAGGCCCTCACCCCCAAGCCCGGCGATCTCCCCACCCGTGACAAGGAGATGCAGAACGCCATCAACTGGGGGGCCGTGTTCGGCAACTTTTCCTGCGTCATCGGCCATATCTGGAGGGCCCGGAAGAAAAAGGTCCCGGCCGTCTTTGATGCAGAACACTTCGGATGCCCGGGGGGGGCGTTCTGGTTGGGTTTTATGAAACCCCAGACGGAAACCATCGTCCATTACGTCTCATCCGGCGTTCCCGGCCAGATGGAGGGGGAGCGCTACTGCGAGTCCCCCGATGAAATGCGCCGGATCTTTCAGGAGATCGATCCGCCCGAAGCCCGGGGGACATACTGCGTGGTGAAGTCCCTGGATCTGTTCACACAGGACGAGACCCCGGACGTGGTGGCGTTCTTTGCACGGCCCGAGCCCCTGAGCGGCCTCCACCAGCTTGCGGCCTTTGTGACAAACGACGTCCAAGTGGTGACCTCACCCTGGGGGGCGGCCTGCACGGGTCTTTTCACCTGGCCCTACAAGTACCTGAACGAGGGCCGGAACAACGCGGTGGTGGGAGGCTGGGACCCGTCGGCGCGGAAATTCTTCAAGACCGATGAACTATCCTTTACCGTCCCCTTCGGGATGTTCCAGAAGATGCTCGACTGCGCGGACGCCTCTTTCCTCACCACCCCCACCTGGAAGCTCGTGAAAAAGAAGGTCGCCCGAAGCAGGAAGGCGTGGGGGGAAGCAAAGTAGTCCTTGATCATGCGCTGTTCCAGGACGGCCGGGGTGATGTCCACAAGCCTTCGGCGTCCAAGGGCCTTGTGAAAGGACCGGGCCTCCGTGGCGGAGAGGAGGTCGAGTTCGAATCCCACCCTCTCCGCCAACTCTTCAAAATAGGCAACGGATTTCTTTCCTCCCTCCATCCATCTATTCGTCGTTCCATGGCCGCTTTTCCCGCGCCCTCTTCAGGAGGGTTGTTCTGCTCTATCCTTTGGCCTTCCAGATGCAGCGCCCACGGGATCTCCCCTATGGCGGAACGGCGATTCGTTCAACGCTCCTTGTAAACTGCGGCTGTGAAACTATATTATAAGAGTATTCTTTGTGTCGGCATGGAGTCCTGTAACCGTCCGTAACATCGATCTTTGGAACTGGATGCGGGAGTAGGATCCGAGCATGCAGAAGCTTCCCTGGAAAAAAATAGCCCTGGTCGTGGGGGCGGGAATCCTTGTGATCCTTTTCTTTGCCCTGGATCTGGACCGGTACATGACCCTGGCCTACCTCAAGGAGTCCAGGGACGGTTTTCAGGCCCTTTTTCAGACCCACCCGGTGGCCGTTCTGGTGACCTACTTCCTGGTCTATCTCCTGGTGGTGGCCTTGAGCCTGCCCGGCGCAGCCGTCATGACCCTGGCCGGGGGGGCCTTGTTCGGTTTCCTGACCGGATTGATCGTGGTCTCCTTTGCCAGCTCCATCGGGGCCACCCTAGCGTGCTTCGTGGCAAGGTATCTCTTCCAGGAGGGGGTGCAGGTTCGGTTCAAGGACCGGCTGGCGAAGGTGAACCGGGGCATTGAAGAGGAAGGGGCCTTTTATCTCTTCACCCTTAGGTTGATCCCCGTCATCCCCTTCTTTGCCATCAATCTGGTGATGGGGTTGACCCGGATGCCCCTGCTGCGATTTTACTGGGTCTCCCAGCTGGGGATGCTTCCGGGGACCGCGGTGTACGTCAATGCAGGCAAGGAGCTGGGACAGATCACATCCCTCGGGGACATCCTTTCGCCGGCCCTGATCCTCTCCTTTGTTCTCTTGGGGCTCTTCCCCTTGATCATGAAGAAAGGAGTCAACCTGTACCGGCGCAAGAGCGGGAGGGGGGCCGTGGACCCGCAGGGCCGAACGGATCCATATGCGGATGGAGGCAGGGTATGATCCCATACGACTACGACATCGGGGTCATCGGCGGGGGAGCGGCCGGGTTGACAGTCACGGCCGGAAGCGCTCAGCTCGGGGCCAAGACCCTCTTGATTGAAAAGGAACCCGCACTGGGCGGCGATTGCCTTCACTACGGCTGTGTGCCCAGCAAGACCCTGATTCGAACCGCTCAGGTCTATCAACGGCTCAAGAATCTGGAGACGTTCGGACTCCCCTCGGTGGCGATCCCCAGGGTGGACTTCAAGCCCGTGGCAGAGCGGATTCAACGCGTCATTCAGAGGATTCAGGCCCACGATTCGGTGGAGCGATTCTGCAACCTGGGAGCCAGGGTCGTCTTTGGCCAGGCCGAGTTCGTGGACGACCACGCGGTCCGGCTGGACGGGGAGACCCTCTCGGCCAAGACCTGGGTTCTGGCCATGGGCTCCTCTCCGGCCGTTCCGAAGCTCCCGGGACTGGACACCACCTCGTACCTGACCAACAGGGATCTTTTTTCCCTGGAGGAGCTTCCGGCCTCGATGATCGTTCTCGGGGCCGGGCCCATTGCCTGCGAGATGGCCCAGGCCTTTGCCCGGCTGGGGACCGAGGTCCAGGTAATCCAGCGGAGCGGCCAGATCTTGTCCAAGGAAGACCGGGACCTTGCGGACTTGCTCCAGGCCAGGCTGGAGGCCGAAGGGGTCCGCTTTCATCTGAAGGCCGGGGTCAAGGAAGTCAGGGACGGGGAACGAACCAAGGAGGTTCTTTTCACGGACAAGGACGGCCTGGAGCAGGTCCTCCGTGCGGAGCAGCTCCTGGTAGCCCTCGGCCGCGAGGCCAACGTCTCCGGCCTGGGTCTGGAGAAGACCGGGATCGAGTTCACCCCCAGGGGGATTCCCGTGGACGCGAGGATGCGCGCGACGCAGAAACACATCTATGCCGCCGGGGACGTGACCGGGGTGAACCAGTTCACCCACGCAGCCGGCTTCGAAGGGGGCATCGTGGTCTCCAATGCGGTCTTCCACGTGCCGCGCAAGGCGGACGATACCCTGATGCCCTGGTGTACCTATACCGAGCCGGAGCTGGCCTCCATCGGTTTGAATGAGAAGCGGGCTGTGGACAAAGGTCTGGAGACCCGGGTCTTTACCGAGCCTTTCTCCGGAAACGACCGCAGCCTGGCGGAGAACGAGGAGTTGGGCCAAATCAAGCTGCTACTGGACCCCAAGGACAAGCCCGTGGGGGTGCAGATCCTGGGGCCGCAGGCCGGGGAGCTCCTTTCGGAATGGGTAGCCGCCTTGAACGGCAAGGCCAGGCTGACCACGCTGGCCGGAGCGATCCACCCGTATCCCACCCTGGCAGAGATCAACAAGCGGGTGGTGGGAAAGGTCCTGGAGCCCAAAATTTTCTCGGAGACCATGCAGAAGGCCTTGAAGTTCTTCTTCAACTTCAAGGGCCGAGACTGTGATGTGTAACTTCTGCGCACGTGTATCGATCCCTGTGCAGATGTGGAGGGCGGGTCCCTATGCCGGAAGGGTCGAATGCGGGAAGCCGGGTCCAAGGAGGGTGACGGTGATCATCGGGCGTCTCGTCGGGCTGGCCCTCCTTGGGTTGAGCCTTCCTTCCGTGCTTCTTGCAGCCCCGAAGGCCGAGCTCTGGGAGGCCTGGACAAAGCACGCCCCGGACTCCCGGGTGACCGTGGACCACGGTCCGTGGGCTGCCTTTCTGGATCGTTACCTGATCACGACTCCAGCGATCCACAGGCTCGATTATCGATCGGTGACGGCTGAGGACCGCACCCGTCTCAAACGGTATCTGAAGGCTCTCACGCGAACCGAGGTCACTCGACTGGCTCGGAAGACCCAGCTTCCCTTCTGGATCAACCTCTACAACGCCCTGACCGTTCAGGTGGTCCTGGAGCACTACCCCGTGGAATCCATCAAGGACATCGATATCTCCCCCGGGCTTTTTTCCTTCGGGCCGTGGGACAAGAAGTTGGTCACCATTGAAGGCATGGACATCAGCCTGAACGACATCGAGCACCGCATTCTGCGCCCCATCTGGAGGGACCCGCGCATTCATTATGCCGTGAACTGCGCATCCCTCGGATGTCCCAACCTCCAGGCTGTCCCCTACACGGAAGAAAACACGGAGGATCTCCTCGAAAAGGCGGCAAGGGATTACATCAACCATCCTCGAGGCGTGAGCATTCAGGACGGCGACCTGTTGGTGTCCTCCATCTACGCGTGGTTCGAGGAGGACTTCGGCGGGTCCGAGGCCGGCGTGATCGACCACCTTCTGCAGTACGCCCGGCCGGAACTCAAACAGAGACTCCGCGGCTTTCGAGATATCGAGGACCATCGGTACGACTGGGCCCTGAACAAACCGGAGGAATCGCGTTCTGACTAGGTGCGCGAAGGGTATACACAATGAGGGAGGGCATCGGCGCCCGCAGGACATCACCGTGAGGCGACAGCCGATTGGAGGCCGACCATGGCGGTTGAGAACATGGCCGAGAAGATTGCCCGTTTTCTGAAGACCAGGGAATGGGTCGGTGATGTCGAAGCGGTTTCCTATCTGGCCGCCGGCGAGTACAATGCCAATTATCTCATCACAAGCGGGAAAGACCGTTTTGTCCTTCGAATCAATCACGGAAGCCAGCTTGGCCTGGGGGAAAAGCAGATCGCCTATGAGTACCGGGTCCTTCAGACCCTCGCCAGCTCGGGTGTCACCCCGCGGCCCCTTGCCTGCGAGCCGGATCCCGCCCCGCTCGGTGGAGGGGTCCTGCTCATGGAGTATCTGCCGGGGCGTTCCCTGAGGTACGGACAGGACCTCGACCGGGCCGCCGTCATCTTTGCCCGGGTGCACACTACGCCTGTCCCGGCCGGCCTGGTGGTCCAACAGGACCCGGTCATGGATATTGCCCGGGAGTGCCGCGGTCTTCTTGATCGCTACCCGGATCACCCGCTTCACAGGGAGCGCGGCGAGATCCGGGCCTATTACGAATCCGTGCTCCGGCTGGCAGAGGAGACCCGGGCGCTTTTTCAAGGGGAGGCCCTCTGCCTCGTGAACACCGAGGTCAATTCGGGCAACTTTCTGATCAGCGACCAGAAGGCCTTTCTCGTGGATTGGGAAAAGGCGGTGGTTTCCTGCCGGTATCAGGACCTGGGTCACTTCCTCGTGCCCACGACCACCCTCTGGAAGACGGAGATCGTCCTGAGCCCGGAGGACAAGGCGCATTTTCTCGACACGTATCGGCAGGAGGCAGGCCTGGATCTCGACATGGATACGCTGACCCAAAAGACCCGGGTCCTGGAAAAGACCATCTTGTTGAGGGCCTTGTCCTGGTGCTTCATGGCGTATTACGAGTACACCCAGACTCGGCGACCCCTTCAGAACCGGGACACCTTTTCCAAGATCAAACACTACCTTTCGGATATCCCATGGATCTTAGGCTCCGTCACATAAGCAAAGGGTTCAAGGCCGGAAAGGTGCTCGAGGACATCAGTTTCGATGTCGGCCCCAGGGAGCTCGTCTCCATCATCGGTCCTTCCGGGGTGGGCAAAACCACGCTGCTCAAAATCATCGCGAGACTGGAATCGCCCGATAGCGGGGAAGTG
>Ga0272444_10005990_pt1 | contig 10474 bp, 5 predicted proteins | sample SSMForm13_FD_201033 | JGI IMG/M metagenome (GOLD analysis project Ga0272444, IMG submission 201033) | Marine sediment archaeal communities from Little Sippewissett salt marsh, Falmouth, MA, United States - SSM-Form-13 | ecosystem: Environmental > Aquatic > Marine > Wetlands > Sediment ...
ATGATGTCGATTACCTTGACTCCCCGGGGGCAGCGCACCTTGCAGGTGTAGCAAGAGGTGCACAGCATGATATCCGGGCTGTTCAGTACCGCGTCGCGTTTGCCCGCACGGATCAACGACCAGATCTGGCGAGGTCCGTACGTCATCTCATCGCGCAGAGGGCAAGTAACGCCGCACACCCCGCACTGCATGCAGAGCTTCACATCCTCCCCGGAGTCGACGTTGGCATACACCTCTTCGCGGAAGTTTTTGTCATAGGCCTTTGTGGCCATAGCCTTCCTCACTGCAAAGTGGTTAGACGAAATATTGTAAAACCCTGCTCAGGCAAAGGGGGTCCGGCGTGGGCCGGACCCCCTTTGGTTTAGAAGCCCTTGTAGGGGTTGGGTCCCACCTCTTCGATCGTCTCCATGAACTCGGAGATGATCTGAGGCACCTTCTCGACCTCGCCGAAGCTGATCTCTTCCACGCGCACCCGCTCGCTCTCCAGCACCAAGCGGTCCAGAGTCTCCGAGATTTTGGACATGCGCACGTTGGCCAGCTCCGAGCCCTTGATGAAGTGGCACTGGTAATCGTCTCCCCGGCGGCAGCCGAAGAGCATGATTCCGTCGATGCCCGAGCTCAGGGCGTCGGCGATCCACACCAGGTTGACCGAGCCCAGGCAGCGCACCGGGATGAAGCGCACATAGGGGCTCCACTTGTGGCCGGTGCGGGCGGCGATGTCCACCGCCGGCAGGGCGTCGTTCTCGCAGACCAACACCACCACCCTGGGCTTTTCATCCTCTTCGTCGGGCACCTCGATGGACTTGATCATGGAACCGATCATGTCCACGGAGTAGTTCTTGAAGCTGATGATGCGCTCGGGGCAGGCGCCCATGCACACGCCGCAACGGCGGCAGCGGGTGGGATTGGGCAGGGGGTTGGCCTTCTCGTCCTCGTTGATGGCCCCGAAGGGGCACTCCTCGGTGCAGCGCTTGCACTGGGTGCAGCGCTGCATGGCGAACTCGGGGAAGCTCATGTCGCCCGAGCGGGGATGCACCGCAAAGCCCTCGGCCGCCGCCTTGGTGGCCTGGATGGCCTTGAGCGCGGCGCCGGTGGCGTCTTCCACGGCCTGGGCCACCCGCATGGGACGCCGCACGGTGCCGGCGGCGTAGATGCCGGTGCGCCGGGTCTCATAGGGGAAGCAGATGAAGTGGCTGTCGGGATAAGCGTACTTCAAGGTGGGCAGGTTGGGGCCCTGGCGGTAGGCCAGGTTCAAGACCGACCAGTCATCGCACTGGGCCTTGGCCTCGGTGGCCAGCTTCTTGGCCGCTTCCTGGTCCATGCCCAGGGCCACCAGGGGCGGCTCCACCACCTTGGGGTTGTTGGGGGTCAGGCCGGTGGCCAGCACCACCAGGTCCAGGTCCTCGATCTCCACCGTGTCGTTGAGGGTCACGTCGGCGGTCTCGATGGTGCACTTGCCGCCACTCTCGGAGATCTTTGGGTATTCCTCGTCGCGGCGGATGAACACCACGCCCTTTTTCTGGGCCTCGCGGTAGACCTCCTCGCTCTGGCCCGGGGTGCGGATGTCCTTGTAGATCACGTACACCGCGGCCTCGGGGTTGGCCTCCTTGACCAGCATGGCCTGCTTGAGGCTCACGGTGCAGCACACCGCCGAGCAGTAGGGCAGGTGGTTTTCGTCGCGGGAGCCGGCGCACTGGATAAAGGCCACGCCGTTCAGGCCGCCCAGATCGCCGGCCTTGGCCTTGGCCTCCATGTCCACGTTGGTGATGATCTTGTCGCTGGAGCCGTAGGCCAGCTCGTCGGCCAGCTTGGTGGCGTCATAGGGTAGCCAGCCGGTGGACTGCACAATGGCACCGCAACGGAAGGTGTCGCCGCCGGACAGGGTCACGGTGAAGTTGCCCGGAGCGCCCTCGGTCTTGGCCAAAGTGTTGCCGGTGAAGACCTTGATCTTGTCGTTGCCTTCGATCTCGGCCAGCAACTGATCCAGACCGGTGTCCTCCAGCTCCTGGTAGGGCGGGTTCTCCGGGGCCAGCTTGGCCATCTTGCCCAGGAAGCCGCCCAGGGCGTCTTCCTTTTCCACCACCATGACCTCGACCCCGGCCTTGGCCGCGGCCAGGGCCGCGCTCAAGCCGGCCACGCCGCCGCCGACCACCATCACCGCGCTCTCGGGTGGGTCTTCCAGGAGGAAGGGCTCGGGCAGGCTGGATTTGGCCAGCTTGACCGCGCTCATGCGCAGGTAGTCCTCGGCCAGCATCTGGCGGTCCTCGCCGGCCTCCTCCTCGCCCTCGTACTCGGCCTCGGAGGGATACAGGGCCTGTTCGCGCAGGCTGGCCCGCTCCACGATGACCTCGGAGCCGAAGTCGAACTCATTGTTCTTGACCCGGCAGGAGCAGGCGCCGACCACAATGGCGTTGACCCCGCCGTCGATGTCTTGCTGGATCATGGCCAGACCCTCGGGAGAGCAGAGGACCTCGTGGGTCTTGACCTCTCCGATGCCGGCCTCTTCCACCACTTCCTGCAGTTTCTCGAAGTCCAGGGCCTCGCCCAGGCCACAGCCCTGACAGAGATAGCACGCTTGGTTCTTATCCATGATTACTACCTCCCGGCCACAACTTGAATGGCCTTGAGCGCCGCGGCCGTGCCGTCCTGCACGCTCACATGCACCTCGCCGGGCCGGCGGACCGTGCCCGCGCCGATGATGCCCTCGGCCGCCTGCACAAAGCCGTACTCGTCATAGACCATGTCGGCCGGAATCTTGTCCAGGTCGGTGTTGGGTTGCATGCCCGTGGCCAAGACCACCAGGTCGTGTTCGGCCTTGAAGCGCTCGCCGGTGGAGGTGTTTTCGCCCTCCAGAACCAGCATGCCGCCCTCGCCGGGCTGGATCAGGCCGATCTTGCTCTTGACGAAGCTGATCTTCTCGTCGGCCTTGACCTTGGTGTAGAAGTCCTCGTTGCGGTCCATGGCCCGGATGTCGATGAAGTAGATGGTCACCTCGGCGTCGGCAATGGCCTCGCGCACGTAGGTGGCCTGCTTCAGGCTGGCCAGGCAGCAGATGGTGGAGCAGAAGGGCAGGTGGTTCACGTCGCGGGAGCCGGCGCACTGGATAAAGGCCACCTTCTTGGGGGCCTCGCCGTCGCTGGGCCGCTTGATCTCGCCCTTGGTGGGGCCGCCGGGCGCGGCCAGGCGCTCCATCTGCACGTTGGTGATGATATCCGGGCTGGAGTTGAAGTTGTAGTACTCCACCTTGGACACGTCGTAGGGAGTCCAGCCGGCGGCCCAGACGATGGCCCCGGCCTGCTCGGTGAACTCCTTTTCCGCGTCGTCCAGGTCCACCGCGTCGTAGGGACAGGCCTCCTTGGCCTTGGTGCCGTCCTCGGCGCCCACGATGCTGGGGTCGATGACGTAGCGGTAGGGGTAGGCCATCTCGTGGGGCAGGTAGGCCGCCGGGATATCGGCCAGACCGTAGTCAAACGGGCTGGGGATGGTGGCCTCGACCGCCTCGGAGCACTTGCCGCAGGCGGTGCAGCGCTCGTTGACGTAACGGGGCGCCTGCTTGATGGTTACGGTGTAGTCGCCCGCCGAGCCCTGGATGCCCGTGACCTCGCTCATGGTGTAGAGCTTGATGCGCGGGTTGGACTTGATGCGCTTGAAGTTGATCTCCAGCCCACAGTAAGGCGGGCAGAGCTTGGGGAAGTATTGGTGGAGTTGGGCCACCCGGCCGCCGAGATAGGGGTTTTTCTCCACCAGCACCACGTCATAGCCGGCTTCGGCCGCTTCCAGCGCCGCGCTGACGCCGCTCATGCCGCCGCCGACGACCAGTATGGATTGGCCCATCGTGCTGTCCTCCTCGCAAAGGAATCGCGGTTAAGAGATTGCTAATATCCATTCGCCGCCCAGGCACGGCCGGGTTGGGGCCCGCGGGCCTTCTCTCCCGTACCGCCCAGGCGGTTTTCTCCGGCCGCCACGGGGCTTCCGGCGAATAATCGAAGCCAGAATATACTATGGCCGACGGGGGCCAGTCCAGAAAAACCAGGCCCGCCCGGCTCATTTTGCCTAATTAGCACGGCAACTTCCCGGCGGCGGCCCCAACGGGGCGGCCGAGCGGGGTTTTTGGTCCGTCCCGGGGGAGGCGAGCCCCCGGGACGGGCAAAAAACTCCAGGCGCCAAGGGCGGCGCCTGGAGTTGCTTAAGCTAAAACATGCGAACTTAGTCGATCAGAGGGACAACGTCCTTCTTCTCGAACTTCCATTCGCCGTCAGCGTAGGTGCAGTTGACGAAGCACTTCCAGTTATCCTCGTCCATGGTCGGAGTGTCGGCGCGGAAGTAGTAGCCCGGCCAACGAGTCTCCTCGCGGAACAGGATGGTGCGCACGTGGGCCTCGGCCTGCCACATGCGGTGGGTGTTCTCCCAGCAGCGCTCCAGCTCGTAGGAGTCCTCGGCGCCCAGCTTCTCGGCGTCTTCCTTGAGCATGTCCAGCAGCTCGAGGCCGCGCTCCAACAGGCTCTTGGAGGTCTTGAAGGCGCTGACCACGCCGCCGGCGTACTCGTCCATGATCTTCTGCAGACGGAACATGAAGCTCATGGGACGGATGTAGGCGGGGTTGATCTCGGCGTCGGTGGTGAAGCCCTTGTTGGCCTCGAACAGCTCCAGGGGAGCCAGGCACTTGGCCTTGATGGCGTCCACGTCGCCCACGGCGGGCTGGCTGTTGTTGTCCAGGATGAAGCGGACGGCCTGCTTGCCAGCGTAACGGCCCTCAGCGTGCGAACCGCTGGAGAACTTGTGGCTGGAGGCGCCCACGCCGTCGCCGGCGGAGAACAGGCCCTGCACGGTGCACATGTTGCCGTAGCCCCACTTGTAGGGGGTCTCGATGTCCTCGGGACCGGAGACCCAGGCGCCGGAGCCGCCGGAGTGGGAGCCGATGAAGTAGGGCTCGCACGCGGCGATCTCGGAGCGGCTCTTCTCGGGGTAGATGTTGCTGGCGGCCCAGAGGATGGCCTGGCTCACGGTCATGTCCAGGAAGTCCTCCCAAGCCTCGGCCTCGAGAGTCTTCATCTTCTTCTTGAAGGCCTTCTCGTCCGGCGCCTCGGCGGCCAGCTTCTGGATGGCCTCGGCGGTCTCCATGTACAGTGGGCCCAGGCCGGCGTCGGTGTCGAGCATGCCCAGGTAGTTACGCAGGTTGGCCGGGATCGGCTTCACCAGGCCGTAGGGAGCCCAGTTCTGCAGCTCGGACTTCCGCTCGACCATGTACTCGCCGCCGGTGGCGCTGGTGGCCCGGCTCTTGAAGAGCAGGAACCAGGCGCCCACGGGACCATAGGCGTCCTTGAAGCGCACGGGGATGAAGCGGATCTCCTGACAGGTCATCTCGGCACCCGCCTGGATGGTGAAGTAGGCGCTGGAGCCGCTGTTGAAGGGCGGATACCAGGAGCGGCCCAGACCCTCGCCCACGGACCGCGGACGGAACACGTGCACCGCGCCGCCCATCATGGCGCAGACGGCCTTGGCCTTGAAGATGTAGAACTTGTCGTCGCGGGTGCTGAAGCCGTAGGCGCCAGCCACGCGGTCGCCGTCCATGATCGGGCCCACGATGAACACGCGCTCGATGATCTCGAAGTCGGCCTCGTTCATGGCGTTCTTGGCGGCCTCGGCCACGATGACCTTGTAGGACTCGCCGTTGATCATGATCTGCCAACGACCCTCGCGAACGTACTTGCCGTTCTCGTCGGTCCAGATGGGCAGACCCCACTTCTCGAACAGATGCACCGAGCTGTCGACGTGGCGGGCAATGTTGTACACCAGGTCGTCGCGGGCGATGCCCATCAGGTCCTGGCGGACGTACCGGACATAGTCCTCAAGGCTATTGTCGCCGGCGCCGTAGCCGATGTACTCGTTGATGGCGCTCAGGCCCATGGCCACCGCGCCGGAGCGGTCAAAAGCGGCCTTGTCGACCAGGGTCACCTTCAGGCCATTTTTCTTGGCCCAATAGGCGGCCTCGACCGCCGCGCCCGCCGCGGCCATGCCGCCGCCGCAGATCAGAAGGTCGGTGGTGACCTCAACAGTTTCCCAATTTTCCATAGCCATAGTCAGATCCTCCTATGCCTTCCCCTAGATGGTGGGGAAAGTGTCCGTGCCACAAGAGGCCGGCTCGGTCATGAGTTCGGGGCTGTTGATGTCGCCAGGGCCTTCATCAAAACCGCCCAGAGGTTCGGCAGCGCCCTCACCCGTGGTCCGGATGGGGAACTTGAACCGCTTGACGGCGCCGTCGCGGAACTTGACCGTCCACATGATGTTGTCCGAACCACGCAGGGGCACACAGCTGGCGCCCATGGGCACGAAATCGGCATAACCGCGAACGTCAATGGCCTGCTGGGGGCAGATCTTGACGCAGTTGTAGCACTCCCAACACATGCTGGGGTCGCGGTTGAAGGCCTTCATCTCGCCGTAGCCAAGCGACCCGTCCTTGTCCAGGAGCATCAGGTCGTTGGGGCAGATGTACATGCAAGCGGTCTTATCCTGACCCTTGCAGCCATCGCACTTTTCAACAATGACAAAACTTGGCATTCAGTTCCTCCGTAGTGTTGACTGATTGTCTCTGGCAACCAGCCTGAACGACTACCAATAAGAGCCCTACCGTCATCGGGAGGGCAGGTTCACTTGCCTCAGCTCCTAACACCTCCTTCGAGTTTGGCTTTCACCCGAGTTTGGTTATCGCCTAATACCTCTTACCTAAATTATCTGGAACGGACCCCCGAGCCCGACCCAAAACCTAACTTGTGAGCTTTAGAACAAAGTGTTTCGCAATTATGCCCCAATGTCAAGTGCTCTTCCTGTTTTGTTCCCTCGCGGGCACCGCCCGCCAAGCAACCCTCTCCAGGAAAACGCACACCTACTTTTTCCATGGGGTCGGCCTTTTCTAACGCAGGGTTAGCTCTGATGTCAAGAAAAATGTGTCGTTCGTCACAAAGTCCCACCCCATAAATTCCCAGGGCCCTGGCCGGCCGGCCCCCTTGCGGCAGGTCCCGAACTTTTAGACGTGATAACCATTACTTGGATGCAGGGGCCAGAGAGAAAATTCAGGGGGCGGCAAGCAGAGTCAACCCCGGCCTCCCAGGGCCTTTGGCAGGGGAGCAAGCCGGGGGTCAAAACGCGCCTGGCCCGCCCCTGTACCCGGGCCGGGACCGGGCCCAAAACCACACCCCCGGCCTTGGGGGCCGGGGCCCCGGGCCGGCGTTTGGCACCTGGGCTTGGCCAGCGGCGGCTAGAGTGAAATTTTTCCCATATTCGCTGGCTGTTATTTCGCTTGCCTTGGGGCCGGCCCCTGGGGCCCGCCCCATGGCTCAGCCCTGCGGCTTGCCCAGGGCGGCCAAAACCTTGTCCGGCGTGGCCGGCAGGTCGCGGATGAACGCGCCGATGGCGTCCTTGATCCCATTGATCACCGCCGGCGGGGTGGGCACCAGGCACATCTCGCCCACCCCGGTGCAGCCCAGGGTTCCGTTGACCCGGGGCGTCTGCAGGATGATCACCTCATGGGGGAAAGAGGTGGCCGGGGTGGGGAACTTGAAGCCGCGCCAGTCCTTGGTCTGGCCGGCGATGTACTCCTCCCTCAGGGCCATGCCCGCGCCCATGTCCGCCCCGCCCTCCACCTGGCCGGTGAGGTTCTGGGGGTGGATCACCAGGCCGGCGTCCACCGCGGTGGTCATCTTGAGTATCCCGACCTCGCCGGTCTCGGTGTCCACCTCCAGCTCGCACAGCTGCACCGCGTGCACCTGGGACTCGAAGCCGGGGCCCTGGCCGGTCTCCGGGTCCAGGGGGCCGGCGTCGGACATCTTCTTGCCGCCCAGATAGCGCGCCGGCCTGCCGGCCGCCTCCAACTCACTTGCATTTTTAGCGCCCGTCTCGGCCATGGCCTCCTTGAGCTGCTCCAGGGCGTCCACCAGCGCGCCTCCGATCATGTAGGTGACGCGGCTGCCGGCCGCCGGGCCCGAGGCGGCGGTCAGGTCGGTGGAGCGGGTGTGCAGGCGCACCTTGTCCAGGGGCAGGCCCATCACCTCGGCGGTGAGCTGGCTGAGCATGGAGTCGTTGCCCTCGCCCGGATCGGCCGCGGCCGCGTACACGCTCACCCCGCCGTCGGCGTCCAACTCGCAGGCCGCCACCGCCTGGTCGCCGGGCCCGCCGATGCCGAACGATCCGTTGGCCAGGCCCACTCCGCGGCGCAGGCGGCCCTGCTTGGCCTCGGCCGCCTCCTTTTTGGCCCGCTGATAGTGCGGCCGCATGGCCTCCATGAGCCCGGGCATGGGCCACTGGCTCACCGTGCGGCCCGAGGACTTGCTCTGCCCCGGCTGGAGCAGGTTTTTCAGGCGCAGCTCAAAGGGGTCCATGCCCAGCTCGTGGGCCAGCATCTCCACGGCCACCTCCAGGGCGAAGTTGGCCTGGGGAGCCCCGGCCCCCCGGGCGGCCGCTCCCCAGGGGTTGTTGGTGTAGACCAAACGGGCCTCGGCCTGGAGGTTGGGGATGTGGTAGGAGCCCGCCAGCATGTGCAGGGCCCGGGTGGCCACCACGTGGCCCATGGAGTGATAGGCCCCGTTGTCCACCAGCATGTCGTTGAAAAAGGCGCTCAGCTTGCCCTCCGCGTCGGCCGCGATCTTCACATCCATGCGGAAGGGATGGCGCTTGGGGGTCATGAGCATGGACTCGCGCAAAGAGGGGATGTAGCGCACCGGCTGGTTGAATTTGATGGCCGCGGCCGCGCACACGCCCTCGGAGACCACGTCGATCTTGATGCCGAACTGGCCGCCCACAAAGGCCTCTTCATAGGTCATGTTCTCCCAGTCCAGGGCCTCCTGCAGCATGTGCATGTGGTGATGGATGTTGATGGAGCGGCCCACCACCACCAGGCGGGGATATTCCTTGTCTTCATAGTCCCAGTAGGCCACCGTGGCCTCGGGCTCCAGGGGGGCCTGGTGCACCAGTTGGGTGTCGAGGCGCGCCTGAACCACGGCCGCCGCGCCGGCCAGGGCGGCCTCGGCGTCGCCCTTGATCATGGGCTGGCAAAAGCACAGGTTGGGCCGCCCATGCTCCTCGTGGAGCTGCAAAGCGTCCTCGGCCAGGGCCTCTTCCGGGCTGCTCAGCACCGGCAGGGGCTCCAGCTCGATCTTGACTTTTCGGGCGGCGGCCTCGGCCTCGGCCTTGGTCCGCGCGGCCACGGCCAGGATGGCGTCGCCGATCTGGCGCACCCGGTCGGTGCACAGCACCGGTCGGTCCACCACCATGTACTTGAGCCGGTTGGTGCCCTGGATGTCCGAGGCCAAGAGCACTCCGGCCACCCCGGGCATGGCCTCGGCTCCGCTGGTGTCGATGGACTTGATCAGGGCGTGGGGCACCTCGGAGCGCACCACGGCCAGCTCCAACGCGCCGGGTATCTTGTAGTCCACGGTGAAGCGGGCCGTGCCGCAGGCCTTGGCCAAAGCGGTGGGCCGGGGGAAAGAGGTGCCCATCTTGGGCGCGTCGTCCGCGGGGTAGAGCTCATCGGGGCTCTGCTCGCCACGCAGGAACTTGGCCGCCAGCCGAACCGCCTCGATGATCTTCACGTAGCCCGTGCAGCGGCAGAGGTTGTGCTTGAGCGCCTGCTTGATCTGATCGTCGCTGGGGTCGGGATTCACGTCCAGCAGGGCCTTGGACGCCATGATCATGCCAGGGGTGCAAAAGCCGCACTGGATGGCCCCGGAAAGCACAAAGGCGTGCTGAATAAGATGCGGATTCTCCGGAGTGCCCAGGCCCTCCACGGTCATGACCTCGGCCCCGTCCAGCTTGCTAACCTTCTGCAGGCAGGAGCGCACCGCCTTGCCGTTGACGATGACCGTGCAGGCCCCGCACTGGCCCTTGCGGTCGCAGGACTGCTTGGCCCCGATCAGGTCCAGCTCCTGGCGCAGGAAATCCAACAGGACCTCATCCTTGTCCGCCAGAACCTCGTGCTGGTGTCCATTGACGCGCAGAACGATCTTTTGCATGCCTTGCTCCCAAAGGTATTCCCCACAACCGTAAGCCGTTACTGGCAGCTCCGGTTAACGCCCGGGGATTCATATCAATTTAGGCACATTCAATCACAGGGACGGGGTCCCCGCAACTCGGGGCCCCGGGGCGGCCTACTCCTCGGCGCTCAGATAGGCCCTGGGCCGCAGGAAGTCGCCCACCAGGAGGATGCCCATGATGCGCTCGGGCTCCTGGGCCAGCTTGGCGGCCATGGTGGTCAGGGTGGCGCGCACCACCTTCTCTCTGTCCGGCCAGCCGGCCCAGAACACCACCGCGCAGGGCGTGTCCGGGCCAAATGCCTTTTGCAGGGCCGCGAAAAAAGGGCCCGGCTTCTTGAGAACCATGTAAAAGATCATGCTGGGACGGAAGGGGGCCAGCTTGGCCAGCACCGTCAGGTCGCGGTTGTCGTCGGTGATCACAAAGGGGGCTGACTGTAACAAAAAGCGGG
>Ga0272444_10005992_pt1 | contig 10472 bp, 3 predicted proteins | sample SSMForm13_FD_201033 | JGI IMG/M metagenome (GOLD analysis project Ga0272444, IMG submission 201033) | Marine sediment archaeal communities from Little Sippewissett salt marsh, Falmouth, MA, United States - SSM-Form-13 | ecosystem: Environmental > Aquatic > Marine > Wetlands > Sediment ...
AGTTGGCGGCCCGGCCTCCGAAGAGCGCGGCGCGGCTCGACGCCGCACCCCTGGGTAAGCTCTTGGAGGCCAACCGGATGGTCTTCGGCACGTATGCCGTGACCGAAGGTCAGGCGACGCTCTCGGCGCAGGTGCTCGACATCTCCAGGGAGGTCGTGCTCCTGGAGACCCGTGTCGGCGGCAGCTATGAGCGCGTTCTGGATCTCGAGCGCGAGCTGGCCAGGCGACTGCGGGCCCATTTTCTGGGCGAGCCCGTGGAGAGTGTTCCACTGAAGGACATCGCCCAGTGGACCACGAAGATCGGGGCCGCGGAGCACCTGTACGTCGGCGTCGACCTGTTCGACCGGGGCCAGTTCGCAGAGGCCTGGTTGCGCTTCCGGCAGGCCGCGCGGGCCGATCCGGCCTACACCGACCCCCTGTACTGGCAAGGCCGGATGTTGTACTACCTGATGCTCTATGAGAACGCCCAGCCGCTGCTGGATCGCTTCTTCACTCGCTGGCCGAAGCACCCGCGGGCAGGCGACGCCGCCATCGAGGTGCTGGACAGCTATCGCCAGACCGAAAGCGATCCGCGAGTCCTGCGTGAGGTGTATGCCCGGTTGCGTGACAAGGTCGACCCGCGAACCGTCGTGCACAACAAGGCCACCGCGGGAGCCGAGACGCAGACGCCGCTGCGGACCTACATTGGCGGCTTCCTCGTGCAGGCCGAGCGCGCCCTCGGTCACTACGATGCGGCGGCCGACCTGGCGATCACGCTCCAGCAGGAGTCGCGGGAAGCCTACCGCCGGTCCGGCGTCCACAAGCGGCACTGGGGGTTCTACGAGCCGCTGGCCATGTTCGCCGGCATCGAGCGGAGAATGATGCAGGGCAAGCTCCGGTTCGACCGGCAGATGATCAACCCCCAGAACTATCGCGGGGCGGTGATCCAGCCCGAACCCGCCGACTCCCGCATCACCATTCCCGGGGGACGCCGTTGGATTCCGCTCACCGTGGAGAGGAACGAAAGGTATTACATCGATGGATTGAATGTCTATACGACGTGGCTCATCGCTCCGGAAGGATACGTCTTTGACGATGACGTGGCTGTCCGATGCTGGTTCCATCACGAGCAGGGCACGCCGGCGTTCCTGGTTTCCGTGTCGTGGGGCCTGTGGATCCAGGGCGAGAGCGACAAGTTCCTGGCCTCCAGCGACAAGGGCCAAGGCACGGCGACCATCGATCTGCCGCCCAACACGCCGATGTTCTGCGTGACCATCCACCTTCTCCCGGATCGCTTTGGCGGCACGGCAGGCACCAACTACTTCCTCAAGGCGCCTTACGCCGACTACGTCGAGCGGACCGAGATCCGCTTCGCCCTGAAGCCGCAGCCCAAGAACACCGGCCATATCCGGGTCGAGCTCGCCAACGTCGAGAAGGCACGCGTGTTCCTGGACGGCCGCAGCGCGCTGCTCGTCGACGGCGTCATCCGCGACGTCGATCCCGGCGAGCACACACTCGCGGCCTATGCCGCCAAGAGCAAATCGCTGGACCGCTCGTCGGTGTACGATCCGATCGAGCGGAAGGTGGTCGTCGAGGCCGGAAAGACGACCGACGTGCGGCTGGAGTTCCCGTTCTCCCAGGTCCGCTCGATGGCCCTGTGGACCACCCCTCAGGCCATCGGGGGCCGCTACCCTGCCGCCAAGCTTCCGCCCAAGACGGGCGAGGGAGAGAACTGCCCGCCCTGCCTCTTGCGAGTGCGTCGGGGCCCCCTCACCGGCCGACTTGTCGCCCTGTGGTCGCACCGCGAGGAGCTGTGGGCCAGCTACAGCATGGACGACGGCGACACGTGGACGCCCATCGAGCGGCTGCCCATCCCGGTCAACAGCGCCCACCACGAGACGGCGCCACAACTGATCCAGGACGAGCAAGGCCGGTTCTGCCTGATGTTTGTCTCCGACCGGAACACCGAACGGTCGTTCTACCCGTACGCTACGTGGTCATGGGACCTGGAGCGATGGACGGCGCCAGGCAAAGTGGCCGACGTGGTCTGCGACAGCCTGTCGCTGATTCAGAACGACGCCGGCGAGTACCTGGCCCTGCTGCCGCCGCCCTTCCAGGGAACCGACTGGGGCGTGCACCTTCGGAAGATCAGCCCGACGCGCTGGCAATACGAAACCGTCGACATCGCCACGGCGTATGGCAAGAAGTATGCCCGCAAGAGCCTCAGACTGTTCCGGAGCGGCGATTTCACCCACTGGCACGAGACCGAGTGCGTCCTGGGCGGCGAGGGTGTCCGCGACGCGTGCCTGCTCCAGGCCGACGACGGCCTGTATCACGCCGTGTATACCCGGATGGTCTTCCATCCGACGACGAAGGCCCCCATCTGGAGCGTCCTCTACCAGACGAGCCCCGACATGCTCACCTGGACGCCCGAGAAGGTCCTCTTGCAGGCGCCGTGGGACTATCGCAATCCGGTCATCACGACCGACGGCCGCCGCGTGTTCGGCTCCATCGTCGTCTCGGGCAACAACGTCCACCGGTTCAACGTCGGGACACCCGACGAAGTGGGATGGTGGGGATTCGTCTCCACACAGAACGTCATGATGCACGACCCGCCGGAGTTCGGCGCCCGGCTGCACTGGCTCTGGATCTGCTATGAGGGCACCCCCGCGTGGTATCAGCCCAACGCCGGCAAGGTGTACTACAGCCGCCGGCCCAGCGACCGGGGAGAGTGGCTGCTCACGTGGCCCAAGACGTTGCCTCCCGATACGCCCGAGCAGAAACGCCGCAAGGAGCACGTGCTGGCCATGGCCGACCTGCGAGCCATCCCGCCCGGCAAACCGTGGCGGAACCCGGTCGAACATCGCAATCCGCAACATGGCTACACCGTCACCGTGCCCGCGGACTGGACGGCCCTAGAAGCCCCGCAGCAGCTCCGCTACGGCTACCTCTGCCCCGAGCGATACGGGTTCCTCCAGCCCTACTTCGACGTCTTCATCTGGGACACCGACGGGACCGGCAGCATCGAAGCACTCGGCCGGATCGCGCTGCGCCGATGGGTCGGCTGGAAGGGCCAGGATGCCACGCTCCGCTTCATCGACCATCCTTGCGGGCAGAGGGCCTACGAGCTGGTCTACCAGGCACCCTGGAGCATGGATCAACCCATTGTCACCAGGACGATCGGCATGCTTCGCCACGGCAAAGAATACCGCCTGAATGCCCGCTGCCCGGTTGCTGCGGTCGAGGAATGGATGCCTGTGCTCAACCGAATGCTCGAGTCGTTCCGCCTTGTGCCGCGCAAGCAGCAGTGACGGCAGGCGAGGGATGACGCCCGGCTGGTGCGCCACGGGCCTGCCGGAGTGAATGGGGAGAACTGGTCATGACAGCATCGAGGTGTTCAGCGACTATCGTGGCGGGAGTCATTGCCATGTGCCCGGTCGCCCAGATCGTCGCGGCGGCGACCGTCGTGGTCGCGCCGCTGCACGACGCGTCGCCCAACTCCGACGCCGACACCGGCCAGGGCGTCGCCGACCTGGTGGGCGGCCTTCTCGCCGACCATGTCACCGTCGTCTCCGGGGAAAAGCTCGACGACATGCTCAAAGAGCAAGGCCTCTCCGTCCGGGGGCTCACCGACGCCAGGACCGCCGTCAAGGTCGGCAAACTCCTGAAGGCCGACTTCGTGCTCAGCGGCAGCGTCTTCCGCCGGGACAACAGGATTGAGTTCGCCGTCCAGCTCTTCGACGTGGCCTCGGGCGCCGTCGTCAAGGGCGTCTCAGCCGACGGTGCCGCCGACGCCTTGTTCCATACCGCCTCGGTGCTGGCCGCCCGGTGTGCTGAAGCCCTGAAGGTCGCCCCGCCCAAGGTCGCCGCCAAGACCGTCGGCGTCACGCACCTGGCGCAGGAACAGAACTTCCTGAAGGCCCTCGGATGCTACTACGCCGGGGATTACGACCGGGCCATCATGCATTGCCTCAAGGTGATTGAACTCGACCCGAACGACCTGAGAGCCCGGTTGCGGCTCGCCGAGTCGTTCCTCGCATCCGGAGAGGCCGGGCAGGCCAAGATCACCATCTTCCGCACACTGCAACTGTTCCCGGCGACTGCGCTCACCCCGCGCGTCGAGAGCCTGCTCGATCGTCTCGATCCCGCGGCCCTCCAGGCGGTGGAGAAACAGCCCTGCGCGATCGCCCTGCCCAGCGGCTGGCCCGCCGATGCAAGCGTCTCCTACGAGCTGACCTGGAAGGGCCAGCCGGCCCGACGCGACACGAAGAAGGCCGAGCGCAGCGTGCTCACGCTCGAGATGCCGGGCGCCCGCGTGCCCCTCGACCTTAGGCTCGTCATGTCCGCAGAAGGCCGCGAGAGCGCCGTCCGGCACATCCGCCTGTGGCCGGCCGACGCCGGGATCCGCCAGCCCGAGACCAAGCTGGTCGTCGTCGATCCGACACAACAGTTCACCGGCCTGCTCAAGAACATCAAGTTCAAGCACTACACGTCGCTCAAGACCGTCCCGCCAAAGGACCACAGGGCCGTGGTTGCCCCGGCGGCCACCGCGAAGATGACCCGGGAGCAGGCCCGCCGCCTCGACGAGTTCATCGCCTCAGGGGGACAACTGGTGCTCGTCGGCCAGTGCCCGGCCGAGATCGACCTCGCGGGCATCAGACGCGCCAGCATTCAGTGGCCGATTGCGGCCGTGTGGACCGAGAGGCACGGTGGGGCCGCCGCCTGGACCTTCCTGCTTTCGAAGGATGTCGTCGCCGCGGCCTCCCGGATGTCCCTGGTCCTTGGCCTGAGAGGCGGAACCCCCTGGCTCTGGTCCGCGGAGCGCAACGTGTCCCTCATCGCCGGAGCTGCGCGCGGCAAAGGACGGCTGCTGTGGATCGCCTGGCCTGCCAAGTGGGACGCCAAGGATCCCCGGTGTGCCCGCGTACTGGCGCTGGCTGTCAGCGACGCCGTCGCCCGCCAGCCCGCCGACTGATGTTCCACCACAGAGCAGCGCCAGCGGTCAGCTTGCGTTGTGCACCCCATCGGTGTAAAGAAGAAGCCCGCGAGCACCCGGCCTGCGGGCCTTGCCATTGGTGAACCGCCAGGCACCCGAACCTGCTGACGAGAAACCTGACGACGCCTGAACCCAAATGGCCATCGGGCAAGGGGCTTCGCCACGAGACAGCCGACAGCAGATGCCCACATGGCCGCGTGGACCGGACGACCGGGCAGCGTCCAAAACCTGCAAGCCACCTCGAAGAGAAACAGGCTCTACTTGCCCTGCTAAAGTCCGCTGCTAAACTACGGGACTGCGTTGCCCCCTGACTCGTCCTTGGCGACCCGCTGTTTTTCCTGTGTGCCTCCGCCGGACCCCAGGGCCTCAGAAACGCATGTCTTTTCTCTTCATAGGCTTACGTCATCATCGCATCGGCCGGATGGGCCATGCCGGACAGCCCTCGGCCGTTTTGCCCAGCGGTCCTTTGCATGGTATAGTTCAGGTAGCGAGGGTGAAGTGACGGACGTAGGTTGCGGGCTTCTTCGGTTGGATTGAAGCGCCGGTTGGATCGAACCAACGGAGTTGCCCGTTTGATGGTCGGCATGTGCCGTCGCGGCACAACCAGCAACACGCCGGGTGAAGCGGGCAGCGGACCCACAGGTCGTGGGCCCGCTGCAGTCGTTTTCAGGCAATTGACCGCGATCGCCGTCGCTTCAGATCGCAGATCAGGAACAGAGCACTGGGAATTGGAAAGGAGACGCCAAGATGAGAGGGACAATCACAGGTTGTGTGTTGGTCGGACTGCTGCTCGCCGCAACCCCTGCACAGGCTGACCTCCAGGTCCAGTCCTTCACCGAGGGCTACAGCGAGGGGACGCACTACGTCACCACCTATGACGTGATTACCGATCCCGGCCACTGGGAAGCCAAGGTTGACAAGACGTACGGCGTCCTTTACTCGTTCAAGGACCTTACGGACGCGGGCGTCCAGAGTGCGACGGCCCCCTACGACGTCGGCGACCATGTCAACTACCTTGGCACGGACAAGAACGCGTACGAGACGGCGTACTATCTCTACAACGGGCTGTTCAAGTACGCCGGCAAGAGCGGCGGCAGTGAGAACGTGTTCAGCCGATCCAGCGCCGTAACGGACGTGACCGACCGGCTGAGTTTTGCCTTGAGCCCCGACAAGCAGAGCTACACCATCACCTACACCGAGACCGCCGCGTCGACCGACTTCGTCTGGGACCCGGACGCATCGGCGTACTCCGGTTCCTATGCCCATCGCGGCGACGTGCTGACCACGATCACCATCACGCTGAACGTCGCGACGGCCGAGGGCACCATCTTCAGGATGCAGGCCGACTCCTACATCGATCTGCCGGCTGAGGAGTCCGTGAACTCCGGCATGTGGCTGGCCAACGGCTACGTCCGCACGCACATCCGCAACTCGAACACCGCCTTCCAGCCCAACTACATGGACCAGATCAACTATTCGTACGACGAGGACGAAACCGCAGCGGACGGCGCATGGGACGAGAACAACCCCACGAGCTTCGGCCGCACGACCATTGCCGACGACGCTAACAACCAGAACCTGGGCCTCACCCCGGGCGGGACGTTCACCCTCGACCTCGTCGACGGCATGGAGACGGGCTACCTCTGCATGCTCAAGGACGGCACCGACGGCATCAGCCACTACATGGAGCTGAGGCACCCCGGTTCCTATAGCACCGGCACGTACGCCGGCGACACGACCCGGAGCGAGGTCGTTGACCTGAGGATGGACATTGTCCCCGAGCCGGCCACGATGAGCCTGCTGGCCCTCGGGCTGGCCGCCATGGCCGTCTCACGAACGAAACGTCGCAAATAGCGCGGCCGGTCGACACACGATCTGCCCCAGTGCTCAGGAAACGCAAGTTGCCTGACGACGTGGTTCGCCTCGTGCGAGCCACGTCGTGTTTCATCTGGTGGGCCCTGTGCCCCGGTGGCCAGGTTGGGCACGGTGACGGGTGTGAGCCCGGCTGCCGGCTACCGCCCCGCCGGCCGCTGCGGCGGCGCTAACGGGTCGGCAGTCGTGCCGACACCTCTGCCGCCAGGCTGTAGAGTTGTCGGCTCCGCTGCTGCCATCCCGACCCGACGTACCACGCATGTCCGGCAACGCCCGGCGTCCACCACCAGTTCTGGGCGTAGTTGTACCCATAGCCAGTGAGTTGCAGTGCGCTCAGCCCCTTGTGGATGAACAGCAGCCGCTCGTCGAGCGCCCGCCGGCAACGCCTGGTCAGCTCGGGGCCGAGCCTCACACGCAGACGGTCGTCAGCCAGCGCCTGCTCGATGAAAATGCGGGCTTCGCATTCCTGGATGCCCTGGCGCAACACTTCGAAGTGGGCCGTGGCCACTGGTCCGTCCGGCCCCGGCGCAAGAAGCGACGTGCTCAGGTTCAGGTTCCCCCACGTGCTCTGGGGGTAGCGTTGGAAGACCTTGCCTCTGCGGCGCCCTCGGCTGTCGCGTACAGCCTGCCAGCAGTCGGCCCCCAGGCGGCCTACCCCGCGCTGCCCGCCGGCGATGTTGATTTCGCCCAGGTGCCGCCACAGGGTATTCGGGTAGAGGTCCATCGGTGTACGCGGCGCCTGCACAACCAGGCGTGGCCGCATCCATCCACGCGTGGTCGGGTCAACGCCCGGATCGCCCGGCCACGTGACCGAGAAGACACACGCCTGGTATCCGATGTCGGCCACGCCCGGCGACGTCGCGTGGTGGGCGTGCGACACCCAAGGCAAGCCCGAGGACGCCTTCTTGAGAAACGCGAACTCGCCCCGGCTCGGCTGACCATCGGTGATGAAGCCCATCATCATTGCGTCCTCAAGTCCGCGCTTCCGCATGCACCTGCGGAGTTCAGCGAACAGAGGTGTCCATAGCCCCTCGCTCGACCGGTTGGCATAGACTGGCAGCGTGACCGGCTCGGCCTTCCTTGTCACCGGGTCCACCACCGTGACCGTCGGGGCCGCCTTGCGGTCCTTGACTCGGTTGACCCACCGAACCGCCCGGGGCTGGTCCTTCGCGTTGCGATCCTCCATCTTGGGAAGCAGCAGGACGTCCCAGACAAGAAAGGCGACGATGGCGGGCTTGCCCATGTGTTGCTCGGCCGTGTCCAGGTAGCGACCCACGATCGAGAAATCGTACTCATAGCGCCCGTCGCCCTTGTCGATCCAGCGAACCATCGACTCGGCGTTGCCGCAGTTCGTATAGCAAATGAGCGGGACATAGACGACGCGGCAGCCCACTTCGCCCAGAAACGCGAACGATTTGGCGATGAGCTTGAAATGGCGATCCGACCACAGTTCGACACCGTACTCCAGCGCCAGGGCGTCGGGCGATTGGATCATGCCAACCCACGTGCCATAGTCGTGCGGATCGGGCATCTTCCAAGCTTCAACCGTGAGGTGAACGGGCACACGGATCGGGTTTTCATCCTTGGCACTGATGGTCGCCCTGCCCTCGTAGCTGCCTGGCCGCGCGTCCGCGGGCACGCTCACCGTCATCCAGATGGGAACGACCGCACCGGGCACCGGCGCGGCATGTCCCCGCCTGGCCCTCGGCTGGTTAAGTGGGACCTCCTCCATCGGCGATTCGAGCAGCCGCCCCAGGAGCGTTTCCCTGGCGGGGAAAGGAGACGGCAGATACCACTCGTCGGCCAGCCATTCGCGGCCCCACGGCGCCGCATAGCGGATCCGCACGGCCGAGGCGGGAACCGCCGCCCCGGCTGCCGATCTGAAGTCGCTCACCGAGACACGCAGCCCGCGGACGGGCCGGGTCGAGCCAAGCACCACCTTGCCCGTAGCCGATCCGTTCTGCACGCCGACCAGTGCGACCGGGCGCAGCGGCTCGTTCGGGTCGCCGTAGTCCTGGTCGAAGTCGCCGGTGAGCAGATCGTTGTTCCAGGCCTGGAGTCCTGCGGGGCGAACGACGTTCGGCACCAGACCCGCGGCGCTGTCGGCCGTCAGTCCAACGTCCAGGATCTGGCACGTAAACCACCTCAGGTCATAGGGAATCTTGGCCTTCTGCGGGTCGCCCTTGGCGGCGACGGCCTCGGGATAGGCGGTCCGGACGATCTCGATCTCCAGGACGTTGACGCCGCGACGCAGCAAGGCTCCGGGCACGGCAACGTCGGCAAGCGTTCGCCGCCGCAGACTCAGACGCCGGCCCGTCTCGCCTTCGGGCCTCGGCTTCCTGCGGTCCCACGTGATGAGCTTGCCGTCTCCAGCGACGAATGCCTCCACCGGATAGGCGTCGGCCAAAGTGCCGTCGCGGGCGTCCGCCGGAACGTGCGACCGGGCAATCTCCTTGCCGTTGACATACACGATGGCCCCGCCGTGATAGCCGACCGAAAGCGACAGTCCCCGTACCTTCGCCGGGTCGGTCACGGTGAACTTCCCGCGCATGCACAGCCTCGCGAGGTACGGGGTGCGCGGCCCCATGCGCGCCAAACCCCTCTGCCAGGTGCTGTCGTCGAACTCCGGCTCGCGCCAGTCCGCGGGCGGCGGCGGCGTTTCACAGTCCAGCCAATGCCAGTCCGTCGCCAGGGGTCGCCCCCGGCCGGCCGACTGGATCACGGGAGATTTCAGAGTGCTGTGCAGGCGCCAGGTGCTCGTCGTGTCGAGGACAACCGTCCGATCAGGCGCCACTGCCGGCGATGCCCCCTGCCCCACCGCCGTCCCAGACAACACCGTCAGCATCAGCGCAACAGCAATCCACCTCATGGTAACGTCCTGCATCGCGTCCTCCTCAGTGGTGGCCTCCCGAGGCCGCGTGAACCGCCCTCACTCACCCGCGTCTCCGGGGACGTACTCATAGGCACCGATCTCCGGGGCCTTGCCCCGAGGCACGGGCTTCCCCTCGATGTCGTGGTCCACCCCGGCGTCGGTCCCTGCGTCGATGGCCGGGCTGCCCGGCCGGAGCCGGTAGTCGTCGTGATCCGGATCGGCGAAGATCTTCTTCAAGTCAGGTTCGTATAGGTCTCCCTTGCCGAGACCCCTTTTCTTGTGGTCGCTGGGGCCTGTCCAGGTGTAAAGGTTATGGTCGATCTCACCGGGGAAGTCCTTGTCAACATAGTTCTCCAGTGCGTAGCCGTCCATGATGTTGTTCCTCACCACCAGTCCCTCAATGCAACGGCTGTTGCTGAACAGCGAGGCCGCGTAGGTGGAGTCCCGGTTGGTTCGCAGGAAGACGTTGTGGACCACGGTGACGTTCCTGAACGGTCGCTGCGGCCAGATGGCCAGCGACACCGCCTCGCCGCCGCCGTCGAAGATGTTGTTGCGAATGACGATGTTCTCGGCCCCCTGAATCGTCATCCCGTTGTTCCCTCCGCTGACTCGGTTGCCCTCGACCAGGCAATCCTTGTTGCCGTTGTAAAGCGTGATCCCGTTCGCGTGGACCCCCTTGTGATCCGTGAGCGTGTTGCGCAGGAGCTTCGAGTTGCGACAGCCGTAGTAGTCGATGGCTGTCGCCCCGTTCCC
>Ga0272444_10005993_pt1 | contig 10469 bp, 8 predicted proteins | sample SSMForm13_FD_201033 | JGI IMG/M metagenome (GOLD analysis project Ga0272444, IMG submission 201033) | Marine sediment archaeal communities from Little Sippewissett salt marsh, Falmouth, MA, United States - SSM-Form-13 | ecosystem: Environmental > Aquatic > Marine > Wetlands > Sediment ...
ATGGTCGATTTTCCGGCACCCGGAAGCCCGGTCAGAAAGACCGTAAAGCCTTGCTTATCCGGAGATGGATAAGCCTTTTTCAGTTCGGCCTCAACATCCGGGAAGGTGGCCCATTCGGGGATGCGCCGTCCGGTCCTGATCCTCTCACGGATATCCGAGCTTGAAAAGGAAATATACTGGGTCCCCTCGGGAACCTGATCTTGAGAACGGTACTCATCTTCAAAAGGAAGATAGACAAGCTCTTCAAAGGGAACAACGGTCATTCCGATTTCACTGCTGTATTCTTGGGTCAATCTGTGAGCCGCGTCTCTTTGGTAAAAATAGTTTCCTCCGGCATCTATTCCGGGACCGGCATGGTCACGTCCTATGATAAAATGGGTACAGCCGTAATTTTTTGCAATGATTGTATGTAAAAGCGCATCTTTGGGACCGGACAAACGCATGGAGAGCGGCAGCAAATTCAGTATAAAAGAGTCAGGAGGGTAGTGGCGAGTCACCGCCCGATAGCATCTAACCCGGGTATAGTGGTCAAAATCACCGGGTTTTGTCATACCTGTTACCGGCAAAATGAGTAGATTGGCCCTGGCCTGCCGCATGGCCGCCACCGTCATTTCAAACTGGGGACGCTGGATGGGATTTCGAGTCTGAAACCCTACCACCCGCTGCCATCCGAGTTTCCGGTAAATGTTTCTGATCTCTAATGGAGTCATGCGAAGCTGTTTAAAATCGAAGTGAAGCGGAAGACTCAACACCTCGATTTTGCCCCCCAGGTAATGATCACCTTCTGTATTAAAAAGATACTCAACCCCCTGATGATTTCTGTCGGTTGTGCTGTAAACTAATGAGGCCTCCTTGTTTCGATCCACAGGCCATATATCTTCAATATGCATAATGGCAAGCAGAAACCCTTCCTGATCCCTTAAAGTGACCGATTGACCGACTTCCAGAACTTTAGCCTGGATATCGGATATGCCAAGACATACCGGGATGGGCCATAGTACATTGCTTTGCAGCCTCATGCGGTCAATAACGGATTCATAGTCCGGCCGGGTCATAAAGCCGTCAAGCGGTGAAAAAGCACCGGTTGCCAAAAGTTCGAGATCACAAAGCTGCCGGCCGTTTAATGTAATGTCCGGCAGATTCAGAGCAATCTCCTTTAGAACCACGGCTCGCTCTTCATCCACCATAAGATTGACCAGCGAACCGCCGTGAGCTTCAACCTTTGTTGTTCTTTTCATAAAAAAGCCTCCGAAATTACTACTAAGCAAGTTAAATACTCGACAAAACTTTTATCAATGGAAATGTTACTGAAGCCTTTTCACAAGTGACTAAAGTTTGAAGTGACCTAAAGTGCCTAAAGTTGAGGTAGCGCTAACGCGCTGTCATTAAAATATAATTGGCTGAAAAATTCCTTAACTTTAGCTCACTTTAGACGCTTGTAACTTTTTCTGTTTTAATATCAAAGTCAACATATCAGTAAAAATGTCGAGTAGGATTTGTACTCCTAAGTAACTTTAAAAATCATCAGGTATAATCAGTCTGGAATCTTAATAACAGAATTAGCGACCCTTGCTTTCCCATGTCTGACCGTGATAAGGACATCCTGCAGGTCTTCAAAGGGAAAGATCCCCCTCTCAGGCGTTATCTTAAGCCGGTCAGCAAGTTCAAGAAATTCATCCGCCTCGGATTTTTTCAGGTTATACAGGGTTTCTATGGTACGGCCCCACAGATTTTCAGTGTAATTTTCAATAACAATAGGGGATGAGCTTACCGGTGCAAGAACCACTGTTCCTCCCTTCTCCACCTGAGAAAGGGTGGGTTCAACCAGATTGCCTGCAGGAGGGAATACAATTGCGGAATCGAGTGTGCAGGGCATCTGTTCTTTTGATGTGTCTGCGGCCCAGTCGGCGCCATGGTTTATTGCATCTTGAATATTCTTTGAGGATCTTGTGCTTACATATACCTCTATATCCATGGATTTTGCCACCTTGAGAACACAAAAGGCTGTGGGTCCGAACCCGTAAAGACCCAGTTTGCTGCCCTTTTGAGCTTTTGTCAGTTTGAAGGCCGCATATCCGGCGATACCCGGGCACATGAGCGGTGCAATATCGGCAGGTTCTAACCTTATATGGTTTAAAGGTAAAGCAACATCTTCTAAGACCGTTATATATTCTGCAAATCCGCCATCTTCATCCCATCCTGTAGATTTGATATCCGGACAATAGTTTTCCTTGCCGGACCGGCAGTATTTACATTTTCCGCAGGTACTGTTTAACCAGCACACACCGGCTTTATCGCCAACTCTGAATTGTCTCACATTTTCACCCACTTCATCAACAACACCTACAATTTCATGTCCTAAAATTAAAGGTGATTTTCTCAAGGAAAGATCCCCTTCTGCGATATGTATATCTGTTCTGCATACACCGCATACCAGAATTTTAATCCGTATCTCACCATCTTTTGCGTAAGGTGTAGGAACTTCCGCCAATCTTAAAGGTCTTTCCTCGATCTTTGCCTGTTTTTCAAGAATCCATGCCCTCATTTTTTCCCTCCTATACAACACAAACGCCATGGTAAGCGTCCGTTAAAGCTTCGTCAAGGCCTTCCCGATCCATTTTCATGGCAAGGGGCAGATAATCCAGTATATCCTGAGCCGTAATTCCATCTTCACCCAAATCTTTTGCCGCAAGGTCGCCGGCAAACCCATGAATGAACACCCCTTTCCTTACCGCATCTTCCATGGACAAGCCAAGACCAAACATGGCGGCAATGGTACCCGTCAGGACATCGCCGGATCCTGCTGAAGCCATCCCGGGATTACCGCTCATATTGATATAAACCTTCTCATCGGGATAGCCGATCAGTGAATGGGCCCCCTTTAAAACAATTATTGAATTCAACTCCTTTGAAGTGCTCTGCAGGATATCTATTTTATTTTTATCAATATCACGAACACTCATTTTTGTAATTCTGGACATCTCGCCCATGTGAGGCGTCAATAGGGTCGGCGCCGTTCTCTTTTTTATTGTATTCAGGTCGTTGGAAATGGCGGTAAGCCCGTCACCATCGATAAGGAGCGGTTTTTCGATTTTCTTTGCCAGTTCTCTTGTCAGTTGTTGTGTTTCTTCATTTAATGATAAGCCGGGACCCATGACCACCATATCCATTTTTTCGGAAAACATATATAATGCATCGCTATTCTCTAAAGAGATGCTCCCCGAGTCCGTTTCTTTTTGTGGGATAAAAACAATCTCACTTCCCTTATTGGCAATAAATGGGGTTATGGAAATGGGTGCAGCAAGTCGGGAATACCCTCCGCCTGCCTTCAGAAACGAAAGGGCGGAAAAGTAGGGTGCTCCGAAATAGTTTGACGCACCTGCGATGAAAAGAACCTCACCAAAATCCCCCTTATGGGCAATTTTGTCTTTTGGGGGAAGTTTAATGTCATCGTTAATTCCAACTTTTATGGAATCCTTATTGTATAATGATGGCGGAAAAGATATGTGTGAAACGTATAATTTTCCACAATGTTCATAGCCGGGGAAAAGCATGTTTCCGATTTTGGGAAGGCCGAAAGTCACCGTATAGTTTGCCGTAACAGCAACACCCATAATCTCCCCTGTATCGCCATTAATACCCGAGGGGATGTCAACACTGAAAACCTTTTTCCCGCTCTTGTTTATCAACCGGATGACATCTCTATACAGACCTTCCACATTTCTCGTTAAGCCCGTTCCAAAGATTGCGTCAACGATTGCGTCACAATGCAGAACATCACTGGTTATGGATTGAATAGATTCAATGTGCCGGATCTCAATCTCTAATCCGGATATAATATCAAAATTCTTTTTTGCCGCCCCTTTAAACTTATTCACATCCCCCAGAATAAACACTTTTACATGTCCCCCGGTTGAGTGGATTTTCCGTGCAACAACAAATCCATCCCCTCCGTTGTTACCGATACCGCAAATAATCACAAATTTTTTATTCCTAACCCCGAATTCATCCATTAAAACAAAATAAGAAGCCTCCCCCGCGTTTTCCATTAAAATCTCTTCCGGTATGGCGAGTTTCTCTATGGCGTATTGGTCCAAAGACCTCATCTGCGTTACACTGCTTACTTTCATTCTTCACTCCTCCGGTTTAGGGAGCATTACCGATTTGTTAAAATGGTTTTCACCCATTAACTTATTCATTTTTTGAGCGAAAGCCTTGCGATCAGGTGTCAGGTGTCAGGAGTAAGAAACGAATTAGCTGATACCTGAAACCAAAAAGTCTTGGATAGCAATTAACAAACTGGTAATGCACCCCCGGTTTAGATTACAGGACTTCTGATTGTAAGTTCTCAATAAATTCGGTAAAAAAAGTGACCACTTACTCGTTTTCACTGTGACCATAAGGGCTATACCCCTTAATTTCCACCTGGATTCGGTCCGGTCGGATGCCTTGATCCAGCAAAGCAACGACCTTTCGCAAGTCCTTTGCCATCCGAAGGATTCCGGCATAGGACAGAACCATATGGCTCGGAGCCAAAGAGAGTTTTTGATAGTGGGTGAGGATCAAACTCGCGCCTTGATCCAGAAAAGCCACTGCTTTTCTATAGGACCCTAATCTGGCAAGCACGCTTGCTTTGTTCGTTATGAGCCCGACTCGGATCTCGATATCTAATCCGTCAATCTGATGCGCAAGCCCCTTGTTTAAATAGTCAAGGGCCTTTTTCAGAGATCCTTGACGGGCGTGGACGTATCCCAAATCTCGACAGACCCAGGCGATTTCGTGCTCTAACTCCCGCTGTTCAGCATACTCCAGTGCACGATGAAAGTAATGGAAAACCTGAATCAGTCTCTTCTTTGCATAGGCATCCCAAGCCAATTGCATCCAGATTTTTACTTGCTGGTTTGGTTCTTTAAATGACATGCGCATAATTCAAATAGAAATCTGAGGGCCGACTTTTTGCCTTTCCCCGGGAAGCTTTTACAAAAATCTCACTTAATGGATGTATCACAGTTCCGGCCGCTCGTCCATTTCTGAAAAACCTTATTTAAGAATATATACTGAGCATCTATCTCTTTTCTCTTTCTTTGCAAATAGTTATGGTATAACTCTCCTGAAAAACACGGATAAGCATTTGAGCATACAAGTGGCCGGGTGTCAAAGGAAAGCAAACATCCGTTTTCCCGCAAAACAGGGCATTGATATTTCCCGTTATCAAAAATAATCTGATCCTTTAGAGCGGTGAGTTCCTTTGAGGAACTGCCGCAAACCGTTATAAACAGGTCCGGGCAACTTATGTTTTTTGGGAAATGCCATTTGCAGCATTCCCCTTTGCAAACAGGAATAGAGTCTATACACTTTTTAACATAACCGAGTTCTATAGCTTTTTCATAAATCTGATACCGGAAACGGTTTATCTTATTTACCGCTTTCAGAGCAAAAGCCATGTCATTTTCATTAAGCTGATTATATATGCTTATTGCCGCATTCAACACTCCGTACAAATATTTCTGATACTCTTTTCTTGCTTTGAGTTGATTTTCAGGTGTGGTGATATCAAAATACATGTCATAACTGGGGTGATTAAAATTCCTCATAATATGGTTTTAAAAAATATCCCATATTTATTCCTTCCCGTATGCCTGGTGTCAGGTGTCAGGGGCTAAGGTTCAGAATAAATGACACGGTTACTTTAAAATTGATGAACTTGTAAAAAGTAGAGTTTATCACGTTTTAGGTTTTAAGATTTAGGTTTTAGGCAGTTAAAATTAATTATATTAACAAACACTTAAAACGTCCGTAAAAAGTCGTATTTTGACTTTTTACGAGACCGTCAACATTAGTTGCCAACAAATTGTTTGTCTTTATTTTGAATCATACCCCGCATACACTGCGGATAACCGGTTAAGATTAAAAAATAAAATAGCCGTTTAAAATTGCCTGTATGACAATTAAATATTCTTTTAAAAATGGATCAAATAATCCTGGATTTAAGCGCAAATAAAGTGAGACTTAGCGACTGTGTTCATCATTCCTGACACCTGACACCTGACATCTTAACATATAGAAGATATGAAACAAAATTTTTCATGAAAAATTCAGGTAATACATCAAAACGTATTTAGAAGTTACATTGCGCAAAGTAACGTCAAATATGCAACACTTAAATGCCTCATAAAACATCATCCTTATTGACATGGAATTAAAGTTTTAATAATCTTTATCTATCCAAAAAAAATGAACATAAAATATGTTTTTGATCTTTAACCTGTTCCACCCTCTATAAAAATTGCAGGAAAAATTGCAGGTATGGCCATGCTCAAAGTAAAAGATATTATGACACGAAAGCTTATCACCATTTCGCCCGAGACGGAGATTATCCAGGCGACAAAGCTTCTTCTGGAAAACCGCATCAACGGCATCCCCGTGACGGATGAAACAGGAAAATTGGTGGGAATCCTTTGCCAGAGTGACCTGATTGCACAACAGAAAAAACTTCCCATCCCCTCTTTTTTCACATTTCTTGATGGATTGATTACGCTAACCTCCATGAAACAGATCGAAAAGCAGGTTCAGAAAATCGCTGCCATCACTGTGGCCCAGGCCATGACGCCAAACCCGGTCACGGTCCAGCCCGATACGGACATCGAAACGGTGGCTGCCCTCATGGTGGATAGAAGTTTTCACACAATACCCGTGGTGGATAAGGGAAAGCTTGTGGGAATCGTTGGAAAAGAAGATATCCTAAAAACCCTCATACCCGGATCAAAAGCATAGCCTTTGCCAGAATCCGGCCCCATCCACCATCCGAATCCTGCCGCAGCAGTTTTGGAAAAAGCCGTGGGTATTTTAGCCTGTAATATAAAAGCGTTCAATCTAATCCCGATAAAACGCTCACCCGGCAAATGGGTCAGTTTATGGCCTCTTTGAAAGGCATTATTCCAATACGATTGATCAGTTTGCCCAGGCGTTCATTCTTATTTGCATTTTCCTGATAGTGTTGAACGATTTTCTCTACGACTTGCAGTGCCTGACCATCATCCAAGCCCGAAGCGATCTCCTCGCCGATCCGTGGCTCGGCACCCACGTTACCGCCGATGACGACCTGCCATCCGCTTTTTTTGCCGATCAGGCCAATGTCACGCACCCATGACTCTGCACAGCTCAGATGACAGCCGGACACGGCCATCTTGAATTTGCCGGGCAATTCTCTGCCATGATAGCGACGATCCAATTCCATGCCCATGCCCAAGGCATCCTGTCGACCAATTTTACAAAATGTCGTTCCGGGACATGCCCTGATGCTGCGAACACACAAACCCACAGCAGCCCCTTTGTCCAGCTGCAGGTCATCCCATACCTGATCAATATGTTCTTCCGCGAGCCCAACAATCGCAATGCGCGTTGCCCCGGTAATCTTGATGGCTTGAGCATTATACTTTTCGGCAACATCCGCGATCCTTCTAAGCAGATCCGGGGTGACAACACCGCAGGGAATATGAGGGGCTATGGCATAGGTCTTGTTGTCACGTTGCGGTATCGCGCCTTTTTCACCTAATTTAAGCATGTTCTACCTCCTTTTTAGGATTTTATCCTTTGTGCCTGCCCGCCATCGGCTCTTCGCCTCAGGCGAGGCGGGCGGGTCTTCGTGCCCTTGTGGCAATTTTTTATTCCGGCTTATCCCGGTTGGGTTTTAATGGTTCTTAAACTATTTCCTTATACTATTTGACCGATTCCAAAAAATGCAAGCAGTTTTATCGACAATGAATTCCGAGAGACGCCGCTATTCAGGCAGTATAAACGCATTTGATTTCGGTGCAGCGTAGCGACGGGGTGTTTCTCTTGGAAACCGACTGAATGTTTGAAGGGCTTTAGCACGCGTTAGCCCGAGACGAATGAAATTATGACTTAAACAATCAATGGGATAATTTAGCGGCGAATTATTCTTAATAACTCTGGCGCGGCTCGGGCTTACGGGTGCTTAAGCACAAGTTTCAGTCGGTTGGAAAGAGATGCACGCCGTCGTGGAGCGCTCTCCCTGTATTGGGATTCAAATGCGTTTGCCCTGGGTATCCAGCATTCTGCAATTGACAATGCCTATTTCATCCGGTATCTGAATTTCAACGGGTGTCATTCGGATAAAAATTTTCATTTTCTAATCAAATCTTTCCACGGGTATTAAGAGTTCAAAATTGGCAAATAGGTACCATTAAATCCACCCTTCAACACATCATGAGGTGAGAAAGATGAACCGTCGCAAATTAATATACATACTCATTCTTGTCATCTCTGTAGCGGTAACCGCCGGTTTTGTCCCGATACGGACATTCGCAGGCGGTGAACCGCCGCTGAATATCACGGTTTTGTTTTTCAACGACACTCACGGTCACCTCCGGCCATTTAAGGTTAAAACAGACACAGGCAAAGTAGAGGTAGGTGGCATCGCCCGGTTGGCCGCATGGGTTGAAAATATCCGGAACGAAAACAACCATAAAGGCGTCCGGACCTTTTTATTGCTTGCCGGCGATATTTTGCAGGGCACGCCCATGTCCACGGTTTTTAAGGGTCTGCCGGATGTGGAATGCTTCAATGCCATATCCGTGGATGCCATGACCGTGGGCAACCATGAATTCGATTTCGGGTTTCAGAACTTTTTGGATCTGAAAAAAATGGCCGTGTTTCCATTTTTAAGTTCAAATATTATCCGGAATGACTCGGGAAAACTCATATGTGAACCATCAATCTCCTTTTCACTCACTCAAGACATCTCACTTTCAGTTATTGGTGCAACAACAAAGGACCTTCTGGTTACGACCCGTCCGGATAACATTAAGCAGGTAACCGTGTTGGATTCCGTTCAGACCGTCAAAGATGCCGTTGACCGTCTGCATAAGAAAGGTCCGGTTATCCTCCTGTCACACAGCAAACATAAAACCGACCGGGCCATTGCCCGGGCCGTTCCTGAACTATCGGCCATCATCGGTGGGCATGACCAGATTCTGCTGTCACCCTATCGAAAAGTCGGGAATGTACCCATATTCCAGGCTTTCGAAAAATGCAGGTACCTGGGCCGGATCGATTTGGAGGTCGATCCGGCTTCCGGAAAATCCCGGCTTGTCACCCATAGCTACATTCCGGTGACCGCAGATATCGATCCTGACCCTGAAATCGACCGGATCGTGAAACGATATCACGCCCGAATGGATAAAAAGTTCAAAGAAGTGATCGGTGAATCCCAAGTCTTTCTCGACGGTAAACGGGAAAAGATCCGATACGAGGAAACTACGCTGGGTAATTTCGTATCGGACATCATGCGTGAATATACGGGGGCTGATGTTGCCCTGTTAAACAGCGGCAGCCTCAGAGCCAGTATAGACACAGGCCCCGTCACCCGTGAGGAAGTCTTCAAGGCCATGCCATATGCCAATGAAATTATTCTTCTGGATCTCACCGGAAGAGAGCTGATGCAGGCGTTAACCCGGTCGGTCCGCGCCACGCGGGAAGAAGAAGACGGTGGATTTCTGCAGGTTTCGGGAATCCGGTTCAATGTTTGCGGCCATTCGGTGGAAAGGGTTCGACTGATTGCAAATCATATGCCGATTGATCCGGAAAAAATCTATCGGGTCGCGGTTACGAATTTTCTGGCTTCAGGAGGTGACGGGTACAAACTCTTTGTAGGAAAACCCCTTGAACATACCCAATCGCCGCTACGGGAACTAATTATGGATACTATTAGCGCCAGAGGAACCGTGAAAGCCGAAGTCCAGGGAAGGATTGTTCGCATTGAGAAATAGAATGAAATTTTTTCCTTGCCCCTAAAAATTCAAAAACTTCATTGTTCCAAGAAACTGAAACCGGCTTTGAGGACCCCAACCCCGGGGTCCTGTGGATTATAATACACCCTGACCTTTTTACCCGAAGGATAGCTGTCCACAACTTTTTTCGCTTTGCTCCTTTTACCGCCAATAATCGTAAACCCGTTGTAATGTGGGCAGGCTCGTGTTGTGATATCTATTCTGGGAAATAGGGTTTTTTCTCATTCTATCTCATCCAGCATCTCAATCACAATCTCTTTTAAAACATTTTCAATCCAAATCCTTTTGGGCTGTAATTGAATCTTTTCCTTTAAACATATTTTTTGGCAGTCATCAAATACATGTTCGAGTAATTTTATAGCCCCTTTGATGTCTTTGTGAATTATGTGAAAATTTTTTTTGTGCTTTCGAAAAGCTCTTTGGAAACCATCGGGCACTTTTACAGTTTTTCCATCGATCTTTTGAAACTGATACAATTTAATTATGTCGGTCATTCCCGTAACACCTTTTGGAATTAATATGGTTTAATCTTGACGGTTTCGTAAAAAGTCCAACTTCTGCGTTGTGCTGCATTTCGCAATCATTCAACGTACGAAAAGTACGCCTCATGATTACAAAATTTGCACGCCTTGAATTTGAACTTTTTACGAAACCGTC
>Ga0272444_10005994_pt1 | contig 10469 bp, 8 predicted proteins | sample SSMForm13_FD_201033 | JGI IMG/M metagenome (GOLD analysis project Ga0272444, IMG submission 201033) | Marine sediment archaeal communities from Little Sippewissett salt marsh, Falmouth, MA, United States - SSM-Form-13 | ecosystem: Environmental > Aquatic > Marine > Wetlands > Sediment ...
GCTGTAATCACCCAGCAGATCGATTAACGGTACTTTCTCGCAGCCGCATGGAAGCTCGTATTTTTCTTGCAACGCCTCATTTGACAAGGCTTTGTAATCCTCTATATTTTGAATCGTACAGATGGACAATGTTTGCACGTCCACGTCGTTGAGCGGGTTTTTGCAATTGACACATCCACACGATTCGTCGCAAGGTTCATTATTGCGAAGACAAACGGAACGCTTGGTGCCACAACCTGATTTGCAGTTGCAATGAACTGTCTTTTCCACACCTTAATTTCTCCGTTTTCTTTTGCTTATTCCCAAAAATTGCTATTTCGAATTTTGGGAGATGAGAGTATCTGCGCCCATTCAAATAGATTCAAATTTTGCGATCTATTCTGCAACTATCCTTTTTAATGAATCTGTTCTCGGTTGGCCAACCACTGATCACTATGTGGAATGCTGAAAGTTGCCCTTAGTTGAAAACTGTGCATTGATATAAACACTTTTGGCGATAGTGCTTGGTCCAATTGTCCAACCCTTCTTTGCCGTAGGATCAGAAACCGGCTGTTGGCGGCCAGTTGATGCAGGTGTCGTTTTCGTTGACCAGGTGACAAACCGATAAAACGGTCTCTTGCGGCCAGTTTCAAGGCCGGCTGCGACCCGAAAGCTCGGACAATTTTTTCATACAAGCGTCCCATCCATCTACCAGACTGTCAATATCTTCATTTGTTACCATCGGGGGTACCAGCATCATGTTGTGGAACGGAGTAATCAGCAGACCGCGGTTCGCCAAAAAAATGTGCGTATAGTACATCAGGTCCCAATCAAAGTGGTTTTTAGCTTCAGTCCCGCATTTCGGCATGTTTGGCATGAACTGCAATTCGCACCGGGCGCCGCTCCGCGTCAGGCTCCAAGGAACGCCGTGCTTTTTCAGAGCGGCTTCAAGTCCGTCGGAAAGCCGGTTCTGACCGGTAAACATTTTTCCAAAGGCCTCTTTGGTGGCGACTTTTGACAGATTCCCCCGCACCGCGGCAATGGCAAATGCATTTCCGGACAATGTTCCGCCGATGCCCACGGGATCGGACACACCTTTGTGACCGAAAGTGTCGTTTATCTCCCGACCGACCTCGCTGGTAAAACCGTAGACCGCCACCGGAATGCCGCCGGCAATGGACTTGCCCAAGGTGATAAAATCCGGCTTAAGCCCGTGCATCCGGGTATAGCCGCCATATCCGTTGGAAAAGGTGTGTGTTTCGTCAATTATCAGGTAACTTCCGTATTTTGTGCATAGTTCACGAAGTTTTTCATGATACCCCGGAGCCGGAAGGACCATGCCGCAGTTGGTCATTACCGGTTCGGCCAGCACGCAGGCGCAATCTTCGTAGGCCAACTCCCTTTCCAAGGCTTCAAAGTCATTAAATTCGACAACACGGCTCAATGCTTCCTTGGGAATCCCGGGGTTCATATCATACTCTGAGCGCAATTCCAGTTTACCGTCCGGACCGATGTGAGGCAGGGTTTCATCAAGGCTGCCGTGGTAGCTTTCATTCATAGACAACACCTTAGGTCGCTTGGTCAGGATTCGGCATATCCGGATTGCATAACGATTCGCTTCCGTAGCCGTCATGGCAAACTGCCAAAGCGGAAGGCCGAACCGATCGGCCAGCTCCCGTCCGACTTCCAGGGCGTCCATACAAGGCATCATGGTCGTGATCCCGTTTCGAACTTGCCGGGTTACCGCATCCACGGTCGGTAAGGGGGCGTGCCCGAACATTGCGCCGGTGTCTCCTAAACAAAAGTCGATATATTCGTTTCCGTCGATATCGATCAACCGGTTCCCAAAGGCCTTGTCTACAAAAATGGGATGTGAGGTGCCCCAGTCTCCCATCCACGGCATAGGCACGCCGTTAAGCAGTGTTTTTTGGGCATTTTCAAAAGCTTCCCGGGCTTTTGGTGTCCGCTCAAGAAATATCTCATCTTCACGGGCGCGAAGTTTGGAAAGCTGTTCGTCATTGACCAATCTATACGGAGATTTTTTATTGGTGATCATTTAATACCTTCCTTTAGCATTGCGTGAAAACGCAGCTACGTTTCCGTTAGGCCATATATAAAAACATGACGCTATATTCTGGATAAGAATTTAGCGCCATGCCATGTTTGCCAAGGGTGTGGTGCTTAAACACAAACGAGCAGTGATGATCGTGTTAGAATGAAAAATTCAGCCACAGCTGGGTGAAAAACGCATCGTCATCGCTTCCGAGGAGTTCTGTGGCGGCATCACCCGGCGTGGTGTAGCCTACCCCGAAATGGGTGAACAGGTGCTCGCTCAGGGGCCAGTCAACAAAAAGGTTCCACTCTTGGGCCCAATCATCAGAAGACACCGGGCCGTACACCAGCGTTCCCTTCTCTTCCAGTTTGTGGATGATATACATCAGCGATATGGTCATGGGTACCTTGGGGCTGAAACCGGCTTCCAGAACAAGATCATTTTTGTTTGAATTGGGGAGATGGGCCTCACCCACCAATTCGCCGATGATCCATCGGTTCCAGTTACCAAAACCGATAAACATGGGGTCATACTCTTCGTTGTCGGCGGTATTCGGGTCATCGCCGGAGAACGATGCGTACATGGCGCGCAGATAAGGTGCCAGGGGAATCTCGAAGCTGTAGGTGGCGCTGGCAAAGTAAGCGTTGGCGTCGCGATCGATATCCCCGACAACGCCCGTGTCGCCGGTCTGTTTAACGTATTCACCCTCAAGCTGTAGACCGAAGACGGTGACGTCCAGACCGATGTCAAAGGCGGTCGTATTATCTTCGTTGCCCACACCGCCTTCCGAGGCAGGTGGTTCGTCTTTATGGAAAACCCCACCATAAAAATAGGATTTCTCGTTGAGGTCGAAGTGCAGGTTCAAGCCGGCCGTGTTGATGTTGTTTTCAGTGCCGCCGGCAAATAGATCGGTCCAGTCTTTGACGTAATCGCCAACCTCGGCGTAGAACACCGTCCCTTTCAGAGCACCAAAGTCACCGTCCAGCCTGGCGGCCATGGGGAAACTGTTGCGCAGATAGAGCCAATTGGCCGTCCCCTGGTCGTCGCCGCCGCCCATGATGAACATTTTTTCAATTTCAAGATTCTGGCGACCCAGGGTCAGATCGAGGGGGCTGCCGGCGATGTGGGCGAATTTGAGCCACGCCTGATCGAGGCCGACCTGACTTTCATTGTCGTAAACGGCGTAAAAATCCTTGCCGATGGTTTCTGCATAAAAGGGTGCAAATTGGCCGCTCAACGTGGTCCACCCCAGATCCTTGGCGGCCGTAAACCGAATGCGGCTGAAGGTTTCGCCGTAATTGGTGCTGCTTTGGCCCCAGGCGGTCTTGGATCCGAACCAAGGGGCTTTGTCATAGCGATAGAAAACGTTAATCTCGCCACCGATCGTAAAAGAGTCAAATACTTCATTCAATTTGTTGATTTCGACATCCGCCATCGCCGGGGCGCAAAAACAAGCGCCCAGTACTACTACCACCATCAATATCCGTCCAAACCGTTTCATCTCTTCCTCCTTTTCATCACCGCTACGTATGCTTCCTCCCGTGGCCGAGTGCAGCTAATCAGTATTCTCATAAACAATATTGCCGTCCATTATGGTCAGCTTGACCTTTGTTTCAGGAATCTCTTCGATTTTTGATTCAAACAGATTTCTGTCCAATACAACGATGTCGGCGAGTTTCCCGGCTTCAAGGCTTCCGAGTTCCGCTTTTCGGCTCACTGCAGCCGCGCCTTCAATGGTGTAGGCTTTTAGCGCATCTGCGAGAGATATCTTCTCACCGGGATTTACGCCGATTCTTTTTCCGCTTTTATCCGCCCGGGCAAGCGCGGCATGGATATTGGCGAACGGGTTGATATCCGCGACCGGATAATCGGTACCAAAGGCCACCGTGGCCCCGCTGTCAAGCAGGGACTTGATTGCCCATTCGTATTGGGCGCGTTGATTTCCGATCCGGGTCAGAATATCATCATTGTCGAGGATGATGTGGATGGGCTGCACTGAGGCAATCACATCATTTTCGGCAAAGCGCTTGATGTCATCCGGATGAACACATTCAATGTGTTCGATGGTATTTTGATAGTGATTGGGATTGACTTTTTTTGAGGCTTCGAACGCATCCAGCGCCATTCTCACCCCGGCATCGCCGATGGCATGCAGCCTGACGCCGAACCCTTGCCGATTGGCCTCGATCACCGATTGCTCGTAGACCTCGTGGGGATAATTGGTGAACCCCCTGGTTTCGGGCTTATCCGAATAGGGTTCCAGCAGGTAAGCCGTATAGGTCGATGTCACGCCGTCGACGAATTGTTTGAGCCCGGAAATCAACAGCTTGCCTGAAGCGTACGTTTTACGTAGCGCTTTGGCCTTTGAGACATCGGCATTGATGCCCAGGCTGGGAAACAGGTGCAGCCTTGCCGTCAGCAGGCCCTCTTTTTCAAGTTCCCGGGCGATCTCGTATTCCTTGAAACTGGCTTCCTGTACCGGAGAGGCCGACATGTCGGTTGTCGAGGTGACGCCGCTTTTCGCCAACGCCATGAAAAAGTCCGTTTGGAGTTTTTTCATAATTTCATCGGGCATGATGAAGGCGTTTTTATTGGCCGTCGCGGAGGCTTCGATTTCAAAGAGCAGCCCGGTCAGCTCGCCGGCGCTGTCCTTGCCGATTTCCCCAAAGGTAACCTCGGTGTCTTTGGTGATTCCGCATTCTTCCAGGGCTCTGGTATTCAACCAGAAGGTATGGGCATCGGCACCCAAAAGATAGACCGGCCGGTCGGGGACTGCCGCATCGAGCAATGCTCTGGATGGGAGCGCGTCTTTGGCTTTGTTTTTCCAGCAGGCCGCAAACCAGCCCATGCCTGTAATTCTTTCAAAATCTGGATGGTTATCCGCAAAGGCCTTCACGATATCGACGGCATGTTGTTCCGACTCCGCTTCAAACAACTCGGTTAGCATATACTCGCTGGACACAAACGTACCGACGAAGAAGTGCATATGCGCATCGATGAATCCAGGCATAACGAGTTCGTCACCGAACGCGTGCACTTTCGTGTCGGGCCCGATATAGTCATCGATCGCCGTTTCATCGGCGACGGCCGTTATTGTATTACCCGTTACGGCCACCCCGCCTTTCATGATCGATGCATCGGCGGCGGTGAAGATGGCACTACTTTTAATCACTAAATCTGCAAAAGCTGTCATGGTTTCTCCCGGTTAATCGAGCGCCGTTATGCTTTCGGCAGGAATCTCCTGCCCAGCTCTTTTCTTCTCTAACAATTCCAAGACTTTCGTATATTTATCGTTGGTTAACGGATATTTGAATAGAAACACGAGGGCGATGGCATGCAGAACGAAGGGAAAGACGGAGATCAGATAGGTCATCCCTTTGATCGTGACTTCGGACTGTTCGGGGGCATTGGGGACGTACCCATAAAATTCGAGGACCACGCCGATGATCCACATGCCGACAGCCCCACCCATTTTCAGCACAAACGACAGGTAAGCAACAAGAATTCCATCATGCCTTTTATTGTTGACGAGTTCTGAAAGATCGCCGATTTCATAGGCAAAGACATATCCGTATACCCAAAGGCTGAAAACGGAGAAGCCAAAGAAACCGAAGAAAACGATGAATACCGCAAGGATCGACATATCCAGCAGGTTGGTTACGGCAAGCATTCCTAGCCCGGAAACAATCACCGAAACCATGTATATCTGATAATTTGTCAACCGTTTGCCGGCCACTGCTGCGATGCCGGTCCAGAACAGGTTGAAGATCACACCACTGGTCAAGACAAAGGTAAGCTTGCCTTGGTCAAATCCGGATTTGTATATCATCACGTGGATAACCGAGCTCTGCACCATGATCTGGCTGATGCCGAGGATAAAGGAGAAAGTCAGCAGCCATCGGTAAGGTTTGAGCTTCAAAACGTCTTTAATCGATTTTAGCGGGTTTTCCTTCTCGATATCGGAATCGATTCTTTCTCTTCCTCTTGTGGAGAACCAGCAGATAAATGAGAGTACAAATGCAACCAAGGCAACGATGGATACCGTGATCTGCCAACTCCTGCCAATCGATAAGCCTTTGGCTTCAGAAAGGAAGCCGACGGAAGGCCAGACAAAGGAGGTTAGGAACATCAAGCAGATGACGAAAAAAACCATTCCGTAATATCTGAGCCTGGTTCGCTCATCTGAATCATCTGTTAAATCAGTCGCCAGCGTGTTGTAGGGGATATCGAACAAGGTCAATCCGAGCCAAAAAAGTATTGCGAAGCATAGGTAGTAAATGTTCTTCCCCATTCTGCCGAAGTCAACGGTGGTGAACAAAAACACCGAACTCACGCAGACGATGATTAATCCGGCCAACATGTATGGCCGCCGTCGGCCGTATTTTGATGTCGTATTGTCGGAAATATACCCGACGGAAGGATCGGTGATCGCGTCCCATAAAACCGCAACAAAAGAGATCGTCCCGGCAAAAATCGGCGACACACCGGCAACGTCCGTCATAAAGATCATAAAGAAAAGCATGAACAGGTTGTAGAGCATTACGCTGATTGCGCCATACCCAAGTCCGTATCCGATCTTTGTACCCATACCCAATGGTTTGTTAAGTGTGCTCAATGTCATCCTCCCATTCCTTTTTCAAAAAAATGTCAGCAGTCAGCAGGCTCACAATAAATCGAGATTCCCCCTTTCCATCGGTATCGATTTGAAATCCATTTTCCACCTGCGTTTCAAAATAAAATTGAAGCGCCTTAAAAAATGAATTTTCTTTATTCAGGTCTATTCCAAGACGTCGCGCTTTGTAAATACTTCCGGGTAGTTATTTAGAGGTACCCAAAAGAGGGGGGGGTATACGTTGGGGTACCTTATCGGTGTTTAGTTAATCAGGGGAAAGTCAACTAAAAGTTCGGCATCCCCTTAATCGTTCTTTGAAAATTCGGTAGAGCCTACAATCGTGAAAAACGTTATGATATATTCACAAGTGGAACGGGGGTAGTGACCCCGATCTTAGCGTCATCGACTCTATGGGGCCTCTCCCGTTCTAACCGTTTTTTCCGTTGGCGCCTGCTTATTGGCGCATTGACGTCATATGACTGAAAGCGACGATGACTCCCCTTCTCACACGCTGCGTTTTCAACCCGTATACACCGTTGTTGATTAGCCACATCGACTTGCGGATCGTACGGTTTGTTATGCTTAAGTATACCGTAAACAATCCTCAGGATCTTATGCATGCAGATGCCTAAAGCCGCCATTCTGTGCGTTCTTTGCTCCAGATGCTTTTCATAAACCTGGCGTATTAGAGGACTATGCTGAATGGCTGACAAAGTGATCATGTCTAAAATCTGTCGTGGTGCCTTTCGCCCCTGTTTACTCATTTTTATGCCGCCGATGCCGTCACCGCTGATCTTGTAAACTGGGTGGATCCCAAAAAATGAAGCCAGCTTCTTTACATTGGCAAATCGCTTTACGGTCTGTATCTCAATCAGCAGTCCGACGGCGGACGCGTTGCTGATGCCAGGAAAACTTTTGAGTAATTCGACCTCAGGCAAATTGCATTGATCGACCAACTGCTTTGTCTGATCCGCAATGGTTTTCCGCATATGGAGGATCTGACGAGCTGTGGCAATGATGAGCTGTTCGATTGCAGGATCGATGGCGGACGCAACAGAGTTTTTTACTTCGGCGACGAGTTGCTGAGCACGCTTTGGGGTCACATATGGAATCTTGGCCACGCTTTTTATATGAGCTCTTTTCAACTTAGCAGAACCCGAATATTGTCCCAACAGCTTAAGTATCCAGTCAGGCACGCCGGTTTGGAAGTAATGTAAAAGCTCTGGGCAGGCCGAATACATCAGCGAATTAAGATGATTCAGAAGCTGGCCGCACTGCTTTGTGAGCATTTGAATTAAGCCCCATTGCCTGCGAAGCCCTGACAGTTAGTCCTCTTTTTGATAGGCAACTTTTTCTGGATGGGCTACCAGATATTCGGCAATGTTCTGAGCACTGATCTTGTCGGTGGTATTTTTCTTCAAATCAGCTTTGCTGTTGTGCATGACACCAAACGGATTCAATCGAGCGGTTTGGATGTTTAAAGACCCTTGGAAGCGAGTTAATGATTGGTACCAGTTGTTTTCGTATCCACCGGTGCTTTCCATGCCGACAAACAAAGAGGCATCAGGATGCTCGGCAATAAAGTGTTCCAGCGTTTCGTAAAGGCAGCGGCGGCCATCAAACGTATCATCTAACTGGAATCCTTTTTAAACCTGGCGGAAGGAAGAAACTAAACACCGGGCTCGCAGCCCAAGGTCAAATTCTTCTCTTCCTCCAAGCTAAATGGCTTTAGGAACCAGGAAATATTATAATCCACAAAATTGAATAATAGTTGTCTTCAAGCTACCCCTTAATCAAACACAGATGAACCACATCTGGCTCATTGGCGAAGAAAATGTTTGGATATTTATCGCGGTACCACCAGGCGCAAATATTTTCCTGCTATAACAAATAGCTGGACAATAGATGGATTCATTTATATGATCAGCATGGAATTACATATAAGGAGAACTCCATGACTGATCATAAACGCAGTGTTGAATCGCCAGCTATCGACATATCGAACCCTGAGGTTCAGAGATTATTGAATGAAACCAAAAGCCAATTGCAAGGACACGAGCGTCGAGTCTTTATGGCCCGGGTGGTCCAAATTTTAGGCCGCGGAGGCCAATTCAAAGCAGAACGTGAATTGGGTTGGGATCGAAAAACGATCATAAAGGGAACAAAAGAGATTAAAAGCAACATCTCATGCGTCGATAATTTTTCTGGACGGGGACGAAAACGTTCAGAAGAGCATCTGCCCAATTTGTTGGCGGATATCAAGGAAATTCTTGATCCGGTTTGCCAAACGGACCCCACGTTTCGCACCTCGGATCTGTATTCCCCATTGACAGCAGAAGAGGTACATCGGAGGTTAATCAAAGATAAGGGCTATAAAGCGGACGTATTGCCTACGCCTCGGACAATCTTGACTAAAATGAATCAATTGGGGTTTGAGCTAAAAAAGGTTTCGAAGAGCAAACCTAAAAAAAATAGCGGAGACAGATGCAATATTCGAACATGTACACCAAATAAATCGAGCGGCTGACGAAAGTGACGGCGTGATCCGCTTATCGTTAGACGCAAAAGCCAATGTGAACGTAGGGCCTTTTGCGCGCGGGGGCTACAATCGATGCTCAGCGGAAGCATGTGATCATGATTTTGCGCCTGATACGGTTCTTAAACCGTTCGGAATCCATTTGCCAGCTTTAGACGAAAACTATTTTTACTTTACCGAAAGCAACATAACTGCCGATTTTATTGTAGATGCAATTGAGGACCTCTGGCCCTCTCTAAAATCCAGGTTTAACCCACATACCATTGTTATTAATGCCGATAATGGGCCAGAGAACGGAAGCCGAAGAAGCCAGTTCATCAAACGGTTGGTCGAGTTTGGTTCATCAGAACAGATCGATATCGAGCTGGCATACTATCCACCATATCATAGCAAGTACAACCCCATTGAAAGGGTATGGGGAGTATTGGAAAGGCACTGGAACGGCGAAATCCTCGATAGTGTGGACAAGGTACTTGGCTTGTGCAGAACAATGACCTGGAAAGGCAAAACTTCCGTTGTCAATTTGGTCAACGGCATTTATGAAAAAGGTATCAAATTAACCAAAAAAGCGATGCGTGAGTTGGAAAAATGCCTGGTTCGAAAGCCCGACCTCGATAAATGGGCGGTCGAAATTCATTGCTTTCAGGAGTAAGATCTCTGTGGAATTATTAATTACCTGGTTCCTTACCTGAGTTTGTAAGGATTGATCATCAGCACGGGAACCGGTGATTTTTTAACTACTTTTTCCGCAACGATCCCAAAGATCACCTGCTCCAACCCTTTCCGGCCATGTGTTCCCATAATCAACAGTTCTATGCCTTCGGATTCAATGACCTTTAAAGTATCATCGTCAGCATCTCCGGAAACAACCGTTTTTTGAAAATTGGCGCAGCGTTGAAACGGATCCAGGTCGTGTAGAAAAAGGTTTGTAGGCATGTCCGCGCCATTGCACACCGGCATGGGTGGAAACATTTAAGTAGATAGAATATACTTGTTTTGTATACCCATCTTATTTGCAAACCGTTAAGCGTTTTCGGATGCCCGCTACGGGTTTCCATGCGCAAAGCGTGCCAGCCGCCATTGCGGTGTCTGACAAGCCAGTTGTAGATACAGGCCCGACTGAAACCAAGCGTCCTGATGACTTGCTCCGGGCGTTCTCCATCTTGAACCCGTTGAACCGCCCGAATACGGATTTCTTCCATTACCTTGGGATTTATTTTTCTGCCTTCGAGTGTTTTCATGTTCGAATTTATAGCAAAAAGTGAGAATAATGCTAAATATTTATGCAC
>Ga0272444_10005996_pt1 | contig 10468 bp, 10 predicted proteins | sample SSMForm13_FD_201033 | JGI IMG/M metagenome (GOLD analysis project Ga0272444, IMG submission 201033) | Marine sediment archaeal communities from Little Sippewissett salt marsh, Falmouth, MA, United States - SSM-Form-13 | ecosystem: Environmental > Aquatic > Marine > Wetlands > Sediment ...
GGGAGAGGCCACAGCGCTGTATCTGACGAAACTGATCAAGCCGGCCAAGATCAGGATCACCCGGGTGGCTCGTGGCCTGCCCATGGGCGGCGATCTGGAATATGCCGACCAGGCCACTCTCAGCCGGGCCCTGGAGGATCGTATCGAGCTGTGAGCAGAATCACTTAAGGAGGTTGTTTATGTCAGAAATGATCGAGATCCGCTGGCACGGCCGCGGCGGACAGGGTGCCGTGACCGCCGCCAAGATCCTGGCGGAGGCCGCTCTCGGCGAGGGCCGCCACATTCAGGCCTTCCCCGAATACGGCGCCGAGCGCCGCGGAGCGCCGGTGAAGTCATTCACCCGCATCAGCGATGAGACCATCCATGTGCACTCGCCCATCCACGAGCCCCGCGCGGTGGCCGTGCTGGATTCGACCCTCCTGGATGCGGTGGACGTCACCGAGGGGCTGCCCGAGGACGGCGTTCTGGTGGTCAACACACTGGACGAGCCCGCCGACGTGCGAAAGAAACTGGGGCTGAAGGGGCGCCGGGTGTTCACCGTGGACGCCACCCAGATCTCCATCGATTGCCTGGGAAAACCCATCCCCAACGCCCCCATGATCGGGGCCATCATGAAAGCCACCGACATCCTGCCCATCGAGGGGGTTATTCGAGGGTTCAAACACAAGTTCTCAGATAAGCTGCGACCCGAGATGATCGAAGGCAACGTCAAAGCCATTCAGCGAGCCTATGAGGAGGTGAAAACCGAGTGAGCCAAGCCAAAGAGCCTGGATATAAAGAACTGGCCATCGGTGGAAAGATCCTGGAGGCCGGCAATTCCGAACAATATGAGACCGGCGGATGGCGCACCTTTCGCCCCGTTCATGACGCCGAAAAGTGCATCCATTGCCTGCTGTGCTGGATTCTCTGTCCCGACGGTGCGATCATCGTCAAGGACGGTAAATGGGCCGGCTTCGACCTGAAACACTGCAAAGGCTGCGGCATCTGCGCCGAGGAATGCCCGCCGAAAGTGAAAGCCATTACGATGATTAAAGAGGAGAAATAATGAGCCCCACCTTGGGAGGAATGATATGGCCAAGACCCTCGCATTAACGGGAAATGAGGCCGCCGCCTACGCCATGATGCAGATCAATCCCGATGTGGTGGCTGCCTATCCCATCACCCCACAGACGGCCCTGATGCAGAAGTTCGCCGATTTCGTGTCCGATGGCGATGTGGACACGGAGCTGATCCTGGTGGAATCGGAGCACAGCGCCATGAGCGCCACACTGGGAGCGTCCGCCGGCGGAGCACGAGCCATGACGGCCACCGCCGCCAATGGTCTGGCGCTGATGTGGGAGATCGTCTACATCGCCGCCTCCAACCGGCTGCCCATCGTCATGCCGGTGGTCAATCGGGCTCTGTCGGCGCCCATCAACATCCTCTGTGATCACAGCGACACCATGGGCGCCCGGGATTCCGGCTGGATCCAGCTGTATAGCGAGAACGGCCAGGAAGCCTATCACAACACCATTCAGGCCATGCGCATCGCCGAGCATCCCGATGTGCTGCTGCCGGTCATGGTCACCCTGGATGGATTCATCATCAGCCACGGCATGGAGGACGTCGTCATCCTGGAGAAACCGGAGGTGCAGAAGTTCATCGGCGAGTACAGCCCCCACTATCCTCTTTTGGACGCCGACAAACCGGTCAGCTACGGGCCGATCGACTTCCACGACTATTACTTCGAACACAAGAAGCCTCAGGTCGACGCCATGGAAAACGCCATCGGGGTCATCCAGGAGATCGGCCGGGAATTCGGCGGCCTGTGCGGCCGCGAGTACGGGCTGTTCGAGACCTACCGGATGGACGACGCCGAGGTGGTCACCGTGGTCCTCGGGTCCACGGCCGGAACGACACGCCATGTGGTCGACTCTCTGCGCCAGCAGGGCGTCAAGGCCGGGCTGCTCAAACTGCGGACCTTTCGCCCCTTCCCGGCCAAACAGATCGCCGAGGCCCTCGGGCAGGTCAAAGCGCTGGCCGTCCTGGACCGGGCCATCTCCTTCGGCGCCCACGGCGGGCCGCTGTTCATGGAGATCTGCTCGACGCTGTACAATGCCCATATGGATACCCCGGTATTGAACTTCATCTACGGCCTGGGAGGACGAGCCGCCGAGATCGAGACCATCGAGGAGGTTTACACCCGGCTGCAGAAGACGGCTCAGACCGGAAAGGTCGATCAAGCGATCAACTACCTGAACCTGCGCGAATAGGAGGGGCCATGGCGAGCCTCAAGGAACTCTCCGCGAAGAAAGAACTGCTCTCCGGGGGCCACCGGATGTGCCCCGGATGCGGGTCACCGATCATCATCCGACAGGCCCTGCTGGCCGCCGATACCAACGTGGTGGTGGGCTCGGCAACCGGATGTCTGGAGGTGTCCACGTCCATCTTTCCTTACACATCCTGGAGATGCTCCTGGATTCATAACGCCTTCGAGAATGTGGCCTCCACCGTCAGCGGCGTGGAAACGGCCTACCGGGCGCTCAAGAAAAAGGGCAAGCTGGATAAGGATTTCCGGTTTCTGGCCATCGGCGGCGACGGGGGCACCTACGACATCGGACTTCAGGCCCTGTCCGGCGCCCTGGAGCGCGGCCACCGGATGCTGTATATCTGCTACGACAACGAGGCCTATATGAATACCGGCATTCAGCGGTCCAGCTCCACGCCCCTGGGTGCGCACACCACCACCAGCCCGGCGGGAAAGGTCATTCCCGGAAAACGCGAGTTTCCCAAGGATCTGACCGGGATCGTGGCGGCCCACAACATCCCCTATGTGGCCCAGGCCTCGCCCAGCCACTGGAAGGATCTGACCAACAAAGTCTCCAAGGCTCTGGAGGCGGAGGGACCCAGCTTTCTGAACATCATCTCCCCCTGCCCGCCGGGCTGGCAATACCCCCAGCATCTGACCATCAAACTGGCCAAGCTGGCCGTGGAGACCTGTTTCTGGCCGCTCTACGAGGTGGACCAGGGAACCTGGAAGATCACCGTTAAACCCAAGGAAAAGAAACCGCTGGACGAGTGGACCAAACTGCAGGGCCGTTTCCGGCATCTGTATGAGCCGAAGAACAAGCCCATTCTGGAAAAGGCCCAGGCCGAGGTGGACAGACGCTGGGAGGTGCTGCAGCAAAGGGCTCAGTAAGGAAAGACCGGCTGCTGCCGCGACCGGCGCCCGGGTGATGGGGAGCAGCCGGACTCTATCGGGAGGTGTGGACGGCCAGATGAACCTGCCCAACAAGCTCACGGTGACACGGATCATTCTCAGCCCCATTTTCATGGCGGCTTTTCTGGTCGATAACCTGTACTCCCGCTACTTCGCCCTGTTCATCTTCGTGGTGGCGGCCCTGACCGACCTGTACGACGGGCATCTGGCCAGAAAGACCGGCGTCATCACCAGCTTCGGGAAATTCATGGATCCCCTGGCGGACAAGCTGCTCACCTCCACCGCCCTGGTGGCCTTCCTGGCATTGGGATATGTGAAAAGCTGGATCGTGCTGCCGATCATCGTTCGGGAGATCTTCATCACCGGGCTGAGGGCCATGGCGGCCTACCGCGGGGTGGTCATCCCGTCAAGCATTCTGGCCAAATGGAAGACGGCCACTCAGATGGTTGTCATCGTCGTCATCCTTGTCTTCAGCAACCTGGAGATGACCTGGTCCACTCTGGGAGAACACCACTCGCCGGTGCCCTCGGAGGTGGCCATCACCATCTTCAACGGCCTGCTGCTGGCCTCCATGATCCTCACCCTGATCTCGGGGATCGACTACATCGTCAAGAATGCCAGCCTGATCAAAGGCATGATGAAATAGCGCCCGCCGGGGAGGTCCCTCATCGCCGGGGCAGGAACACTATTCCATAGAACGGTGGCCACCGGCATCGTGGCAGGCTATTGCCCTGTCGCGCCGGGTACGGCCGGGACCGCCCTGGCGGCGGTCCTCTACTGGCTGCTGCGGCTGGACCGCTGGCCGGCCGGCGGTATGGTGATCCTGCTGTTCTTTCTGCTGGGAACCTGGTCGGCGACCTTCATGGAGAAAAGGCTGGGGCCGGATCCATCGCAGGTCGTGGTGGACGAGATGGTGGGGTACTGGATCGCCATGCTGGCCCTCCCCCGGAGCTGGGCTCTGGCCGTTGCCGGGTTTTTCATTTTTCGCATCTTTGACATCTTTAAACCTTTTCCCGTCCGCCGGGCCGAACGACTGCCTTGCGGATGGGGCATCATGGCCGATGACGCTCTGGCTGGCATCTACACCAACCTGGTGCTGAGATTGATTCTGCTGGTGCGCGGCTGAACCCGCCGGGGCGGCGGCCGGGCCAGTAGTCCTGTCCGGCCCTTCGGCCGCGGCTGAACACTGGGGATGGCAGGCCGATGAAGCTCGAGATCATCACCATCGGGGACGAACTGCTGTGGGGGCAAACGGCCGATGACAACGCCTCCTTTCTGAGCCGTCGATTGCTCCAGCTGGGTCTGCCCCCGCGCTGGCAGACCACCGTGGGAGACGACTCCGAGCGCATCAGAGAAGGGCTTCTCACCGCCGCCGGGCGTGCCGATATCGTGTTGATAACCGGCGGGTTGGGCGCCACCGACGACGACCGCACCCGCAGCGCCCTGGCCCAAGCTCTGGGACAGCCATTGGTTCTGGATGAGTCCCTGTGGTCGGATATCCGCCGGCGGCTGGACGCCCACGGCTGGGCCCACCGCAGCGCGCATCAGCGGCTGGCCCTGATCCCCCGGTCCAGCCGGCCGCTGCCCAACACCGTGGGGCTGGCGCCGGGCCTCTTCATGGAGGCCGAAGGAACGGCTATTTACGCCCTGCCCGGTGTTCCCGCGGAGATGCGGACCATCTTCGAGGAACAGATCGTCCCCATCCTGGAATCTCTCTCCACCGACCAGGCCATCCGGCGAAGATGTCTGCGGACGGTCGGCGCCGGCGAGACACAGATCGCCGAGATGATTCACCGGCTGTCCCTGCGCAAGGTAGCCGTCTCCTACCTTCCTGGCCCCTGCGGGGTGGATCTGTGGCTGACGGCCCGGGCCCGCCTGGCTCGAGAGGCCGAGGACCTGCTCTCTCTGGCCAGCCGGCGGATCGAGGAGGCGCTGGAAGAGCACATCTTCGGGACGGACGATGACACCCTGGAACGGGTCACGGCCGCCCTGCTGATCATGAAAGGACTCACCGTGGCCACGGCCGAATCCTGCACCGGCGGACTGCTGGCCGACCGGCTGACCGATGTGCCGGGCAGCTCGACCTATTTCAAGCACGGCGTGGTAGCTTACAGCAACGAGGCCAAACGCCGGATCCTCAAGGTTCCAAAAAAAATTCTGGACCGTCACGGGGCGGTCAGCCAGCAGGTCGCTGCCGCCATGGCCGCCGGCGTGGTCAGGATCAGCCAGGCCGATATCGGGCTGTCCACCACCGGCGTCGCCGGTCCCTCGGGAGGCACCGCGGACAAGCCGGTGGGATTGGTCTATATCGGCATGGTCCACGGGGAACATTCGATCACCCATCGCCACCGTTTCGGAAGCGACCGGGCTATGAACAAGGAATGCGCCGTCCGTACGGCCCTGAACCTGGTTCGCCGGTATCTTCTGGAACATTGAATCACTGCGGCCGGGAGCCTTGAGGAGAGCCATCGAATACATGGCCAGGATCAGAACCTTCATCGCCGTCGATCTGCCCGGGCAGATCAAGGACCGGATCGGAGAGATCATCTCGCCATTGAAACCCCTGTCCCGCTCGATCCGCTGGGTCCGGCCGGAGGGTCTGCACCTGACCCTAAAATTCTTAGGCGAGATCCCGGAGGAGCAGCTGCCGGATATCTTCTCCGCCCTGGAGACGGCCCTGTCCGAATGGTCGACCTTCCGCTTCCGGCTGTCCGGCCTGGGCGGTTTCCCCAACCTGCGCCGGCCCCGGGTTCTGTGGATCGGCATCCGGGAAGGAGGTGACCCGCTGCGGGAGCTGGCCGGGGCGGTGGACAGGGCGCTGGTTTCCTGCGGTTTTCCGCCCGAGAAACGCCCCTTCTCGCCCCACCTGACCATCGGCCGGGTGCGATCTCCGCAAGGCCTCCAGGAGGTGCTGGAGCAGCTGCCGGCCATCGACTGCACCAGTGAGCCGATCACCGCCGGCGCGGTCAAGGTGATGAAAAGCCAGCTCAAACCCACCGGCGCAGAATACAGCGCCCTGAAGGTCATCGACCTGAGGGCGCCGGCAAACATATGAGCATAAAAAGCGGCGAGCCATCCGCGGATCCGACACCATGAACCCACACCCACGGAGGTGAAAGCAATGTCGGAAGAGAAAAAAACCGAGAAGGCCAAGGCCCTGGATCTGGCCATCTCCCAGATCGAGCGCCAGTTCGGGAAGGGCTCCATCATGAAGCTGGGCAGCGATGAGGCCAAGATCCAGGTCCCGGTGATCTCCACCGGGTCGATCGGCCTGGACGCCGCGCTGGGCGTCGGGGGGATCCCCCGGGGCCGGGTGGTGGAGATCTACGGCCCGGAGTCGTCCGGCAAGACCACGCTGGCCCTGCACATCATCGCCGAGGCCCAGAAGAAGGGCGGCGTGGCGGCCTTCATCGACGCCGAGCATGCCATGGACCCGATCTACTCCCGCAAGTTAGGCGTGGATATCGACAATCTGCTGGTTTCCCAGCCGGACACCGGCGAACAGGCCCTGGAGATCGCCGAGACCCTGGTGCGCAGCGGCGCCATCGACGTGGTGGTGATCGACTCGGTGGCCGCCCTGGTTCCCCGGGCCGAGATCGAGGGCGAGATGGGCGATTCCCACATGGGCCTGCAGGCCCGGTTGATGTCCCAGGCCCTGCGAAAGCTGACCGGGACGATCAGCAAGTCACGGACCAGCGTGGTGTTCATCAACCAGATCCGGATGAAGTTAGGGGTCATGTTCGGCAATCCCGAGACGACCACCGGCGGCCGGGCGCTGAAATTTTACGCCTCGCTGCGTCTGGATATCCGCCGCATCGGCTCGGTCAAGAGCGGCGATCAGACCATCGGCAACCGCACCCGCGTCCGGGTGGTCAAGAACAAGCTGGCTCCCCCCTTCCGCGATACCGAGTTCGACATCATCTACGGCGAGGGCATCTCCCGGGAGGCGGAGCTGCTCGACCTGGCCGTCGATCACGATGTAGTCTCCAAGAGCGGGACCTGGTTCTCATACGGCGACGAGCGTCTCGGACAGGGACGGGAGAATGCCCGCCTGTTCCTCCGGGAACATGACGATATCGCCCGGAAGGTCGAGGACCGGCTGAGGGAACAATTAGGCCTGAAGCCGGCCGAGACGGCGGAAAAGAAAGAACAGGCTCCGGCGGAAGAGAAGGAGCCGAAAGCTTCGCCCAAGGGGAAGCAGTAAGCAATAGGCAGTGAACGGTCAGCCCCGGGCCGGCGGTTTCAGCGGGTCAGGAATCGGCCGGCGGGGGCGGTAAAAACCGGTCCGGGGATGGGAACCTGCCATCTCATCCCCGGCGTCCCGGATTATCTTTGAAACGCGGGAGTTTTCGATCAGCGGTCGATGCGATGTCTGACGACTCACGGTCCGGCAAGGCCACCATCACAAAACTGGAGGCCCAGAAGCGTAATCCCCGGAGGGTGTCCGTCTTCCTGGACGGATCCTTCGCCCTGGGAATGGACGCCCAGCTGGCGGTGGAACTGGGGCTGCGCAAGGGCCGCACCCTGGACCGCCGGGAGCTCGAAAGGATCACCCGGGCCGAGGAAAAAAGCCGGGCTCGGCACTATTCGCTCGACTTTTTAGGCTACCGGGCCCGCAGCATCTGGGAGGTTCGCGATCGCCTGACCCGGCGCGGTCATGCCGGGGAGATCGTCGAGGAGGTGATCGGCGAGCTGAGCCGGGAAGGCCTGCTGGACGATGAGGACTTCGCCCTTCGCTGGGCCCGCGACCGGATGAGAACCAAACCGATCGGGGAGCGGCTGCTGCGCCGGGAGCTACGGCTCAAGCGGGTGGACGACGAGATCATCGACCGGGTGGCGACCGCCACCTACCGGGACCTCTCCACAGAGCAGCTGGCCGGTGAACTGCTCCGTTCCCGGGAAGGGCGATATCGTCGCCTGGACGCCAAAACGGCCCGCCGGAGGATGGCCGAGTTCCTCCTTCGTCGGGGATTTGACCGGTCAGCGGCCTGGGAGGCGGTGGATCAGGCGCTCCGGGAGTGGTCGAAGGACGAGGGCCGGACGAACGATTGACCGCTCCGGCGCTGATACAGCGCCACGGCCGTTTTGATCGAATCGACACACAAGGACGATTTCACAGATGACCTCACAACAGATCAGAAAAGAATTCCTCAGCTATTTCCAGGCCCGAGGACACTGCATCATCCCCAGCTCCCCGGTGGTCCCGGTGGACGATCCAACGCTGCTGTTCACCAACGCCGGGATGAACCAGTTCAAGCCCATCTTTCTGGGACAGGAGACCCGAGACTACCGCCGGGCGGCCTCGGCCCAGAAGTGCATCAGAGTCAGCGGCAAGCATAACGACCTGGAGGAGGTCGGCCGGGACAGCCTGCACCACACCTTCTTCGAGATGCTGGGCAACTGGTCCTTCGGAGATTACTACAAGAAAGAGGCCATCGAGTTCGCCTGGGAGTTCCTCACCGTCACCATGGGACTGGACAAGGACCGGCTGTGGGCCTCGGTCTATACCGACGATGACGAGGCCGCCGGGTTGTGGCCCCGGGTGACCGACCTTCCCGCCGAGCGGGTGCTGCCCTTCGGGGCCAAGGAGAACTTCTGGGAAATGGGCGAGACCGGCCCCTGCGGCCCTTGCTCCGAGCTGCACTACGACCGCGGTCAGGAATTTTCTTGCGGAAAACCCGATTGCGGCGTCAACTGCGGCTGCGAGCGGTTCCTGGAGATCTGGAACCTGGTCTTCATCCAGTATGACCGCGATCAGGCCGGCCGGCTGACCGAGCTGCCGGCCAAGCACGTCGATACCGGCATGGGCCTGGAGCGGCTGACGGCCATCAAACAGGGAGTCGATTCCAATTACGGGACCGACCTGTTTCGGCCCGTCATCGAGCGGATCATCGAGCTCAGCGGCCGGGACGAGTCCGACCCGCGCCTGCGCACCTCGATGTGGGTCATCGCCGATCACATCCGCGCCCTGACCTTCGCCATCGCCGACGGGGCCATGCCTTCCAATGAAGGACGGGGCTATGTCCTGCGCCGGATCCTGCGGCGGGCCGCCCGCCACGGACGAATTCTCGACCTGCACGAACCATTCATCTACGGCCTGTCCGGAACGGTGGTGGACATCATGGGTCAGGCCTATCCGGAGCTTCATCAGGGCCGCGAGCACGTCGCCCTGGTGATCAAGGCCGAGGAGGAGCGGTTCGGCCAGACCCTGGATCAGGGCATCGAGCGGTTTGAGGAGCTCAGCGCCGATCTGGCCAGACGGAAGGTCAAGATCATTCCCGGAGAGGAGGTCTTTCGCCTGTACGACACCTACGGCTTCCCGGTGGACCTGACCCGGGTAATGGCCCGGGAGAAGGGGCTGGAAGTGGACACCGCAGGCTTCGAGAAGGCCATGGAACGGCAGCGATCGAGATCCCGGGTGGCCACGGCCGAGACCGGCGGCCAGGCGATCACCCGGGAATGGACGACGATGAGCTCCGGCGGCAGCTCCATCTTCGTCGGCTATGACACATTTGAATGCCCGGCCGTGATCCGCAAATGGGCCACGATCGGCGATGAAGAGGACGATGACCGGGTGGAGATCATTCTCGACCGGACGCCCTTCTATGCCGAGGCCGGGGGGCAGACCGGCGACAGCGGATCGATCGCCGGCGACGGTTTCACCATCGAGGTCGGTGATGCCGTCTTCCGGCACATCGATGGCCGCGACGAGATCGTCCATCTCGGCCGGCTCACCGAGGGCGCCATCGAATCCGCGGAGGTCACCGCCGCGGTGCGGTCCGGCCACCGCCTGGCCACCGCCCGCAACCACACCGCCACCCACCTGCTGCAGGCGGCCCTGAGGGAGGTCCTGGGCGATCATGTGCACCAGTCGGGCTCTCTGGTCTCTCCCGACCGGCTGCGGTTCGATTTCACCCACTATGCCGCCATGACGCCGGATGAGCTGCGCCAGGTGGAGGGACTGATCAACGACCATATCCGCCGCAACCGGCCGGTGACCACCCGTCAAACCTCCCTGGAGCAGGCCCGCCAGGAGGGGGTCACGGCCCTGTTCGGCGAGAAATACGACCAGCAGGTGCGGGTGGTCGAGGTGGCCGAGACCAGCCAGGAGCTGTGCGGGGGGACCCATGTCGGCTCCACCGGAGAGATCGGGCTGTTCCAGATCCTCGGTGAGAGCGGCATCGCCGCCGGCGTGCGGCGTATCGAGGCCCTCACCGGGGAGGCGGCCCTGGAATGGATCGGCCGGCAGCGGTCGATCATCGACCGGCT
>Ga0272444_10005997_pt1 | contig 10468 bp, 8 predicted proteins | sample SSMForm13_FD_201033 | JGI IMG/M metagenome (GOLD analysis project Ga0272444, IMG submission 201033) | Marine sediment archaeal communities from Little Sippewissett salt marsh, Falmouth, MA, United States - SSM-Form-13 | ecosystem: Environmental > Aquatic > Marine > Wetlands > Sediment ...
TATCTTCGGCGCCTATCTCGCTACCGACAAAAGACGTCTCTCCGAGTCGATCCGAATCATGCTCAATGAATTCCGCAAAATACGAAAATATAAGCTCTCCGATACCAAAATGGAGACCATCAAAGATCAGTTCAAAGGATACCTCCTGCTCGGAATGGAATCAACCTCCGGACGTATGAACCGCCTCGCCCGTCAGGAACTCAATAGCGAGCAATATGTCTCGCTCAGCGAAGCCATCCGCCGGATAAACCGCATAAACTCCCGTGATCTGCGGGAAATTGCCCGAATTATACTCAATCCTGAAAATATGGTCATCACCGCCCTCGGCTCGGCGCAAAAAGGAGATATGGCTGATATAGACTGGACCTCCCTGTAAAGCCCGGCCGACCAAAATGACCGTCCTGACCTTCCACAGCGTCGACAATACCTTCAGCCCGGGCATTAATAACTACCGCCCGGATCGCTTCTGCAGACTGATAAACCGTCTCAAAGACTCCGGCTGCAGGTTCGTCTCTATCGATGATTACCTGGCCTCATCCCCCTCCGACAATGATATCGCCCTGACCTTCGATGATGGCTACGCCTCATTTCATGAGCATGTCTTTCCCTTCCTGACCGATCTGGCGATCCCGGCCGCTGTCTTTATTCCCGCCCGATTTATCGGTGAGCCTGCCCGATGGGACTACCACCGTGGCTTCGGACGCCGTCACCTCAGCCGGAACCAGTTGACCGAAATCGCCGCCGTAAATTTTGAAATCGGCGCCCACGGCCATTCTCATTGCGATTTGACCTCCCTTTCGCCGCGCCGCCTGAAACTGGAACTGTCCGGTGCCAAAAATTGCCTCGAGGATACAGTCGGTCGTGAAATCAAATATATTTCCTACCCCTTCGGCCGGTTCAATGCCACCGTTGAGAGCTACGCCGCCGAAACCGGCTATCACCGCGGTTTCTCGATCTCATCGGGGACTCGATCCCGGAGCGGCTTCACCGTTACGGGTCAGGCGGTCTATACCATCGATACCACCTATTCGGTCTTCAACAAAATCGGCCGCGGCCCATTCAGCCGACTCGAAAAACTCAAAGGCATGATTATCAACTTCTACGCCGGCGGCACCATTCTGCTCAATCGGCTGCGCCTGACCGAACGAATCGATAATCCCTAATTATTCGCCTGAAGTTTCCGAATATTCTTGATAAACGAAAATAATTTATATAAATTCGGTTCTTTAAACCAGGCAGACTGAAAACCTTCTATGACCTGAGAGAAGCCACATGGCCCGATACGATTTTAAAAGCATCGAAAAGAAATGGCAGGGACGCTGGGAAAAAGCGCAACTCCACCAGGACCCCGTAAAACCATCAGGGGATAAATTCTACATGCTGGTGATGTTTGCCTATCCGTCTGGCGATATCCATATGGGTCACTTCCGCAACTATATCATAGGCGATGCCGTCGCCCGCCGACAGATGATGCTGGGCCGGGAAATCCTTCATCCCTTCGGATGGGATGCCTTCGGCCTGCCGGCCGAACGCGCCGCCATCCAGCGTGGCTTCCATCCCAAAGAATGGACATATAAGAACATTGCCGCTTCCCGCGCCACTCTCAAGGCTACCGGCGTCTCCTACGACTGGTCCCGCGAGGTTATTTCGTGCGATCCCGATTACTATAAATGGACGCAGTGGATGTTTATCCAGCTTTTCAAAAAAGGACTCGCTTATCGAAAAACCGGCTGGGTTAACTGGTGCCCCGAGGATAAAACCGTCCTGGCCAACGAACAGGTCGTCGATGGTCGCTGTGAACGATGCGAAACCGAAGTCGAAAAGCGGGAGCTGAAACAATGGTACTTCAAAATCACCGACTACGCCGACCGGCTCATTGATGGTCTGGACACCCTGCCGCATTGGCCGGATAACCTCAAGACCATGCAAAAAGAATGGATCGGGCGCTCCTATGGCGTCGAGGTCGACTTCGTCATCGAGGAAACAGGGGAGAAGCTGCCCATTTTCACCACTCGTCCCGATACCATTTTCGGCGTTACTTTTATGGCCATCGCCCCCGAATCGCCCATCATCGATAAACTCAACCTGGATGGCGACTATCGGGAAAAAGTCGAAAAATACCGCCGCGAGGTCATGATGCGCCCGGAAATGGAACGCACCGCCGTCGGCAACAAGGACGGTGTCTTTACCGGGAAATATGCCGTCAATCCCTTCAACGGCCGCAGGGTCCAGTTGTGGGTGGCCGATTATGTCCTGGCCGGTTACGGCACCGGCGCGGTGATGGCCGTCCCGGCCCACGACAGCCGCGATTTCCTGTTCGCCAGAAAATATGATATCCCCATTGAGATTGTCATTCATCCCGATGAAAATACCGCTCTTGATGTCGATAAAATGGATGATGCCTACACCGAATACGGCGTCATGGTCAACTCCGGGCAATTCGACGGCCTGGTCGGTAAGGAAGCCATCGATAAAGTCGCTCAATACGCCGAAACCGAAGGTATCGGTCGAAAAAAAGTCAATTACAAGCTGCGCGACTGGCTGATCTCCCGTCAGCGCTACTGGGGCGCGCCCATTCCGATTATCCATTGCCCCCAATGCGGAGCCGTGGCGGTCCCCGAGGATGAACTGCCAGTTGTTCTGCCCGATGTCAAGAGCTTTATGCCCAAAGGGCGGTCGCCTCTGGCCGATGTCCCCGAATATATGAACGTCGCCTGTCCCGAGTGCGGGGGAGAGGCGCAGCGCGATCCGGATACCATGGATACCTTCGTCTGCTCCTCATGGTACTATCTTCGCTATACCGATCCGCACAACGATAGCGTTCCGTTCGACAAATCGCTGGCCGAGAAATGGATGCCGATCGACAAATATATCGGCGGCATCAGCCACGCCACCGGCCACCTGATCTATTTCCGCTTTTTCCACAAATTTCTAAAAGATCTCGGCTGGGTCAAAGACGAGGAGCCGGCTACAGATATGTTCAACCACGGTATGGTTCTCGACTCCAAAGGCGATGTTATGCGGAAATCGGTCGGCAACGTCGTCTCCCCGATCGGCCTGATGAAAAACCACGGTGTCGATATCAGCCGACTGGGTATGTTTTTCTGCGCACCCTCCGAAAAGGAGGTGCTGTGGACCGATGATGTTCTGGTCGGTATCGAAAAATTCATAAAAAACCGCTTTTTCCCGCTGATTAACAATTACCGCGGCTGCCGCCCTGACTTAAAGTATTACTTTAATATGGAAAAGTTATCCGAATACGATAAAAACGCCTATATTACATTAAACCAGACCATTAAGCGCGTTTCGACCGACTTCGACCGGCTTCAGTTCAATACCGCTATTTCGGCTCTGATGGAACTCGAGTCGGCCTTTAAATCCGGCAAAATTGAAAATGACCGTCTGAATGACGCTATCATCCTGAAAGCCATCCAGTTGATGGCCCCCATGGCGCCGCATCTGGCCGAGGAAATGTGGCAGATTTGCGGCCAGGAGTTTTCCGTGTTTAAGTCGGACTGGCCGGAAGCCGATCCGAACGCGCTTCATTTCGATTCGGTCACAATCGCGGTGCAGATCAACGGCAAGCTGCGCTCCGAGATCATTATCGCTCGCGATTCCGGCGAAGAAGATGTCGTGGAAAAGGCTTTAAGCGATGAGCGCGTCGCCAAATATACCGCCGGCAAGCAAATAATTAAGAAGATATATATCGCCAACCGGCTTTTAAATATTGTCATTAAATAAGACCTTGGGTGGAATTGGATGATATCTGAATATGAAGATTTTACTGGTATTTGAATAAGTTAACATAAGATATCTTTTGAGACACAATATCCTGATTTTGCCGCATCTACTGTTAAATTCAAAAGTCTTCCCACCTCCTCGGATATTTTCAGCTAACATCAATTGCCATACATGCTGATCTCGACCTGTCTCAAATCGTCAGCTACAGGCGTTCTATTATCAGCACCGAGACCGATAGCAGCCATCTTCTTCGACTGTAGACCGCCGGGCTTTTTCGACCAGGCTTGAAGCCTGCGGCACCGAGTCACCGGGCATAATCTCCCGGCCCGAATTCCATTCGATGCCGGTTTAACTATAGGTTGTAATATATAATATATGTATATATTTACCTGACGGGAAATTGGTCATTCCATGTATTTCTTTACAAGTTGATACCTCTCTGATTGATCCGATAAAATATTTCTGCATCCGACGACTTATGATCAGAGAATAAGGAGATTTTGAATATCGAGGTCTTATGGGTGCGCGGCGAAGGGTTTTCGGTTAAACTGTTCGCGGATTAAATAATCTTGATTTTACATCGAATAACGGTCTCTTTTTGATTCCCGGGTCGTAGCTCCCTTTGCGTTGACAATGGTGCTTGAGGCTGGGGCCATAAGGCCAGGCCATTGAGCCATACGGCTGCAGGACTATTGAGATGTTATACACTATCGGGCCTCCGCCCTCACGTGTTGATTATCTGGTGGACTTTATCTACGGCGGAAGTTCAGCGCTGCTTTTATCGCTGGCTCACATTTTCGGGGATCTCTGGTTTATCTCCTTTTTTGCCCTTGTCCCTTTTTTGTGGCGGATATTTCAGATAAATTCGTGGGGGGGCTGTCCGTTTGGGCATAATGCTGGCCACATCATTCGTTATGGCCACCAGCGCAAACCAGCTGATCTCCCGTGATTATCCCAAAAGCTTAATTGCTATTAAGCGTCGGGGCAGGCGTGGGTGCCTGCTGCCAGCGGTCTGGAGCTTTGTAGAAGACTCTTGGCACAGCAAAGCTGAGCGGCACCGAAACAAAAATGTCAAGCCTAAGCTGGTTTGACCTTGTATCTGCAAAATATAATGTATTGCTTTAAATATTAACCGAAACCATCCGGCGGGGATCAGGATATCTTCCGGAAGGCGTAGTTGGCCAGCCGGCGGGCCTCCTTGAAACGGATACTCGATCGCGGCGAGCCTAAAACCACCAGCGTCACTTCCTCGCCGGCCTTATTCGAAACAATGGTCGTCAGGCAGTAATCCGATTTGATAATATATCCGGTTTTGCCGATCCTGACTCGATACGGCGAATAGACCATCTTGTTCGTATTGACCAGCCTCATCGACCGTTTTCTGTTGACCGGCTTGAAGACATATTTTTTCAGGCTGGTGATCCGGGCGATTTCCGGATACTTTTTATAGGCGGCGTTGACCAGCCGCGCGACATCCTCGGCGGTGGAGCGGTTGCGCTCATCGAGCCCGGTCGGTTCGTACATTTTTGTATTTTTCAGGCCGTGCTGGCGGGTCTTCTTATTCATCAGCTCGGCGAATTTCTCATACGAGCCGGCTATGGCACGGGCCATCGCCCGGGCCGCCCGGTTATCGGAAACCAGAAGCGCCGCATGCAGAAGGTCCTTCATCCGTACCTTCGTCCCGGTGCGAAACAGCGATCGCGCCGAGCGCCGGGCGTCCTTTTTCGAAATCTGGATAACCGTGTCGGGCCGATAATTATCCAGCACCACCATGGCCGTCAGGAGTTTCGAAATCGAGGCGATGGGGTACACCTTCTGCGCATTCTGGCAGTACAGAACCCGGCCGCTTTTATTGTCGATCGCCACCGCCGATTTCAAATTGAGATAAATATCCCGATTGATATTCGAATCGGGCATCTCGAAAAATTTATTTTTTGCGGGGGATTCGATTGACAGCGTTTCGGAAACGCTTTCGGTTACCACCAGCGCATCGGCCAGGTACATGATAAGAGGCAAACCGGCCAGAACCAGCAGAACGATTCGAAACTTCACGACGTCCTCTCCCCTACCTGTATTTTACCCATCGGAAGATTTCTCCCAGCGTCGGTCGCTTGCCGTACATGAGAATCCCCACCCGGAATATTTTCGATGTTACCCAGATAACGCCGAGTATGGTCAGAAACGTCAGGACCAGTCCCAGGAGCGCCTCCCGGATGATCGGATCGGCCAGGTTGAAGGTATCCGGCCCGATGAAGATCAGCCTCTGGATCATCATGGTCGGCGTGAAAAACGGTATCAGCGACAGAATTACGGCGATGGTCGACTCCGGTTCCTGAATTATATACATCGCTATTATTATCGGCAAAAGAAGCATCATGGTTATTGGAAAAACGAAATTCTGCGCTTCCTTATCGGTGTTGACCACCGAGCCGATCAGGGCGAACAGGGTCGAAAAAAGCATATAGCCCAGCATGAGATAAAGCAAAAAGAAAACGATCAGGGTCGGATTGAATATGATATCCGAAATATCCGCGCTGATGTACTGGCTCCCCTGGGCCAGAAAAATAATTACGCCGATCAGGACCCAGGCGGCCACCTGCGTCAGCGAGGCCAGCCCCAGGCCGATCACCTTGCCGGCCATGAGCTGAAACGGCGACAGCGACGAGACCATCACCTCGACTATGCGCGAGTTTTTTTCCTCGATCACCGACCGCATCAGGAGCTGTCCGTAACCGATTACCATGCCGAAGATGATCATCACGAAAATCAGCCCGGCCAGATAAATCGTCAGGAAATCCCTCTGCTTGCCGCCGGGAGCCTGCTGCCGCAATTCGACTCCCCGGGTCAGGGCCAGGACTGAATCGACGGCCAGGTTGATATCCGATTTCTCCAGCCGGATTCCGGCCAGAATATCGGAGAGGGCACCATCGAAACGCGCCACCGTCCTCAAGCCGAACGACTTGGCCACCATTATCCCGGAATTGTCCCGCTCTATATCCGGCGGAATAATAAGGTAGCTTTTTATCGCCTTCTGCATGATAAGTGAATCCAGACGAGCCCGAACCCCGGCGACCTCCGCCGAATCGGCCTCGGCCAGGCCGTACACCCGATCAACTTCGTAGGCCCGGCTGCTGTCATCCAGTTTATATCCGGCGATACGCCCGGCGAACTGGTCGCCGATACCCTGTCCGTCCAGGTCGACAACCGCGATTCGCTCGGCGGTGGTCGGCTTTTTGGAGGCCAGGAGAGCCGGCACGATAGTGATGCCCACCATCAGCACCGGCGTCAGGATTATTCCGACCACGAACGATTTCTTTTTGACGACCTGAGCGTATTCTCGTTTTATCAAAACCCATAGTTTATGCATGATTCGCCTCCGGAGCCGGACTGTCAATGCGGGCCACGTCGATGAAGATATCATACAGCGATGGCTCCATTATCTCGAAACGCCGCACCGACACCTTCCCGGCCAGCTCCCTGAGAATGGTCTGCGGTTCGGCGCCCTCGGCAAGATCCAGTTCGATATAGTTGTTGAACTCGGTGATTTTTTCCACTCCCGGTATATCCCGGGCGACCGCCCCCTCCCCTTCCAGCTCGACCTGGATCGAGTTACTGCCGAATTTCCTCTTGATCTCGGCCATCTTTCCGTCGAGAACCCCCTGTCCCTTGTTGATCATACAGATATAATCGCACAGTTTTTCGGCCTGCTCCATGACATGTGTCGAAAAGAGAATCGTCGTTCCGCGCCGTTTTTCCTCGAGAAGAATATCCTTGATAAGTTCGATATTGAGCGGGTCCAGTCCCGAAAAAAGCTCGTCGAGAATGATCATTTCCGGTTCATGAATCATGGTCGTGATAAACTGCAGCTTTTGCTGCATGCCCTTCGACAGTTCCTCGACTTTCCGCCGTTTATAATCGCCCAGGGACATCCGGTCCAGCCACCGGTCGACCACCGCTTTGGTTTTCGAGCGTGGGTAGTCTTTCATCTCCGCAAAGAAGATAATCACCTCTTCCAGTGTCATCTTTTTATAGAGACCGCGTTCTTCGGGAAGATAGCCGACGCGGTTACGGAAGTCTTTGGTCAGCGGGCGGCCCTCGATCAGAATCGTTCCCGAGTCGGGCGCGATAATATTCATGATCATGCGAATCGTGGTCGTCTTGCCGGCTCCATTCGGTCCGATTATACCGTAAATGCTACCACGCGGAATCGACAGGCACAGATTTTCCACCGCCACCTTGCGGTCATAGGTCTTGCTGATGTTTTCCAGTCGCAAATATTCCTGCATAACTTCTCACCAATTTTTTCGCAAATTATTCGATCGCAATGGCTAGTCAACAAAAAACTAAAGCCCCAGAACGTGCATCATCTCGCGGGCGTTTTTGACCGCCTGCCCCAGATGACAATTATTGAAAAAGATAAATATTTTTTTGGTCTTGCTTTTCATTTTGTCGATTTTTTCCTTCCATTCCTGAAGTTCCCCGGGGCTGTAATCGTAATCATAGCGGAGCGGGCCGCCCTCCCACCATTGTTCGGCGTTCCGGCCGTGCAGTCTGGCATACGCCGTTTCGGTGGTGGCGAAAAAATCCGGTTTCAAAAGCCCCGGCAGGTCCGGCTCATCGACCGCGACATAGCCGATCCCGGCTTCCCTGAAAACATCGTACATGGTGCGGTTGACCCAGCCGCTGTGCCGAAATTCGACAAACAGCCGATGCGGTCGAAGCAGCTCGTGGCACCGCCGGATATAGTCGAGATTCCGCGATGAAAACTTGAACGAATAGGGATACTGGGCCAGCAGTCCTTTCAGCTTGCCCGCCTCGGCCATCGGCGCCACCGCCTCCAGAAACGGCTTTACCGATTCCTCCAGCCTGGCCCGCTTGTGCGTCATGGTGTTCGGGGTTTTGACGATGAACTCGTATCCGGGCGGTGACTTTCTTTCGATATTGGCCATAACTTTCGGGTGAGGAATCCGGTAATAGGTGGCATTGATCTCGACCGTATCGAAAAATTTCGCATAATGGTCGAACATCATTCCCTTTTTTATATCGACCGGATAGAACGGCCCCTTCCAATCGTCGAAACTGTACCCCGAGGTGCCTATCTTAACTTCCGCCGCCATTTTTCTCGATCCTTTATGACTCTGTATACGCCGCCCGCGGGCCCGGGTTTCACGCCTTCTTTTTCTTCAATTCGGTAAACCGGATCAGCCCGCATTTAGGGCAAATCCATTTGCGTTTTTTATGGAAGGTACGCTTTTGCACCTCCATCGTACTCCGGCACCGGGGGCAGATCATCCGATCACCCGAAAGAAATCAGTCAGAAGAAAATCGACCCGCCCGATCAGCGTCGACATCCGCGACATGACTGTAAAACCGAAGGTGGCGCCGAAAAAAATCATCAGGAAATACGTCCCCAGGCCGGCCGCGCGGCCCATCAGTCCCTTGTGCTCCCGGCTGAAATAGAAATAGGCCAGCGTCGTCAGCAAGCCGACCACGACCACGATAGCCTCGATATTTAGCCCGCCGCCCGCCCCGGTCAGGGGCATGACCGACGACGATAACTGTTTCAGCGTCCGGGCATAAAGCATGGCCGGGATAGCCGCCCCGGCGCCGGTGCCGATCATGAAGGCGATCGGGATGCGCGACAGCCACGAATGCCGGGGAGTAAATCGGCTGAACATCAAAAGCCCCAGAACCAGCGGCACCACCAGGATCAGTCGTCCCTGTTTCAAAAGCGGCGTCAGGAGCATATCCATCAGGGTCGTCTGCCATAAAGTCACCAGGGCGTAACCGACGGTCAGCCCGATCAGCCACGACTCGACCGCCCGGTAGAGCGGATTATCCCGGTACAAAAACGAATAAACGGCCAGCGTCAGAAGCCCGGCAATAATTACTCCGATATCCATATTTACCTGCCGCCCTTTCGTCTGCCGGCGCTGAAATAAACGATGTTGCCCAGAATTATGAGCGCCACGATATACAGGTGAGCGTTGGACTGGGCCAGCATACCCCGATTTCCGCCGCCTTTGACTCCGTACAGGTTTTCGTACTCGGCCGCCCCCTTGAGTCCCCCGATCACCGAGTACAGCTGCCCCGAGGAAACATAGGGATCGTGCGAGGTGATCATGGCCGCCGTCAGCCCGGCCATGATTCTCTGGTTGTAGCGTGCCCCGGCGTACTCCACCCACTGCGTCGGGCGGTCGCTGTCGGCGATGGAGACGACCAGATCGATTTCCTCGTAGTTCATGACCTCCGAGAGAAGCGGCAGAGTATCACACCGGTGGGCCAGGTAATCCTCCGGAAAGACCTTGATGATCGATTCGCCCAGGCCGAGAATCGTGGCGATATGCTGCGGGCGAAAGCCGAGAAAGACATAATCACGTCCGTAAACCTTGTCGTATTCGGCCGCCGTCTCCGCAAGAATCTGATAGCCGATGGAGGTGCCCTCGGCATAGAGGGCCAGGCCGATGATCCGCAAATCATTGCGGAAAGCATGCCGCAGGAGCACCAGCGCCAGCGGTCGCACCTCCGGCAGCGACGAGGCCTCGTGATCGAATGACACCATGATCACCGTTCCCTCGGGCAATTCCTCCAGGTACCGGTAGGCCTTGTCGATTCGCGCCGAAACCGTCGTCGTCAAATCGACATTGACAAGATATGACACGACCACGACCACCGCCAGCCCGGCGAATAACAGCCATCTCGTCGTCAGCCGGTTCATCAGTCACCC
>Ga0272444_10005998_pt1 | contig 10467 bp, 5 predicted proteins | sample SSMForm13_FD_201033 | JGI IMG/M metagenome (GOLD analysis project Ga0272444, IMG submission 201033) | Marine sediment archaeal communities from Little Sippewissett salt marsh, Falmouth, MA, United States - SSM-Form-13 | ecosystem: Environmental > Aquatic > Marine > Wetlands > Sediment ...
GGTTGCGCGTGAAGCGCCGGGGACTCGTGTTGGCACTCATGGTCGTGGTATGGCTCGCGATCTTCACCTCGGGTGTGCACGCGACCATCGCCGGGGTTCTGCTCGCTCTGGTGATTCCGGTGCAACCTAAGGTCAACCCGAAGCAGTTCGTCTCGGACGCCGAGGCGGTCCTCGAAAAGCTGAAACAGCGGCAGGAATCGGAAAGCTGCATCGTCACCGACCGTGAGCAGCTCCATGCCCTGGAGTTCGTCCACACCGGCTCGGGCGACGCCTTGCCCGCAGGGCTCATGCTCGAGCACTCGCTGCACCCGGTCCAGGTCTGGTTCGTGCTGCCGCTTTTCGCGCTGGCCAACGCGGGTGTTCGCATCGACAGCCACATCGGCGAAGCACTGGCCAACCCCATCAGTCTCGGCATCATCGCCGGCCTGGTGGTGGGCAAACCCATCGGCATCACGCTGATGACGTGGTTGGCCGTCAAGTCGGGCAAGGGATTCCTACCGCAGGGCGTCAACTGGCTGCAGGTGGTGGGCGCGGGGTGCCTCGCGGGCATCGGCTTCACCATGTCGCTCTTTATCGCCGACCTCGCCTGGAACGACGAGGCGCTGATCGCGAACGCCAAGATCGGCATCCTGACGGCATCACTGATCTCGGGCATCCTCGGTTTTGTCTTCCTGAGCCGGTCGTTGCCAACCAAGGGAAAACCCCTGTGAGGTCTCCTCGGTCCACCGTCACGCGCCGCTGGTTTCTCCGGATCACGGCCCTGATCATCATCGCGACCGTGACCGCTGCTCCATCGGTCTGGTCCCAAGATGCTCCATCCGAACCTCCGACGCCCACACCGACTCCGGCGCCAACCCCGATCCCGGCGGCCGAGGTCCCGGCCCAGACCGGAATCACCAAGACCAATCTCGACCGGATCATTGCACGGTCCAACGCGCGGGAATCCGTCACCGAAATCGAGTCGGCCCTCGACGATATGGACGCCAGGCTCGAAGCCCTGGGCGAGGAAACATCAGAGCTTCTCGCAGCCGGAGCTCCACGGTCGGTGCTCGAGGAAACGGGCAAGAAGTGGCTCCGGGAAGATACCGTCCTCGCCGGTTGGCTGGAAACGCTCCAGGCCCGTTCTCAGGGCTTCGACAAGGATCTGGAGTTCATCAAGGAGACCGAGCAAATCTGGCAGCTGACCCTCGACAGCGCCGCCGATCAGGACATGCCCCCGGCCGTGCGAGAGACCATCCAGGACACGCTCAGGGCCGTCCGGGACACCAGGGATTCCGTGACCACACGTCGCGACGCCGTCCTCACCCTCCAGACCCGGGTGTCGTCGCGCAAATCGTCCGTCAGCGACGGCCTCGCGCCGATTCGCGACGGAATGAAGCAGCAGAGTCGGAGCATCTTGGCGCCGAACCAGCCTCCGATCTGGCGCACCCCGTGGAATCCTCCGGGGGACGAAGCGCTCACCGACCGATTCCGGAGCTCTCGGGGGGACGATTTTCTGGCGATCAAGGCCTACGTCTCCCATCGGTCAGACCGAGTGACGCAACACCTGATCGTATTCCTCTTCAGCGCTTTGACTCTGGCGTTCCTCGGCCGCCGTGCCAAGCAGCAGGCGACCGAGGATCCCTCGTTCCAGAACATGGTCCTGCTGCTCAGCAGACCGATCGCCGCGGCGCTGCTGATCAGCACGCTCATCGGCGATGTGATCCACCCCCAGGCTCCGGCGGCGGCGCGGAATCTCCTGTCCGCGGTGACCCTGCTGGCTCTCTTCCGGTTGCTGCCTCCGATTCTGCCCCATCACCTCCGGCCGGGCCTGCTCATTCTGGTCGGCCTGTTCTTCTCGGAAAGCCTCCTGGTGCTCATTCCGCAGGAGGTACTGCTGTACCGGATCGGCCTCCTCGCGCTCGCCATCGCCACCGCAGTCGCCCTCGAGTGGATGGTCCGTCGGGTCGGAGATCCAGAAGCTGCCGCATACCCTCGATGGCTGCGCGCCAGCATGACGGCCTGTCGCATCTCCATCGGGTTGATGGTCGTTGCGGCACTCGCCAACATCGTCGGGAGTGTCGATCTGGCCGAGGTGCTCGTCCAGGGCGTGCTGATCAGCGTCTACTACGGGATCCTGCTGTGGACCGGCGCCCAGGTGCTCAGCGGCGCGGTGGCGGCGCTGCTGAGAACGAGTTTTGCGCAGCGATTCAACATGGTGCAGCTCCACTCGTCGAACATCCAGAATGCCGCCGACAACGCGATCAACTTCGTCGCTGTGGTGATGTGGTTCAGCTATGCGTTGCACGGCTTCGGTCTCTGGACCGAGGCAGTGGAGTTGATCGAGAAGATCGCGTCGGCCGAGGTGACCATCTTCGGCGCGACCTTCCAACCATCGATGATCATCCCGGTGCTGGTCGCCGTCTGGTTGACCTTCAAGGTATCGAAGTTCGTCAACTTCGTCCTCGCCGACGACGTTCTCCCGAAGCTGAGTCTCCCGAGGGGGTTGCCCAACACCATCTTGACGGTCACCCACTACCTGATTCTGACCATCGGGTTTCTGGTCATCGTCTCCATGCTCGGTCTCGACCTGACCAAGTTCACCATCATCGCGGGTGCCCTCAGCGTGGGCATCGGCTTCGGTCTGCAGAATGTCGTCAACAACTTCGTGTCGGGCCTGATCCTGCTCTTCGAGCGACCCATCAAGGAGGGCGACAAGGTCGAGGTCGGATCGGTGTCGGGCGTGGTGAAGCGGATCGGAACCCGGGCGAGCATCATCCGCACCTGGCAGGGAGCCGAGGTCATCGTGCCCAACGCCAACCTGCTCTCGAACGAGCTGACCAACTGGACGCTGTACGACATGCGGCGGCGGGCCGACATTCCCATCGGCGTCGCCTACGGCACCGATCCCGAGACGGTGATGAAGGTCCTGCTCGATCTGGCGCACAAGCACCCCGAGGTCATCGACGACCCGGCGCCTGCGGTGCAGTTCAACCAATTCGGCGACAGCTCGCTCGACTTCGAGCTGCGCGTCTGGACCACCGGCGACTTCGTCCAGCTCTCCACCGATCTCCGAGTCGAGCTGACCCGCGCTCTGAAGGAGCACGGCATCGAGATCCCCTACCCCCAGAGGGATCTTCACCTCCGGTCGGTCGCCGGCGAAACGGCGATCGAGGAGATTGCCGGATCGGTAGTCGAGCCCGCTTCAGCCGACGCCGCCAACACCCAGCCCTCGCCCGATGCAGAAGGCGGCGCGGGTCCTGGCATCCTCGGTGGGGAGACCGACGACGACACGGACGACGAACGCTGAAGACGGCAGGGGCGGCCTCACGGCCGCCCCTGTTCTTCACATCGACGGATCTCTACCAGCGGAAGCCCACCACGAGCGGCACGACCTCCAGCGAGGCTTGGGCCTGCTGGCTGTTGTACTGCGCCTGGACGTAGATCATGCTGTCCATCCCCACCGCGAAGGTCAGCCCGAGCGCCAGGTTGTAGCCGAAGTCGTTGGTGCTCTGAGAGTCGGTGACGATGGTCCCCGGCACGCAACCCGGATAGCACCACCAGCTGTAGGGCGGACAAATGGGTCCGCACCACGCGCCCGGCTCCGTCAGGCGCGCCTCGGTCCAGTAATAGCCGACCCCCGCGTTCAGGTAGAAACCCACAGACCCTTCGAGCCGCGGCGACCAGGTCACGCCGGTGGTCAGAGCCCACGAGCTGACGTCACCATTCGACTCGAAAAAATCTTTCGCCTTGCTGGTCATGTCGAAGTCGTAATAGTCGAGCCCCATGGAAATCCCCACGGGCCAGTCGGACGGGTAGTACGTCGCGCCTCCGCCGAGGGTCCAGCCGTCGTCGGCCAGATCGCTGAAGTCGCCCATCGACAGGGTGTAGCCGCCGTGAACGTGCCCGTACCAGTCCTTCCAATCCTTCGTGAACTGCGCCTCCGCCGGGCCGGCGGTCAGCATCCCCAACGCCACGACAAACACCGGAATCATCGCTCTGAATTTCATTCCCGCATGTCCTTCCCCGGCACCGATTCTTTCCGAACGCAGTGCCAATTGTCCTGGGATTGAACGCGTCGATGTCACATAATGTTTCCAATCGGCCGATTTTTCAACCGTCATCCAGCCGGATCTCGCACACGCCACAGCGTGAGGACATTGGTCCGACCTGGACCGCTGATCTCGAGCATGCCGAACGTCACCCCGATGTCGTCGCCGGGAGAGGCGAATCCGCCAAGGGTGACCGCATCCTCGACCACCTGGAGACCCTCCTGGACGTCAGTGATCCAGTGGTCGATGGCCACCGGAGACACCCCCCACATCAACGCCATCCGACGGAGCGAGGTCTCGTTGCGCGACATGCCCAGGATGCTCGCGGCCGGGCGGTAGGCGCTCACCAACGACGCCGTATGTCCGCTTTCGGTGTAGACCGCAAGCACCTTGAGTCCGAGGTCCTCGGTGGCCTTGGCGGCGGCCCGCGCGATGGCGTTGTCGAAGCTGTCCTCCTCGATTCTGACCGGTTCGGGCTGGAGCCGGTAGAGTTCACTCTCCTCCACAGCTTCGATGACCGCAGCCATCCGCCGCACCGACTCAATCGGGTGGGAACCCACTGCGGTTTCGCCAGACAGCATCAGGGCGTCCGCGCCGTCGAGCACGGCGTTGGCCACGTCGGAGACCTCCGCCCGGGTCGGCACCGGACTGTTGATCATGGACTCCAGCATCTGGGTCGCCACGATCACCGGTTTGCCGCGCGCGGCCGCTACCCGAATCAGATGTTTCTGCATCAGCGGAACCTTGTCGAATCCCGCCTCCACGCCCAGGTCGCCGCGGGCCACCATCAATCCGTCCGCGGCATCGGCGATGGCCTCGTGCGCCTCCAGCGCCTCGGGTTTCTCGATCTTCGCAATGACGGGAGTGTCACCCGCCAGCGCCTTGGCCCTGATGATGTCCTCCGCCCGCCGGACAAAAGACAGTGCGAAGTAATCTACTCCCAAGTCCCGTGCGAACGCGAGGTCCGATCGATCCTTGGCGGTGATCGCCGGGGTGGTCAGGGGCGTGCCCGGGAGGTTCATCCCCTTGTGGTCCTTGAGGTTGCCACCCACCATGACTCGGCAATGCACGTCCCGACCCACGACCTTCTCCACCTCGAGCCTGAGCAGTCCGTCGTCCAGCAGGATGAGGTCACCGGGTCGCACATCGTCGGGAAGTGCGTCATACGAAGTGGAGATGCGTCCGGACGTCCCGAGCACCTCATCCGTGCCGATGATCACCTCCGCGCCCTCGTCCAACCGAACCGCTCCGTCCTCCATCCGGCCCACCCGGATCTTCGGCCCGGAAAGGTCGGCCAGCACCGCCACCGGCACACCGGCGGCGCGGCTTTCGGCGCGGACAACCTCGAAGGTCCTGCGGTGCGCGTCGTGGTCGCCGTGGGAGAAGTTCAACCGAGCGACATTCATCCCGGCACCAATCAGGGACCTGACGGTGGCGGCATCCGAGCTCGCCGGCCCGATGGTGGCGACAATCTTGGCTCGTTTCATGATCGTTCTCCGAATTCTCGGTCGTGGGGAGGATACCAGGATGACGGACGGTCAAGCTGACGCCTGGTGATTCGAAATTCGAAATCGGAACATAGCCGGCAGGACTGCCAACCTCCCCCACCCTCTCATTTCCCGTTTCTCATTGCTCCGTTGACGGCTCAGCATCACATTGCACGCCCCGATGTTGTGCTAGATTTTCCCCATGTCCTCCCACCAGCAACATGCTCCGATTGGAGGTCGTCCCATGACACATCGCCTGCTCGTCGCCGCGGTTGTCCTGTTTTCGCTCACCCTCACCGCCCCGGCCTCGGCCGTGGTGGACTTCAACGTGGCGGGATCAGCGGATTTCCAGGGCTCGCTGAATCTCGATGGATTCAGCCCTGACACGGATCCCGGCTTCACACTCGGTCTCGAGGTGATGTTCGACGTGCCCGTGGTAGAACTGGGGGCCGGTTTCGAGTACGGCTTCCCCCGTTCGGTTGATGGTGGTGGGGAGGTGGACTATTGGAACCTCTACGGCGTGGCGCGGCTCACTCTCTTCTTCAAGATATATCTGGTGGGGAGATTCGGATACGCTGCCTCATCGGCCGACGACTTTTTCGAGGGTGATCTGGACGACAACAGTGCGTCATGGAGCGCCGGAGCCGGAATCGGGATCATCCCCAAGTTCAAGGTCGAGCTGCTCTATTCGAATTTTGGTGGCGATCTCGAATACCAGACCTGGTCCGCCCGGGCGGTCTACACCTTCTGATCCAAGGACGAGGTGTCCGCGACCCGCGATCATCGTCCTTCAAGCCGATGCACCAAGCTCTGGATCTCGGCATCACCGGGCCGAACCTCGGCCAGCCGCCGCGCGTACGCGGCCGCCGAAGCCAGGTCACCGTTCTGGGCGCAGATCGACGTCAGGGCGTACAGGATCTCGGGGTCATAGGGGTGGAGTTCGAGCGCAGCCTCAAACACCTGGATGGACTCGTCGGAACGTCCGACGGACTGCAGCGCCACCCCGTGTACGTACGCATACCGTGGGTCGTCGGGTCGCAGCTCCGCGGCGCGTGCAAGCTCGTCCACCGCGTCGTCGTAGCGACGCTCACGTGCCAGCAACAGACCCAAAGAATGGTGGACGACACCGTCCTCCGGATTGCGTGCGAGAAAGTCCACCAGGACCCGCTCGCCCTCGTCGTCGCGTCCCTGGAGGCGGTAAAGGTCCGACAGGTTCACCGCCGCGGGGCCGAACCTCGGGTTGATTCTGAGCGCCGTACGGTAGGCCACCTCGGCGTCGTCGTAGCGCTGCCGATCGATGTACACACTGCCCAGGGTCATGTGAGCCTCGGCACGGTCGGCGTCCACCATCAAGGAGGCTTCGAGCTCCTCCAAGCCACGCGCCAGGACCGCATTCTCCTCCGGAGTCAGCTCGGCATCAGATACCGGCGCCAACAGTCTGGCAGCCTCCACGCGAACCGCACGGATGGAGTCGTCAAGCAACGGCAGCGCGGCCAGACGTTGATCCGGCGACAGCGGGGCCATGGCGATCAACGCGGCGCGACGGACCAACGGATCGTCATCCGACAGCGCGCCCTCGACGATGGGCAGGGACACTCCATCGATGAAACGTCCAAGCTCGGCGGCCGCGGTGGCCCGCACGATTGCCGGAACTTCGGGGTCCTGCATGAGGCCGAGCAGCCCGTCCCTCGCACCGGGCGCGCCGATCCTGGCGGCGTACAGCACCTCGCCGTAGTGCGGCGTACGCCAATCCCCTCCGTACCAGCCGTCCATCGTGGTTGCCGCCCATCGAGCGGACTTGTCCGGGTGGCAGCCTTCCCAGTTGCAGGTATTCGGTGATCCGATCGTCACCGTGAGGTCCGGTCGTGGAACCCGCCAACTATGGTCCCGCCGCGGATCCACAACCATGTATCTGGTTTCCGGCATGTGGCAATCCAGACAGTTCGCGCCCGGGCCGTCCTGCTTGTGGAAGTGGTGGGTGGGGCTCGCGTACTTCGATGGCAGATGACATTGACTGCACACCGCGTCCCCTGGCGCCTTGAGGTCCAGGCTGTGGATGTCGTGGCAGTCGGAGCAGGTCACGCCCTTGGCGTACATCTTGCTCTGCAGGATGGACGCGTACACGTAGACCTCATCCTGGATTTGCCCGTCCGGATAGTAGAGGGGATCGGTGAGCAGCGCCGGCCGGTGGGTGTCCATGAGCGGCCTGCCGTAGATGTAGTCGTCGTCAACAACACTGCGTCTGACATGACACCGGCCGCAGGTCTCGACCTCCATCCGCGACCCTATTGGAGCACTCCGTCTGGCATTCCCGGTTTCCTGGTCCATCTCCCACACACCGCCATTCGGGTCCTTCATGGTCAGCATCAGCCCCAGGCGAGCGTCCTCCTTGGGCCGCTGGCCGTTCTCGACTGCCGTCGCGATGGCGACGTGGTGGGAGGCCGGCCCATGACAGGCCTCACAGGACACGTCGATCTCGGAGTAGGTGGTGTTGTAGGTATCGGTGGCCAGATCGTATCCCTTCGCCAGATTTGTGGAGTGGCACTCGGCGCACATGAAGTTCCAGTTCTGCAAGGTGCCCGTCCAGTGAAATGGATCGGTGTAGGGAGTCGGGTCATCCGGGTAAAGGTGGAACCAGCGCTGCCCCCCCTCCTCGGCTGGTCGGTTGTCCCAACAGACGTTGAGCGCCTGGTATCTGCCGTCGGGGAAGGCGATGAGGTACTGCTCGTGCGGTTCGAATCCGAACAGGTAAGCGATGGCGTAATCGTGGATCTTGCCATCCGGTCCGTCGGTACGCACCATATAGTCGCCGTCACGCATGAAAAAGGTGGTCTCGACTCCATAGTGGTTGAAACTCGAACCCGAAAAATCACCGAGCACGGTGTCTTGAGACGGGACCTGCATGGCCAGGTCGTGATCGGAACCCCGCCAGAGGGCATCTTCGTTGGGATGGCAGCCGACACAGGCTTCGCGCCCGACAAACTGAGGTTGTGCAGCGGATTGATCCGCAATCTCGGGTCCGGTGACCACCGACCGCCAACGATGAAACGCGAGAAAGCCGACGACGACGAAGGTGATCAGGAGCGAAAGGACGAGAAGGCGGGATTTCATGATGGCATCATACTCCGCACCCACCAATCCAGGTTGCGGGTTGGAGCACGCCCACCAACCGAAGCCGTTTGGGGCTCGATGGGCAGGCGTGCCACGCGGGCGGGCGCCGTGAAGTCGAAGGTCGGTGCCCGGCACCGTCGAAATCGAATCGGAGCACGACGTCGACACATCTGCGGCGGTGCCCGCCACCGACCTGAAGCGAGCGGATGCGACCGTCTCGTGTCGGCCCGAGAATTCCGGCCCACGGCGACGCGTTGTACCACTCAACAGGTCAGAAACGGGAGAAACAATGAAACCAGCACAGCGCCTCAAGAGCACGTACGGCCTCGAAAACAACGGCATTCTCCACGTTCGCCACGAACACTGGAACCACAACACGCCGCTGCTCTACGAGGATGTCATCCGGCACAACGAGGGGCACATGGTCCATCTCGGACCCGTCGTGGTTCGCACCGGACTCCACACCGGCCGCGCGGCCAACGACAAATTCATCGTCGAAGAGCCGGACACCAAGGACGATGTGTGGTGGGGCACCGTGAACAAGCCCATCTCCCAACGGCACTTCGAAAACATGTTCCGGCGAGTACAGGCTTACCTGCAGGATCGCGACGTGTGGATTCAGGACTGTTACGCGGGCGCGGACGAGAGATATCGCCTGCCGATCCGGGTCATCACCGTGCGAGCGTGGCACTCTCTATTCGCCCGCAACATGTTCATCCAGGCAAAACCGGAGGAGCTGGTGGATCACGTGCCCGAGTTCACAGTGCTCCACGTCCCGACGTTCCAGGCCATCCCTGAGGTCGACGGCACACACTCGGAGGCTTTCATCCTGCTCAATATCTCCCGCCGATTGGTCCTCATCGGCGGCACCTTCTACGCCGGTGAAATCAAGAAATCGGTCTTCACCGTGCTCAACTACCTGCTGCCCGAGCAGAAGGTCTTGTCGATGCATTGCAGCGCGAACGTGGGCCCGGACGACGACGTCGCCATCTTCTTCGGCCTGTCGGGGACCGGCAAGACGACACTGTCCGCCGACCCAAAACGTCGGCTCATCGGAGACGACGAGCACGGCTGGTCCGATGACGGAGTCTACAATTTCGAGGGCGGCTGCTACGCCAAGGTGATCCGGCTCTCCGAGGAATCCGAGCCCGAAATCTATGCCACCACCAGGAAGTTCGGCACGATCCTCGAGAACGTCGGCTACGACGTCATCACCCGACGTCTCGACCTGGACGACGACACGCTCACCGAAAACACACGGGCCGCATACTCGCTCTCGGCCATCCCCAACACCGTGCCGTCCGGGATGGCCGGTCACCCGAAGAACATCGTCATGCTCACCGCCGACGCATTCGGTGTGCTGCCCCCGATTTCACGACTGACACCGGAGCAGGCGATGTATCACTTCATGTCCGGTTACACCGCCAAGGTGGCCGGTACGGAGGCCGGGGTCACTGAACCGTCCGCCACATTTTCCGCGTGTTTCGGGGCGCCGTTCATGGTGCGGCCCCCATTTCACTACGCCGAACTCCTCGCGCAGAAAATCAAGCGCCACGACGCGAAATGCTGGCTCGTCAACACCGGCTGGACCGGTGGTCCCTACGGCGTCGGCCACCGCATGCCCATCCATCACACCCGCAGGTTGTTGGATGCGGCCATCGAGGGCCGTCTCGATGACGTCGAGTACACGCTCGATCCGGTCTTCGGCGTCGAGGTCCCAACCGCATGCGAGGGCGTGCCGTCAGACATCCTGCAGCCGCGTGCCACATGGAGCGACCCTGAGGCGTACGACGCCAAGGCCCGACACCTCGCCGGACTCTTCCACGACAATTTCGAGC
>Ga0272444_10005999_pt1 | contig 10466 bp, 16 predicted proteins | sample SSMForm13_FD_201033 | JGI IMG/M metagenome (GOLD analysis project Ga0272444, IMG submission 201033) | Marine sediment archaeal communities from Little Sippewissett salt marsh, Falmouth, MA, United States - SSM-Form-13 | ecosystem: Environmental > Aquatic > Marine > Wetlands > Sediment ...
CTTTAAGACCGTTAGTGCTTATCTTTAGCACCGTATGGCAAGCACTTCTGCAAAACAGACAAAAAGCACAAAACGAAAAGCACCAAGTACAGCATGGAAAAAAGGCGAGTCCGGCAACCCTAACGGCCGACCTCCTAAAGAGTTGGCAATAGCTGACATTCTGCGCGATATGGGGAACGCTAAAGACGGCGACCGCACCAAGCGCGAGGTAATGCTTGCTAAGGTTTACGAGAAAGCCCTTGAGGGCGACAAGTGGGCCACCGAGTTCATAGCAGACCGCACAGAGGGCAAGCCGGTACAGCATCGCATCCAAGAGAACATTGACCGCGAGCCAGTAGAGGTTATAGAGGTTGATTGAAACTAGAGCTAAAAAAACCGCGCTGGCAGATACTACGAGAGGCAACGCGCTTTCTCGTTCTGGTATGTGGACGGCGTTGGGGCAAGACGCATCTTGCGATACTCTGGCTACTGAGCGGGAAGCTAAGGGCGGACAGGCAGCGATGGTATATTGCACCGACGTACAAGCAGGCGAAGCTAATAGCCTGGAAGATTCTAAAGCATTACGCGAAGGTGTTGCAGTTGTACGATGATGCTACATGGTCAGAGGTTGACCTTAGTATGACGCTCGGCAACGGCTTTATGCTTTCGCTAAAAGGCGCTGACAATCCCGACGCATTGCGAGGTGTTGGCTTGGAACGCGCTGTTCTTGATGAATACGCTACCATGAAGAAAGACGTTTGGGGTGAGGTTATTAGGCCGATGCTCTCAGACTATAAAGGGCGTGCGTTATTTATCGGCACACCTGATGGATTAAATCACTTTTACGATATGTACCAAAGGGGACAAGAGGGCGACGAGAACTGGAAGTCATGGCAATTCAAGTCGGTTGATAATGGCTATATAGACCCTAGCGAAATCGAAGCTGCTCGCGCTGACCTGGATCCCAGAACGTTTCGCCAGGAGTTCGAGGCGAGCTTTGAGACTGTTGGTAATCGCGTTTATTACGGATTCAGCCGCGATACGCACAACGAAAGACGCGCTGACGTAGAACAATTACAGGTACAGGGGTTCCCAATCATTATCGGAATGGACTTTAACGTTGAGAAGATGTGCGCCTGTATCGGTGTTAAGATAGGCAAGAACGACATTCACTGGTTTGATGAGGTGGTGCTACGTGACTCAAATACTTTTGAAATGGCTCAAGCGTTGTCGGCCCGTTACCGTAGCGCGACTGTTTATCCTGACCCTGCCGGTTCGGCGCGTAATTCATCATCTACCAAGTCCGATCACCAGATTTTACGAGAGCATGGTTTCAGAGTCGTGGCACGACGCGGTCATCCGCCAGTTAAAGACAGAATCAACGCGGTGAATAGCCGCTTCATGTCCGAGCGTGGCGAAAAGCGCATGACGATAGACGTAGAGCGTTGTCCTGAGTTGGTGGCGGATCTTGAACGTATGCAATGGCATAACGGCGCACCAGACAAGCGCGATGATGAACGGTCACACATGACCGACGCGATGGGCTATGCAGTAGAATATTTATTCCCAATCAATAAAGGCTTTGTAGGCACTATCCAGAGGTAACAATGGCTAATATGTTTCCAGATTTGGGAGGGGCAGCAGTAAAAGAATCGAGGCTCCGCGCTAACGATAAAGAGCGCGAGTTGTTTTTGGGTAGGCGGCACAATCGCCTATTGCACTATAACAGGGAAACGGAGGGCATCACTCGAGGGTTCTTCTCGTCTAACCTGTTAAAGAATTGCCCCGTTGCCAATATCGGGTTGACTAAGCGCATCATTGACCGCGTGTCTGAAGTCTACATGGTAAAGCCTCAGTATGTGTTTAAAGGCGACGAGACAGGCGAGAAGCAGGCCGAGTATCTAAGCGTCACGAAGCGCAAGAATGAGCGGATGCAGATTGCAGAGCGCCGGGTTAACCTCCTGGATGTTGAACTGATACATCCCTACTATGACGAGAAGGCCGGGAGTGTTGACTACGATATTATAGACGAGTTCGAGCCAATGTTCGATATGGACGGCAATCTAGTTGCTGTGGTTTATCCGTTGTATCAGAGCGCTAACGTGAATGCCAGTGATGAGCAGGTGTTTATATATTGGGACGACGAAGGCAACCGTGCGAGACTAGACGGCAACGCTCACAAGGTAGGCGAACAGCCCGAGCCTTACGAGGGGATGTTTCCTTTTGTGTTGGCTTGGACTGAAGAGCCTGGTTATTTCTACGACCACAACCCATCACCCGATCTGATAAACGCCGAGGACGGTGTAAACTACCTCCAGACGTTGCTGGATGCGGGGCAGGGCTTTCAGGCGTTCGGTCAGATGTGGATTGCCGGGTTATTGGACCCGAAAGACGCTGCCACGCTAGGTATTGACCCCTCCAGGCTATGGGCGCTACCTGAAGGCGCGACAGCTGGCGTTATTTCGACCACGTTGAATAGCCAACAGGTTATTGACAACATCAAGAACAAGTACAAGATGGTGGCTCGCAACTATCACTTGAGCGAGGACTTTGTAGAAGGTAACCCACAAGCAGAGTCAGGGGTGGCTTTAAAGGTCCGCAATGAAGAACTGAACAACGAGCGCCGCGGTGACATTGATCGCTGGGCGGGTGTTGAGGCTTTGCTGTATCCTATTGAGAAAGAACTTATTGAGAACGAAACCAATATTAAGCTGCCGGAGAGTGTGTTTGTTGACTTTAACGAGAGCGTCACCATCCTCTCAGACGAAGAGCGGCGCGAGCGTGACGACTACAACATTGAACACAACCTGGACAACTGGGTAAGTATTAAGCAGCGCATGAATCCAGACCTAGACGACAAGCAGGCTATTGAGGCCATTAAGTCTAACATGGAAATCAATAACGAGGTCGCGGGACAGACCGCGCAAAACAGACTAGGGGCAGCGTTTAACGCACCAGTAGATGGATGACGAAGTACAAGATTGCGTGGACTACATGAAGCATGAGCGCGACGATGAGCGTATTTGGCGCAATAAAGCGCGTGGTGATGATAACACGCTTGAGGGTTTTGCTTTGGTTGACGAAGAAGAAATAGAAGACGATGCCGGACAGGATTGACAGCATAGCAGCCGACATGGAGCGGCGTTGGATTAAGGTCACTGAAGAGTTGGCCGATAAATACGCGCTTATCCTGAAGGACTACAAAGCCGGGGCTTTCACCATTGAAGAGCTTGCCGGTTTCCTAGCTGCACAACCGCCGGCTGAGTTGGCTCGTGGGTTGGGGATGCAGAGCAATACTAATTTCCTGTTGAACCGCTACGAAGAGGTGCTTGCGGGAATGGTTGCTCATGCTCCAGTTACAGAGACATTCCTTGCATCATTACAGACGTTAGACGCTCACATATACGAGGGCATTAATACCAAGACGGCGGCAGAGATGCAGAAGGCCGTATTTCAGGCGGTAGTTGGTGACTTGAACGAATCTCAATTCAGGGATCTCATTTCCACCGAGACACTAACGCCTAAACAGATGAACGCGCAAGTAAACGACACGATTAGAACCTTCCAGCGCAGCGTACAAACCGAGCAGGCACAGACAGGGCCGGAAAACTTACAGTGGATATGGTCAGGCCCTTTAGATGATAGAACGAGTGACGATTGCGTGATGATGATAGCAGAGGGGCCGATGACCTACGCAGAGTGGCAGGCTTCTCAGTGGTCTTGGGCTTTACAGAGCGGAACGCACTTTAATTGCCGTCATCAGCTAGAGGCGTTCGTGCAACAAGAGCAGATTGGCGAAGTTAAGAGAGCGCAATCGGTAGAAGAAGGGGCTGTTAAACTATGATTTGGTGGATACTATACCTCGCGTTTGTCACGTATTGCGTGTTTGTGATTGGCTTCTTTTTGTATTGGGTGGTGAACAGTGAGTAAGCCCATTGCAAGCATATTCAAGCCCTCGAAGTCTGATTGGTTTATCCTGGGGCAGCGCGTTAAGGCTAACAACATTAAATGGCTACGCAAGCGGAAGTACCATGCCGACAAGCCCTATACCAAAGACTACGCGACCAAGAAGGCGAACAGAACCGCAACGCCTGGCGCATCACAGAAAAGTACAAGCTCGGTCCCAGATGCAACGCTGCTAGGTGGGATGTTGGATAATCAGAACGTACAGGCAGAGCCTAGAGCGGTTGAGATTGTGTGGACAGGCATAGACGCTGCGAAGGTAGCGGGTGCTGAGAAGAACGGGCGACCAGTAACAACGGACGCGGAACCATTAATAAAGCCCGTTGATAAAGAATTATTAAAGGATATTGACGCTATGCTAGATGGCCGACTAAAGCAGGTCGGCGGCACTGAGCGTTATACGATACGAATATGAGGGGCAAGTTATGAGTGAAAAAGCAATTACAAAAGAAGAACTGTTTGAACTCCTGGGGGGGATTGCTGAGAAAGACCTTTCCGAGGGTGCTGACATTGACGACCATCCATGTAGTGTAATTATGCGGTACTATGAAGAACTTGAGAGTAAAGTGTTGAGAAAACAAGATTTTAATATGAGGGGTGTAACCTTAACCACTGGAGGTAATCAGTGAGCGAAGAACAAGCCAACCAGCAGGCTGAAAACGCTGAGACAGAAGAGACCCAGAACTCTGAAAATACTGAGAACAAGGGCATCCTAGCAGACCTAGTAGCGAAACGGCAAGAAGCCGCAGACCTCAAGGCGAAGTTGGATGCCATGGAACGTGAAAAAGCCGAAGCAGAAAAGGCCGCGCTTGAGAAGAAAGAGGAGTACAAGACCCTCTATGAAAAAGAAAAAGCCGAGCGCGAGGCGGACCTTGAAACGTATAAACCGAGGGCTGAAGCCTTTGACGCATACGAGCAGGGCCGAAAAGAATCTCTGTTAGAGGCATTGGGTGACAACGCTGACGATTTTAAAGACTTGCCTTTAGCGCAGTTGGAGAAGGTCGCCGCGAAACTCACCACGGAAAAGAAAAATTTAAACGATGCTGGGAGAGCAGGCCGAACCATCACAGGTGGAACTTACGAAGATATGCCATACAGTGAACTAGCAATAGCTATTTCTAAAGGCGATCCAAAGGCTCGCGCTGAATTGAAGCGAAGGAATGGATAATGGTCACGACAGAACAGGTCGGGCAGGCAAAGAAAGCCGTGCTTGGCCTGAATCATCAAGTGGTCTATTGTCCTTCATGCCGACAGGTGGCCTCGAATGGTGTATTAAGTGCGCCACTTGCGAAGGTATTACTTGAGGTACTAGACGCTTATGAAGAACAGATACGACCCGGAATATCACAAGAACCTAAAGCTAGCCAACACAAAGGGGCCAATCGCCTCAGTACGCGGAAACCGCGCAAGGCTAGAAAGCGGAGTTGATATTCGGACGGGGCAGCCGGTCTATATCCTGGACAGGCGCGACGTATTGACTTTACAAGACGTATGGGCGTTAAGTGTGGGCCACGATAAACTCCCTCCGGCATCAAACATAAGGAAGTAAACACATGAGTGTTGCTGGAGATACCGCATATCTGGCTTCTGGTCTAGTTGAACGGATAGAAGCAAATGCAATTTTGGGATTCACCGATGGAATGATCATCGGTAATCTCGTTGACACAAAACGATACCCTATGGGCGCTGATACAGCCTCATGGCAGGTATATAACCGAGGCACACACAAGCTGACAAGTGCCGACCCTGGCGCTGTAACTGACGGGACAGCTATTAGCCTGTCTGAGTTCGGCAGCGAGAAGAAAACAGCGACCCTCGCACCCTACGGCGTTGCGTCACCTGTTTACATGGACGCTATCAAGTCCAGCGTTGAAGATCCTAGCTCGAAGGTGGGCCAGTTTCTTGGGAACGCGATGGCTTCATACGTTGATAAGACCATTGGCGCGCTGTTCGATGACTTCAACTCTGGTAATGATGTAGGTACAAGCTCTGTCGGAATCACTGTTGACAATCTGTTCGACGCGATTCAGAAACTTGAATCCAACTACGCGCCCGATCCGTGGTATTGCGTATTGGACCCACGCCAGATCAACGGAACCTATGGCCTGAGTAATGACTTAGTGACCTCCAACCAGTTTGGTGGATCTCCCTCATTACAGGACGATATGCTGCGTAATGGCTTTGTGCAGACAATCGCAGGCCTGCCAGTGTATAGCTCACGCGAGCTTTATACTCACGGCTCAACTTCTGCATGGGGTTGTGCGTTTAGTAAGTCTGCTATCGGCGCGGCTTTTGTGCCTGACGCTGGTCGCGACATCTGGATTGATTTCCAGAAGGAAGTGCTCTATCAGAAGGTCAATTACACCGCCAACATGTTCTTCGGCGTTGTTGAGATTGACGACTACTGGGGTGCTGGAATAGACACTAAGGTAGCTTAGTTAAGGGGATTTAGGTTGTCTCAGAATCCTAAGCATAAGGTACTGGTCGGGGTTGCAACCTACCCCGGCCATGCCTATTGTCGAGAAGATTGGATTAAGAACACCCAGAAGCTGCTCGGCAAGAAACACGATATTGTAGTGCTTTGGAATGGCAAGGGACACCCTGAGAGATACTTCCCTAAAGAGTGGACGATTAAGACCATCAAAGAGAACCCGAAAGAGCGAGCGATTGACCTGCTGTGCAGAAAGCATAACTGGTTGAGGAATTACTTCTTGAATCGTAAGGGCTATACTCACTTTTTGATGTTGGAGTCTGACAACTTCCCGCCTCCGGGTGCGATTGATGCCCTCGTTAAGCATGACAAGCCGGTTGTGTCGGGGCTGTACTTCATTGACTCGGAGACTTCGTTTACAGCTGACATACCTAACCCGACAGACGAGGACCAGGCGAAACGATTAGCGGCCAAGTTCGGGCGTGAGCATTTCGGCAAGTCTATGTATATCGTAAGGCGTGAATACATCCCTTCAGTGTGGGGTTTGGAGAACGGCGAGGGTAGATTGTGGCGCATGAAAGACGCTTTCCCCGCTAGAGGTCTTGTGAAGATACTGGCCGCGGGCGTTGGGTTTGTATTGATAACGCGCGACGTTATTGAGAAGTTTCCATTCAGGATAAAGAGCCACGACGGCGAGCAATTCACAGATTTTAATTTTTACCACGATTGCCACCTCGAGGGAATACCTGTTTACTTGGACACCGATTGCACTGTTGGGCATATACACCCACAGGACGATATAGCAGGGCGTGACAAGTGGTTTAATGCAGAAACGCGCACCATGACACGACTAGCGCCGAGCGAGGAACATCGCTTTGCTTAGTTGGGCATATAAATACAAGGGTGATTGCGTTGTGATGGGTGGCGGTATGTCACTTGATTACTATAACGACAATATGTGGAATGGTAAGTTTGTGATAGGCGTGAATCAGTCATACAGAAAACACAAGCCTGACCTACTGGTGAGAAAAGAGCGCGTCGAGCCGCAAGAATTCCCTGTCTTTGCAAGCAAGTACGCACACGGCGACAGGGGCCACGACAGAAACCAGCCAGGCCCGGGCATCACGCTATTCGACCACAACAACAACACAGGCAAGGGTCAGATAGACACGACGGGCTGTCACCCTGCCGGCAGCAAGGTGATTGTGGCTGGCTCGACAATTACAAGCGCAATACATATCGCTGCGATCATGGGGTTCAATACTATTTACCTGGCAGGGCATGACTTGTGCAAGGTGAACGGCGAAACGAATTTCAAGGGCTACTATGATGATGTGTTGGCGTTCTACGAGAATGACGGCTATACGAAATGGTTAGGATCCGTAGCATGGCAGACCCGATTTGTAGCCCGCTACATAGAAGACTTATACGGGGCTAACGTGGTTTCATTATCGCCCTTTTTTGGGCTAAAGACTGACGAGGCGAATCTTGACTAGCAGATTTACAGCACTCCGCCAAATTCCAGACCTCGAAGTTGCAAGGGGAACAACGGCAGGCGTTTCCGTCGTGCATAAGTTTGGCGAGGGTGGAGATATAGATGCAGGCGACGGCTATGTGGATATATGGGATGGGGCAGTAGACGTTAACGCCGCGAAAACTTACACATTCTCAACCACGGCAGACATTGACCGCATCTCGTCGTCTAACGATGGCGATACGCAAGATATAGAGGTTCAAGGGTTAGACGCTAATTGGGAGTTGACCATACAGACCAAGACGCTCACAGGGCAAACCCCCGTCGCACTAGACACCGCTTTGATTAGAGTATTCCGCATGAAGAATATGGGGACGACGGACTTGGTCGGCGACTGCTATTGCTTTGTGAATGGTGACACGACAGGCGGCATCCCAGACACTAACGCGGACATTCGGGCCATTATTAACGACGGCAACAATCAGACGCTAATGGCTATCTATACAATCCCGGCAGGCAAGACGGGGTATCTGTATCAGTGGTGGGCTTCTGCTGATCGTGCGGTTGCTACTGTTTACAATGTCCACATTCAAGCGCGGCCTTTTGGCGGTGTGTTTCAGCTAAAGAATAGTGCGTCACTGAATAGCGCGGGTACGGGGTACATTATTCACCCACACAAGATACCCGATGGATACGCGGAGAAAACGGATATAAAGATACAGTCAGACAGCTCTGCCAACAATGGCGGGATTGCTGGCGGCTTTGAAATAGTATTGGTGGACCACTAATGGCTATCCTTAAGAAATCAAGTTCCAGGACAGTAAAGCAAGTGAGGGCTTTTTGTCGGCGTTGGTTTTATAAGATATTCAGGCCGTCAAGGTGCTTTAAATGAGAGCCGTCCATCTATTCGCCGCCGAGAACTACCTTCCAGGTGTTGACGCTTTTGTCAAGTCTTTCCGGCTATGGGACGAGGAAACTGAAATAATCCTCACGACAGACGCGGATTATGAAGGCGAGTGCCGCGTTGTGCGCCCCGACAAGGCATATAAGAGCGACGGATGGCCGAAAGCGCCGTTTACCTGTGTTCATGCGTTCGGTTTTACAGAGTATGACAGAATTATTTTCATGCAGCCGGATATGCTAATCACAGGCGACGTTAAAAGAATTACAAGGGCCACGCTGCCGGAGTTCGGCGCGGTTCCAGATTACGTCAAGCGCCAGCCTGACAATCTGGATGGTATGCTTTCGTTCAATGATGGTCTGATGGTTGTTAAGCCTTCTGAAGAAATGCGCGACGGTATTAAGGCCGTCAATGGGCGCGGTGGACAAGCTGCGGCTAACGAGTGGGCAGCCAAGAACAAACGCCCGACAGAGCTTCCGTATTCCTGGAATATCTCGAAGCGTTGGTTCGGGTTGCGGCCTAACTCATGGAACGATCTAAGGGAGCAGATTATAAACGTTCACTACACAGGTCCGGACAAGCCCTGGATGGACGGCGAGGATCCGACATATAAGAAATTAAACGACGTCTGGCGCTCATACGCGGCGGGCGTACCATGTAAACTGCCGGAGGCGTAATGGCTACACAGTGGCAAACAAAACTAAACGAGGCGCTAGTGGTGACCTCCAGCGGCGGGTATGCTCTGAAGGTTGCCCTGTCCAACGGATTTACGGCGCAAACAGGGAACGTAATAACCAAACTAAATAAAGCAATAGACGGCACGGCTCAGAATGTGCGCGTAACTACGGGGTAATCATGGCAACACAATTACAGACGAAACTTAACAGCGCACTTGGTACTAACGCTGCGGGGGAGCAAGTGCTTAACGTGCAAATTGACGGCTCAGGCGATGCCAACTCTTATCAGATGTGGATTGGCCCAACCAACTTTGGGTGGAGTGGTGGCGCATCCGGCGCACTCACGATAGCCTCTGGCGGGGTGCATCCAGACGTAATTAATAGCAATATACTTGCTGAATTTGATGTTCTGTACAAGAATTTAGGGTTAAGCCTGTATCTTGATTCGATAACACTGTATTATAATACCAACGCATCTGGTGACGATTTTGACTTTAGGATTCGCAAGTTCGATCTGGCGGGATCAAGTACGGCGGTTGTTGAGGAAGATAATATTGGCAATGGCAGTACAGGCGCAGGGTCGATTGTCCTGACATCTGCAAACGCCGATACATGGCCGACAGACGGAGAGATTGACATTGCCAAGCCACACTATATCATTGTTGATATTAACAACACTGATGTAAACACAGACGTTATCTTTTACGGCGCAATGGTAAAGGGTCACTTTGCCTAGCATAGACAAAAACGCTGAAGTCATACGCTTTCTAGGCGTACGCTTTCGGTTCTCGCTAGTCGGGCTGCATCATCTGTACGTCGGGTTGCTGCTTCTACTGATAGCGTGGCTGTCATCGCTTACAGGCTGCGCCCCTTCGGTGTCATGGTTCCTGTATGGCATCGGGTTGATTCTAGCGATTGACGACATTCTGCAACACTGGATACAGGCGAGTAATAAATACTATCAATCGCCTGTTCATGTGGTGGTGTGTAGTTTGTTCTATGATGTACCGTGGATAAAGCGGGTGAGCCTTTGGTTAGATA
>Ga0272444_10006000_pt1 | contig 10464 bp, 5 predicted proteins | sample SSMForm13_FD_201033 | JGI IMG/M metagenome (GOLD analysis project Ga0272444, IMG submission 201033) | Marine sediment archaeal communities from Little Sippewissett salt marsh, Falmouth, MA, United States - SSM-Form-13 | ecosystem: Environmental > Aquatic > Marine > Wetlands > Sediment ...
ACCTATCCGACTTGTTTGATCCGTCGGACAGGTCTGACCGGTCCGACCCGTTTTACTGGTTTATTCAACCAGGAATGTAACCACATCTCCCACGTCGATCGTGCCGTTTTTGTTTTTATCCGCGGCCGAGAGTTCATCTGGGGTGAGAATGATTTTTCCAAGGAGATAATCGGCAACGATATTGGCGGACAGCTTGATATCCACCCTGATATCGAGCCTCATGCAGCAGGCCCGATGCTCCTGGGGGGTAAGGGTTACGGTTGGACTGGTCAGGGTTGCTGAAACGCCGTCCACCGCGGCTGCCTGGTTGTACTGCCGGTCGGAGGTGGGGCAACCGAGGCAACCGGGACTGATCACGTCATGGGGCGGCACGTCGAGTTTGGATTCCACAGGGATTTGAATAGCATAGGAGTAGTTTTTGTTCCCCGGACAGCTGATCGGTTCGAGATACGTGGAGACCGTGACCGGATCGCCGCCCGCCGTCGGGGTGTAGGTGATTTCCAGCTCTCCAGAGGTCACCAGGTAATCCTTGAGGTTCCGCACCTCGCCGTAAAGAGTGATGCCCGGTTCCGGCACCCCGGATTGAATGTCGAAATCCGGCATCAAAGTGAAAACCAGGATCAGAAATACCGGGATCACCATCTTTAGATTATGCCGACACATTTTTTCATCCTTTCCCTGAAATATTCGCCACCCTCATCAATATTTGATCATATAATTCACCGTCAGATAGGGCGGCATGTTGTTGTGGGGCTGGCCACCGCCCGCCTCCTTAATGCCTCTGTTGCCACCATTGCCAATATTGGGTTCACTGTATGGACAAGTATCAAAGGATGTTGCAGTACCGTTCCCATCAATTATGAGTAGCCTACTATAATTCCCATCATTATGGTTATGACGGGGCATTTCATCAATCGTCAGCGTGTGTTTTTCTTCCCCCCCTAAGATCCCCAGAGATCCCGATTCCGGTTTTCCCAGGGGAAAACGCATCCGCATATCCGGCAGTTGGACCGTTTCTCCACTTTCAAACAACTCGGTTCCCTGGTTTGGATAAACGGATTTCAGGATGTTAAAGAGATTTTCATATTCTGCTCCAGTAAGAGTAGCCGTGGAACCGACGTCACCAATACTATTTCCGTCACACAGAAGCCAGCCATCAGGGGGGACACTGGAGAGGTTGGATATAATTGATCCTACAGGTATATTTCCCGCATTTCTGGCATAATCCGCTACTTTGACCACTGGATTCTCCTTCTCCGCCGGATCCACGAAGATTGCCGCCGAATCGATCCCATCCAGCTTATCGGCATCTTTGGATTTGGCATTGGCGGGATCTTCAGAAGTAAAAAAGTCGGTCCATTCCAGGTCTTTCAGTTTTGCCGCATCCTTGGAACGCGACTTTGACGGATCTCGAGCCGGATCCCTGCCCTCGGGATGGAGGAAGAACTCCTGCCAGCGGTTGCCCTCGAGCCGTCCCGAATCCTGGGCAAAAATGACCGGCACGATCCGCTGCCTCGGAAGCATCGGGGGATCGGATTCGTTGATGACCTTGTCCCCGTTCACATCCACGGTAATATCCAGGTAGAGGATTTGACTGAACGTAAACGAATCGCCGAACGGCGCCTTGGCTCCCAGTATCACGTTCACCAGCCCGCCGTTGACCGTGGCCGTGTGGATTTCTCCGTCCCACATGGTCGAGCCCCCCGAGGGTGCGTCGAAGATCTTGAATTGAATCTTGTATGGACCGTCAGCGACAGGATTCCCGGCAGAATCGGTCAACCGGCCCTGGAAAGGAAGCAGCCGCTTGGATTGGGCCGGGCCTGCCGTGGTTAAAATAATAAAAGTCAGACAAAGGCAAATCCCTGAAACTTTTCTCAGTGTACTTTGTATTTGACAATCCATTCTGGTCCGCCTTTCTTCTGGATTAATTCCCTTTATAATTCTATCACGGTTAATTTATACTCAACGTCCTCGGTTCCCAGACCAAGTATCATTTCCCCTCCATGAGTATGAATTTGCACTTTGTATGTATGTTCCCCTGCCGGAGGGAAGTCAATGTAAGTAGTATTAACAGGGTAAAAAACGCCATTTATTTGTCCAGCCGGTCCTCCCGCCCAGGAGGTAATATCATTACCATCGCGCATGATATATATGTAACCTCCACTATATACCCAAACCTGGTTATCATGTTGATAAGTTTCTCCGAGATAATTTGCTGAAAGCTGTATCAACACGGGTCGACCGTGAGAGGTGAAAGTCACTTCCAGCCCGGGGACGTCTTGTCTTCCATCCTCAGGTTTTATTGTCTTACTACCTTTAAAAGTCGCTATCTTGTATTTGGCTTCTTCCAGCTTACTCGAAGTAACCGCATGATCAGCAATTTTAGGGCTTGTAATGGCATCGTCAGCAATGCTTTCCGTCGGTATTTGGCCAACCAGGCTGGACACGTTGACATTGTTCGCTGAATCGGCTAGAGCAGCGATTTTGACTTTTGGACTGGTCACATTGGCCGGATCCACGAAGATTGCCGCCGAGTCGATCCCATCAAGCTTGTCGGCATCCTTTGATTTGGCATTGGCGGGATCTTCAGAAGTAAAAAAGTCGGTCCATTCCAGGTCTTTCAGTTTTGCCGCATCCTTGGAACGCGACTTTGACGGATCTCGAGCCGGATCCTTGCCATCCGGATGGAGGAAGAACTCCTGCCAGCGATTGCCCTCGAGCCGTCCCGCTTCCTGGGAATAAATGACCGGCACGATCCGCTGCCTCGGGAGCATCGGGGGATCGGATTCGTTGATTACTTTATCCCCGTTCACATCCACGGTAATATCCAGGTAGAGGATTTGACTGAACGTAAACGAATCGCCGAATGGCGCCTTGGTTCCCAGTATCACGTTCACAAGGCCGCCGTTCACCGTGGCCGTGTGGATTTCGCCGTCCCACTTGGCATCCCCGCCCGTGGGTGCGTCGAAGATCTTGAATTGAATTTTGTATGGACCGTCAGCGACAGGATTCCCGGCGGAATCGGTCAACCGGCCCTGGAAGGGGAGCAACCGTGCGGATTGGGCCGGGACTTTTAGAGAGACAATAACAAAAACACACACAATACCGATAATCCCCATCATCCTTTTCATGACATTAACCTCCCATTTAAAGGCCATATATTATTACAACCAGTTGAAAACCGGCGGTATCCCGCTCCTCCACTTTATATTGAAAACGATATCTTCCATATTTTGAATATTCAGCTCGCCCGCGGATCGAAAAATCAGAAGGACATACTTGCTGCAGAATGGCGTGGGCTCCCGGTTGGCGACGGCGATCGGATCTCCGGACTGACCGTTGATTCCAGCCTGCAGGGTATATTGAAAGGGCGAGATGGATTGTTCCTCGGGATCGGGATAATATAGCGGCAGGTTGTAGGTCAAAAAGTTGGGATACACGCTGGTTTGTCTCGGATGATATCTGGGGATTTCAATCTTGCCGTATTGATACAGATCGATGCGGAACCGGTCCGTTGACGAGCCCGGGGCCACATTATCGCCCAGGATATCCGCCGACATCTCCTTCATCCGGATGTTCCAGTCCGATCTGGCGGCATTGACAACCGGCCACTGTGTGGGCCCGGTGGCGGACTTTGAGATCTGGTTATAGGTCAGGGGAAACTCGAGCCTGAGCCAGAAGGGGGAGGGTTTTTTCCGGGCATAGCTGAGAAGCAGGGCGCGAAACCGCCTCACGTTATCCTCCTCGAGGGCGGGATCCAGTATGAACCGGCTGGTCCCCGGATCCCACACCACGTCGGTCAAACCTAAAACATCCTGTCGAAGGGAAATGACGTCGGTGATATCCGATTGACCTCCCAGGCGCTCGGCGCGAAGGGTATTGTCCCACGACTGCAGGGCCATGTAATAATTTTCCGCCTGGTCCACGGAATAGACATTGAATACGCTTTCGGCCTGGGTGAAATCGTCGTAAATGCCGCTCCCCAGGGTCACTGCCCCGCCTTCCTTGTTCAAATAGGGATTCTCGAAGGGTTCGCTCCACCGGGCGGCCAGGAGCTGGGACAGCTTGTACAATTCGCGCACATACTCCTTCCGGGCGTTCTCGTATTGAATTTCTTCCCTTTCCTGCTCGAATATCAGGGCCGGATCGTAGTACCATTTCCCCTGGTTGGATTCCTGGTAATAGATATGATTCTCGACCAGGCGGTCGATGCGGGAAAGCGTGGAATTCAGGTCGGCGATGGCCAGCTGCCCCTGGGCGGCCGCGGATTTCATATCTATGATGTACTGACTCTGCTGGAGGAGCAGGTTTCGAATGGTCGCATCGGCTTCAATATTGTTAATTTTCACTTCTGATATGGCCTTAAACCTGCCGGCCTCGTTTTGAAAAAAGGCGCTCGCAATCGCGCCGGGATTCATCGTAACCGCCACTCCCGCCTTGACCTCGGGACACGAGGACCATGAGCAACTGGCTTCTGCATACGCCGTGACGCTCACGGACTCGGCGATACCCTGGCCCAGGCGACATGCCGAGATCTTGTCCTCCGTACCCATAATGACTCCGTTTATGGCCCCGACCCGCAATTCCTCGATCCTGATCTGCTGGGGAATCGTGTCGATGCGGTTTTTCGCGCTTTCAATATCCGCGAAAGCCCTCCGCATCTGAAGGACTCCCTTTCCCAGCTCCCCGGAGGTGGTAAAAATCGGATCGTCGAGGGGGGTATTGGGATCCAGTGCGGTTTCGATCCGGGCATTCAGATCCTCCCGATAAACCTTTCGTCCCGCTTCCGTGGTCAATCCGTAATAGGGATCCTTTGTTTCCGTACCGGGCGAAAGGCCCGTCGCTGCCGTGATGGTATCGGTGAACTCGAACCTCAGATTCTGGGCATCCACGATCGCGGCTGCTTCGCTTTCCTTAACCTTCCAGATGGCATCCTGTGCCTTTACATAGGCTTGATCGGCTGTCTTGTAAAGGCTGTTTACGAGGGATATCTGGTTGTTGATATTGTCCGTGGACGAGTGAAGATCGAGGGAACCCAGCTTCGGGATTTCCCCCCTGCGGATCCGATCGATGAATCCGGCGCTCGAGGCTGCGGACACCCGAACCTGGTCAAGACGGCATAACTGATACTCGTTATAACCGCCCTGGTATCCGTCGTTCAATGTGGCGGCAAGGGGCAAAACAGCCATGTACTGGCTGTGAATTCCGCGCTGCATTTCCGCCATGGCGGCCTCGAGCATTTCCGGACGCTCATCTGCGCGGCTGCCCCCGGGGGCGCGATTCTTATCGAAATAAGCCGCCCGCCAGAGGCGGTCCCCGATCGCAACCACGGATTTCCCGTAACGATCGATCAGATTTCCCAGGAGGTATCCCGCGGTTTGAATATCCACGACGCCGCTCGTATTTTTATCGTCTGCAAACGCCGGATCGAGGAAAACGGTGTACTGTGGAAACGCGGGGGTGTTCAGAAAGTCCGTGGCCCGGAGGATTCCCTGGTCGTCGTAAGGATTCAGATCCACGTTCCGGTTCATGTAATTTACGGCCGCGGTCATGCCCTGGAAAAAGTGCAGGCGCGCGTAAAAGAGATCAATGGTATTGGAACCCAGGTACTCTCCCCCGCTCGAGGGTCCGGGACAGCCGACAGGTATGGTATCGTCGCCGCCAGGTTTTTCACCTCCCCCGGCGCCCGGAAACGCGACCCGAAGGGCCTTCAGGAAATTGCCGTTACCCGTCAGGAGCTGGCCCTGGAGGATCGACTCGAGGGCCTCCCAGGCAATCCGTTGGGCCTTTTCGAGTTCCTCGAGGGAAGCCTTGAGTACGCTTTCCTCTGTGGTGCGGAAATCGACGGCCAGGTTCCCCCCCTGTTCGAGGATATCGAACTTGCACTCTTCCGCGGGATCGTTATTGCCGTCGCTGTCAACGCCCAGGTAAATCTCGCGCATTCGTTTGCGGGTTCTCGATTTCGGGAAATTCAATTGATACACCCGCCCGGATCGAACCCGGTTTTCCGCATCGATGAGCTGGGGATCCATCGAGCTCGTCCCCCAGAGCGGCACCGGGGAGATCCAGATAAGACATGTCATAACGATCAAAAAGAGTGACAGGAAAGAGGTTTTTTTCATGATTAACGCCCTCCCGTATTCCAGAATGCGGCCAGGGGACCGGTGACCAGGTAGAGCTCCCTCGACTTGGCAATGCCGTCGCTATCCGGTCCCGGAGGCGGATCCGGTGCGGTAACCCCGGGGTCGTCCGGCGCCGCCCTGATACAATCGTACGATGCCGGCAGGATTTGCGGCGGCATGTTGCACGTCATTCGATAGCGGGGCTCCCTGCAAACACCAGATGCGCTGGATTGGGGATAGGAATCATAACGGCCGTTGGGAGCCGTACAGGGATCCGAGGAATGAAAGTAATCCGTATCTTCCCCTTTGAAAATCTCGAAATCGTCGTCTCCCGTGCCGCTCAATCCGTCGTTGTCAAAGTCCCTGTCCGTGGGAGAGGTAAAGGGCGCGCGATCGACGTCGAAATTCGCGCAGTCGGCGTGTTGCGTCATCAAAAGGGGCTCCGAACCGATCGTCAATGGCTTCGGGATGGCGCCGCCCCCGGTAAAGAAAACCTGGAAGAAATTAAACGTGTAATCCGTGTTATTGGGAGAGGGCATCACCAGAATTGCCGCCTCGACGTGATGAGTGCCGGCGGTCGATCCAACGGTGAAGCTGCCGGATTTATTGTAAGTATGGCTCGTGGTAAACAAATCCGGATCGGATGCGTTCTGACCATCCCCGAAATCCCAGGAGATTTCGGTTCCGGGGGCGATCTGATCCCTGGGATCGAGAAGGGTGAACCAGGCCAGGTGCGGGGCCGGACCCTTCGAGGGGAAGGCGATGATTTTCATCTCCCCGATATCGGTTCTCTGTTTGAGCTCGATAAGCCAGGGATCGGCCACGGTTCCCAGGGTACCAGGATATCCGGGCATGCTCGAGGCAGGATTCGGAACACCCGGCAGGGGGCGGAAAGCGGCGGCAAGAGCCGCCTCATCCGGATCCGTGTCAATACAGTTTGCGAATGCAAAACGGCCGTTCGTGATACCGGGCATGGCCGGGTTTTCGGGTTCGTAACCCAGATAGGATGCTGTGAGGTTAAAGGGCGATGCGGGAACATTGGAAAAGGAGAACGTGCCGTCGCTCGAGGCCTTTGTATTCATGGCATAGGGCAGGCCGTTGAGCAGCACCTCGGCTTCCAGTCCCGTACCGCTGTCCGCATCGATCACCTTTCCATAAATGGTGAACACCGGTTGCCCCTGGAGGCGGAGTTTCCAGCGGTTCAACGTTCCGTTATCCGTCCCATGGTTCTCCACTTTGAGTTTCCAGTATCCCACGGTATTCTTGCCGAAAAGGGTCGAGAAGGAATCCCGCGGGGCCCGTCCTTCCGGAAAGGACATGTTCTGGAGGGAGGCGATCGGGGCCTGATCATGGAGCCTGACAATCGTACTGTCAGGGGCAATCAATGAAATCGAGATATCTTTCGGAGCGGGGTGGGTGATATCCAGCTCCACGGAAATATCCTGAAGAATCATATCGGTTATGATATGCAATGTCTGCTCGACGGGTGAGACGGCCAGGGATTTATTGGGCGACTCGGAGCGGATCACAACCGGCATGGCGCCGTCTGCAGATTCGCTGTTTGGCGTCGCCTTTCGGTTCGTAAAGGGATCGGGGCTTTCCAGGCTCAGGGTGAATGCCCCTTTCAGCTCGATCGGCTCCCGGAGCATGCCCGCCACGGTTTCTGTGTAGCCGCCTTCCAAAACGTAACCCTCCCGGGTGGTACCGGAAACCAGGGAACCGGTGAGGGTCAGGGAGCGTTGAATGGGAAACGGGAAGGGGTTGACGGCGTCGAAGGAGCCGTCGCTCGACCAGTCCACATCCTCCGTGCCGGGGAACTCGGTGAAAAAATGGCGATTCTGATCCCCGGGAGGCAGGATATACGAACCGCTCAGAAGGAATGAATTGCCTTTCGTGGAAAGGACGTGACCGGTCAGGGGAACATCCACGGGCCAGAGCAGGGCGTTGGTGCTGTCCAGCGTTCCTCGAAGAAAGGAAGGCGCCTTTTCGTCCTCGTACATATCCAGGTGGAGGTCGATCCGGGGTACGGGATTGTGGCGTCCATTCACTGTTTCGATTTCGGCATGCCCCCGCCACTCCCCCGCGAGGCTCGGGATTTCCGCGACCACCTGGATCACCCGGTCCTTATCGTTCGAGTGAATCGTGATCTCGCCCCGGTACACCCCTTTGAACAGGTTCTTTCGATCCAGGAACACAGATACGATATCGGTTTCGATCGTGGTCACTCCCTGCATGGAGCTGAAAGTCAACCAGTCGTCCCCGGGATTGTCCGTTGGTTTCCACTCGAGATCCCAGAGCATGATTCCCCCGCCGCTGTTGGTGATGGAAATGGTCTGAACATCCTCCCCCTCGAAAAAGGAGATATGGGTTTGGGTGTCCGGTCCCAAAGGATCCGAAAGCCCGGCATTCAAATCCGTCCGGTATCGAGCGCCGGGACCCTGTCCGGCCCGGCTGACCTGGAAATCCTCGTAGGAGGGGAAATTGCCCTGGGGTTCCACATCCACGTCCGCCCTTATGGAAGAGACCATGGAGGGTTTCAGGGAAACGGCCGCACCCGTGATATTGACCCAATAGCCTCTATCGGGTTCGTAGAGGACGAAATCGTCCTGGTCGGTTTCATCGGAGGTGAATTTCCTGTACTGATCCGCCTCCCATTTCAGGATAACGTCATATTCGGCGCCGCTCGATTCGAGGATCGACATCAGGCTGATATCTTCCAGAAAGGTCCGGCCTCCGGATGGAAAACCCACCATGTTCCACCCCGGATCAAGGTAAACCGTGACTCCCGTCAGGGGGACAGATCCGGCGACGTTAAAGTTCGCCGCGCTTTTCATGTAAACCCAGTAGGCCTTTCCGGGCTGTACGGGAGGCATGGGATCGAGGAAGTTCTTTTCCGCATCCGGCCCGCCCGGATTGTAATACACGTACCATTTGCCTTTCTGTTTATCGAATGTCCATGCGGCGATAAAATCGTTCCCCAGACTGCCGAACACAACGGAGGGATCCGAAGGTTCCGGGATCAGCTGGATGCAAACCAGGTTCCACCCGAGATCGAGTTTGATCTCCTGGATTTCCGCAGCCTGGCTCAAGGCGGGAGAGCCAATCAGACAAAACGCGAGGAAAAGAAATAAGCGTCTCATTCCACCGCTCCTTATGATTTGAGTTCTGTAGTGGGGGGAAGGGTTCTGTTTGTGAGGATTCAGGTGGATATATCAGGTATGTATTGTGTGACCTCCCCCCCCCAGGAAGTTCACAAATCAATTTGGGTAAAGTTCTAAAATGCGAATTATACTTTCAATTTTGTTGTGTCAACCTTTTTTTTTAAATTTATTTTAACGACACACTCTTTATTTTTTTTCTGCATTCCCCTCTTCGTCCCCTTATTTTTCTTGCACTTTCCCGGTAAATCTTTTTAGACTGATTTCAGTATCCATGAAAGGAGATTGAATCAATAATGAAAAAGTATATCCTTCTTTCCTTACTCGCAGCGTTCATCGCCCTGGGTTTGAATGCACAGATCCTGGCGGCCACAACGATCCGGGTTCAGAAAACCCTGATCACGCCCGGGGATGGAAACGCGCAGCTCGGAGACCTGGTCAATTTCCAGGTTACCATTGCCAACCTCGGGCGACTCAGTGTGATTTCCCTCTCCATGACCGATCTCTATAACCCCGCTTACCTGGAACTGGTATCCGTGTCGATCGAACCGGATGCGAAGAATACGGATATCGGAGAACTGATGTGGAACGACCTTACGGAAACCCTCGGCGATCTCGGGCCGGGGGACGTTTTCACTCTCTCCATGACCTTTGAGGCGGTGGGGATCTCGGCCGTCGCCCCAGCCATGAACACCGTGAACGTTAACGGGATCGACGAACGGCAGGATCGCGTGGTTCACGATCCGGTCACGGCATACGTGAATATCATGCAAACGTGCGCGGACGATCCATGGGAACCCAACGGCCCCGACAAGCTGGCCTCCATCCCCACGGGACAGGCCATCCGGGCCTATATCTGCCCCGCCGGGGACGAGGATTACTACGGCGTCAAGCTTACCGAAAACGGAACGTGGTTTTTCAGATTATACCAGCTCCCCCGGGATTATAACCTCTACCTCTATGATGGACTGCGTCTGCTGGCCAGTTCCGAGAACAAGGGAACCATGCCGGAATCGATCGCCATCACAACCCAGTCCCCGCGGGAGCTGATCGTCGTGGTCAGGGGAGGGCAATATTTTTCCTACAACGAGTCCTACCAGCTGAAGGTCATGATGGGGGGGGCGACCACGGGTGATACGAATGAAATCCCCCCCGACGAGAACGCCCCCATCGTGTTCCAGAAC
>Ga0272444_10006002_pt1 | contig 10463 bp, 8 predicted proteins | sample SSMForm13_FD_201033 | JGI IMG/M metagenome (GOLD analysis project Ga0272444, IMG submission 201033) | Marine sediment archaeal communities from Little Sippewissett salt marsh, Falmouth, MA, United States - SSM-Form-13 | ecosystem: Environmental > Aquatic > Marine > Wetlands > Sediment ...
GTCGAAGCATCTCCAGATCAGACTATTCTGGAAGTAGCGCGAGAAAACGGCATATATATTCCCACGCTGTGTTATTATCGAGGCACTACAAATGTAGGCGCCTGTCGGGTGTGTGTCGTTGAGGTTGAAAATGCCAGATCGCTCGTTGCTTCATGTGCTATGCCGGTCAGCCCTGGTATGGTCATCAAAACCGATACCGATAGAGTAAAAGAAGCTCGCAAATTAGTGGTCGAACTATTATGGGCTTCAGGTGATCACAATTGTCTTACGTGCGAGAAAAATGGAAATTGCGAGCTCCAGGACCTGGTTTACCAGATGGAAATCGAGGAACCTCGGTTTAAAATTGAACCTCCCGGGTATGAAATCGAGCAGACCAATTCAATGATTCAGAGAGATCTCAACAAATGTATCCTCTGTGGTCGGTGTGTACGGGTTTGTAATGAAATCCAGGTTAATGAAGTTCTTGATTTTTCCATGCGTGGATCTTATTCAAAAGTAGGTCCCGCTTTCGACGCGGATTATATTGATTCTGAATGTGTATTCTGCGGGGAATGCGTCGATGCCTGTCCGGTCGGAGCCATAACATTCAAGCAGGCAAGATTCGCAGGACGTCCCTGGGAAATTGAAAAAGTCCGGACAACCTGCACGTATTGTGGAGTTGGCTGTCAACTTGATCTTAACATACACAATGGAAAAATCGTCAAGGTAACAGGCAACCGGGAGTATGGAAACCCGAATCAGGGAAGTCTTTGTGTCAAAGGCAGGTTCGGAATGGACTTTGTTGACAATCCGGATCGTCTGAAAACTCCCCTGATAAGAAAAGATGGTGAATTAAAAGAAGCAACCTGGGACGAAGCATACGGTTTCATAGCTGATAAATTCACCTCTGTTAAGGAAAAACATGGGGCAGACAGTATTGCAGGTTTTTCTTCTGCACGCTGTACCAACGAAGAAAATTATCTTTTTCAGAAATTCATGAGAGCGGTGATCGGTACAAACAATGTTGATCACTGCGCCCGTCTCTGACACTCCGTTACGGTGGCCGGTCTGGCCGCTGCATTCGGAAGTGGTGCAATGACAAATTCCATAGATGAAATAGAATTTACCGATGCCATCCTTGCCATAGGGACAAATACAACGGAAAATCACCCGGTGATAGGGTCAAGAGTTAAAAGGGCAGTCCGTCAACAGGGCGCGAAGCTGATTGTAATTGATCCGCGGGAAATCGGTCTTGTGAGATACGCAAATATATGGCTCCGTCCAAAACCGGGAACTAACGTAGCGGTCTTAAACGGCTTGATGAATGTCATTATCAGTGAAAACCTTTACGCAAAAGAGTATGTAAAAACGCGTACCGAAGGTTTTGAAGCCATGAAGGAAGCCACTGATAAATTTACGCCTGAATATGTGGAGAAAATTACCGGCATTCCCGCTGACGACCTCAAAACTGCGGCGCGTATTTACGCAGAGGCAAATAGTGCGTCTATCCTCTATGCAATGGGCATAACACAGCATTCACACGGAACAGACAACGTTAAATCATGTGCCAACCTGGCAATGCTCTGCGGCAATGTAGGGATTAAAGGAGGCGGCGTCAATCCACTCAGAGGACAGAACAATGTCCAGGGTGCCTGTGATATGGGAGCGCTTCCCAATGTGTTTCCAGCCTACCAGCAGGTAGCAAACGACGAAGCCAGAATCAGGTTCGAAAAGGCATGGGGTGTTTCTCTTTCAGGAACACCGGGGCTAACGGTTACTGAAGTACCGGATGCCGTCATGGATGGAACAGTAAAGGCACTCTACATTATGGGTGAAAATCCGATGTTGAGTGATCCGGATTTATCTCATCTTGAAAAAGCGATGAAAAAACTCGATATTCTTGTTGTGCAGGACATCTTCCTTAATGAAACGGGAGAATTTGCAGATGTCGTTTTGCCATCAGCCTGTTTTGCTGAGAAAGATGGCACCTTCAGCAATACGGAGAGAAGGGTCCAGCGAATAAGGAAGGCTGTTGAAGCCCCCGGTAACGCAAAACCGGACTGGCAGATCATATCCGAGCTGGCAACAAAAATGGGTTATGCGATGAATTATTCTTCTGCTGAAGAAGTTATGAACGAAATTAATGAACTAACCCCAAGTTATGCCGGCATCACCTATGAGCGCATCGAAGAGGAAGGATTGCAATGGCCATGCCCAAACACGGAACATCCCGGAACAAAATATCTGCATAAAGACAAGTTTACCCGGGGACTGGGTTTGTTTTCACCAATCGATTACAGACCTTCAGAAGAATTACCGGATGAGGAATATCCGTTTTATCTCTCAACCGGCCGGATCCTTTACCAGTTCCATACAGGTACCATGACCAGGAGAACCAAAGGCCTGGTTGAAAAGGCTCCTGAAAGTCTGGTAGAAATCAATCCACAGGATGCCAGGAAACTGGGTATCGAAGAAGGCAGGTTTGTCAAAATAACCTCCCGACGTGGGAGCGTTCAGGCAAAGGCAAAAGTAACCAAACGTCCGCCTGAAGGCACGGTCTTTATGACCTTCCATTTCAGAGAGGCTGCCGTTAATCTGCTTACCAACCCCGCGCTTGATCCCATCGGCAAAATCCCCGAATATAAGGTCTGTGCGGTGAAGGTGGAAGCGGCTTAGAAAATAAAAAAAGAACGTTGTGGAGGTGAAAATATGCCGAGATGGAAATACAAAACAAATGTTCTGGATCTCAATGCCATCGTACCCCCGGAATTTATTGAATGCGACGAAAAAGGATTCTGCGAGATCAAGGGTCTGCCCGGCGGGCTCAATCATTTCAAGGGTATTCTTGACACAGAAGGGGAAAGCGAATGGGAACTGGTTCAACTACAGGAACATGGTGGAAAGCTGCTCTGCATCTGGAAAAAAGAGGTTAAAGAGGCTTTTGTCAGCTAAAAGATGTATTCAACAGTAACGTATATCCAATATTTCGTATTGTGAATAATTATCATGATCGAACTGATTTTAAGAGTAACCTCACTGATAAAATCGGAAGGTTGGTTATCGTTTCCGCTCAATCATTGAACATAAGATAACAAACAGTTTACTCGGTTCTGAATGCCACGATAATCTTCTCTCAACAAGGAATGCGATAAATTGATATAATTATCGAGGCATTAAATACTATGAAAATCTACTCAGGAGGAATAATTATGGCTTTTAATGCACCAGCGAAAATGGTGGCTCTTGTTGGAAATGCCGGAGTCTATAAATCAAAACTTTCTGTATTTCAACTGCTTCTCCGAGGCTTTATGGCAGGTGCCTATATTGCGATCGGAGGCGCGTTATGTACCGTTTGTGTAACCGGTACTGGAGCACACTTGGGACCGGGAATCGCAAAACTTATCGGTGGCGCCGTCTTCCCCGTCGGTTTGATTGCCATTGTTTTAACGGGTATGGAACTCTTTACCGGTGACTGTATGATTGTACCGATGGCAGCCATGATGAAACGGGCGACGTGGGGCGATGTCATGAGAAACTGGGTCTGGGTCTATGTGGGAAATATTGTCGGATCTTTCTTCTATGCATATATTATGGTTGTGGGTCCGTTTGTATCAGGACAGGCAGACGGTACAATGGCTGTAAACGCCTTCGGCATGACCGCCGTCGGTATCGCAGCAGGGAAAACCCTGACGTACAAGGCAGTCGGCATGGCAGGCTTATGGTCCTGTTTCATAAAAGCCATCGGTTGTAACTTTCTGGTTAATATTGCCATCCTCCTTGCCATTACAGCAGACAATGTAATCGGCAAGTTTTTTGGTGTCTGGTTTCCCATTATGGCATTCGTTTCTTCCGGATTTGAGCATTGTGTGGCAAATATGTACTTCCTGCCCGCCGGAAAATTTCTGTGCGACTGGTATCCTGCGGTGATCGCCAAGAAGGGTGGACTCCTTGCAATGAATAACGGACTTTCCTGGGGCGATGTGTGGTTCTGGAATATCTTCCCCGTAACGATAGGCAACATTTTCGGCGGTTTTCTCTTCATCGGTGTTGTGTACTATCTCGCATTCAGGAATGAACTCCCGAAAGACTAGGATTGGCATAAATTGTCAGCACTTGCTTGGATAGCATTTATCGTATGCACGATAGCGGTCATGTTCCGCTACACGACAACAGGGGATACGTCATTTTTACTCTACGCCATACCGGGTCTGGCCATGTTACTGATCATTCCCCTTACGTTAAGCTGGATGAGCCGGAAGAGTTTTCGTGAGGCAAGTGAGGAGTACGATGCACAGGCCCGATTCTATAAAATAAGAAAGATCGATATCGGAATGACCGGCACCGTTGTCAGGATTGCCGGCAGGGTTCGGAAGATAAGTTTTAAATGGTTGAACAGACCTCACTTTCAGATTGAAGATGGAACGGGACGTATCAGGGTGATAATGTTCACCGCACCCATGGAAGATATTAAGGTAGAAGACAACGTTGAAGTACTGGGTCTGGTAATGAAAAATATATTTGCTCGCACTACACCTGTCATATCTGCTGTGAGCATAAAAAAAGATTGATTAGGAGGACATTATGAATGCACAAGAGGCAAGGTTTGCTTTTGGATTTCTATTGTTAGGAATAGCTCCCATCATTGCAACAGTAGGCGGTGCCGGTCTAGGAATGGTTCTTTTTGCAGCAGGTTTGCTGGTTTCCATATCGGTGGCGTTTGCGTAATCTCTGGGCTGATTGATAAAAAATGAGGGGTTAGAAAAAAGCGTATGCTTTGTTCTAACCCCTTTATCGTTTCGTACATGTAAACTATTATTCGACTTTATATTCCATTGTCATTTTGTAGCCCGATTCCTCAAACACTTTGGAGAGTTCCGTAATATCGTCCGTGTTTACTCTGATCACGGCAATGCGAGTATCGCCTTTCTCTCTATTCGTCGTTGAGACAATCGACATAATGGTAAGCCCTAGTTTATTTATTATACCTGCAATCTTCGCTATCTCTCCCATATCGCTCGATAACATTAATTCAACACGCGAACTCGGTGTATCCATTCCCATAAAGTCCAAGAGGACATTTAACAGATCACACGTGGTAATGATACCGAAAAGCTCGTCACCTACCACAACGGGTAAGCTATTGACTCGCTTTTCATTGATCAATTTTGTTGCTTCTTCTATCGTAGTTCCCGGTGATACAGTATAAAGCTTTTTTGTCATGATCTCTCTGACCTTCATTTCGGAAAGGAGATAATTCAGTTCATGAATCGATAGTGTGCTCGCGGGAGACGCTGAGTTGTCGCGAATGTCTTTATCGGTAATAATACCGACCAGTTTTCTCCCCTCCACAACCGGAATCTGATCAATGTTATATTCCTTCAAAAGATTTTTGGCCTTCAATATACTCGTATCAGGTGTGGCGGTTATTAAGTTTCGCGTCATTCTTCTTCCCACAAACATAGTATTCCCTCCAGACTTATATTACCTGTATTATGAAATCTGTCGTGCCAACCGTCTCGATTTTTTTTTCAGCTTTGATACTTTCCTTCTGATTCTGTTCGACGTATTTCTATCCTGTTTTTCCCGCACAATAGCAAGTTCTTCTTTCAACGACTTAATCCGCTTCTTCACATCAACGATATTGACAACCGACGTATCTCTTTCTTTTTTCAACGGAATACCTTTCACAACTTTAATAGCATTAATCAATTCCTGTTTTTTCATCGCACTGACGCCCTGTATAGAACCAAGGGCAAGAGCCATTTCTTTTAGTTCTTTTACTGTATGCTTCTCCAAATTTTTTTCATTTTCCATTCTATTTGCCCTCCACAGTTATTTTTCATATGTGACTGAAGCAGATAACCGCTTAGGTGTGAATTTATAGCATAACGACTTTGATAAAATCAAATTAAACATACATGATGCAGCACAGGGTGTTTGCTATAACCTTGACAAATATACACTTTTTCCATATATTTGCTCGAACTTTATGAAAAGAGAAACGTTAATGTCTCGCCTTGCAGGTGGCGTGATTCACTGTACATTCGGTCAGTAACATTATTATCGGAAAGAAAAAAATAAACATGAGAAAATCTTACCATTGAACAGCAAAGTGGAGTCAACATTTGACCGACATTGAAAAAATCTACAAAAAAATGCGTTCCCGGCAACAAAAGGTCATGCGGGTGGACAGGCGGAGTATCCTCAGAGAGCTTGACCGCATATGGGAGAAACACAAGAATTCTAAAGATGATATAAAAACGTTAGAGCTGCTCAACAGCATTCATCAAAGGTTGAATCAGTCAATCAGGAAAAAAGCACGGCGTCAAGCACACATACCGAAAATAACCTACCCCCAATCACTACCCATCCTTCAAAAAAAAGAAGAAATCATCGAGTCAATCAAAACGCATCAGGTCACTGTTATCACCGGCGAGACGGGTTCCGGAAAGACAACTCAGATTCCGAAGATGTGTATGGAAGCAGCCCGGGGCACCGATGGAATCATCGGGTGCACACAACCCCGACGAATTGCTGCTGTCACGGTATCCCAGAGGATAGCCGACGAATTGAATCAGGAACTGGGCATGGCAGTCGGATATAAGATCAGGTTCGACGATAAAAGCAGCCGGAGAAACTATATCAAGATGATGACTGATGGGGTTCTTCTTATGGAGACGCAAAACGACCCCGACCTCAATGAATATGATACGATCATCGTTGATGAGGCCCACGAGCGAAGCATAAATATCGATTTTATTCTTGGGATCCTTAAAAAACTGCTCGTAAAGAGACGAGACCTGAAATTGATCATAACATCAGCAACAATAGACACGGAAAAATTCTCTCGGGCTTTTAACAATGCACCGATCATCGAGGTCTCCGGAAGATTGTATCCTGTTGAAGTCCGTTACTTTTCCATACCTCAAAAAAAAGAAAAAGATGACATTTCCTATATAGACGAAGCAGTCCATGCTGTCAGCTCATTAAAAAAGGAAAGGCGTCGCGGTGATATCCTTCTATTTATGCCGACAGAACAGGACATCCGCGAAACACGTGACATTCTCGCAGCAAAGGAATATAAACATACGCAGATACTTCCCCTTTTTGCCCGGTTGTCGGCGGCTGAACAGCGGCGTGTTTTTATGCCGACACAGACGCAGAAAATTGTTGTAGCCACCAATGTTGCTGAAACATCCATAACGATCCCCGGCATAAAATATGTCATTGATACAGGCCTTGCACGAATATCAGAATATAATCCGAGAACTCGAACCAAAAGTCTCCCCATTAAAGCCATATCAAGAAGCAGTGCCGACCAGAGAATGGGACGGTGTGGGCGGCTGCAGGATGGTATCTGCATTCGTTTATATGAAGAGGACGATTACCAAAATCGCAATGTTTTTACGAGCCCTGAGATCTTGCGTTCTAATCTTGCCGAGGTCATCTTACGGATGACCGCTCTCAAGCTGGGAGACATTTCATCCTTCCCCTTTATCGACCCACCCGGTCCGAAAAATATTAAAGATGGATTTGACATTCTTGAAGAACTCGACGCCATTCGATCGGAAAAAATGAAAAAGCGAAAGGGTGTTGCATTTTCCCTTACCCCGAAGGGGAAAATGATGGCCCGTCTGCCAATAGATCCCAGGATCTCGAGAATGATTATAGAAGCTCAGAAAGAAGACTGTGTAAATGAAATCCTCATTATTGCTTCTGTTTTGAGTTCGCAAGATCCGAGAGAAAGACCGTTCGAACAGGAAGCACAGGCGGACGAGATGCATAAATCCTTTGTGAACCCTTCGTCCGACTTCATAACGCTTCTCAATATCTGGAACACATACCACGATTCGTGGAAAACGATGAAAACCCAAAATAAAATGAGAAGATTCTGCAAGAAACACTATCTTTCATACAGGAGAATGAGGGAATGGAAGGACATCTATGGTCAACTTTCCGCGATTCTTCAAGAAGAAGGAATAAAAGGTAAGAAAACAAAATCTCTTGAAGGTGAATCGCTCTACACTGCCATTCATAAATCCATCCTGAGCGGGTACCTTTCTAATATCGCCGTTAAAGACGATAAGAACATTTACAAAAAAGCAAAGGGGAAGGATGTCATGACTTTCCCCGGCTCGGGTCTCTATAACCGGGGAGGAAATTGGATTGTTGCTGCCGAATTGATTGAAACCTCACGATTATTTGCTCGGACAGTTGCCACAATTAAAGTCGAATGGATTGAAGAAATCGGAGCAAATTTCTGTCGATATACATACTCAAATCCTCGATGGGATAAAAAACGGGGGGAAGTTATCGCCACCGAGCAGGTAAGTCTTTTCGGCTTGATCATCGTTCCGGGCCGATCCGTTTCATACGGCCGGATAAATCCCCGGGAAGCTACGGAGGTATTTATCAGAAGAGCGCTCCTGGAGGAAGAAATGACTGCCCCCCTTCCCTTTTTGTTTCATAATCAAGGCCTGATAAGAAAAATAACAACCATGGAAGATAAGATCAGGAAGAAGGATATTCTCGTAACCGAAGAGGATCTGGTTCAATTCTACGAAAAACATCTCAGCAATATATATGATATCAGGACCTTAAGGAAGTTTATCAAGGATCGTGGCGGTGATGATTTTCTCAGAATGAGAGAAGAAGACCTCATAAATTATTATCCGGGTGAAACACTTTCTCTGTACCCCGACGAAGTATCACTCGGACATACATGCCTTCCGTGCACATATCGTTTCGACCTGGGAAAGCCTGAAGACGGAATCACCGTAAAAATTCCCGCGAGCATCGCAACATCCGTTTCACTGGAATCGGCAGACTGGCTCGTCCCCGGACAGCGTGAAGAAAAGATCTCCACATTGATCAAGGGACTTCCCAAACGGTACAGAAAGAAGCTGGTTCCCCTGGCAGATACCATTGCCATCATATGCAGCGAGATAACGCATGAAGAAGGTCCTCTCGCGGGCTCTCTGGGAAAGTTCATCCATGCAAAATTCGGCGTAGACATACCCGCCACGGCGTGGCCGTATGAGACACTACCGGATCATCTTAAAATGCGGTTTGCCGTCATAGATGAACAAGGTGATGAAATTTTTGCAAGTCGGGATGTACGCGACGTGGCGCAAAGGTTTTCAGACGAAAAAGAGTCTCCCGCATTCACGAAGGCACAATCGATATGGGAAAAAGAGGACATCGACACCTGGGATTTCGGAACACTGCCCGAAAGCATCAATCTCAAAAATTACGGTGGGCTGGACAGTTCCGTCTTCCCCGCACTGACGGTTGAAGATGAATCCATAAACATCAGACTTTTCAAGGACAGGAAGGATGCAGAATGTGCCCATAGAAAGGGTACGATCATACTGTTTGAACGGCAGTTTAAAAAAGAAATGCGCTATCTTAAAAAAACACTTGCCCTGGAGGGAAACGCAAAGACGTGGGCACGTTACTTTGGTGGAACAAAAATAATGGAGGCGGCACTCTACAGAAAAGTGCTTCGCCTTCTTTTTGACCGTCCCGTGAGAAGCCGGGAAGCATTTTGTGCCCACGCCTCGTCGGCCAAACCTCACATCCTCCCGACAGGGCAGAACACCTTGAGAGAAATTGAACCTGTCTTAAAAGCATACGATGAAACGAGAGCAACGCTTCATCGCCTAGAGGTAACACACCGGTCACTCAAACCGATCGTCACCTTTATAGCATCACTCAGAAACGATCTCAATCGCCTGATGCCCCCGTCGTTTCTCGACATGTATGACAACGATCGACTGTCGCATATGCCACGGTACCTGAAAGCAATCGTCATCAGAGCACAACGGGGAATTACCCATCTTGAAAAAGATGAGGGCAAATTCAGAGAGGTCAAAATTTTCGAGGATTACCTTCGGAATTTCCGAAGCGGCGATGCAAGCTATACATCAGAAACAAAGAAAACGGCCGTCGATGAATTTGCGTGGATGGTTGAAGAGTACAAGGTTTCCCTTTTTGCCCAGGAATTGAAGACGCCGTTTCCTGTTTCACGCAAAAGACTTGAAAACAGGGTGAAAGAAATCGAACGAATGGTATAGGACGGGACAATCATACATCAGCTCATACCCAACAGTTGGTGGCTCACAGTTTTGAATGGATCATTTCTTTGATGAAGAAAATGAAGCATCTTATCTGATTTCACCAGATGGAATTTTCAGTCTCTGACCTGCAGATATATGATTTTTGTTTTTCAGATTATTAATCTTCCGCAATGCAACTACCGTGGTGTTGTGTCGGCCCGCAATTTTTTTCAAAAAATCCCCTTTTTTAACAATATATATTACATAATTTCTCTCTTCCAACGATGAAGGGACTTTCAAATTCTGATTCACATAAATTCGGTCTTTTCGTTTTATATTATTCAATTTCAATAATGACGCAACGGTTATGTTATAGTTGAATGCTATTTTTTCCAGTGTATCTCCCCTTTTTACACTATATAGGGA
>Ga0272444_10006003_pt1 | contig 10461 bp, 7 predicted proteins | sample SSMForm13_FD_201033 | JGI IMG/M metagenome (GOLD analysis project Ga0272444, IMG submission 201033) | Marine sediment archaeal communities from Little Sippewissett salt marsh, Falmouth, MA, United States - SSM-Form-13 | ecosystem: Environmental > Aquatic > Marine > Wetlands > Sediment ...
TTACTAATACTTATATGGTCATTTACGCACGTTACCCAATTGAAAGAAGTTAACATGTCGACAAATGTAAATATATCGACAATTGTTGACATGTGGAGCGCCTTTATGTACAATCCTGCAGTCTATCAAATTCCGGGAGATACACATCGATGGCAAAAACAGACGAGGCTTTGCTCCAATTGACTGATGAGGAAAAACGGATTTTCCATACGTTCATTGCCTTCCCCGATTTTTTTTCCGTGGACTGGTTCTCAGAGATTCCGGACTTTGTCCCGTCAAAAGTGATTTCAGTCATTCTGTTGCTCGATCGACAGAAGTGGATTCTGCCCAAAGGAGGAAAATATTACCACTGGTCAAAACATTTTCCTCGCGAGGAAATCGTCAGTGAAATACCTGACGAAGAGATGTCGCTGTATTACAGAAAATCAGTTGACATCTTCCTGCAGCAGCTACCGAAGAATGAAGACAACACGGTCATGATAGCCAATCAATGTCTTCTGGCAGGTATAGAATCACCGGACCTGAACATTGTTTTTAATGCTGCTTTTTCCGAAGAGAAAAACCATAAAATCTCGTCGGCAATACGACTGTACGATTCCTTTCTCGAATATATTGAGACTCTTCTCGTGAGAGACAATATCGACCTTTCCGGCGATACCTGGCGCAACTTTATCAGGACAATCGAACGTCGGGCGTCATTATCCTTATTCCATCCAAATCTCAAGCAGATCAATCGATTCCTTTCCATGGGTCTCGATATGGCAGTTCATCTTGATGATGTGCGATCACAGGCCTCTTTACAACTCCTCATCGGACAGAACTACTGGATGTCCTTTCAGTATGAAAAAGCCATTCAACATTTTAACCAGGGCTGGACAATAATCACCTGCATTGACGATAATGATTTATATAAAAGAGGCATTAAACTGCAGGGATTATCGTACTGGATACGAGGACAACTGTTCAAAGCTATCCATGCGTACGAAAAATCCCTAGGAGAACTCGAATTCAGTACGGACGATGATTTTTCCCTTCTCACAGCGCTTCATCTGTCACTCTGCTACACCCAGGTCGGTATGCCGCAGAGAGGATTAGGAATCTCGGAAGCCATTGAGCGACAGGCCGAAAAAAACGAAAACTGGCCCCTCGTAGCCTATGCCCTGGTTACAACAGGGATGATTCTCCTGGAAATCAGACAACTCGGTAACAGCAGGATCTACTTTGATCGAGCACTTGAACTTGCCGGAAATGAAAACATACCGATGGCTGAAGTTATGTCCGGTATCGGTCTGGCCGGCATTGAATGTCTTGAAGGAAATTTTGACGCAGCCGCCGAATATTACAAGGCACTCTGGAAAATTCGCAAATCAAGCTGGTATCATATTCTCAATCTCTATCATCTTTTTGACATTGGATACATGCTTTATTCAAAGGGAGTTTCTCCAATCGAGTTAAATCCTGTATTCAAGTATCTGAGCCAGTATAAAAAAGAACAACTCAACCCCTTAACATACGGAATAATACAGCGGCTTCAGCTTGAGTTACTTGAAGATACGAAGCCACCGAAGGAAAAAATCAAGGAGCTTATCGGTCTTGAAAAATCGGTGAAACAAACCGGTGAGACTTTCGAGCTGGCAAAAATCAGAATTGATCTGGCCCGTCTCTTTGTCAAGACAAATAACTGGCAACGGGCAGAGCAGTACGGAAGAAAAGCATGGGAGTTCTTAAAACCTATTGCGAAAGAAGCGTTTCCTCCGGATCTGGAACATCTGATCCCTCATGATGATATGACACAGGATGATCGGTTGTTTGATCTTGTCATCGAAATGGGTGAGGCATTAACGAACCAGGAAAATATCGAACGGCTTCTGACAAACATCATTTCATCAATATCACGATTGACGGGGGCAGAACGGGCGGCTCTTTTTATCAAAGATAAAAATTCACCTGACCTTAAGATAGTTGCTTCGAGAAACATTCTTGAAGAGAACATCATGGACGATAGCTTCAAAAATATTTTCGATATCATCCGGTCGGCAGCTGATAGCAGTGATGGCGAAATCATGCAGTTTGAAACTGATGGTCCGGAGACAACGGATTTTCGCCGGGTTGTCATTACGCCGTTAAAGTTGGAGAAAGAAATCATCGGTGTCCTCTATCAGGACAGCCGATTCTTTTCATTCGATATGAGCCCTGACAAAATAAAGATTCTCTCTTCAATCGCTACACAGATTGCCGTATCAATCGATCGTGTTCAGGCATATGATGAAATAGCCAGACTCAATCAGAGATTGATTCAGGAAAACCTCTACTATATTGAGGAGAAGGAAGAATTCAGACCATTCGGAGAAATCATCGGTACCGGTGAGACCATGATAAATCTCCATCATCTCATTCATAAAGTTGCACCAACCCAATCAGCCGTGCTCATCTCCGGTGAGACAGGTGTCGGGAAAGAACTCATCGCGCGTGCTATCCATCGCGAAAGTCTCCGGAATAAAGGTCCCTTTATCAGAGTAAATTGTGCGGCATTACCCGACACATTGATCGACAGTGAACTGTTCGGTCATGAAAGAGGTGCTTTCACCGGGGCAGTCAAAACCAAGGCCGGCAGGTTCGAACTGGCCCATGATGGTACCATTTTTCTGGACGAGGTATCGGAACTTCCACCTCCGACACAGAGCAGATTATTGCGGATCCTTCAGGAAAAAGAGTTTCAGCGGGTGGGAGGAACAAAGACCCTGCATTCCGACTTTCGTCTTGTCACGGCGACGAACAAGGATCTTGAAAAAGAGGTTGAACGTGGAAAGTTCAGGGCGGATCTCTTCTATCGATTGAACGTATTCCCCATCTTTGTATCCCCTTTAAGAGAGCGAAATGAAGATATCCCCCTGCTGGCACAGCATTTCCTCACCCTTTTCTCCTCCCAGCACAACAGACACTACCCGGGCATATCCGAATCGGAAATGGAAAAACTCATGGCCTACTCATGGCCGGGGAACATCAGGGAACTGTCCAACATGATTGAAAGAGCGGTTATTCTGGGAGAACCAAGGATCAGGTTTCCCGAACTGGCAGGCAAGACGACCATCGAGGCCGCCGATGATGAAATACTCGAACTCAGGGACATCGAAAAGATACAGATCCTCAGGGCCCTGAAAAAAACGAATGGAAAAATCGGCGGCAAAGACGGTGCATCAACTCTTTTGGGGCTCAAGAGAACAACCCTGATCCATCGGATGAAAAAACTTGGAATTATGATAGAGAAAAAACCTGCGTAAAGAATAAAACCGTAAAATCTGTCGTGTTCTGAAAGAAACCCGGGATGTGAACAAGACCCTTGCAGCACACCCCGGATCCATTCTTATTTTATGAATAAAATTTTCCCCCGAAGAGTTTTTCGCTGAGACCGATCAAGTCAGCCCACTTCAACGGACCGCCCTTGTCCGGAGGAAACCCGGTAGCCCAGATCATGCCCACATCGACCATTCGCGGATCAGCAACAATCTTCCGGTCAAGGAGATCTTTGCCGACCTGTACCATTGACTCGAGAAGACCCATTTGTATTTCCTCCTCGGTCATCTCTTTCGGCTCTCTCTTTGCAATCAGAGGAAAAACATCGGAATCGACGCTTCCGTCTTTCAGGAAAAATCCCTTACCCGACTTCCTCAATCCCAGGCGACCGTCTTCCACCACGTTCTTGAGTGTTGTCTGTACCACACCCATACCGACGAATACCTTGTGGGGTACATCAATACCGACCTCATCGGTCAGTCGAATCGGTCCGACGGGCATACCGAACGACATGATCGCCTTATCCACCTTCTCAATGGCATTCCCTTCTTCCACATACTGAAACGCATTTGATATATACGGGAACAGCATGGCATTCACGACAAATCCCGGATTGTCGAGACACACTACCGGTCGTTTTCTGATAGATGCAGCAAAATTCACAAGGTTATCGATCATATTCTGGCTGGTTGCTTCACCCCGTATGACTTCCACGAGCTGCATCATCCATACCGGTGAAAAGAAGTGGAGACCGCCAAACCTTTCGGGATGAGAGACATACTGAGCCATTGCGCTAATCGGCAGCGAAGATGTATTGCTGGCAATAATGCAATCATCCGACACCACGTCACAGAGTTCCGCATACACCTGTTCCTTTACCTTGATATCTTCGAATACCGCCTCAACAATGATATCGACATCCTTGAAATCATCGCTGTAATCCGATGTAACCGTCAGAAGGCTCATCAGATCATCCACGGGGACCTTGAGCCGCTTCTTCTCAGCCATTCCCTCGAATATTTTTCTCACAAAGGCCTTGCCCGGCTCAAGTGCCTCAGGAATATCTTTGACAATAACGGGAATCCGCATATTTCTCAGTATATCAATGGTAATACCCCGACCCATTGTGCCGAAACCGAGGACGGCAGCCTTTTTGAGGGGTTTCGGTTCAAATCCCTTACTCATCATGCCCTTTGGTTTATCGGTCAGTGTCTTGAGAAAGAAGGTGTTAATTGTTCCTTTCGTCTCGTTCTGAAGAGACAGCTTTGTCACCAGTTCTCTTTCATTTTCAAGGGCTTTTCCCAGCGGAAGCTTCAACCCTTCCTGGATAGATCTTATGGCCGTCATCGGAGCTGGAACTTCCCGTCCTCTCGTCACTTTGAGAACGCCCTTTCGGGCCTGAGCCATCACCTCGTCGATCCCGGAGAAATCATGCTCGGGACGCTTCAGATCTCCTTTGCCGTCTATGATATCCTGAAGGAATGCCTTCGCTTCTTCCAGAAGATTGCCATCGGCAGGTACAAGCTTATCAACGATTCCCGTCTCATACGCCTTTGCAGCAGGCAGCATGCTCCCTTTCAGGATCAGTTCAACTGCAGGGTACCCGATCAACCTTGGAAGCCGCTGTGTCCCGCCGGCTCCGGGAATGAGGCCCACATTCACCTCGGGAAGACCGATAACCGTTGTTTTTGATTCCTTTGCAATCCTGGCAGTACAGGCAAGGGTAAATTCCAGACCTCCGCCCAGGCAATGACCGTTAATCGCCGCCAGTGTCGGGACCTTTAATGCGTAAAGTCGGTTAAAGGATTTATGGAATAGACCGGCAATCTGTCTCATTTCTCCTTCTTCCTTGATCTCTTCGATCATCTTTAAATTTGCTCCGGCAAGAAATGTATTCGGTTTTCCCGAAATGAAAATAATTCCCTTGAGAGCTTCTTCTTTTTCTATGCTGTCGAGAACTTCATTAAAACTTTCGAACGCAGCATCGGTCCATGTGTTCATGGCTTCACCGACGACATCAAATATGACAATCCCTATTTCTCCATCTACCGTTAATTTAAACACTTTTGCATTACTCATATCTACATCTCCTCGTTCTATTTGATAGTACCTGCCTCCAAAGCACCCTCGATCACTTCAACCCTTCTCTCTTTTTTCTGTCTAACTCCCTTAACTCACGCCTCAATATCTTTCCAACAGCACTTTTGGGAAGTGAATTCATAAATTCCACTACCCTCGGAACCTTGTACACCGCAAGCCTTTCTTTACAGAATTCAAAGATTTCATCTTTATCGATCGTCTCACCAGCCTTCGGCACGATGCACACCTTGACATTTTCACCACGATATTCGTCAGGTATTCCAATAGTACATGCCTCCATAATCTTCGGATATCCGTAGAGAACTTCATCCGCTTCCTGGGGTTAGACATTGTAACCACTTGCAACGATGAGATCCTTTTTTCTGTCGACGAGTGTCAGATAGCCATCTTCATCCAGATATCCCACATCTCCCGTGGAAACCACCCGTCTTTCAGTGCTGCTGCCGTTTCTTCCGGCTTTTTATAATAGCCTTTCATGACCTGTGGTCCTTTGAAACATACTTCACCTGTCTCACCCTGCGGCATCTCTTTCGTTCCCATTTCCAGATCGACAATCCTGATTTCAGTATTGGGAAACGGTATGCCGACGGTGCTTGACTTTTCTTCACCACCCCATGGTGTTGCCGTGCCCATGGGACAGATCTCCGTCAATCCATAGATATTAATGACCGGTGCATCTCTCATTTCTTTCAATTGCCGTATGGTTTCCACCGTCATCGGGCTTCCGCCTGTTAAGTACGCCTCAACGAAAGAGAGATCCATCTGTCTGAATTTTTCATTATTCAGGAGAGCGACAAATATGGTCGATACTCCGAGGAGCGGCCTGGGTTTTATGATCTCGATCATTTATAAACATCTTCTCGTGCCAAGCGATCGTTCCAGTTCGGCCATACCTCTCAGCTTCTGTACAACGTCACCCAGGATCTGAACGGCCGAGGTCATTTGTTCCGGCGTATTATCCCTTCCCAGGCTGAACCGTATACTGCCTCCGGCTCTGCGCTTTGGGATGCTCAATGCTTCAATTACATGGGATATTTCTATGGAATCAGATGTACAGGCCGACCCCGCAGATATGGCAATACCCTTTTTATCCAGGTCTCGCACAATAGATTCCGCTTCAATAGATTCGACAGACAGATTTACAATATGGGGTAATCTTTTCTCCTGGGATCCATTCATATAAATATCCGGGATTTGTTCCACAATGCTTTTTTGCAGTTGATCCCGCAGATTTTTTAGATACTCCATCTGAAAGGTGAGCTCCCGAAGCGCTATCTCACAGGCTTTGCCAAGACCGACAATAGCGGGAATACTCTCCGTTCCATTACGGAGGCCCCCTTCTTGCTCACCACCGTAAAGCATGGGAACGATATCCACGCCTTTTGTGATGTAGAGCGCACCGACGCCTTTTGGACCATATATTTTGTGACCGGATAAGGAAAGTAAATCGACATTGAGCCGTTCGACATCAACGGGAATCTTTCCGACCGTTTGAACTGCATCGGTATGAACGATGATTCCCTTCTCTTTTGCAATGCTTGCGATGTCAGAAATTGGTTCAATCGTACCGATTTCATTATTTGCATGCATTATACTGATAAGTATTGTTTTGTCAGATAGTGCATTTATGACATCATCAGGATCAACCAGGCCATGCCCATCCACCGGGAGGCAGGTTACATCAAAACCCCTCTGTTCAAGATACCTGCAGGTATTCAAAACAGCATGATGTTCTATGGACGAGGTGATAATGTGGTTTCCCTTTTTCTCGGACGCAGAGGAAATACCACGAATGGCAAGATTATCCGCTTCGGTACCGCCACTCGTAAATACTATTTCCGACGGATCTGCACCGATGAGCTGAGCCACCTGTTCTCGTGCTGCCGTGAGCGCCTCTTTCGCTTTCCTTCCGAAAGAATGTATACTTGATGGATTGCCATAAAAAGCGCTGAAGTACGGAAGCATCGCTTCCACAACCTCAGGATGAACAGGCGTTGTTGCACAGTGATCAAGATAGATGCTTGTTAGTTCATCCATTGAATTTCTTGATGAATATATTTATTACTTTTTATTGTCTACAACGTGCATGCTACTGCAAAGGCATCGGCAACAGCCTCGGTTATCTGTCCCGGCTCGCTGCAACATCCGATTTCATAGTACTCAATACCGGTTTGATCCATAACACTGCATAGATCCTTCTGAGCCTTCAGACCTGCGGCAACAACAACCGTATCGGCAGGAATTTCCGTTTGATTGTCATCCTGATCAATAATAACAACGTCATTATCTTTGACTTCTATTACTTTCGTTAACGTCATAACCTTAACCATCTTATGAAGTCTCGCAAGGAGACCCCATCTCATTGACGGACCAACATCGGTTGCAACAGATTTTAACATTTCAACGACCGTAACCTTTTTCCCCTGCATCGCCAGATATTCCGCAGTTTCAACTCCGATCATACCGCCACCAATAACGACAACATTTTCGCCGACGGACGCATCCCCTCTCAAGATATCAAGGGCAATGACGACATTTTCCTTCTGAATTCCCGGGATATTCGGTACGAGTTCCACTGCACCGGTTGCGAGAATGACGGCATCAGGCTTTTCTGCTTCGACTTTTTCTATCGTAAATGCTTCGTTCAGTTTGACCTCGATGGGTAGGATATCCATCTGTGCCGTATAGTAGTCAGTAATATTGTTCAGTTCTTCTTTATGGGGAGGAACCGCTGCCAACTTTATCATTCCGCCCAATGTATCATCCTTTTCATAGAGCGTTACATCGTGCCCGCGCAGAGCTGCAACCCGGGCTGCTTCCGTGCCGGCGGGACCGCCACCGACAACGACGACCTTTTTCTTCCGGCTCGCAGGCTGAATGAGATTTTCGCCTTCACGCCCCAGTTCGGGATTAATGGAACATGTAAGTTCTGCCTCCTTATCTCCATACATGAGAAGCTTCATGATCTGATCGAAGCAATGGCAGCAGGCCGTACAGCGACGAATTTCCCGTGTCCGACCTTCCATCGTCTTTTTAACAAAATCGGGATCGCACAAAACAGTTCGTGCCAGCCCTATAAGGTCGGCTTCACCTTTTGCAAGGATGGCGGCGGCAACATAGGGATCGTTAATTCTTCCCACCGTGGAAACAGGCACATCGACAACGTCTTTTATGGCAGCCGACAGATATGAAAATGCTCCCCGGGGCACAGACATGGGCAACATGGGACGAATTGCCTCATGCCAACCTGCCCAGATATGGAGTCTGTCCGCACCGGCTTCGACTATCATGGGAGCAAGTATCAGCGAATCTTCGAGTGTTCTACCACCCTTCATGCCGTCCTCCCCATCAAACTTGACACAAATATTAAAGTCATCTCCAACGAGATTTCGTGTTTCTCGAAGAATCGACAGGAGAAACTGTGCCCTCTGAGAAATATCTCCACCATATTTATCTTCCCGCTTGTTTGTCACGGCAGACATAAACTCACTGATGAGATAACCGGAACATGCACAGAACTCAATACCATCGAAACCCGCCTTTCGTGCCCGGATCGCCGCTTCGGCAAAGGCCACTACCAGTTCGTCCGTTTCTTGTGTTGTCAGCTCACGAGGCGTTTCACCGGTATACCGTGACGCAATCGGTGACGGTGCGACCGACTGCCGGCCCGTATAGCGCTCGAAGGAATAACGACCGGCATGATTGAGCTGGGCGATAATTTTTGCTCCCGCCTTTTGAACCGCTTTCACCATGGGAATATGCACCTCGATGTCACTGTCCTTATCAAGGGACGGCTCATCGGAACCATGGGCACTGCCACTGGGATGAACCCTGTTCACCCCTGTCGTGATGAAAGCAACCTCGCCCTGTGCCCGTGCAACCATGTAATCGGTCAATTGCTGGAAATTGTATGTTGTCCCGATGGGTGCCATAAAAAAGCGGTTCTTAAAGGTAATGTTTGACATTTCAAGAGGTTCGAAAAGTATATCTAATATGCTGTCTCTCATTTGTTTTATTTTCCCCTGTTTTATTACTGTATAATACGTTCCACATGTTCGTTTTATGGTTTCTTTTTACCGTTTACAATCAACGAAACACGATCTCCGTATCCTATCGTCCCTTAAACTCCGGTTTTCTCTTTTCTGCGAATGCTGAAATGGCCTCTCTCAAATCTTCCGATGTGAAGAGAACCATATTTTTTTGCTTAGCATATGACATCCCATTTTGAATAGTAGAAAATCGACTGCTGTTCAGTATGTCTTTTGTCGACTGAACTGCAAGGGGAGGATTTTCCGCTATCAGTACTGCAAGTTTTTTCGCTCCTTCAGCCATTGTGTCATAATCAGGATATACCGTATTGATAAGTCCCATGCGTTCAACTTCTCTTGCGGAAAAGAATCGGGCAGTATAGGCCATTTCTCGCGTAAAACCCTGACCGATAATAAGGGGAAGTCTTTGGAGAACTCCCATATCGGCCACGATACCGATTGCAGCTTCTCTCAGAGAAAATGTCGCATCTTCCGTACACAGACGTATATCGGATGCCGATATGATGTCGAGACCTCCACCGATACACATACCATGGACGGCAGCAATAACAGGCTTCCGGCATTCCTCCAAGGCATTACAACAATCAAACAGGTAATGTAACTTTTCAGGAAAATCAAGATTGTTCTTTGCAGATCCATCCAAACCCAGGGATGTAAAATCTTTCAGATCGAGACCGGCACAAAAGACCTTTGCATGACTGGTGAGAATAATCACCCGCACGTCATCCCTGTCATTTAATTCTCTCACTGCCTCGGTGATTTCCCGTGTAAATTCGAGGCTGAGTGCATTGAGACTTTCTGTTCGTGTGAGCCCTACTATGGCTACATTATCTTCTACATTCAGTTCAACAAACTTATAATCCATTTCGTCCTCCTTCATGGTAACTATTTCAAACTCAATGTCATTAACTTAAGCAATAATCTAATGGGGTGTGAGAACTCAACATCTTATTAAAATCCCCCTGTGTCCCCCTTTAGTAAGTTAGAAATTATTTTCTGCGTTTTTCCGGCAGAAAAT
>Ga0272444_10006004_pt1 | contig 10461 bp, 12 predicted proteins | sample SSMForm13_FD_201033 | JGI IMG/M metagenome (GOLD analysis project Ga0272444, IMG submission 201033) | Marine sediment archaeal communities from Little Sippewissett salt marsh, Falmouth, MA, United States - SSM-Form-13 | ecosystem: Environmental > Aquatic > Marine > Wetlands > Sediment ...
GTACAGTTTGAAATCATCATCACTGAACAAGATGAACCTTACCTCTTCGAAATGCGGATCGTACTTCACGAACTGGATCACGGTCTCCAGCGCTACCCTGCATGCCTTGTCCTTCGGGAACCTGTAGGCACCGGTGCTGATGGCAGGAAATGCAATGCTCTTTGCGCCCTCCTCTTTCGCTGCCTCCAAGGAGCTGATATAGGAGTTCTTGAGCAGGTCTGGCTCGCCATCCTCTCCGCCGTTCCATACCGGACCAACGGTATGTACCACGTACTTGGCTTGAAGGTTGCCGCCGGTCGTTATGACAGCATCGCCTGTGAAGCACCTTCCCCTCTTGGCAACTATGGCCTTGCACTCCTCCAGAATAGCAGGGCCGCCTGCCCTGTGAATGGCACCGTCCACTCCTCCGCCACCCATCAGGGTGGTGTTGGCAGCGTTGACAATGGCATCGGAATCCTCCTTTGTAATATCGCCTTTCTTGATGGTTACCTCTGTCTTGTTGAACAGCATCCTCGCACCTCTTTCCTCAAGGGGAAAAGCAGTATAAGTAATTAATCCGGGAAATGGCCGCAGTATTGAAATATCTTCAAGGCCATGTCATGGCATGGACGTCAAAGACGTGTTGAAACAGCTTGAGAAAAAGGGCGATCCAGCAAACCTGGAGGGCATGGCCAGGTACGGTATAACCCCAGAGAAATCCTACGGGGCCAGCCTTCCGGACATCAGGACCGTGGCCAAGGGCATTAAGAAGGACCATGCATTGGCATTGGAGCTGTGGGACACGGGAATAATGGAGGCTCAGTTCGTTGCCGTACTCATCGCGGACCCAAAAAAGGTGGACAGGGGATTGATGGAAAGATGGGCCTCGGATTTTTCCTATTGGAGCATCTGCGACCACGCCTGCATGAACCTATTCTTCAAAGTGCCTGGAGCATGGGAGACCGCATTGGAATGGAGCACTAGGAACGAGCCCTATGTCAAGAGAGCGGCCTTCGCCATCATGGCAAAGATGGCCACCAAGGCGGCCAAACGCACGGATGAGAAGCTGGAGGAGTTCATACCTGTAATAGTTGCAGCTGCCAAGGACGACAGGAACGAGGTGAAGAAAGGGGTGAGCTGGGCCCTGAGGCAGATAGGTAAGAGGAGCTGGTACCTGAACGAGAAGGTCGTGAAGGCCGCGGAGGAGCTTGAAAAGGACCCGGCATCCAAATGGGCTGCGAAGGACGTGCTCAGGGAATTGAGAAGCGATAAAGTAAAGGAAAGGTTGGACAAGAGAAAATAATGATATTAATCCTCATAAATCCGCGAGCAGGCCGCGGGTCGAGGGAATTACTATTCCCGAGAGACTGGCAACGGATGTAATGAGTTGCCTTGGAGGAATTAGGAGCTGCCGCCAGTGAGCGGATGAGGGGAACAAATTGTGTAGCAATTTGGGGACTTACTATATCATCATTTTTTCACGCACATGTATGAGTTCATTATATATGGCATGATATTGATTTATAATTGGAAATGAAAACATGCCAACAGAGCCAGTTATCGAGATCAAGGGCCTGACCAAGTACTACGGGGATGTGGTCGGCGTCAAGGACCTGGATCTGGAGGTGCGGAAGGGCGAGGTGTTCGGCTTTCTCGGACCTAATGGCGCCGGGAAGACCACCACCATCCGCGTTCTCATGGACTTTATCAGACGCTCCTCCGGGGATGTCAAGCTCATGGGCCTCGATCCGGAAACCGCACCGGATGACGTCCAGGCCAGGATCGGCTACCTGCCCGGAGAGGTGGGGCACTACGGTGGTATGACCGGCCGCAGGTTCCTCAGATATCTCATGGATCTCAGGGGCATCGACTGCTGGGAAAGGGTGGAGGTGCTTGCAGAGCGACTTGACCTGGACATGTCCAAGAGGGTGAAAGATTATTCCAAGGGCAACAAGCAGAAGCTGAACCTGGTCCAGACCTTCATGCACGAGCCTGACCTGTACATCCTTGACGAGCCCACTTCCGGTCTTGACCCGTTGATGCAGCAGGAGTTCTACAAACTGGTTATGGAGGAGAAGACCAAGGGAGCGACTGTCTTCATGTCCTCCCATGTACTGGCCGAAGTGGAGCATGTATGCGACAGGGTCGGTATTCTCAAGGACGGGCACATGGTGGCCCTGGAGAGCATGGCCTCCTTGAAGGACAAGACCGGCAAGGTGCTGGACGTGGAGTTCGGACCTGGTGTCAATGTCACGGTGGACATGTTCGATATCGAGGGGGTCAGGGGCGTGAAGGTCCATGACCACTCCCTGAGGATGACGGTCATCGGCAAGGTGGACCCAGTAATTAAAAGGCTGGCGCAGTACGATGTTGCCAGCATGAGCTTCCAGCCCTTTTCTTTGGAGCACCTGTTCCTGGAGATGTACGGTGCTGAGGATATCGATGACATCAAGATGAACGGTAGTGAAGAGAATAATGGGAGCGGCCCGAACGATAGCAAAGATGGACTCTCAGACAGAGATAAAGGAGGTGCCCGGCTATGAAAATCCCATTCAAGCTCTTTGTCATGGAGAGAACTCTAAGAGAGCCGATCAAGGGCATGCTCATCTTCTGCCTGATAATCCTGTTCATCGGATGGGGCGTGGTGGCCATGTTCCCCACATGGTCGGAGTCGCAAGGGGAAGCTCTGTCCGAGGTTGGCAGCGAGTTCATGTCCGTGAAGGAGCTGGACAAGGACAACGGCACGTATGAAGTGGCTTGGATGTCATTGAATGATACCCTACCTTTCATGCCCCAGGACATGCTGCTGGAGTTCTTTGACAACTACAGCCTGACGGAATCCTCGAACTCCAGCATGCTGGATGAGCAGGAGGTCTATAGAGGGAACAGGACACAAATAGTACTTGATGGCAGGACCGGGGGCCCGTACTTCTACCAATTGTACATCCTGTTCGAGGACCCTGGCAATGGCCAGGTCATGCAATACCCCTTCCGCAACGTGTCCACCGAGGACATAGGCAAGAAAACTGGACTGGAGAGCTTCGAGAACCTGATGGACAACCCTGCATACAAGGCCTATGCCGGCGGGGCAGATATCGATATCTATTCCCTGAAGGGCTTCATGGTAACAGAGTTCTTCGGGTTCGTGCCATTGATGGTGGGCGTGTACATCGCCTACCTGGTCGCGGGAGTGGTGTCCAAGGAGATCGAGGACAAGACCGCAGACCTGGTGCTGGCAACGCCTTTGAGCAGGGAGCGGTTCCTTATCGAAAAGTACATTGCGATGATGATGCTGGCACTGGTGATCGTCGGGACAATGGCGTTATCCCTGTATCTAGGAGTTGTGTACATCGATACAAACGAAATGACAGGTGGTGACATACTGGCATCAACTTTCATCTTCTATCCATTGGCCATGGTCATAGCTGGTTACTCCCTGATACTGTCCGTGCTCTTTGACGAGCAGAAGAAGGCCATGGGTGCGTCCCTGGGAGTGTTCCTGTTCACATACGCACTGCACCTGGGCTCCAATATCTCGGAGTCACTGGAGGGCCTGAAGCCCTATATTCCGTACCATTATGCGAATTACCAGGAAACACTGGCCAGCGGCAGCATGGATGCAGGGGACGCTGGTGTACTCATAGCAGCCGGGATCGTGCTTTTCGGTATCGCCCTGTACCTGTTCAGGAAGAAGGAGATCTATCTGTGAGGTGAGTTGTTGGAAGAGAAGATAACATTCACACCCATCGGCATCGTCCACTCGCCCTACAAGGAGCCAAAGGGCGTGCCGATCCAGCCAGCGGGAGCAAAGGGCTCCAGGGGAGTCATAGAGATCTATCCAGAATATGCACCCGGACTGAAGGACCTGGAGGGGTTCAGCCATATCTATGTACTTTTTCATTTCCACAAGGGTCGGCTCCCTCCGGAATCCCTCAAACTTGTGCCATATCTGGATGATAAAGAGAGAGGGTTGTTCGCAACCAGGGCGCCATCCAGGCCCAACCCGATTGGTTTGTCGCTGCTCAAACTCGTGGAAGTCAGGGGCAGGGAGCTGCATGTAGAGGACCTGGACATGATCGACGATACTCCGGTACTGGACATCAAACCCTTCGCAGCCAGGTTCGACAACAGGGAGAACAGCAAAGCAGGTTGGCTGGAAGGGGTTATCCACAAGCTGGACGAGACCAGGGACGACGGCAGGTTCAAGGATTGAATTTTGAGAGGGGCAACACTTATGCCAAAGTCTGCAGATTCCCCCACAATGCCGGAATGCAAGTGGTATCAGGTATGCCCCATGAAGCGTTTTTATGAAAGGGGTAAACTGGATGAGAAATGGGTAAGGGATTACTGCTGGAAAGGCAACAAGGGCTGTGTGAGATACCAGATGGAGGAAAGGGGCGAACCGCATCCAGATCACATGCTGCCTGACGGCAGCCTGCATCCCGAGCTGGAGGAGTGAGATGCAGCTTGATGGCGATGGAGTCCCGGGTATTGAAGCCACATCCCTCAAATCACATATTTCTTTAGAGGTGGTTTCATGCTGACCATCAAGTGCGCTGAATGCGGGGAAGTGGTGTTCAGGTACGTGAAGATAGGAAAGGGAAGGTTGCTGCACTGCTGGAAGGCCCGCATCACCGAGGACAACAGCGTCAGGAATGGCATGAATGTCAGGTGCAAGTGCGGCAATCTCATTGGTACCGAGGAGAGGCGGTGGGTCAAGATGAGATCGCATGCCTTCATTACTTCCGGTACCGCATTGAAGAAAAAATAGTATGGCAATGACAGGATGGAAGCAATGATGACATCCAACATAATAGATGACAAGGAAAATGGCAGGCTCACCATCGTTTTCGATAATACAGCCTATGACCCAACACTACAGGCATCATGGGGCTTCGCATGCCTCATTGAGATGCCTGGTAGGCCACGAGTGCTCTTTGACACAGGTGCAGACGGGACCATCCTCCTTGGGAACATGAACAAGCTTGGCATCGACCCCACAACAATAGAGAAGGTGGTGATATCCCATGACCATTGGGACCATATTGATGGTCTGGAGCTGCTTCTCAAGGTCAAAGAGGAGCTGGAGGTCTACATCCCCAAGAGCTGCGGGGAGCATGGGTTCTTCAAAGAGGTCCAGAGGGTGGACGGACCTGTGGAGATACTGCCTGGCATTCACAGCACTGGTGAGCTTGGTAACTTCGAGCAATCCGTCGTTATAAATGTGCAAGACGGTGTCGTGCTTGTGGTGGGGTGCTCTCATCCAGGCGTGGACAGGATACTAAAAGCCGCACAGGAGTTCGGCCAGGTAAAGGGCATCATCGGAGGCTTGCACGGGTTCGACCAGCTGGAACTGGTGGAGGATATGGATTGGGTGTGCCCGACCCACTGCACCAGGCAGATCAATGCCATAAAAATGATGTATCCAGAAAAGTACATATCTGGAGGAGCTGGCAGGATTATCCAGCTGTGAATATCAGTGAAACGTATATACCCAAATATCGTTACCAACGGACATGCGCACGGCTCTGGAAGGAGAACTGGTAACGATACGCAGGCCCAGGCTTTCCGATGCAGAGAGCATCACCAGGCATATCGATGACAAGGACGTTGTGCGCTGGACCCTGAACATCCCGTATCCATACCCAGATGATTGCGCGAAGAAGTTCATACGCAAGTGCCAGAGGGAATGGAGGCTTGGGAAGAGCTATGCCTTTGCTATTATCCCCCATGATGTGGAGGAGTGTGTCGGGCTTGTGCACCTTTTCAAATTAAGTGTGGAACACAGGAACGCTGAGATCGGGTACTGGCTTGGCAAGGAATTTTGGAGAAAAGGGTACATGTCCGAAGCCGTGAAGCTGATACTGGACTTCGGGTTCAATGACGCCTCCCTCCACATGATATATGCAGGTATATTTCCAGAGAACAAGGGCTCCAAAGGAGTGCTGGAGAAGAACGGGTTCAATGTCTCAGGCTCCATGCGCCAGAAGCTGTGCAAGTTCGGAGAATGGCACGACGAGCTTTTCTTCGATATCCTGGCTAGCGAGTACAGGAAGCAAAAGCCTTAAGCAGAAAAGCACATTCCGTCCCATGGATAAGGTCCAAATGTCCCATGGTGCTGGCGGAAAGGCCATGCAGGATTTTCTCAAGGAGCATGTATTGAAGTTCCTCGAGGGCAGCGGCCAGAAGCTTGGCGTGGAGGCATTGGACGATAGCGCTGTGGTGAAGAACATCGTCTTTACCACGGACTCCCACACCCCGAAGCCTTTGTTCTTCCCTGGCGGGGATGTGGGCTCCCTATCCGTATGCGGGACCGTGAACGACCTTGCGGTCATGGGTGCAGAGCCAATAGGCCTTGGCCTGGGTATGGTCCTGGAGGAGGGTTTTTCCCTTTCCGATTTTGAGAGGATAATGAAGAGCATAAAGACCTCGTCTGGCAAAGCAAATGTTCCTATCGTGACTGGTGACACAAAGGTCGTGGAAAGAGGTGCCGTGGAGGGCATCATCATCAACACCTCCGGAATTGGGATGAGGCACCATCTCATGGAGGGCAATCTGGAGACCGCCAGGTACGTCAGGAAGCTGAAGCATGACTGGCTCACGGATACCAATGCTGCTGCCGGTGATGTGATAATAGTGACAGGCACTGTGGGGGACCACGGCCTGGCACTCATGTCACACAGGGAGGGCTACGGTTTCGAGAGCACGCTGGAAAGCGATGTCGCACCCCTGAACCACCTGATGACAAAGGCCCTGGGAGCGAGGGGCGTGGTGTCTGCAAAGGACTGCACCAGGGGAGGACTGGCCAATGCCCTCAATGAATGGGCGGACAAGTCAGATGTTGGCATCGTTGTACAGGAGGATGCAATACCGGTGAGGAAAGAGGTCAGGGCAGCGGCGGACATGCTGGGTATCGATCCGTTCGAGGTCGGGAACGAGGGCAAAGCCATACTCGCAGTTGTTCCTGGAAATGCCGAGAAGGTGCTGGAGGCCGTGAGAAGCGTGCCCGAGGGCACTAATGCGGCCATCATCGGAAAGGTGGACGATGGTATCAAGAAGGGAATGGTGGTGCTGGAGACCTCTGTAGGTGGAAGAAGGGTCATGGAATCTCCCATCGGGGATCCGGTGCCAAGGATATGCTGAGTGATTATACCTTGTATTATACCGTCACTTTAAATTAGCTGTTACTCTATTTCCAATTATGACCTCTGGGTTAAAAAAAATTGAAAACTGTGTTGTAGTTGGTGGCAGTCTTGCAGGTCTAACAGCTGGATGGCAGGCTGCCAAGAGAGGCGCCCAGGTCACTATTCTGGAAAGGAAGAAAGAGATTGGTAAGCCAGTAAGGTGCGGGGAGGGGACATGCCTGGAGGTCCTGAAAGCATTTGAACTTTCTTCTGGTGATTGGGTGCTAAATCCAGTGAAATGGATTGACTATCATGCCCCTGGGTCCAAACCTGTTCATATCAACGGTGAGAGGTTGAACATGGTAATTATCGATAGGCCACTCTTAGAGCAGGAACTGGCAAGAAGGGCCAAACAAGAGGGAGCAGATATTATCCAGCAGGTCTCTGTCACTGGCATTAAGGGAGATACCCTCACACTGGATAATAATAACCATATCAAGACAGACATCATTATAGATGCTAGTGGCGTGGAAGCAACCATCGGCAGGGCTATCGGTTTGATTGGCCCCATATCCATAAAGGACCTGGGAATGGCAGTTACCTATAAAGTTGAGGGCAATGGCTGGGAACGTAATACAGCTGAGGTCCACATGGGTTCAGACGTAATACCAAGAGGCTATGCATGGCTCTTTCCAATAAACGAGAAAAAGGCCAATGTTGGCATCGGGTTCATGAACAATGATGCAGATGAGCGCCGCACGCTCTTCCCACGCTTGGACGCATTCATGGAACTGCACTTTCCTGGCTGCAAGATAATCGAGAAGGGCGCAGGTGCGGTACCAGTTTGCCTCCCACCAAGCAGTGCAGTGAGAGGCAATATCATGCTCATCGGTGATGCTGCAAGGCATTCCTACGCAGTAGGAGGAGGTGGAATACACAGCGCCCTTTTCGACGGATTTATTGCAGGCAACATGGCAGGCATTGCGGTAAAAAAACAGGACATGGACTATATCAAGCGATACGATGGACTTTGGAAAGAGGCATCCTTCAAGGCCCTTGAGCGCAGCTACCGCATGAAGCACCGCATATTCACAGATGATAAGGGCATGGCAAGGAGCTGCAAGTTAGTCCGTGCTCTCAAGCCATTGATACACGCCATGCCAAAAAGGGTTCTAGCCTTCTGGTGGGGCAAACAGGAAAGAGTCATAAAGCAGGTTAGGAACATGTGAAGAATCCACAGGGATTAAGATAAAGTACAATCGTGCAATAGAGATGTGATTGACATGGGAAAGGTGCGGGAATACCTCAAACTCATGAGATTCCAAGCGGCTGGGGCTGTATGGATAGTGCTTGTTATCGGAGCTTTGGCACAAACCGGTACGAAAACTACATGGGAGCTTCTCTTTCAGTTATTCCCTCTTGGTGCACTCACATACGTTCTGGCCATAGTGATGAATGAGTATTATGATGTCGAGGTTGACAGGGCATCAAAGGCTCTATCCACTAAACCCCTGGTCTCAGGCGAGATCTCTATGAGGAGCGCATTAGTTATCTGCTGGATCGCACTCATACTTTCATCCATTTACGTGGTGGTGCTCTGGGGCCCAATCGTGCTTCTTTGGTACCTGCTATCCTCCTTGGTGGGGGCACAGTACAACATTCACGGTAAGAAGCATTACGGCATGGATTTTTTTGTTTCATTGTGGGCTGCCATGTACTGCATCCTCGGGGCCATGATAGCCGGTCCTGTGGATACAATGCCGTGGAAGTTGGAACCCTTGGTATACGTGATGTCCTGGATGTGGTTCTTCAGGCTTGTGGTGGGCAACAGCGTTGAAGGGGGACTCAAGGATCTTGAGCATGACCTGGCATACGGTGCAAAGACCCTGCCCCGCTTGTTTGGTGTGAAGTTGGAAAAAGACAGGATACGCTACACACCAGGCTGGTTGGTTTTCCAATGGGGTCTTGAAATCTGTTTTGCAGCTGCCATCATCACTCCCGCATACTACGGCCAGATTAGTATTTCTTTGGTCCAGAGCATTGTCATAACCGGTTTGCTTGCCGGTATGGTCCTGACTCTCATGGGCATAGCTCCAAGAAAATTCCATAGAGAGAGGATGAAGAAGAACATCTACATACATGAAGCAATGGGGTTTGGGATAATGGGCATAATGCTACTAGAAAAAGCCGATTGGGGGCATGTTCTGGTCATCCTCTTTTTCCCAATAATCTGGTTTGCCATATGGACCAGGGCCATTTACGGCAAATCGTTGCCTACCATTTGAGTGGCGATAGTTTTTGAGGTTTATAGCCCCACCCGCATGGGCTTACCGTAGATCATGGTGGTTGTTGCCAGGAACCAAACAAATGGCAAACAGAACAGGGCAAGGCTCCACAGTACTCCCACCAGTGATACGACCATGAAGGAGAAGGCGAACCAGGTAAGGAATATATCTGCAACAATGTAATCCGTCCACCATTCCCTATCATGCCTACCCCTGGCCCTAACTACTATCCAAATCTGCGAAGGGATAACATAGAGAATAAAGAGCAATGAGTAGATGTCAAGGGAGAACAGGACCGGTTTCGATGCTAGTGTAGGTATGAAGTCAAAGTAAAAATACCTTGCCAAGAGCGGGAGGGAAAAGGCCGTGATTAGAACGAGCTTGATCAGAAGGGCATAAAGTACATGAGGGCTCCAGAATCCCAGTTTCTTATCATGATTATAGCCCCAAACAACAGCCCTAGTCGGTACCTTGAGCGTCCTGTCAGTTGGTGCGTCCTTCATGGCGTTACCCCAGTTTATGTAAACTGCAAAAACGAATATGACCAGGGAAACGGCCAAAGTATTGATGGTAAGCGAGGAGTGCAGGTTTTCGCTCACAGCCAGCGCACCAAAAAGCGCCCATAGCAAGAAACAAAGTCCAAGGGATAGCTCGAACATGTATGGAGTGTACTTGCCCCTTGCATCATAGTAAGCTGCTGTGGAATAGGACAGTACCCAGAATAGAATTGCAAATAGGTTCGGGAACATGAAGCCCAGTACCAATGCTCCCAAAAACACTGTCATCAATATGAAGGACATAGCCTGTATTTTAGATACTGCACCGCTTACCAGAGGCTTTTTATTGAGCTCATCCACCATGGAATCCAACTCTATATCGCAAAGCTCGTTGTAGGAACCTCCAAATGCATGGAACCAGAAACCCAACCACATGAAGGCCATGAACTCAGAAGGGGTTAGCACATGCCCTGTTGAGTAGGCCCCAATTATTGCTATACCTGCAGTGAGCATAGCTGAAAAAACACGACCAAGCTGCATGTAGTTCCTTATTATTCTTGCCATAGGACCTCAATC
>Ga0272444_10006005_pt1 | contig 10461 bp, 11 predicted proteins | sample SSMForm13_FD_201033 | JGI IMG/M metagenome (GOLD analysis project Ga0272444, IMG submission 201033) | Marine sediment archaeal communities from Little Sippewissett salt marsh, Falmouth, MA, United States - SSM-Form-13 | ecosystem: Environmental > Aquatic > Marine > Wetlands > Sediment ...
GCGCCCACGCGATCGCCACGTTGAGGTAGAAGTCCTGCCCCGTGATGAGCCCGAAGATCCCGCATATCCCCACCACCATCACGCCGATCGTGTCGATCGCGACCGCCCTGTCCGGCGGCGTTGGCCCCATGGCTACCCTGAAGAGGCACAAGAAGGTCCCAATGATCAACAACAAGAGGAACGTCATCATCAGTCGAATACCCTCCTCAACGTGATCTCGAACCGGCCGGCGATGTCGCGCGTGATCGCCTCCGTGTCGTCGATGTTCTCGTGCACGTTGATCCAGTGCACGTAGAGCCAGTCGTCGATGATGTCGACCGTCAGCGTGCCCGGGGTCAGCGTGATCGAGTTGGCGAGGAACGTCTTGGCCTCGTCGCTCTTGAGGCTCGTCTTGACCTTGACGATTCCCGGCCGGATCGGGAGGTTGGGATGGACGACCCGGTAGAGGACGTCGAAGTTCGCAAGGACGATCCAGAACGAGAGGCTGATGAGGTGCATCAGCGCCCAGAACCACCGCACGGGGCTCATCAAGCGCTCGACCTTCCGGGGAAGGAGGCCCGAGAGGAGCGCCGCGAAGAGCACCGCGAGGATGGCTCCCGCCACTACGCCCTGCACGTCGAACGACCACACCAGGAGGAGCCACAGGACGAAGATGATCATGGCATCGAGAAGTCTTCGCTTCAGTGTTTCCATCGGTGCTCCTTGCCCTACCCGAGGACCAGCTTGATGTACTCGGCGCCGTTCAAGAGGGCGTCCCTGGCCGGCTCGAGAATGCTATCGCCGAAGACCGGATACAGGAGGCCGAACCCGACGCAGACCACCGCCAGGATGATGAGCGGCACGTACATAACCGCGGGGACTTCCCGGGCCTTCGAAACCGCCGCCCCGACGTCGCCGAAGATGACTTCGCGCTGAAGCTTCACGTAATAGGCGAGCGTCACGAACGCCATGCCGATCGCCACCGAAGCGATCGCCGGGTGGCCCGCCTTGATCGTAGCGATGATGATGATGAGCTTGCTCCAGAACCCGCTGAACGGTGGCACGCCGGCGATGGAGAACGCCGCGAGATTGGTCGTCGCCGCCGTGATCGGCATGCGCTCCCCGAGGCCACCGAGGCGCTTCATGTCGCGCGTGCCGGTCGCGTACTGAATCGCGCCCGACGAAAGGAACAGGAGCGACTTGAAGGCCGCGTGGTTGAGGAGGTGGAAGAGCCCGCCCAGGATGGCCAGCGCGGCCAGCGAGCGGGTGCCGCCGCTGGCGAGGACCGAGGCGCCGACCCCGATCCCCAGCGTCACGTAGCCGATCTGGCCGATCGAGCTGTAGGCGAGAAGCCGCTTGATGTCCCACTGGCCGATCGCCAGGAGCCCGCCGACGACGATCGAGATCACCGAGAAGAACAGGATCCCGTTGGCGAGGATCGCCGAACTCGGGATGTCGGGGGAGAATCCGAACACGGTGAAGAACACGCGCGCGATCGCGTAGACGCCGAGGCTCTTGATGACGACCCCTGAGAGCATCGCCGAGATGGGCGCGGGCGCCGACGGATGCGCGTCCGGGAGCCACGCGTGGAACGGAACGAGGGCCGCCTTCAGGCTGAAGCCCATGAGGAAGAAGGCCGCGGCCAACAGGAGCGCCGGGTTCATGTCGGAACCACCGAACCTCGCGGCGATCTCGCGGGCCGCGTCGGCCATGTTGAGCGTGCCCGTGACCGCGTATACGGTCCCGACGGCGAAGAGGATCATGACCGAGGCCACGCTCCCCAGAATCAGGTATTTGAATCCCGCCTCGAGTTCGTCCGCCTCCACTCCGAACGCGACCAGCGCGTACGAGGCGATCGACGCAATCTCGAGGAACACGAACAGGTTGAAGAGGTCGCCCGAAATCACCACGCCGTTCATCCCCGCCACCATGAGCATGAAGAGCGCGTAGTACTTCGGGAGCCCCGTGTAGACCGCCATGTACTTGAGCGAGAAGACGATGCATAGGAAGCCCACGACGTTGATCGCGATCAGGAGGAGCGTCGAAAGCCCGTCCTGGACCAGAGCGATTCCCACCGGCGCCGTCCAACCGCCCATGTGGTGCACCACCGCCGGCGCGCCGATCGAGAGAATCGCCATCACGGCCAGGAGCGCCGTGCTCAGGGTCGACAGGACCTCCCCGCTCTTCTTCCACCAGATCCCCAGGAGGGGAATCAGGAAAGCGGCCAAGAGCGGGATCGCAACATAGAGTGGAACAACGTTCATCGGCTATCCCCTCAGCTTGCTGATCTGTGACATGTCGAAGGTCCCGTGCTTCTCGTAGAGCCGAATGCACATCGACACCATGAGGGCGAGCACTCCGAGGCCAATCACGATCGACGTGAGGACGAGCGCCTGCGGAAGCGGGTCGACGAACCGTTCCAGCGTGCTTGCGCTCATCCCGCGCTCGACGATCGGCGCCACACCGCCCCTCTTGTACCCCACGATGATCAGATACAGATTGACGGCGTAGTCCATGATCACCACGCCGATCACCTTCTTGACGATGTTCTTCTTCGCCACGAGGCAGTAGAGCCCCATCGTCAGAAGGACCGCACAAAGAAAGTAGACCGTCATGACAGATCATCCTCGATCATGGGCCTGAAGGAACGCCTGCGGAACACCGCCAAGGCCGCGAACACAAGGAACAGCGAGCTCCCGACCTTGAAGGCGATCGCGATGTTCGCCGGAAGGATCATCCCCGAGCTCAGGAGTCGAAACGGCTCTCCCCTACCGAACACGTTCAGGAAGAAGTACCCGCCCGCGAGTCCCAGCCAGCCGATGATGAGGAAGGCTAGCGCGCCCGCGGAATCGAGGACGTGCGCCGCTCGCACGCCGAGCCGCGAGAACGCGACTTCCTTCCCGTGGGCCAGCATCAGGAGGATGAAGGCGCTCGCGATGATCACGCCCCCCGCGAATCCTCCGCCGGGCGTGAGGTGACCGTAAAGGACGATGTACGCCCCGAAGATCACAATGAACGCGACGACGAAGTCGGTGATGGTTCTGACGATCAGGCTCAAACCCTTCATGCTGGGACCACCTCCCCCTTGGCCGTCTTGCCGTCCCTCCTCAGAATGGCCAGCGCCCCGAGGATCGAAGCGAACAGCACGGTCGCCTCGCCAAGCGTGTCGTACGCCCGGAAGTCGAGGATTACCGAAGTCACGATGTTCGCCGCGTATGTCGAAGGAAGGCCCGTCTGAACGTAGACCTTCGACACCCGCATGAGCGGCTCGCCGAACGCCGGGAAGCCCTTGCTCCCAAAGATCATCGCCCCAAACCCCAAGAGCAACCCGAAGAAGATCAGCGAGGTGACCACCGCCAGCGTGTCCCTGTGGGTCTCGACCGACGTGTTGTCCAGGAGGATCGTCCCCCGGATCAGGATGATGAGAACGAGAACCTCGACCACCAACTGAGTGATCGCGATGTCGGGGGCGCCCAGGAACAGAAACGCCACGGAGAGGGCGAACCCGACCGCGCTCACTGAGATCACGGCGGACAGGAGGTTCCGTGTCTCAATGGCGACGATCGACCCGATCACCATGAAGACAAGGAGCGTGTACAGCTGTGGGGTGATGTTTCCCATGGACTAGTCTCCCGCCTGTCTTGCTACCCGGTACTCCGCCAAGAGCTACGGTGTCGACCGTACGACATCACTCGGCTCCAGCCAGGCGCCTCAGGATGGCGCTCAAGAGAACGAACACGATCGCCCCGAGCCCGATGACCGACCACGCGAGGTAGGTGGACAGCACGCCGTTGTGGAGCGATCTCAGGCCCTGCACAAACACGTTCCCGATCCGACCGCCGACCTCGTAGACGTCGAACACGCGCTGCTCCGCGTTCGCGAAGAGGGCGGCCAGTCCCTTCTGTTCCCGAATCGTGTTGTAGAACCCATTCCCCGTGATGTGCATGGCGTCGAGGCTGTCGGGCGGCTTCTCGCCGCCGACGAACACGCGCCCGACGCGCAGCTTCGTGACCTTGCCCGCCAGCACGATGAGAAGGCCCACGACTATGCCGAGGATGATAAGGCCCGTCGCGAGGCCCGGGTCCCAGAAGCCCGTCACGACGTCGAGCTCTCCACTCACCTGAGTCCCAACCGCCCCGTGGACGATCGGGTTGATGAACCGGTCGATCGGGAACTTGGCCCACACGCCGAAGATGACACAGAGGGCCGCCAACACCACCATGGGGACCTGCATCGCCCACGAGGCCTCGCGGACGTGGGCCAGCGCGCTCGGCCTCTGCCCGAGGAAGGCCGAGTACAGGACCTTGACGAACGACGCGAGGGTGAGCGCGCTCCCGAAGAGCGCCGCGACGAGGAAGATCCAGTAGGAGTTGAAGCCCTTGGACCCGAGTTCGACGAGGCCCGAGTAGACCATCCACTTCGAGACGAATCCGTTGAACGGCGGCACGCCGGAAATGGCGAACGCGGCGATCGCGCACGTGACGAACGTCACCGGCATCGCCCTGGCAAGCCCGCCGAGCTTCGAGATCTCCGTCGTGCCGGTCCGGCTCTCCACGGAGCCGGCGCACAGGAAGAGGCACGCCTTGTAGATCGCGTGGTTCAGCATGTGGAAGATGCCGCCCGCGATCCCGATCGGAATCCCCGTCCCGATTCCCAGCACCATGTATCCGACCTGGCTGATCGCGTGGTACGACAGGAGCACCTTGAGGTCGTGCTGGATGAGCGCCATGAGGACCGCGCCGATGATCGTCACGGCCCCGATGATCATGAGGACCATCTGCATCGCCGGGCCGATACTGAAGATGTCCAGGCTGATGCGCGCGAGCAGGTAGATGCCGAGGAGCTTGTCGATGGAGGCCGGCAACAGGGCCATGACCGGCGTCGGCGCGCCCTTCGCCGCGGCCGGAATCCACGTGTGGAAGGGCATCGCGCCGGCCTTCGTGATCGCTCCGATCATCATGAGAATGTAGATCGCCGTCGTTGCCCCGTCCCCCACGAAGATGGACAGCTTGTCCATCGACAGCGTCCCGTACCGCATCCAGATGAACCCGACGGCGAGGAAGAGCGCGGCGTCCGACAGGCCCAGCAGAATGAAGCTCTTGGAGGCTCCCTCCGAGGCGTCCTCCCTCTTCGTGCCGGTGTTTACGAAGATGAAGAGGATCGCGGTCAGCGCCTCCCAGAACAGCAGGAGCACGAGGAGGCTGTTCGCGAGGACCGCACCACAGCTCGCCGCCACGGTCCAGAGGAGCATCGTGAAGAAGCGACGCCGATCGTGCTCGTGCGAGAGCCACGCGGTCGAGTAGAGGCCGACCCCCAGCCCGAACAGTGCGACGAAGATGATAATGAACGCGCTGAAGTGGTTCAGGAGGAGATCGAACTGAATCGTGAAGTCACCCAGCACCACCCAGTCCTTCACGAACGCGATCGGCCAGACCCTGAAGAGTTGGAGCGCAGCGATGAACGCCCAAACGAGGGCGATCATGCTGACCACCTCCCTGACGAACCTCACGCGCCTTGGGATGAGAAGGCAGAGTCCTCCGGCAATCGCTGGGATGACGATCGGTACGAGTATCGGTGCCATCAACTTCCCCCTGAATCGCTAGGAGTTCCTCCTGAGCTCTTCGGTCTTCGCGTGACTCAGCTTGATGAGGTCCGGTCCCGTCATGAGCCTCTTGCCCGAGGGGTCCAGGATCGCCATGCGCTCCGTGCAGCTGTAGCACGGATCGATGATCGCGAAGATCAGCACGGCGTCCGCGATCGACTCGCCCTTCACGCGCGGCCGGTACGACGGGATGTTATTGAACGTCGGCGCCCTCATCTTGTGGCGCTCGGGCATGTTCGTGCCGTTCGACCGGACGAAGTGGAACGCCTCACCGCGGGGCGCCTCGACGTGCCCGATTCCCTCACCCCTGGGGAACTCTCGGATCTCGTTGACGATCGGGCCCTCCGGGAGCTTCTGGATGCACTGCTTGATGATCTTGACAGATTCCTTCATCTCCAGCAGGCGCACGGCGGCGACGGACAGGCAGTCGCAGCCGTCCAGGCAGATGACGTCCCAATCGACCTCGGCGTATGCCCCGTATGGCTCGTCGCGACGCACGTCGATATCGAAGCCCGAGCCGCGCGCCGTCGGCCCGAGCGTCCCGTACGCGACCGCATCCTCCGTCGAGAGGATTCCGACGCCCTTGAGGCGCCCCTGGATGACCGGGTCGTCCATGATCGCGCCGATCAGCATGTCGACCTGCGCGTCGAACTCGTCCATCGCCTTGAGCACGGGAGGCCAGATGTCGTCCGGGACGTCCCGCCGGACGCCGCCGGGCCGATACCACGCGTAGTGCTGCCGGTTGCCCGTGATCGCCTCGAGGCAGTCGAGCACCGGCTCTCGGTACTTCCAGCCCCACATGAACACCGTCCAGTACCCGAGGATGTGTCCCCCCAACCCCACCCAGAGCATGTGGCTGTGGAGCCGCTCGAGCTCGTGCACGATCGTGCGGAGATAGCGCGCCCTCGGCGGCGCCTCGACACCGACGATGTCCTCCATCGCTCTCGACCCGGCCCAGCTGTGCGAGGCCGAGCAGATGCCGCAAATCCTCTCGATCAGGAAGACGTCCTGGTCGAAGGTCTTCTCCTGCGCGAGTAGCTCCATCCCCCTGTGGATGCGCCCGAGATCGATGTCGGCGTCGGTAACCGTCTCGCCGTCGACGTGGAGCGTGATGTACTCGGGCTCCTCGAGGACCGGATGGAACGGCCCGATCGGGATAATGTTGCTCATCTACTCGTCCCTCCTCATCGGATGGAAGTCGGCCGGTCTGTCGGGGGACGAAAGGATCTTTCTGAGATCGGGGTGCCCAACGAACTCGACTCCGAGGAAGTCGAAGATCTCCCGCTCGATGAAGTCCGCGCACGGGTAGTACGGCGTGAGGGACTCGATCCTGGGAAACGGCTTCTTGAGCGTTGTCCGGATGTTCACGACGCTACCGTCCCGGTCGATCGCGAAGTGATAGAGGAGCTCCACGCCCGTCGACCTGTCGCTCCCGCTGGCGGTGGCGAGCCTCCCGCCCGCCTCCTCATACATGTGCCGCGTCACCGCGATCCAGTCGTCGTTCGACACCGTCACGTACGCGCGCCGGCCGGAGCGTTCCTCGACGTCGACGCGACCGCCGAACTTGGCCTTGAGATTCGTCAGGACTTCCTTGCTCATCGTCTCGTTACTCCCCGGACCCTGCGCGGGCCCCCTCTCCTCACACTCAGAGCGCCGACGGCGGCCCCGGCCGCTAGAGCTTCCCAATAAGCTTCACGATGCCGTCGATGATCGCCTCTGGCCTCGGAGGACATCCCGGCACGTAAGCGTTCACCGGGATGTGTTTGTCGACGGGGCCGGCGAAGTTGTATCCGTCCTTGAAGATCCCACCCGTGCAGGCGCACCCCCCGATGGCCACCACCGCGCACGGCTTCGGCGCCATCTCGTACGTCTCCTTGAGCTGCGGCACGACCTTTCGAGGGCAGCTCCCCGAGACCAGGAGCACGTCCGCGTGCTTGACGCTCCCCACGAGCTTGATCCCGAACCGCTCGACGTCGTACTTCGGACACAGGCAGTCAAGGACCTCGATGTCGCAGTTGTTGCACGCGCCCGCGTTCAGGTGGAATACCCACAGCGACTTCTTGAATCCCCAGTTCGTTGCGCCCATTTGCTCCCTGCTCCGTCCCGGCCTAGAACCCGACTATCGCGAGGATCATGCCGACGATTGCGAGCACCGTCACGGGGCCCCAGAAGAATCGGACGGCCTGATCGATCCTCACGCGAGGGTTCGTGTTCTTGATGAGAACTATGATCGTGACGATGATCACGTACTTGATGATCGTGTAGAGGATGCCCCAGCCGGTGAGCACGAGCCCGCCCCAGAAGAGCGTGATGAAGAAGACCGGCAGCGTGAACAGCATCATGGCCTGCGTGATCTTGACGACGGCTAGGGCGGGGCCCGAGTACTCCATATGCGTGCCGTCCATCAGCTCGGTCTCCGCCTCCGGAATGTCGAACGGCGGGTACGTCAACTTCGCCTGCGCGCAGAGGATGCACACGATGAAGGCGATGATGCACGAGGCGTTGCCCAGGAGGACGCCGTTGGCCGCCTGATACTCGAGGATCGAGTCGATTCGAAGCGTCATCGGGCTGATCTTCGTGACCGCGGTGAAGATCGCGATCACGAAGGGAAGCTCGTAGGCCAGGATGAGCTTCATCTCCCGGCTCGCGCCGATGCTCGACAGCGGATTCGACGACGCCGAGGCGCCGATGATCATGCCCAGCGAGGGGATCGTCAGGAGGTAGATCACACCGATCAGGTCGCCGACGAACCCGGTCCCGCGCATGTTGGCCAGCCACAGGATCGTTGACACCACGCCCACCGCCGCCAGGCCGGCCACGGGGGCCAACAGGAAGCCGGTGTGCCGCGCGCCCTCGGGGATGACGATCTCCTTTCCGAGGAGCTTCAGGACGTCGGCGAAAGGCTGATACCACGGTGGGCCCACCCTCCACTGCACCCTCGCGCTGACCTTCCTGTCGACCCACGTGGTCAGGAGCCCGACCGCGGCCGTGAACAGGAGCCCCGGGAAGATGAGGAAGTAGAGAACCATGCTCAGTGTCGATGCCATCCTGTTACCTCTCCTGGTTATCTCACACAGCTCGGAGCTCGCGGGGTCGCCCGCGGCCTACCTCTTCCGCCTGAGCGTCTTCTCGACGGTCCGCCCGCCCCTCATCGGCCTGCCCCTCTGAGCCTCGGTGTCGCTGATGTCCTCGAAGGTCCTGGCGCCCGAGGTACAGGTCCCCGCGCACATCGTGTCCTTCTCCTCCAAGGTGCGCCAGCTGCAGAGGTCGCACTTCGGGTAGTTGTGTCGGGTGTTCACGAGGTCGATCGCCCCGAACGGACACGCCTGCGCGCACGACGTGCACGCGCTGCACTTGACGTTGCTCCGGATCACCAGCCCGTCGTCCCGCCTCTTGATCGCCTCCTGAGGGCACGCGGCCTCGCACAGCGGCTGCTCGCAGTGCCGGCAGTTCATCTGGAGGACCGTGTTCACGAGGACCGACGAGGCCTCGAGATGGTCCTGCATGTTGTGCGAGTAGTAGCATGCGGCGATGCAGCTCTTGCAGCTGATGCAGCGCCCGTAGTCCAGGATGTTTCGCTTGTTCATTTGGCTCCCCTGAAGTGTCAACGGGGGCGCCCGCGTCCCGCGGTCCCCGCCGTTCCTACGCCTCGGGCGTCACCTTCGCCTGGGAGGCCGACACGTCGTACCATCTGGTTCCCGCGTTCGGGGTCCAGACCATGAGGCCCCGCGCGTCGGGCACGTAGCTTGGAATCGCCACCAGCCCGTCCGGCATCCTGTCCGTCACCGTGACGATGATGCGCGTCTCGCCGCGATCGGTCGAGAGTGCGACGCTCTCGCCCTGCTCGACGCCGATCTCGCGGGCGGATGCCGGCGCCATCCAGATTTCGCAGTACGGCGTCTGGCTCTGCGCGAAACTCATGCGCCCGGTGATCGTGCCGTCCCATCGGTGGAGCGGGTGGATGCCCTCGATGAGATCGACGCCCTCCGCGCCACCCGCGGCCATCTTCGCCAGCACCTGCTCGGCGTCCACGTCGAGCGTCGGGTGGTTGGCCTCGGTCGCTCCGGACGAAAGCGTCGCCCCGAGCTCGACGGTGATCTCTCCGAGCATGTCGTGGACCGGCCTCGCATCGCCCTGCGGCGCGACCGCCGGCGCGACGGTCGTCGTGATGCCGAATGAGGCCGCGTAGTTTCCGGCTACCTCGGTCCACACGGCCTGCGGCAGGCCGACGTCACTGTGCTTCGTCGTGTCGTTCTCGAAGACCGAAGCGGCGGCCAGAAGGTCGAGCCCCTCGAGATCATCCGGCGACAGCGCGCCGGGATAGAGCTGGAGCAGGTCCGGCCCGAAGACCAGGAGCCCCTTGATCGTCTTGTCCGCCACGCGCTTGAGAAGCTCGGGTACCGTCGTCTCGGAGCCGACGCGACCGAACGCGCCGATCGCGTTCCCGCCGCGGAAGAGCGGCGCGTACTTGCCCCCCACCGCGCGCGCGAGTCCGGACGCCAGCATGCCGGTGAGATACCCGGCGACCGAGTCGCCGAGCCTCGAGGACGCGAGGACGACGACCTTGTCGTGGTCCTTGATGTTCTTCGCCATGGCGGCCAGCTCGCCCGCCGACACGTCGGCCGCGCCCGCGGCCTTCTCTAGATCGATCTTCGGAACCTCACGGACGTTGAGCGCGTTCAAAAGCGCCGCGAGAACGAGCGGCTCACACCCGGGGCGGCAGGTGACCTGCCGGTCGGCGAACCAGTCGGTGTTCGTTCGATACGGGTTGATCGTGTAGATGCGGTTGGACCTCGCCGCGTGGCGGGCCTCGATGATCCGCTTCGAGACGCACGGGTGTCCCCAGAACACGTCGCCGACCAGCACGAAGCAGTGCGCGT
>Ga0272444_10006006_pt1 | contig 10461 bp, 6 predicted proteins | sample SSMForm13_FD_201033 | JGI IMG/M metagenome (GOLD analysis project Ga0272444, IMG submission 201033) | Marine sediment archaeal communities from Little Sippewissett salt marsh, Falmouth, MA, United States - SSM-Form-13 | ecosystem: Environmental > Aquatic > Marine > Wetlands > Sediment ...
GAGAATCAATGCATCCCGTATGACCGCAAGACTTCGATTCCCCAGAATATCGATCTTTACAAGACCTGCATCCTCTACAGAATCTTTTTCCCACTGGAGCACCTGCATCCCCCCAGCAGAAATCTCCACCGGACAATAGCGGCGGATTTCGTCAGGTACAACTACCAGTCCGCCGCAGTGGACAGAAAGATGATTTAAATGGCCCTCGATTTGAACCGCAGCGTTTAAAATCTCGTCCCAGGGATTTTCAAAACCTATCCTCCCTGCCCCCTTAAGGGCATTCGATGTTTCCAGGATATAATTCAAAGATACGCCATGTTCAATTCTTTCGGTGACCCGGCTAATCTCCGCCTCGGTCAAGCCAAAGACCTTTGCCACCTCTCTTATAGCGGACCTTACCCCATAGGTATTGTGGTTGGCGACCATTGCGGTCCTGCGGGCCCCGTACCTGGCAAAGGCATAGTCGATTATTCGGTCTCTCTCATCCCATGCAAAATCAATGTCAATATCAGGTGGATCAACCCTGCCGGGATTTAAAAACCGCTCAAAAAGAAGGTTATGGCGTATAGGGTCCACATGGGTAATGCCCAGGGCGTAAGATACGATAGACGCTGCAGCACTACCTCTACCACACGATCGCCCCGCCCTGCGGGCCATATCAGCAACAACCATAAAATAATGGGCAAAGTTTTTCTCACGGATGATCTCCATCTCATATTCTACCCTGTCCTTGACTTCGCTGGTAAGCGTGCCATATCGTTTTTTACAGCCCTCCAGAGCATCTGTATATAAAGCGTTATAGACATCTTGATCCGTCATATCCCGAAAATTAGGAAAGATGAGTTGGAAAAAATCCCAATGCATCAGACACCGCTCAGCCACTTCCAGTGTATTTTGGACTGCCAGTGGGGCATGGGGAAATTGATCAATCATGTCCTGGCAAGAATTCAAAAAATTATGCTCCCTGCAGGTGTCCTCCTGCTCCAGGCGGGAAAGCTTGGTATTCAGGGCCACGGCTCGAAGTATGCGATGAATGGGAAACTGGTTTTTCCCGGTCAGATAAACTCTGTTGGTAGCCAACGGCGGAATATCGCTCTTTCGGGAAAATGCATAACAGGCCGCCATCCTGTATCCAGGAGACATCTCTACAAAAAGGTCTTTTCTGGAATCCTTTTTCAGGGTCTTGAGAAGAGGAAAATCATCAGAAAAAACAACAAGCCCCTTCCGTCTATTAATTAAGGCCCTGCACAGGTCAAAGTCCTTGTGACAATGGAGGTCTGAAAGGATATGGCAGAGATTTATGTACCCCTCCCGGCTTCTTATCAGCAGGACCGCACGTCGGCCTTTGGAGTTTACTTCACTGCCCACAATAGGGCGGATCCCCTCTTCCTTTGCTGCCTGAAGAAAAGGGTGTAGGCCATACAGGCCGTTAGTATCGGTCAGAGCGAGGGTGTGAATGCCCTGATTTTTTGCTGAGCGACACAGAACCTCAGGGGTTCCCATGCCCCAGCCTCTGGAGTAATGGGAATGGACATTGAGATGGATGAAGTCGTTCATACATCAAATGTATTAAAGGTCTAATAAGCTTAAGATAAAGATTATAAAAAAGAGGAATAAAACGCGGGGCTCAAGCCTCAGTCTTTCTATAATAAACCTCTGCCAAACCATACAGATGCATCACCATATTTTTTTCGAATACGGTCTATCGCCTGGATAGCCTTGGTCCTTTTCTTTTCCTCTGGAGAGGAAGAAGGAAAAAGCAAGAGCTGATTACAAGGGGTGAAAAAATCCCCGAACCATACCTTTATGAACCGGATTCGGACCCGTCGGTTAAAGGCGCTCTGGAAAATTAACTCCAGAGGCCTGTAGAGGTTCAAATCCCATGAGCTTTCCCCGGTCAACCGTACCTGTCTAAAAACCTCAGCATGATCTGCATAACGAAACATGACTCCCCCTTTTCCGGGGACCACCTTCAGGCGGCGGAGGCGACGGGAGCATTGTTCCACGAGCCGGTAAAGATATCCCAAAATCCTTCTATCATCATTATCGTCCACAGGCAGAATAATCTCCTCTGAAATATAGGGTTTTCTGTAAAAAGGCTGGACCGGTGTGGAGTCGATCCCCCGGGCTCTCTGGCGCATAACCTGGGCTCGTTTGCCGAAGACCAGTTTTAGGGAGTCCATATCCATAGCAGCGATATCACGAACTAAATTGATCCCCAGTTCCTCAAGCACAACTCTCTTACAAAAACTTCTGATACCAGGAAGGATATCTGCCCTGAGAGGTGCGATAAAAGCAGATTCCCTGCCATGATGAACATCCAGGACCCCTTCAGAATGGATAATCCGTGCGGCTATGCAGGAAATCATCTTATTACCTGCAACACCTAAGTTGCCAGAAAGACCGAGTTCTTTGCTGACCTCCACCCTGAGGCGGTTGGCCACATCCTTTGCCCTTCCCCACACGCGCTCTGTGCCTGTCACATCCAGATAAATATGCCCCGGACGGACCGGCTCCCACAGTGGAGTATATTGGGACACTTTCTTTCCCAGGGCCTGAAAAGCTTTTTCCATAAGGCCGGGATTCGGGGGCAACACGGTCAGATGGGGACAGAAATTCAACGCTCTACCGAGCGGCATTCCCTTAGAGACTCCTTCTCTGTATGCCTCAGCAGAAACGGAGAGGACAAGTGCGCGTTCCGAATTAGGCGGTGCAACAACGACAGGTTTACCCAGGAATTCCGGGCGACACACCCTTTGTACTTCAACGGAAAAAGCGGGTATATAAAGGTGGATGATCTGCCGGTCCATGTTTAGAAGCTCTCTGGTTCCAAGAGGCTGCATGAGCCATATATAAAAGGTACGATGGAATGTAAGCCGGACGAAATTGAGTTCAGAGCTATGCGCCCTGTTATTTATCTATAATGTCTCAGCACTCCTACAACCAGGCCTTCGATCCGGAGATCTTCCTCTCTGACAATAATAGATTCCATACCGGCGTGAGCAGGACGGAGTTCAACGTGATCTTTTCTCATGTAGTATTTTTTAACCGTGGCCTCATTGTTGATAAGAGCCACCACGGTCTGGCCGTTGTCAGCGCTAGGCTGTTTCTTAACTACAACAAAGTCACCATCCAGTATTCCATCATCTTTCATCGAGTTACCGCTAACCTGTAAAACAAAGTGATCCCCCTTTCCTATCATGGACATGGGAATTTCAATGGTGCTGACCGTTTCCACCGCCTCAATGGGTTTGCCGCCAGCCACCTTTCCCAGAAGGGGTAATTCAAATCGTCTGGTTTCCACAGGGCTTATTACTTCAATGGCACGTTTCTTATTTTTCTCCTTGGGAAAACGGAGATAGCCCTTTCTCTGAAGGACCTCAAGATAGGTAGTAACCGTATTGTATGATTTGAAACCAAAATGCGAACAAATCTCATCAAAACTTGGAGATTGCCCCCACGTCTCTATGTAGTGGAAAATATATGTCAGAAATGCCTTCTGCTTCTCCGTCAGCTTCATAATACCCTCCTAAAAACAGGGAAACTTACAGTTTTATGAATACTGTAAATTTAACTATAAGTCAAGCAAACTTTTTTTGAGGATACGGAAAAAAAGCTGGAATCTTGAAAGAGGTCCGCGCTGGAACCGGCCTTCTTAAAAACCTGTTAAAGCCGGCAATTTTATCCAAAGGAGTGTAAATAGTTCTATAAAGACCGGAGCAAAACTGTATTTACTCGCCTCCTCCCCCCAGAACCGCATAAAGCCGAACCTGATTAGCGAACATTACCAGGCGAACAGCGATAAGGCCTTGTTCAGCCGCATATAGGGACTGCTGTGCGTCCAACACCCCCAGGTAACTGTCAATTCCTTTAGTATAACGGACATTAGAGAGGCGGTAGGTTTCTTTAAAGGCTTCCACCAGCGATTGCTGAGCTGATAACTGCTCTTCCACTGTGCCGCGTACGGCAAGAGCGTCGGCCACTTCCTTAAATGCTGTCTGAATCGCCTTCTCATATTGAGACAAGGCGATCTCCTTTTGCACTTTTGTGACCTCATAGGCTGACCAAAGCCGTGAATCAAAAATTGGCATTACAATTTTAGGCACAAAACTCCATGTATCTGAATTGGATTCGAACAAACCGGACAGTTCACTGCTGGCTGTACCAGCTGCGGTTGTCAGAACTATACGAGGAAAAAAGGCCGCTCTAGCAGCGCCAATATTAGCATTTGAGGCCTTGAGCCGATGTTCTCCTGCCAGAATATCCGGTCGGCTCAGGAGAACCTGGGAAGGCAACCCAACAAAAATCTCTTTAGGAGGTTCGACCTCGGACAAATCCTCCGGCAATATTTCGCCTGGTATCGGGGAAGGAAGACCAACCAGCAAGTTCAAAGCGTTTTCATCCTGAGCTACCACTTGAGTATAACGGGTCGCGTTGGTCTTCGCAGATTCCACTTGAGACTGGGCTTGCCGCAGATCTATTTCAGAGACAAGCCCCACCTCATAGCGTCGCCGTATTAGATTGTAGGCCTCCTTCTGTGATTCAAGAGTAGACTCGGCGAGTTTGAGATATTCCCTGTCCGCAGCAAGGGTCAGGTAAGCATTAGCGACCTCAGACACCAACAATATCTGTGTGCTGCGGAGTGCCTGTTCTGTAGAGAGGTATTCTTCAAGCGCCTGATCCTTCAGGCTTCGAATGCGTCCGAAAAAATCGATCTCCCAGGAAACAACACCGAGATTAACGCTATATTTCTCTGTGATAGTCCTTTTACCGGTTGGTGAGAGGTCCGCCGGCAAACGTTCTTTATCACCAACACCAACCGCGCTTACAGAAGGCAACAGTTCTGCACGCTGGACTCCATACAATGCCCTGGCCTTCTGCATATTTAAGGCAGCAAGCTTGAGATCACGGTTGTTATTTAGAGCCATTTCAATGACTTTTTTAAGCTTATCATCGGTGAAAAACTCCCGCCACTTCAATTCCGGACCTGCTTTAAAACCGCTCACCTGCATCTCCGCCTGATATGCTGCACCCTTTGGCCAACTATCAGTAATCGGGGCTTCCGATCTTGTATATTTGGGAGACATAGTACAAGCGGCCCCCAGAATGAGGCTTATGATTATTACAAAAAAGAGAGGTCTATTCATTTCATTGGTCCCCTGAAGAATTTACTTGCTCTTTATCGGCTGTTTGAACCCGCTTGCGTCTACCGAAGATCTTCTCGATCAACACATAGAAAAATGGTGAAAAAATTATCACCAGGACAGTAGCGGTTATCATACCTCCAAGCACCCCGGTACCAATAGCATTCTGGGCGCCAGCTCCGGCGCCGCTGGTCAGGGCAAGGGGCAGGACCCCAAAACCAAAGGCCAGAGATGTCATAAGTATGGGGCGAAATCGTAATTTTGAACCCTCCAGGGTAGCCTCCATCAGCCCCATACCCTTTTCTACCCCGGCCTTGGCAAACTGGACGATCAGGATCGCATTCTTGGTGGTCAACCCCAAAGTGGTCAATAGCCCGATCTGAAAATAGACATCATTGGCCAATCCCCTCATGCTGGAAGCAATAATACCACCGACCACACCCAGTGGAAGAACCAGCAAGATTGAGATGGGTATAGTCCAGCTCTCATAAAGCGCCGCCAGGCACAAAAAGATCACGAAGATGGAGAAAGCATACAGAAGCGGAGCCTGCGCGCTCGATATCTTTTCCTGGTAGGATAGTCCGGACCAGTCAAAACCGATTCCCCTGGGCAGTTTCTTAACCGCTTCCTCCATTGCCTTCATAGCCTCTCCCGAACTCTTGCCGGGAGCCGGCTCTCCCCAGATGTTTATTGAAGGAAACCCGTTGAAGCGGGCCAATCTGGGAGACCCGGAGGTCCAGTACCCAGAGGCGAAAGAAGAAAAGGGAACCATCTTTCCAGCCTCATTACGGACGTAGAGTTTTTCAAGGTCCTTGGGTAGCATTCGGTAAGGGGTGTCTGCCTGCACATAGACCTTTTTTACTCGTCCCCCTTGTATGAAATCATTAGCATAGGCGCTTCCGAAGGCAGCCGAGATCGTATTGTGGATAGAAGTAATTGGTGTTTTAAGCGCGCCGGCCTTCTCCCAGTCCACATCAACGCGATACTCTGCCACGTCTTCCATACTGTTGGGTCGAACAGAAGTTAATCTGGGATCTTTAGCCGCTATACCCAGGAGTTGATATTGTGCCTGCATCAAAGCGTCATGCCCAAGACCCCCACGGTCGAGCAGTTGAAAATCAAATCCTTTGGCATTGCCCAGCTCAGCAACAGCAGGGGGTGGAAAAACAAAAATCATGGCGCTACGAATCCTCGAAAGTGCTGCAGTGGCTCTTTGGGCTATAGCCTTGACTTTAAGATCTTTTCTATCACGGACACCCCAGTCCTTCAGCTTGATGAAAACCATTCCATTATTCTGTGCCCTTCCGGAAAAACCATATCCGGAAAGAATAAAAGTGGATGCCACCGCTTCTTTCTCATGAGTATGAAAATACTGTTCAATTTCCCTTGAAACCGCTATTGTCTGCTCCAGGGTGGAACCGCTGGGCAGGATCACTTGGGCGTAAAGTGAACCCTGGTCTTCATCGGGCAGATAGGATGTGGGCATGCGCAAAAACAGGACCCCCGTAGCCACGACAATCAAGATGAAAACAACAATATATCTGAAATTCCTGGACAGGGAGTGACCGACAAATCTCACATATAGTTCCCTGGTCTTAAAAAACATTCTGTCAAACCATTTGAAAAAGGGACGTAGAAAGAAAATTGCATTGTCAGCTGGCTCATGCCCGGCACCGACAGGCTTGAGAAGAGACGCACACAATACTGGGGTAAGGATCAAGGCCACTAACACCGACAGCAGCATGGCAGCTATGATGGTCACTGAAAATTGACGATAGATAACACCGGTGGAGCCCGGAAAAAACGCCATGGGCCCGAACACAGCCGAGAGCACCAGCCCTATACCGATAAGAGCACTGGTAATCTGTTCCATGGATTTTGCCGTGGCCTCCCGGGGCGGCAGGCCTTCCTCGGCCATAATCCGCTCCACATTTTCAACCACTACAATGGCATCATCAACTAAAAGGCCTATGGCAAGTACCATGGCAAACATGGTGAGCATGTTGATCGAAAAACCGAAGACTCCCAGCATCGCGAAAGTCCCAAGGATTACTATCGGTACCGCAATAGTTGGAATCAGCGTGGCCCTCATACTGCCCAGGAAAAGCCACATCACCAAAAAAACTAAAATGATGGCCTCGAAAAGGGTCTTTACCACTTCATCGACGGCCACTCTGATAAAGGGAGTAGTATCATGAGGGTATACGACCTTCATCCCTGTAGGTAAAAACGGGCCCATCTCCGCCATTTTCGCCTTCACTGCATCGGCCGTATCCAGTGCGTTAGCGCCCGCGGCCTGCCGGATAGCGATTCCAGCAATTGGTTTTCCGTTATAAGACGCCTCGACATCGTAGTACTCTGTCCCTAATTCAGTCCAGCCTACCTCTTTGATCCTTATGATGGAACCGTCGGGATTTATGCGAAGGGGAATTGCGGCAAACTCTTCAGGAGTCTTGAGCATATTCTGAACTACAATCGAGGCGTTCAGGCGCTGGCCCTCTACAGCAGGGGTACCGCCTAACTGTCCGGCTGATACCTCCACATTATAAGACCTTACCGATGTAATCACATCCTGCATTGTCAAACGATATTCAGTAAGCTTTTCGGGATTTATCCAGATGCGCATGGCATAGCCCGACCCGAAAACATCCACCTCTCCAACACCCGGCACCCGGGCCAGCACACTCTCAAGATTGGATTTTGCATAATCCCTCAGATCCTCACCGTCCATGCTGCCGTCTTCTGAGATCAGCCCCACGAACAGAAGGTAGTTCCTGGTAGATTTGCGAACGAGAACGCCCTGCTTTTGTACTACCTCTGGCAGGCTGGACATGGCTAACTGGAGCTTATTCTGGACCTGCGTCCACGCTATATCCGGATCCGTACCCGCCTCAAAGGTCAGGTCAATTCGACAGGTTCCCGCTGAATCACTGGTGGCCGATAGATACAGAAGGTCTTCAAAACCGGTCATCTTCTGCTCAATGATCTGGGTCACGCTGTTCTCCACTGTCTCTGCTGAAGCCCCCGGGTATGACGCTGAAAGAGAGATAGTAGGTGGAGCAATGGGAGGATACTGTGATATAGGCAGATTATAGATCGCAAGCCCTCCTGCAGCCATCAGGATAATAGCTATGACCCAGGCGAAAACCGGACGATCCAGGAAAAATTTTGACAGCATCTCGCTCCTCCGTCAGTTCGATCGTTTGACAGGCTGACCAGCCTTTTTCGGCTCAGGATAATTCCTGTCCGGCTCAGCAAATGATACTGTTTTTACCACTGACCCGGGCCGCACCTTCTGAATCCCCTCTGCAATTACCTGCTCACCAGCGGTGAGCCCTGATGCTACGAGCCAATCATTGCCAATAGCCCGGTCGAATTCGAGCTGACGTTTTTCGACCTTATTCTCCGAATTTACTACAAACACAAATGGGTTTCCTTTAAGATCGCGCGATACAGCTTGCTGAGGAACAAGTATAGCTGCTTTGTTAATTCCTTCCCGCACAACAGCCTGGACAAACATACCCGGTAGAAGGATGCCGTCGGGATTAGGAAAAACAATGCGGAGAGTAACGGTCCCAGTGCTTTGTTCTACTGTAATGTCCCGGAATTGCAGTGTCCCTTCAATCTGGTATTTTGTTCCGTCCTCCAATACGAGTTCAACCTTATTATGCTCACTCTTTTCACGTTTAAAGTGCCCACTTTCCAACCGGCTCTCCAGGCGAAGGAGAGCAGCGGTGGACTGATTGACATCCACATAGATAGGATCTATCTGTTGGATGGTCGTAAGGGGGAGGGGCTGGTAAGCTGTAACGATTGCGCCCACTGTTACATTGGATTTTCCGATTCTACCCGAGATAGGTGCTGTAATTCTTGTGTATCCCAAATGAATGCGGGCTGTTTCAAGCGCTGCTTCCGCCTGCTGGATTCCCGCTTCCGCCGCAGCGATAGCTTTCCTGTCACTCTCCACCTGTGCCTCGGCCGCCCTCAGCGCAGCTTCTGCTACGGCAGCTTCAGTCACAGCCTGATCACGCTGGTTGCTGGATACAGCCCTTTCCATGAAGGCCTCCTCAAATCGCTTGCTGTTTGTGCGGGCAAGTTCAAGAGTGGCTTGGTGACTGGTAACGCTGGCAATGCTGGCTTCCAGAGCTGCGTGCGCTCGCTCGGCAGATTTTTGCATGGAGACGACATTTGCCGAGGCACTGTCCAGTGCAGCTTTAAAAGGGGAAGGATCAATCTGATAGAGCGCCTGGCCAGCCTTGACATCAGAACCTTCGATAAAGAGACGTTTCTGGATAAGCCCATTGACTTGTGGACGGATTTCAGCCACCAGGTAAGGTGACGTGCGGCCCGGCAATTCCGTTGTCAAAACAATGGACCGGGGCGACACTGTAACTATCGCTACTTCCGGCACAGAACGAGGAGTCTGCGAATGCCCAACCCGGTCGCAGCCGCTGGTTAAAAAGCCCACGACTAAAAATAGGACAGCCAATATCAAATTCCTGATCTGCATTGCGGATAGCTCTTTATCAAGTTGCATTGAAAAACCTCCAACTAAAAGTACTGGTAAACAACGTGATTCAGCGTCGCATTCGAGCCGGCTCAACTCTCAACCAGCCCTTTTAATAAAATATCAAGGATAGTGTCTGCTTCATCAGGATAGGGATGGCGTTCTGGCGCTTCGAGCCAGAGGAAAAGAAAGGCGTTGGTAAGGCTCTCAAGCGCCATGGCCAAATAGTAAGGATCTGCGATCTTATTAAACCGCTTCCTTTTCATCCCCATTTCAAACACAGAAGCCAGGGTCTGCATAAAGCGAAAATGTCGCTGGTGGATTTCGGAATCAAGGCCTTCCATAGCATTGAAACCAACTCCACGCGTCTCTGTAAAATAGAGACGTATCATGGAGACATTGGCACGGAAAAATTCGCCCTTGGTCTTTACGTAATTGCGCAGTTTTTCAATTTCATCATCCGGTTCGTCAAGAGCTTTTGTGAGGACACTTTCAAACCTGTCGGCCTGTTCCAGCATAAGTGCTTTATACAGATCTTCCTTGTTTTTGAAAAATTTATACAGGGTCCCTATGGCAAATTCCGCCTTCTTTGCAATTTCGTGCATGGAGACATTATGAAATCCCTTTTCCGAAAAGAGCCCCAGCGCAGCCAAAAGCATCTCTTTACGCTGAGTTAATTTCTCTCTTTCTCGCCTGGGAATTTTTTTTGGTTCCATCTGTTTCTCTTGTGATTGGAAACCCTTTTCCAAATAAATATGAAAGGCTAGTCACATTCTGAATGAAGTGTCATACTTTAGAACGAATCGTCAT
>Ga0272444_10006007_pt1 | contig 10461 bp, 15 predicted proteins | sample SSMForm13_FD_201033 | JGI IMG/M metagenome (GOLD analysis project Ga0272444, IMG submission 201033) | Marine sediment archaeal communities from Little Sippewissett salt marsh, Falmouth, MA, United States - SSM-Form-13 | ecosystem: Environmental > Aquatic > Marine > Wetlands > Sediment ...
GTCTTGAGTCTTGTCAATGAGTCGGTCATGTTGGGTTCTCCTCCCTTCATTGGTTGAAATCGCCCGCAATCGCAGCGGCCATATTGCCTTTGCGCTGCAGGGCGGTTGCGATGGCTTCGTCGATGCTGTTCTCGGCTACCAGGTCGATGTAAACCACTTTGTGGTGCGTGCCTTTGCGGTGGCAGCGGTCCTCGGATTGCAAGCGGTTCTCCAAGCTGAAATCATTGCTGTAGTAGATGGCGGTCTCCGCGGCCGTGAGCGTCAAGCCCAACCCAGCGGCTTGTTGCTGGCCGATGAAGCCTCGCGCCTTGCCGCCCTGGAAGGCGTCGATCGCCTTCTCGCGGTCCGCGGGGTTGACGTCCCCGCAGTACAAAACCGCGGGGATTTGCTCAGTGGCGAGGCGCTCGGCGATGGCCCGGAGTTCCTCCCGGAACCGCGCCCACACGATAAACTGCCCATCCAGGTCCGCGACCAGCTCCAGCAACGCCTTCAACCGCGGGTTGTTCTCGGAGACGTAATACGGCGCACCCTCATGCAGCAGGAAGCCACTCGTGATTTGCTGCAGCTTCACGGCGGCGGAGAGCGCTTGCACCGGCAGCACCTGCTCCCCCACAATCATCCGGCACTCCTCCTTCATCAAGTCGTACGCCCTCCGCTGCGCGCGGCTGAGATCGAAGTAGTGCCGCTGGTAAATCTTCGGCGGCAAGTCCAAGCACTCCTCCTTGCGCACGCGGAAGGTGTGCGGCTGCAGCAACCGGTGGAGCTTGTCCAAGTTGCGCCACTTGGGGTTGCCGGCGGCGTCGCGCGCCACGATCTGCGCCCTGCCAATCTTCGGGTTGCGGCGGATCATGGCTTGCAGCATGGGGTGGTTGGCCTGGAGCAACTCCGCGTACTCGGCCACGAATGCGTGGTAATTCGTCGTGCCGAGGAGGCCGGGGTGCAGCAGCTCCATCTGGCTAAAAACATCCACCGGAGCATTGGTCACCGGGGTGCCCGTAGCGATCCGCACGTACTCGGCGAAGTGCCGCAGCTTCATACAGGCCTTCGTGCGCCCGGCGGCGGGGTTCTTAATCCGCGAGGATTCATCCACTACGAGCACCGACCGATACTGCGCCAGGAACCGCGTGGCGAAGGCGCGGCCAGCCTTAGTGATCAGTGCGTCGATGTTCATCGTGAAGATGCGCAACCCGGCGCGTCGCTCGAACACTTCCTCCATCCAGCGAGCGTACTTTTTCCCAGCGCCGGACTTCCATGCGCGCGCGGTGTGCTCGACGGCCAGGTGCTGCGGGATCTCGCGACGGATCCAGTTGGTGTGGACGCCGTTGGGCGCTATCACGAGCAGTGCCTCGATCTTCCCAGCGCGGTAAAGGCGCTCCGCATCTGCCAGCAGCACCCATGTTTTCCCCGTGCCCTGCTCCATGAACAGCCCGAAGTAATCCCGCCCCGCCAGGCGCTCCAGTGCCTCCGCCTGATGCTTCATAGCCCTCGTATGCATTGCGCCTCCCGTTTCACTGTGTGGATGAACTCAGGCCAACTTGTGGCGAATTTTTCCAGCTCGGTTTTTGTGAATGAGTTCAAGACTTCGCTGTGCTGGGCCAGCACGCAGAACAGGTCCAACTCAACCCCTACCAGGATGAACCCTTCACCCCCGAAAGACCTCCACCGCAGCCACCAGTTCTTTTGCTTCTGGCTGAGACCGCGCGCGCCGAGCACGGGGGTGGTGGGGCGCGCGGGGTACGCAGCGACGGCCTTGAGTTCGACGGGGAAAAAGATCCCCGCGTGCCCAATGTCAATATCCGGGCGGCCGGTTCCGACCATGTTTTCGATGCGCTCGTAGTAGAGTTGATCCTTGATTGCGTGGCGCATCCGGTCCCAAAGCCTTTGCTCAGTTTTGCGCATATTCGAATACCTCCGGGCGGTTTACGCACTTGACCTTTTTGACTTTGATCATGGAAAAATTTTCAATGCGGTATCCACGGACCATTAAAATGTCCCCAGGCTTGAGCCTTTCCGCGGCCATCGCACCCAGCGGTTTGAACATGAACCTATCAAACCGCAGCGAGAAAGGAATGCCGGCATCGTCATAAACAAATACGTCGAGAAAGATCGTTGGTCCCGTGATCTTTTTGCCGCGTCTGGCCGCACGGACTATTTGATTGTGGTCACGCAACTCCTTGCGCTCCACTTGCACCAAAACAAGCACATCTCCTTTTGGTGGCAACTCATTGAGTTTTTGAAATCGACTGCCAGCTCTGCATCCCAATTTTGTCGGATCGTCGTACGCCCAGCCGTACTTGTCATGCAAGGGGTAAAGCTGCTGGAACTTGACAGGGTACTTCGCAAGTTTCTCGCGGTCAAGGGTATCCAACCGGCGCTGCTCGACCGCCTTGACGGCTTTGGCAGGGCCGAAGCCGTGCAGATTCTTGAACCCTCCAATCAGCTCCCCATCAACCACCTTCCAATCCACAGCCGAGCGCTCCGGGTCAAAAGCCACGTACCGATAACCCTCCTGGTCAGCTTCCCGCAAAAGTTCCAAGGCTTGCTTATCGTCCTTCGCGTTGCGCAAGCACGCCGCAAAGAACTCCAACGGGTGATAGTGCTTGAGCCAGGCGCACCAGTAGCTGATGATGCTGTAACTGACGGTGTGGCTCTTGTTCATACCCCAAGCGCCAAAGGTGCAGATCTCGCTCCAAATTTCCCTGGCATCTGCCGCGGGAAGACCTTGTTGAGTTGCACCAGCCAGAAATTCATCCCCTCGACGGCTAAAGTACTCTTCGCCTTTGCTGCCGGACATTGCTTTGCGAATTTCGGTCGTGGCTTTCCAGTCGAACTTCCCCAATTCAACACATATACGCATGACCTGCTCTTGGTAAAGCACTACGCCCATTGTCTCGGCTAAGTATGGGGCCATAGACGGATGACGAAATTGCACTGGCTCGCGCCCTGCAAAGCGAGCTATATATTTGGTGGCAGCGCCGCCTCCCAGCGGGCCGGGCCGAGCGAGCGCGGTTACGTGGTCAATTTGCTTGAAACTTTCAATCCTCACATTGGAAGCAACGCGACGCTGCGCTTGCCCTTCGAATTGAAAAATGCCAGCGTAATGCTTATCGTTGAAGACTTTGAACACGTTTGGATCAATGAGCTTAAGACCGTACAACTCATCCGCGGTCACCACACCCGCATCCGCGATAACCGCCAAAGTTCGCAGCCCCAACGCATCAATTTTCAGCAGGTTCAACGCTTCGGCGTCAGGCTTATCCAATTGTGCCACTCCTGCCGAGCCTACCGTGCAGTAATCCGCGATCGGCTCGTTGCACACAATAACCCCTGCGGCATGTACTCCGGTGTGGCTGGCGTGGTTCTCAAGCCGAAACATGAGACTGGCGGCCGGGTACTTGGCGCGGAAGCGCTTACCCGGTTCGGTTTGGCTCATGGTGTCCTCAAGAGTATGGCCATATCGCTGATCGCCAGACGAATATTCGATCAGCACGTTCACCACGTCCCACTTCTCCCTATCCGGAATACCAAGCTCCGCGCACACCTTGCTGATAACCGTTCGGGCGCGCATGTTGTTGATGGAGCCGATTCGCGCGACCTTTTCCCGGCCGTACTTCTCGGGCAGGTATTCGAACACGCGGTGCTGATCGCTGAAGTCGATGTCGATGTCCGGCAAGTCGTTGCGGCTCACGTCGATGAATCGCTCGAACAGCAGTCCGTATTCCAGCGGGTCCACCTCAGTGATCCGCAGCAGGTAGCAAACCAACGACCCGGCCGAGGACCCGCGCGCCGGACCCACCAACATGTGCTGCTTCGCCCAACGAACCAAGTCTGCGACCACCAAGAAGTAGCTCTCGTAGTCCTTCGAGCGGATGAGCTCCAGCTCGCGCTCCAAGCGCTTTTGATGCTCTGCGGTCCACTTTGGTATGTGCCCCAGCCGGAGGCGCTCTTGCCGCCCCGCCTCTATCGCCTCGCTCAAGTCCCCGGCCATGTGGATCATCGGCGCGGTGGGCAAGCTCCCCGCGCAGCGCTCGGCGATCAGCGCGCAATTCTCCACGGCGCTCTCGAACTGCGCGGTGGAGAGCATGCTGAGTTCCGCGCGCAGCTCATCCATGGACAAAATCCATTGCGGCGTCATGCGCACACGCGGCACGAATGCCGCGAACGCATCTGCGTCGCGTGCGCAGGGGTATGCGTTGTCGCACGTGACCACCAGCGGCTTCCCGGTGGCGCGGTGCAGCTGGAGCGCCTTATGCTGACTGAGGCGGGAGGCGGGGTTCAGGTCAATGAAGTCGAAGGTGTCCGGATCGGTCAGCGCCGCCCCCGCGAACCGCACCACGCCTTTTGCTTCTCGCAAAAGTTCCAGCTGCCGCTCCAACGTCAACCCCGCAGCCCAAAGCGCCGTGCTCAGGCGGTAAAACTGACGTGTGTCCTCCGCCAGCAGCCAAAATCTGGGTCGCTGCCCGGATTCCAGCAGCAGTGGGCGCTCCATGCCGAAGAGAGGCTTGATGGAACGCTTGCTGAGTTCTTTCATCCACCGCACGTGCCCCCACGTGCCGCCGTCGACTATGCCGGCGGCGGGCGCGCCGATCTCCTCCAACCTATCGGCCACGGCGGGGATCTTTCCGTACGCTTCCCGGAAGGAGAACTCCGTGCGCAATCTGAGCTGTGCTATGCCAGCACCCATAGTTCCTCCTCCTGGATGATTTCCACCAGCGCCTTCACGTCGTCGAGCGCGCGGTGCGTTTGCGCCAACGGGCGACCCAGCACGGCCTGGTACAGCTCAAGGAGCTTCGGATTCCGGCCCCACTGCTCTTTGTACAACCCCACTGTGCAAGTCTCCCGCGCGGGCCACGGGAAGTCCTTCCACCGACCGCAGCGCAGCAGGTCGTTTTTGAGCATGGCCTTGTCGAACGGGAGGTTATGCGCCATCACGTGCCCGCAACAGCCGAAGAACTCCGCCAGGTGCTCCACTCGCTCGGAGAGCGGCAGCTTGTCGCGCAAGTCGACGTCGGTCAGGCCCGTAATCTCCACGATCCGCTCCTCCAGCGGTTCCCCCGGATTGACCAGGAAGCTGGTCTCCGCGGTCACAATGCCGTCGGTCAGGATCATGCCGCCGAACTCGATGATTTTCGGTTGCTTCTCCAGCGGGGCGGCGGCATGCAGCGTCAGTCCGGTGGTTTCAGTATCGAAAACTGCAATGCGGTTATCCTTCATCGTTCCCTCCTGGCCGCTCCAACCGGGCGATGAATTTTAAATCCACGCCCAGAATTGACTTTGTGTCAAAGATCACGTAATTGTACCAGCGCTTGCCAGCGATGACCGGGTTAGTGTGGTCTTGCGTGAACACCGTTTGCGCAATGCCGATGCCGCGCTCTGCAAAAAAATCTCTCCATCGCAAAAGCTCATCGGATGTACAATGCATGCCCAAATGGCTCACTCCACGGCCACGATTTGACGCTTGCAACCAGTTTGGGCCTTCAATGTAGGTGAGTATTTCGAACTCACCCTTGCCATCAAATATGTCATAATTGAAAGCCAGGTTAGCTTTATTGCTCTGCCGCTTGCTACCGAACACATGTCCAGACGCGGTTACGCAATCTCTCGCCCACTCAACCGCGCCCATGTCTGCAAGCAGCTTCTCAGCGGCTTCCGGATCGCTCGGAGCAATGGCGATCTGTTCAATGAAAAACTTCATGCGAGTTCTCCTTATGCGCCGTAGGGGATCACGGTGCCGGTTAGATACTTATGATGTTCCTTGTCCTGCAGCAGGTAGCAAATAAACTTTGCTACCGCAGCCGGTGGAGTCTCCTCCTTAGTGAGCAATCCTTGAAGCTGATACGCCATGGCAAATTCACGCGTCCAACCGCGTGTTTTGACTACTTGCCGATCAATATCGGCGCTCATGCCGGTGTCTTTGAGCTTGTTGGGAGCCACACCGAAAACCGTGATGCCGTGCTCTTTGGTGAGCTCTCTGGCAAGCTGCAACGTCATGATGTGCGCGGCACCTTTGCTGGCATTGTAGGCCAAGGAGCACGTCATCGGCATGTGTGCAGCATTGCTCACGATGTTAAGCACCGTCCCTTTGCTTTCAATGAGCATCGGGAGGCACGCTTTGGTCATCATGAAGATGCCCTTTGCGTTGGTATCCATGACGTGATTCCAGTCCGACTCCTTGAAATTTTGCAGCCAATCAATAATGTTGACGCCGGCATTGTTGATTAAAACGTCAAGGGAGCCGATTGAATCTATAAACTCTTCCGGAGGGAACCGCACATCCAAGCCATTGACGATGTCGTATTCAATAATGTCGTGCCCATACCACGCCAGCTCCTTCGTGAGAGCGCGGCCCAAACCGTTGCTGGAGCCTGTAATCAAAATTCTTGACATGATCAAACCTCCTCCTCTTCTTGTTCTCCCCAGTTAATTCTCTCGCACATCGCGGCGTAAATGGCCGCGTCATGAATTGAATCTGCGTGAGTCAAATTGCTAATGGCATAACGCGACAGCTTAACCAGAATCAGTTCGAACAAGTGCCATTGGTCTGTGATTACCAACTCCGGCGGCACACCATTAGGCCACAACACTTTGACGAGCTGCGGCACCTGTTTGTAATTGTCTCCGTAAACAGCATTGCGTTCACGGAAAGTTTTGGCCATGCCCTCAAGAATGTCCGCGGTTGTTGCTTGCTCGCGAAGCGTGACGTCTTCAACGAAAAATTTAGGCGCTGCGTCTTTTGAATCCACAATTAACTCCTCTCCAGGTGAAAGCCGGACTTGACAGCCAGCCATTCAGGTATTGTCATTTCGACGGAATCCCCCACGCATGCGTGCTCGGGGTGGAAGGAGATCTGCGCGCTCGGCACCCAGACAACCGCCGGGCGACCCACCCCGCGTTCCGCGACGCGGAAGGCGCGGGGGGTTTCCGCGAGGATGGTGACTTGCACGCGCACTGTTGAATCAGTATCCATGCTCGGCCAGCTCCTCCTCGGTAATCTCGGTGATGCCACAAAACAGCAGAGACGGTTCCTTGTCGGCGGCGTACTGGAAGGACCACCGCCCGCCGAAGCGGTCCACCATCTGTTGCCGGGTGGAGCTCTTCGTCCCTTTCAACCGCAGGAACCGATTCGGGAACTCCTGCCCCCAGCCCCACGTAAACAACCACTCCTCTTCCTCGAACCCCGGCAGCTCCAGCTGCTCCTTAATGCGATACTCGTTCATCGTAGCTCCCTCCTCCTCCTGGGCAGGTGATGTGCGTGGCGGCGATGCCCATGTACCGCCACATACGGATTACGTCCAGCCGATCGTCGAAGGCCATCTCCACGTGCCGCTCGTCGATGCCGAGCTTCTCCCGGCACTGATACCACATGTACGCTTTCAGGTCCGGCGAGCTCATGCGGCAATCGTTTTCCCGCATCCACATTTCCGCCGCCGGAATCCGGTTGCACTCCAGCCAGGCCACCGTCGCGTCCCAAACATACCGGGGCCGGGAAGTGAAGATGAGGAGCTTGCCGGGGAAGCCCTGAAAGAGTCCGCGGTTGATCACCGGGTCGTTGGCGCAGTCTTCGTGGTACGCGCGCCATGGGTCCAGCGAGCTGTGATCAATCAAGGGCAACCGCCGCCGGTCGTCAGCGATGGTGCCGTCCAGGTCGAGAATCAGGTGTGAATCCGTCGTCATTTCAGCGCACCGCCTTCCTGAGCTTGTCGACAATTTTGAGGAGCTTGCCCTTAGCCACCAGGTCGCCACCGAACTCCTCCTCCGCGAATGCCTCGATCTCGGCGAAGTAATCCCGACCGCGATCCCCAAACAGAAAGTACGTCATCCACGGATGCACTTCCAGCACGCGGTCGATCATCGCGGAGACCACCTTTTGATACTCGCCTTGAGTGCGCCCGCCGGAGCGGCTCCGGGCCAGGTCCACGAAGGCGCGCATGTTGAACTTGCAAACGATGTTCGTCGCAATGTTGGTGGGCAGGATTCCGCGGGAGTCCTCGACCGGGTGCCCAATGGCGATCAGTGCGGCGTACGTGTCCTTGATCGTGCGGAGGCATTTTTCGATCCGCACCGCTGCGCGATTGTCGGCGCGGTTGCGGTCGGTGAAAACGTACTCGAACTCGCCCACGTCCACGACGCGCATGCTCTGCTGGGCGTAGCTGGCCACTCGGGTGCGCACTTGCTGGTGCGTGTAAGCTCGGCTTACCCCTTGGACGAGGAACACGTAATCCACGAACTCCCACGACGAGGGGATGGTGTTCGCCATGTACTTGAGAGCTTCGAGCTTCTTCTCCTCGGGCCAGGCGATTATGGCCTCCAGCTGCCCTGGGTCCATGTTCAGGCGCGTGTTTTTAGTGAAAATCAAAAGGTCCGCCGCCGCCCAAGTCTCGTTGGGGGCACCCTTGCCGGTGAAGTGAATCAGCTGCACGTCCATTGTTCAAAAGCTCCTTCCTGGGTTGTTTTGAAGCGCATCACCTATGAGTCAGGCAAAGCACACAATCGAAGAATCCTGTGGGCGCGAGCATTATGCCCGCGATCAGTAGCATGAAAAGCACCATCCCGAGCGCATCCAAAGAAAACTGCAACACTTTCCACCACATGGCCGCCTCCCTCTTTCACGGTTGGATTGAACTTTTAGGGAACTCGAACATGATCTCGCCATCGTTGACGACCGTGACTGCGTGCAGGTCCATCATGCGTTGGGGTTTGGGGTGATCCGCGGCGCGGCAAAATGAGAAACGCATTGTGCCCAGGCCGCCTTTTTGCCGAACCAGGAGACCGTCTTCAGCTTTTGTGATCATGCCGCAGAGATCGTCCTTGTCCCAGAAAATGGCAATCCGATCGCCGTCTTTGAGACCGGCCTTGCTGGCGATATTACCACCGATGGTGAAATTCAAGGAGCCGTTGCCCCCGCGGCCTTTCACGAAGGTGATGGACACGCGGTCTGCGCGTCCCTTGCAAGCAGTTCTGCCCGTGCCATTGTTCATTCGCTCCATCATAATTGTGGGTCTCCTTTCTTTAGTATTCAACTTTTCCGCTGAGATAGAGATATTCATCTCGCGTTTGCCAATCCGACTCCTCGAATCGCTTATTCCATTTTTCAACAGCACAACCCAATGACTCACTTACAGGCCCTTCCGCTCCGCAAGAATAGCAATTCAGCCAATACTGCCGCTTGAACCGGTAAATCCGCTGTTTCTTGCATCCACAAAACGGGCATGGTCTCTCAAAAAGCATATTGCGCGCTATTTTCATCTTGCTCCTTAGGCTACGGCTTTTTTAACGTCGTAGGCGGTGTCGGCGCGGAGAAGGCGCTTGATCACGGCGATGTCGTTGATCACGTCATCCAGCAAGATGTTGCGCCACGTGGCGAACCGCCCGAGGCTGTATACCCGGTGCTGGCTGGTCAGACGGTACAACAAGCGCTTCCGCACCGTGGGGTCCAGGGAGTCGATCTTACCGTATTGCTGGACGGTCTCGCCCAGGGGTTGAAATTCTGTGTGGCGGGAAAGCCCGAACGCCCTGCAGACCCAATCCAAGGGCGCGGTCTCGGGGTTCCACTTTGCGTGAACCTCTTCCACGATCAGCAGGTCCCCGGTGATGCTGGCGCGGTAAATTGGAGTGCTCAGCTCGGGGAAGTACACCGTCTGGTACAAGTCGCAATCGGGGATGCGCCAACGGCTGACGCGGATGGCTTGCTTTTGGTAATCCGAAGAATCCGCCTCGAAGCCTTCGCAGCACAGGTGCGCCAGCATCACGGGCAGCGGAATGGTTGAAATGACGGGTTGCTTGCCGATGACGTCATCGGATAAAATTCCGCCATTGAGTGCAGCCAGGCCGGTGTCCCACCGGATGCGATGATTCGCCGCCTCCACCAGCTGGTCGTAAAAGTCCTCCGGCGCGATGAATCGCTCGGCGGGGTCCACGGACCAGATACTGCGATCCCGCAACGCGCCGCCCAGGACCTTCCGGGAGTACAAGTTGTGGAGCCGAATGCTGGGGGCGACGAAGGCGTCCGCGAAGAATATGCCCTTGCGCACCGTGACCTTACGGAACTCAATGCCGGTCAAGCGGCTAACCACATCCGTCCGGAACCGCAGCACGGCTTTGTGCTGCTGCCGGGGCGCGGGCGCGGACTCGTAAATCCGCGCAGTGGGCCAGGCGTGCGCCGCGAGCAACCCCGCCAGCCCTGCGCCGATGATAATGGGTTCGTTGGGTTTCATTTCTCCTCCTGTGGTTGTGTGGGTTTCGCGCTCCGCTCCGTGCTTGCCCTTGCCCACGGAGTGGAGCGCGCCTTTCCTGTTATGCCGCGAGGCGTTCGAGGTAATCGTCGGCCAGTGCCCAGAGGCGCTGGTTGAAGCCGAGCTTGACGTTGATGTCGGTGACGGGTCGGGAAGTGTGCCGGCGGCCGGATTGGCTCTGGCCGATGATGCCGCCTTTCATGAGATTTTCCTGCACGTTGTTGAATAC